>Ga0209061_1000939_pt1 | contig 56337 bp, 59 predicted proteins | sample Coa_R1_10_FD_187157 | JGI IMG/M metagenome (GOLD analysis project Ga0209061, IMG submission 187157) | Surface soil microbial communities from Centralia Pennsylvania, which are recovering from an underground coalmine fire - Coalmine... | ecosystem: Environmental > Terrestrial > Soil >... | reverse complement strand
AGCATGGCGAAGAAGCTCGCCACCGTCATGATCAGCACGTCGCGGTTGGCCACGTGCGAGAGCTCATGCGCGAGCACGCTCTCGACCTCCTGCGGCTCGAGCCGCCGCCAGAGGCCGGTCGTGACCGCGATCGCGGCGTGCTTGGGGTTGCGGCCGGTGGCGAAGGCGTTCGGGACGTCGCTCTCCACGACGGCGATCCGCGGCTTCGGCAGGTCGGCCATCGCGCACAGCCGCTCGACCATGGCGTGCAGCTCGGGAGCCTGCTCGCGGGAGACGATCTTGGCGCCAGAGGCGGCCAGCGCCAGCTTGTCGGACGTCCAGTACTGCAGGACGGCCATCCCCAGCACGATCACGAGCATCGGGGCGAGGCCGACGTTCAGGACGTTGAAGAGGACGACGGCGAACACGACGTAGAGCAGGCCGAGCAGCCCGCTCGTCAGGAGCATCCGCAGGGAGAGACCGCGGTCGCGACCGAACGACTTGCGCTTCATGGCCGGCATGGTACTTGCGCCAGCGGCTCCGTCGGTTCCCGCGCAAGCGGTCTTAGCGGTTCATTAGAGTCCGCCCACGGTGCGCCGCCCGAGTGTCATCGCCGCCGCCCTCCTCGGCGCTCTCGTGCTTGCCGGCTGCAACTCCGAGGGCGTCGTCTCGCCGACGCCGAACACGGTGATCGGGACGATCGCGGCGCCGACCTTCCCCATCGTCCCGGCCTTCCACCTGCGCGGCGACCCGAAGGCGGGACAGGCGGTGTTCGCCAGCGCCGGCTGCGGCGGCTGCCATACGCTGGCGGCCGCCCACGCGACCGGCACCGTCGGCCCCAACCTCGACCAGCTCAAGCCCGACTATCGGGCGGTCACGGCCCAGGTCACGAACGGCGGGGCCCAGATGCCCGCCTTCAAGAAGCGCCTGAGCACGAAGCAGATCGCCGACGTCGCCGCCTACGTCGTGGACTCGACGGGCGGCAAGGCGCCGTAGCCGGCCTCGCGCTGCCGCCCGGCTTTCCGCCGCGGGTGGCGGCGTTCGCGCTCGACCTCGACCGGACGCTGATCGCCGAGGATGGCGTGCTGCGCCCGCGCACGCGGGCGGCGCTGCGGCGCGTGCGGGCGTCGGGAGCCCACGTGGTCGTCGTCACCGGCCGCATGGTCCGGTCGGTTCACCGCTACCTCGACGCCGCGGGCCTCGACGATCCCGTCGTCTGCTACCAGGGCGCCGTCGTCGCCAACCCGCGCAGCGGCGAGTTCCTGCTGCACGTCCCGATCCCCCTGCCCCAGGCGCGGGAGGCGATGGACGCCGTCCTCGCCGCCGGCTTCCACCTCAACTGCTACCTCGACGACCTGCTGTACGTGGCCGAGGTGACGCCGGAGGCCCGCGCCTACGCCGACTTCCAGCAGCTCGAGATCCACGCCGTCGGCGACCTGCGCGCCTGGCTGGAGCGGGAGCCGACCAAGCTCGTCGCCGTCGGCGATCCGGCCGCCCTCGACGCGCTGGAGGCCGAGCTGAAGCCGCGCTTCGCCGGCCGCCTGTTCATCGCCAAGTCGCTGCCCTACTTCCTCGAGTTCGCCCACCCGGACGTGAGCAAGGCGAGCGGCCTCGCGTTCGTCGCCGCCCGCCTCGGCTTCGCGCCGCAGCAGACGGTCGCCTGCGGCGACGGCGAGAACGACCGCGAGCTCCTCGACTGGGCCGGCTTCGCCGTCGCCGTCGCCAACGCCCACCCGGACGTGCTCGCCCGCGCCGACCTCGTGGTGCCCTCCGTGCACGAGGAAGGCGTCGCTGCCCTGCTCGAGGCGTACCTAGACTCCCTGCCGTGATCGACCTCAAGGCAGCCCGCGCCGCGCCCGGGGAGCTGCGGGCCGCGCTCGCCCGCAAGGGCGCCGCCGAGCTGTTCGACGAGTTGCTCGCGGCCGACCGCGCCGTGCTCGCCGTCCAGCCGCGAGTCGAGGAGCTGCGAGCGCGCCGGAAGCTGAAGGGCAAGCCCACGCCCGAGCAGCTCGCCCAGCTCGAGCAGGTCAAGGCGGAGCTGCAGGCGCTCGAGGAGGAGCTGGCCGCGGCCGAGGCGCGCCGGCAGGAGCTCCTCGACCGTGTCCCCAACCCGCCAGACGGCTCGACGCCCGACGGCTTCGGCGACGAGGACGCCGTGGAGATCCGCCGCTGGGGCGAGCCGCCGAGCTTCGACTTCCCGCCTCGTGACCACCTCGACCTGGCCCAGTCGCTCGGCGGCCTCGACGTGGAGCGGGCGGCCAAGGTCTCGGGCTCCCGCTTCGTGTACCGCCTCGGCGATCTGGCGCTGCTCGAGCTCGCCCTCTACCGCTTCGCCCTGGCCCGGCTCGTGGAGAAGGGCTTCGTGCCGGTGCTGCCGCCCGTGCTCGTGCGCGAGCCAGCGATGTACGGCACGGGCTTTCTCCCCACCGACGAGGCGCAGATCTACCGCGTCGAGCGCGACGACCTCTACCTGACGGGCACCTCCGAGGTCGGCCTCGCCGCCTACCACAGCGACGAGATCCTCGACGCCGACCGCCTCCCGCTCCGCTACGCGGGCTACTCGACGAACTTCCGCCGCGAGGCGGGCGCCGCCGGCAAGGACACGCGCGGCATGTTCCGCGTCCACCAGTTCGACAAGGTGGAGATGTTCGTCTTCACCCTCGCCGACCAGGCGCGGGAGGAGCACGAGCGCCTCCTGGAGATCGAGGAGGAGCTCGTCCGCGAGCTCGGTCTCCCCTACCGCGTCGTCGACGTGGCCGCCGGCGACCTCGGAGCCTCCGCGGCCAGGAAGTACGACATCGAGGGGTGGTTCCCCGGCGAGGGTCGCTACCGGGAGCTGACCTCGACCTCGAACACGACGGAATACCAGGCGCGGCGGCTCGGCATCCGCACCCGGCGCGCGGGCAGGCTCGAGCACGTGGCGACCCTCAACGGCACCGCCGTCACCGCCCGCTCGATGCTCGCCCTGATCGAGAACTTCCAGGACGAGGACGGCGCGATCGCCGTCCCCGAGCCGCTCTGGGAGTTCGGCGCGCCCCGCTCGCTCGGCGGCGACCGCGTCCGCGGCTGACGCGGTCCCCCACGAGCCCCCTCCTTCGGACGCGGGGGAACCCATGGTTCCCCCACGAGCCCCCTCCGTCGGACGCGGGGGAACCCATGGTTCCCCCACGAGCCCCCTCCTTCGGACGCGGGGGAACCCATGGTTCCCCCACGAGCCCCCTCCTTCGGACGCGGGGGAACCCATGGTTCCCCCACGAGCCCCCTCCTTCCGTGCCAGACTTGCGCCCACGGCGGGGTGCCGGAGCGGTCGAACGGGGCGGTCTTGAAAACCGCTGAGCCCACGGGCTCCGTGAGTTCGAATCTCACCCCCGCCGCTTCCCGCTTCGGCGCAGCCCAGGGTGCGGCACGGCCTCGCTCGGCGCGCCGGCCCGCCTGTAGCGTTCGCGGCCGTGGTCACGGGCGAGGATCTGCGCAGCCTTATGCGGCTCTGGCCGCACGGCGTCTCGATCCTCAGCGTCGACGCCGACGGCGACCGGATGGGCGTCACCGTCTCCTCGCTCGTCTCCCTCTCGCTCGAGCCGCCGCTGATCGGCGTCTCGATCGGCAAGGAGGCGTCCTGCTACGAGCTCCTGCGCCAGGCGGGCCGCTTCGCGGTCAGCCTGCTCGGCGCCGGCCAGGCGGATCTCGCCCGCCGCTTCGCCGCCGGCTACCCGCCGATCGTGCACTGGCAGGGCGTCCCGACCCGCGAAGGACGGGTCGCGCCGCTGATCGAGGGAGCGCTCGGCTGGATCGAGGCCGAGACGCGCACGGAAGCCGACGCGGGCGACCACACGTTCTTCATCGCCGACGTCCTCTGGCTCGAGCGCGGCCCGTCCCGTCACGCGCTCGTCTACCGCGAGAGCTCCTACCACGAGCTGTGATCGAGGCGGTCGTCTTCGACCTCGACGGCGTCCTGCTCGCCTCGGAGGAGGTCTGGGACGAGGTGCGCGGACGGTACGTGCGCGAGCGCGGCGGGCGCTACGACGAGGAGGTGCAGCGGGCGATGATGGGGATGAGCGCGCCGGAGTGGTCGCGCTACCTGCACGATGCCGCGGGCGTCCCCGCCGACCCGGAGACGATCAACCGGGAGGTCGTCGAGCGGCTGCTCGCGGCCTACCGGCGAAGCCTGCCGCTCGTGCCCGGCGCCGTCGAGGCGGTGCGGCGGGCGGCGGCCGCCTTCCCTCTGGCGCTCGCGTCCTCGTCCAATCGGGAGGTGTTCGAGGAGGTCCTGCGGCTCGCCGGCCTCGAGGACTGCTTCCGGGCGACCGTCTCCTCGGAGGAGGTCGCCCGCGGCAAGCCGGCGCCCGACGTCTACCTCGAGGCGGCCCGCCGGCTCGGGGTCGCACCCGAACGGTGCGCTGCGGTCGAGGACTCCCACGCCGGCATCCGCGCCGCGAAGGCGGCGGGGATGCGGGTCGTCGCGCTCCCCAACCCGAGCTATCCGCCGGACGCGCAGGCGCTCGCCAGCGCCGACGCGATCCTCCGCTCGCTCGACGAGCTGACCCCGGAGGTGCTGCGCGGCTACAGGATCCGCTCGCCGCGGGCGTCGTAGGCGCGAAGCCGCCCAGCGGACGGCGGCCCGAGCTCCTCGCGGAACAGGGTGAAGATCGTCACGTCCCGCAGCGGCTCGCCCGGCCGTGCCGGCAGCCGGCGCCGCAGCGTCGCCTCCGCCCGGAAGCCGAGCTTCGGCGGGACGCCCAGGCTGGCCGTGTTCGCGGGGTCGACCCGGATCTCGATCCGGTCGGCGCCGCAGATCTCGAACCCGACGCGGGTCAGAGCCGCCGCCACCTCCGTCGCCAGCCCCCTGCGCGTTGCGCTCGCGCGCACCCAGTAGCCGATCTCCAGCCCGCCCGGGCCGACGCGCGGATGGAGCCCCGTGCCGCCCAGCACCTGCGACTCGTCGGCCGCGAAGATCCCGTACGTGAAGTTCCGGCCGCTGTCGAACGCCGCGCGGAACCCGCGCAGCAGCTCGACCGTCTGAGCGAGCGTCTGCGGCTCGTCCTCCGCCCAGGGCATCCACGGCCGCAGGTGGTCGAGGCTCGAGTCGATCGCCTCCTTGAGCAGCGCCGCGTCGCGCGGCTCGTAGCAGCGGAGCACGAGCCGCTCCGTCTCGATCCGGTAGGGCGCGGGCCGCCCCTCCCAGCTCACGGGCGGCGCCGGATCAGGGTGACGCCCTCCCGGATCGGCAGCAGCACGCACTCCACCCGCTGGTCGGCGAGGATCCGCCGGTTGAACTCGGCGAGCGGATGCTCCTCGTCCATCCCGAACAGCGTGTTGTCGGCGAGGATCGTGCCGCCCTCGGCCAGCTTCGGCAGCACCGCCTCGTAGTAGGCGAGGTACTCGTCCTTGCGCGCGTCCAGGAAGACCAGGTCGAAGGGACCCTCCAGCTCGGCCAGCGTCTCGAGCGCGGGGCCGAGCCGGTACTCGATCCGCTCGGCCACGCCCGCCTCCTGCGCGTAGCGGCGGGCGACCGCCGTCGTCTCCTCGTTCACGTCGCAGGCGACGAGCCTGCCGCCGGGCGGCAGCGCGCTGGCCATCTCGATCGACGACCAGCCGGTGAAGACGCCGATCTCGAGCACCCGCCGCGGCCGCGCGGCGGCCACGAAGAAGCGCAGGAACGCCCCCTCGACCGGGCCGACCATCATCTGCGGGTTCTCGAAGCGCGCCCGGGTCTCGGCCGCCAGGCGCTCGAACAGCTCCGGCGGCCTCGTCGTATGGGCCTCGGCGTAGCGCTCGACCGCCTCCCAGTCGTAGGCCACCTACACCCTCCCGACGAGGACGCAGCCGTTGTGGCCGCCCAGTCCCATCGCGTTCGAGAGCGCGATGTCGACCTGCACGCGCCGGGCGGCGTTCGGCACGTAGTCGAGGTCGCACTCCGGGTCGGGATGGACGTAGTTCATCGTCGGCGGCAGCACGCCGTCGCGGACGGCGAGCACGCACATCATCGCCTCGATCGCCCCGGCCGCGCCGAAGCAGTGGCCAGTGACCGACTTCGTGGAGGAGACGGCGAGGCGGTACGCGTGCTTGCCGAACACCGCCTTGATGGCCCGCGTCTCGGCCGCGTCGCCGAGCGGGGTCGACGTGCCGTGGGCGTTGACGTAGCCCACCTGCTCGGGCTCCACGCCGGCGCGGGCGAGCGCCCGCCGCATCATCTCGGCGACCCCCACCGACTCCGGGTCGGGCTGGGCGAGGTGGTGGGCGTCGTTCGACATCGCGTAGCCGAGGATCTCGGCGTAGACGGTCGCGCCGCGCCGCTCGGCGGCCCCGAGCTCCTCGAGCACGAGCGCGCAGGCGCCCTCCCCCATCACGAATCCGGCTCGGGTGGCGTCGAAGGGCCGGGAGGCTCGCGGCGGGTGCTCGTCCTCGGCGGCGAGGCCGCGCATGGCGCAGAAGCCGGCCAGGATCAGCGGGTGCAGGCACGCTTCGGCTCCGCCCGCGAGCATCGCGTCGGCGTCGCCGCGGCGGATCAGCTCGGCCGCTTCCCCGATCGCCGTCGAGCCCGTGGCGCAGGCCGAGACGGGCGCGTAGTTCGGCCCGCGGAAGCCGAGCGCGATCGCCAGCTGGCCGCTCGCCGTGTCGACGAGCACGTTCGGCAGGAAGGTGGGCGCCACCCGCTCGGGCCCGCGCTCGCGCAACACCTCGGCCTGCTCCATGATCCCCAGGAAGCCGCCGATCGCCGTGCCGAACAGGATCCCCACCCGGTCGGGCGGGTAGGCGCCGTCGAGGCGGGCGTCGGCCACCGCCTCCCGCGCGGCCCCCAGCGAGAGCAGGACGTTGCGGTCGAGCCGCCGGGCGTCCTTCGGCGAGGCGACCTGGGTCGGGTCGAAGTCCTTCACCTCGGCGGCGATCCGCACCGGGAAGCCGCTCGCGTCGAAGGAGCGGATGAAGTCGATGCCGCTCTCGCCGGCGACGGCGGCCCGCCAGGTCGAGGGCGCGTCGGCGCCGATTGGCGTCACGGCGCCCAGTCCCGTCACGACCACCCTCCGCATCCCGCGAGGTTAGACGCCTGCCGGAAGCCTCGGTTGCGGGCTACGGTCCGGGCGTGCCCGCGCCCGGCCCGGACGTACCGTTTCCGCCGATGGAGGCGGAGCTCGTCAGCGAGCTCCCCGCGAACGGGCGCTGGCGCTACGAGCCGAAATGGGACGGCTTCCGCGGCGTGCTCGAGAACGACGGCGGGGAGCTGGCGCTCTGGTCGCGGAACGGGCGGCCGCTGCTGCGCTACTTCCCCGAGTTGCGCGCCCTGGGCGAGCGGATGCCGCCGCACTCGGCGCTCGACGGCGAGATCGTGATCGTGCGCGACGGCGCGCTCGACTTCGACGCCATGCAGCTTCGCCTGCACCCCGCCGAGAGCCGCATCCGCAGGCTGGCCGCGGAGATCCCGGCCACCTTCGTCGCCTTCGACCTCCTGCTCTGGGCGGGGGCGCGCGTCCACGAGCGGCCGCTCGAGCAGCGGCGAGCCGAGCTCGAGCAGGTCGCCGGCGGGTTCTCGCTCTCGCCGGTCTCGGCCGACGTCGAGCAGGGCCGCGAGTGGCTGCGGACGTTGCGGGCGGCTGGCTTCGACGGAGTCGTCGCGAAGCGGCTCGGCCTGCCCTACCTCCCCGGCTCCCGTGACGGGGTGGTCAAGGTCAAGCCCTACCGGACTGCGGACTGCGTGGTGGCCGGAGTCCGCTGGAAGAAGGGCGGGCGCGCGGCGATCGCCACGCTGCTGCTCGGCCTCTACGACGACCAGGGGCGGCTCGACTACGTCGGCTCGGCTGCCGTCGGGGAGCGCAACCAGGCAGAGGTGGCGGCCCGGGTGCTCCCGCTGCTGGACGAGACGAGCGACCGGCGCTTCAGCGAGCCGAGCCGCTGGGGGACGGGCGAGCTCGAGGAGACGCCGCTACGGCCGGAGCTCGTGGTCGAGGTGCGCTTCGACAAGCTCGAGAAGCGGCGCTTCCGCCACGGCACCCGGCTCCTCCGCTTCCGGCCGGACAAGGATCCCCGCGCGTGCACGTGGCGCGAGGTGCGGCCCCCGCGGAGCCCCGACGACCTCACCGTCGAGGCGCTGCTCGGCGGCGGGTAGGCCGCGCCTGCACGCGAGCGAGCGTGAGGGTGCGGGCCGGCGCGACGCGCCGGTCGCCGAGATGCGGCGGTCAGCTTGGCTGCGCGCGCCCGCGGTGGCGGGCGCTGTGCGGGCCCGGGGCGACGGGCACTGGCTTGGCTGCGCGGGCCGGTGGTGAGGGGCGCTGTGCGGGCCCGGGGCGACGGGCACTGGCTTGGCTGCGCGGGCACACGGCGGCGGCCGCTGGCGCTCGCTCCGGCTCGCGCCCCGACGCACTCCCGTCACCGCTACGCCACCCTCCCGTCACGGTGGCTGCCACCTCGACGTACGCGGCCGGCGGGAGCGCCTACTCCCTGCGAACCGGGATCGGAAGTCGGTTTGCGTCGCGCTGCGCCCGTTCCGTCTTCGCCGCCCGCCCGGCACGGTAGCTGCCACCGTGACGTCTGCCTCGCCGAGTCGTCACGACTTCTTCGCGCGCGAGGGCTGGACGCGCTTCGGCTCCCCAGGCATCTTCGGGAAGTTCGGCGGATACGGCGCCTCGCCGATCCCCGCCGCCTCCTCCCGCTCGACCCACTCGAACAGCGCCCGCAGGTCGCAGACCGCCTCGTCGATCCCAGCCTGCACGTCACCCAGCTCGCGGAAGCGGGCCGGCATCGTCGCCAGCGTGAAGTCCTCGGTCTCGAGCTCCGCGAGCTCCTCCCAGCGAAACGGCGCCGAGACGGTCGCGTCGGGCCGGGCGCGCACCGAGTAGGCGGAGGCGATCGTCCGGTCGCGCGCGTTCTGGTTGTAGTCGATGAAGACCCGCGTTCCGCGCTCCTCCTTCCACCAGGACGTCGTCACGAGCCCCGGCGCCCGGCGCTCCACCTCCCGAGCGAAGGCGAGCGCGCAGCGCCGCACCTCGCGAAAGCCCCAGCGCGGCTCGATCCGGCAGGCGACGTGGATCCCGCGGTTGCCGGACGTCTTCGGCCAGCCGACGAAGCCGAGCTCGTCGAGCGTCTCCCGAACCACTGCCGCGACCCGCTTGGCCTCGGCGAAGCCGGTGCCCGGCTGCGGGTCGACGTCGATCCGCAGCTCGTCCGGATGCTCGACGTCGCGGCGGCGCGAAGGCCAGGGATGGAAGTCGATCGTTGCCAGGTTGGCTGCCCAGGCCACGTGGGCGAGCTCGGTGACGCAGAGCTCGTCCGCGGTGCGGCCGGAGGGGAAGGTGACCGTCGCCGTCTCGATCCAGTCCGGCCGGCGCAGCGGTACGCGCTTCTGGTAGATGGCCTTCCCCTCGGCGCCGTCGGGATGGCGCTTGAGCTGGGTCGGCCGCTCGTACAGGGCGCGGACGATCCCGTCGCCGACCGCGAGGTAGTACTGGACGAGGTCGAGCTTCGTCTCGCCGCGGGCGCGGAAGAAGACCTTGTCCGGGTTGGTCACCCTGACGACGCGCTCGCCGACCTGGAGCTCGACGTAGGGGGCTGGCGACGGCGACATCGTCCGGGAGTATCGTGGACGGCATGCTGGAGGACACGCAGCCCGTGCGCCTTTCCCTGGAGCCGCTCGACGACTACGTCGTGGTCGAGCCGACCGACGAGGAGGCCGAGACCCGCGCCGGCCTGATCATCCCCGCGAGCGCGGAAGGTCAGTGCCGGAGCGGCATCGTGACCGCCGTCGGGGCCGAGGCGGAGGGCGTCGTGCCGGGCGACAAGGTGCTCTTCCCGCGTGACGCCGGCTACGACGTGCGGCTCGCCGGCACGGCGCAGAAGGTGCTGCGCCGGGGCGAGCTGATCGCCCGCATCCACGACTGAACCAGCCCTTTCGCGCGCGTCGGCGCGACCCGCTGAGCCGTCCCCGGGGTCAGACCCCACCGGTTCGGGCCTGGCCCCGGGGCGTGGCCGGATACGGAGAGGGAGGGATTTGAACCCTCGAGGCGCCTTTCGACGCCCACGCGATTTCCAGTCGCGCTCCTTCGACCGCTCGGACACCTCTCCGAGGAGGCTCAGCCTATCGGCGCCCGCTCGGCCGCGGGTCGCAGCCGGCGGACGCGACGCAGCTCGGCGGGGCGCCGCAGCCTCCGCCCCTACACCGCGTCGTCCGCGTAGAGCTGCTCGCCGCGCTGGAGCCGGCGGGCGATCTCGAACGTCTGTCGCTGCGACCGGCTCGTCGCGGCGTGCGCCGCAAGGTAGCCGGCTGCCGCCACCAGCGGCAGCGAGGCGTCGTCGCTCCCGGCGAGCAGCGCGTGCTGGCGGACGGCGGCTTCGAGGCACTGGATGGTGTGGAAGTTGCGGTTCTCGCGCACGAGGGCGGCGCCGAGCGCGGCGACGAGCTCGCGCGGATCGCCGCCCGAGACGAGGAAACGGGCCGCCAGGAGCCGCGCCTCGTCGACCTGTTGCTGGCGGTCGAGGAGCGCGGGCAGCTCGGCGAGCAGGGCCGCGGGCTCGGGGTGACGATCCGGCTCGGGCAGCCGGCGGGCGGGCACGTTGAGGAAGCGGTCGAGGTAGACGCTCGCCGCCGCGTCGAAGACGCCGCGCAGCAGCTCGGGCGAAGGCGAGCGGCGCAGGCCCTGTTCCACGGCGTTGGCGAAGGTGAAGGTGTGGAGTGCGGTGTCCCAGTCGCCGAACTCGTTCGAGGTGGGAAAGCGCGCGATCCGGGTCGCGGCAGCGCTCGTGACGGCCGAGGCGACCTCGACCTCGCTCGCCCCCTCCCGCAGCGCTTCCAGCAGGGCATCGACCGCGAGCGGCGCGTCGTGCTCGAGCACCGCCTCGACGAGCTCGGCCCGCCCGCCCCAGACCCCGCGCCGGCCGCGCCCCCGCTCGAGCGCCTGCGGCAGCTCGGCGAAGGCGCGCTCCAGCAGCGCCACGAGGTCGACCGGGTTGCGCCAGGCGTTCGCTTCCTCCATCCGCGCGGCAGCGGCGAGCTGTGCCGGCAGCGAGCCGAGCACGGCCTCCGCCCGCTCCCAGCCTGCGACATCGAGCGCCTCGAGTGCCTTGTTCACGAAATCGAGCGCATGACCAGTCTCGAGGTAGCGGTGATCGGTAGCCGCCGCGAACAGCAGGTCGGCCAGCTCGTGCCGTGAGGCGCCGCGACGGACGGCGGAGACGAGCGCGCGTTCGGCGCCCTCGGCGTCCCGCACTTCGACGAAGCGCCGAAACCAGGAGGCGAGGCGCTGCGGGGAGGGGGCCCGGCCCGGCAGGGGCTCAAGGGGGAAACGCGGCGGTTGCCCGGCGGAGTCGGCGGCGACCTCGGCGAGACCGTGGTAGAGCGCTGGCGCGCGGTCGGCCGGATGCAGCCGCGGCGCGAGGTTCATCAGGCAGGTCAGGGTCGTCAGGCCGCGCCCCCAGCCGTCGGCTCGCCGCGCCGCGCCGAACGCCAGTCCCGCGCGAAACACGTCGACCCCGCTCGGGTCGGCCTCGAGCAGGGCGAGCGTCGCCTTGGCGAGCACGAGCGGGATGTCGCGCTCCAGCCCGTCGTGCAAGCGGCGACGCTGATGGGCGACCGGATCGGACGCGGGCGTCAGGTCGACGAGCACGTCGTCGCCGTCGAGGGCGACCGGGAAGCGGCGCAGATCGTCCGCGAACTGGTCGAAGGTGCCCCCGGTCGCCAGGTCGAAGCGAGCGTGGTGCCAGTGGCAGGTCAGGATCCCGTCGCAGACGGTGCCGCGGTGGAGCGGGAAGCCCATGTGCGGGCAGCGGTTGTCGACCGCGTACACCTGCTCTCCCTCCGCGAAGAGGCAGAGGACGTGCCCGTGGAGGTGGACGACCCGACGGCCCGCGGCTCGCAGCTCAGCGAGCGAGCAGGCGCGGACGCGACGGGCTGATGCGACGGCAGTCATCGTGGCCTCCGTTCTCCGATCTGGCGACGCAGCGTCTCGCCCGCGGGGGGACGAGCGGGCGCTGCCCGGTGAGCACGCTCGAGCAGGCAGGCTCAGCGGCCGGTCGGGCGAACGGCCCGACCGCCAGAGCGAGCGTGCACCTCGGCGTCACGTCTGGGAGCGTAGAACTTCAACTATGGTTGAAGTCAAGTGGCCCAGCTGCTCAGCATCGGCGAGCTCTCCGCACGCAGTGGCGTCTCGGCGTCGGCGTTGCGCTTCTACGAGGAGCGCGGCTTGATCGCGGCCGAGCGGACGAGCGGCAACCAGCGCCGCTACCCGCGCGCCACCCTGCGCCGCCTGGCGTTGATCCAGGCCGGCCGCGCCGCCGGCATCCCGCTCGCGCGCATCCGGCAGGCGCTCGACGCGCTGCCGACCCAGACCACGCCGACCCGGCGCGACTGGGAGCGGCTCTCGCGAGCGTGGCGCGCGGATCTCGACCGGCGAATCGAGACGCTCCAGGCCCTTCGCACCCGCCTGACCACCTGCATCGGCTGCGGCTGCCTCTCACTCGACCGCTGCGGCCTCCTCAATCCGAACGACGAGGCGAGCGCGTTCGGGCCGGGGGCCCACTACCTGCGCCGGGACGGCCGGCGCCGCTGACACGCTCCCCGCGCCAGCCGGCGAGCGAGGCTCCGCAAACGGGCGCCGCCGATGGCCGGCCTGGAGGCGGAGGGGGAGGGATTTGAACCCTCGACCCGCCGAACGACGGGTAACGGTTTTCGAGACCGCCGCATTCGACCGCTCTGCCACCCCTCCGCGGGTGGGCGCAGCGGCACGGCGGGCGCTGCGCGAGCGGAGAAGGAGGGATTCGAACCCTCGATGGAGCCATTCAGCCCCATAACGCCTTAGCAGGGCGCCGCCTTCAGCCACTCGGCCACTTCTCCGGAAGCCCGCACAGGGTAGCGAAGCGGCTGGCGGGCCAGGTCCGGCGCTCAGCCGAAGAAGTTGATCGCCGCGATCATCAGCGCGAAGAGGGCGACCGAGGCGACGACGAACACGCTCAAGCCCGCAGGGCCGGGGAAGTCCGGGCGGTAGCGCGGTACGAGGAACGACGAGGCGAGGGCGAAGGCGATGAACACGGCGGCGACGGCGATCAGGGCGACCTCGTGTCCTGTCGAGAGCTCTGCGCTGCCCAGCACGCCTCGTATTCCAGCAGATCAGGAGGCTGCCAGCAGCCGCCTCTCGTCGCGCCGCCGCCGCTCGCGGAGGAGCGCCCACCCGAGGCCCCCGAGCACGAGCACCGGGCTGAGGACGACGAGCGCGTAGAGGACGACGATCCCCTCGACCAGCAGGAATCCCGCTGCCGAGCCGAGCATGCGGTCGAAGCGGCTCTTCCTCTGGAACACCGGCGTCACGGCCCGCTGCTTCGTCGTCAGCGTGAGCGAGATGTCGGCGGTCGCGCCCGAGGCGAGCGTGCCGGTGCGCGCCTTCCGCAGCTGCGTGATCGCGTGCCGCGCATTCGCGAGCTTGATCTGGATCTCCACGCGCTGCGACGCCGACAACGTCCCGCTCTGGAGCGCCTGCTCGTAGACGGCGATCGCCCGCCGCAACGACCCGATCCGGTTCGTCTGGCGCGCGAGCTGCTGCTGCAGATCCCGTGTGGAGAGCTGCTGCGAGAGCAGCGTGCCGAGGTTCTCGAGCTTCGCAATCGCGGTCTGCGCCTTGCCGACGGGCACGCGCAGCGCGAGCACCGCGCTGCCGTAGCGGTGGCCGGAGCTCTGGTAGTCGACGGACTGCGCGTAGCCGCCGAGCGAAGCGACGATCCGTGTCGCCTCGTTCGTCGCTCGCGAGAGCGCGGAGTGGTCGGCGACCTGCACCTCGAGCGACGCGGCCGCGTGGGTGAGCCGGGTGGCCGGAATGACGAGCGCCTGCTTCGCCTGGCCGGCGGAGCGCTGGGCGGGCGAGTTGTGGGTAGCCGCTCCCGGTGCCGGCCTGGCGGGAGCGAACTCCGTCTCCCCCGTCGTCTGCCCGTTGCCGTGGAGCGTTGGCGCGAGCGCCGTCCGCTGCGAGCCCGAGCCGACGAGGCCGTGGACGAGGGCGGCGCCGACCGCGAGCGCGACGGCGGCCGACACGAGCGCGAGCGCGAGCCTCCGGCGTCGCGACCGGCGAGGGCGCGCAGCGGGTGCGAGCTCGAGCACGCGTTGCCGCAGCCGCTCGGGTGCGAGCGGCCGGCTCGCCCGCAGCTCGCAGACGAGCGTCTCGTGCCCGGCGAGCTCGCGCGGGTCAGTCGCGGGCATGGGCCATCTCCTCCTCCAGTCGCTTGAGGGCCCGGCTGAGCCGGGTCGAACACGCGGTACGGCTGATCCCGAGCACCCGCGCGGCACTCGGCCCGTCGAGCTCGAGCAGGACACGCAGCGCGACGACCTCGCGCTCGGCCGGCGTGAGCCGCTGCAGCGCCCGCTCGAGCTCCGGCGACGGCCCTTCCGCGAAGACGGACTCCTCGAGCTCGACCGCGTCGCGGGCGAACGCCTGCTCCCGCCGCTGGCGGCGCGCCTCCGCCCGGAACCAGTCCACTGCTGCCGAGTGCGCGATCCGGCAGAGCCACGGGCGAGGCGCCCCGCGACGCGGGTCGAAGCGGCGCCAGCCGCGGAACGCCTTCTCGAACGTCTCGGCCGTGAGGTCCTCCGCCGCGGTGCGGTCGGCCGTCAGGTAGACGAGGTACGCGTACACGGCATCGAGGTGTGCGGCGACGACCTCGCCGAACGTGCCCGCGTCGTGGCGCAGCTGCGACCCGAGGGCTGCCGGCACGGCGTTCACGTCACGTATACGGCACCGGGGCACGCACGGTCACATGCAAACCGTAGGCGGCCCTAGGCTGGGCGGGATGCGCCGGCTCCTGCTGCTCGTTTCCGCGCTCGTCTGGGTCGACACCATGCTCTTCGCGGCGCTGACGCCGTTGCTGCCCCACTTCGCCGCCCACCTCCGCCTCTCGAAGGCGGGCGCCGGCGCCCTCGTCGGCGCCTACGCCGCCGGCGCGCTCGCCGGGGGCCTGCCGGGAGGGGTGGCCGCCGCACGGCTCGGCAGCCGGCGCTCGGTGCTCGTCGGGCTCACGCTGATGGGCCTGGCCAGCCTGGGGTTCGCCTTCGCGCACGGATTCTGGCCGCTGGCGACGGCCCGCTTCCTGCAGGGCGCCGCCAGCGCCTTCACCTGGGCCGGCTCCTTCGCCTGGTTGCTGGCCGCCGCGCCGCGCGACCGGCGCGGCCAGCTGATCGGGACTGCGCTCGGCGCGGCGGTGTTCGGCGCGCTCTTCGGGCCCGTGGTAGGAGCAGCGGCCGCGCTCGCAGGGCGCGGCGTCGTCTTCAGTGCGCTCGCCGCGCTGGCCGCCGCGCTCGCTGCCTGGACGATCCGCCTCGAGTCCGCCCCGCCGGAGACGCCGTCGAGATCGGCGCTCCGGCGAGCAGGGAGCGACCTGCGCTTCGTCGGCGGCCTTGTCCTGATGGGCCTGCCCGCCCTGCTGTTCGGCGTCCTCTCGACGCTCGCGCCTCTCCGGCTCGCGGAGGCCGGCTGGGGCGCCGCGGCGATCGGGGCGGTCTGGCTCGTCGGCGCCGCCTTCGAGGCGACGCTTTCCCCGCTCGCGGGACGACTCCTCGACCGCCGTGGCCCCCTCCTGCCCATCCAGGTCGCGCTCGCAGCCAGCGCCCTCCTCTCGGTCGGCCTCGCGTTCAACCCGCGCCCCCTCGCCTATGCGCCGCTGCTGGTGGCCGCATCCGGTGCCTACGGGGTGCTCTTCACGCCCGCCTTCGCGTTGATCGCAGACGGAGCGGAACGAACGGGCCTGCCGCAGGGGATGGCCTTCGGCCTGATGAACGCGGCCTGGGCGACCGGGGCCCTCGTCGGTCCGGCGGCTGGCGGCGCCGTCGCCGCGGCGAGCGGCGACGTCGCGCCCTTCCTGGCGGCCGCCGCGATGTGCGCTGGTGCACTGGTCGCCGTCTGGCGCTCACATCAGCGGGCCCGCCCCCTCGCCGTGGACTGAGGAGGCAACGGCGGCGGGCTACAATCGCCAGCCAGGGCGCGTAGCTCAGCGGGAGAGCACTCGCTTCACACGCGAGGGGTCGCTGGTTCGATCCCAGCCGCGCCCACTGAACTTGGCAGTGCGCATGCTCGGTCTTGGACTCCCGGCTGGAAAGGATGGATTCGTGCAGCGAGGCCTGTTGGCTCTGTTATTCGCAAGCTTGCTTGCTGGATCGTCCGCCGGTGTTGGCGGCGCAACCTCAGCGCCTGCTCGCGTGCCGCCGTCCGACTACCTCGTCGCCAACCTTTCAGGCCATCTCCGCGTCCTCGATCAACAGGGCAAGCTGCTCAGGCGTGTCCCACGGTTCGCCGCTCCCCTTTCAGGCCATGGCGTCCAAGGGCTGGCACTCACGCCGAACCGGCTATCGGCCTACGTCTCCGTGTATGAGGGCTTGCAGCATCCGCCACGCCTCTATCAGGTTTCGCTCGCCGATGGCACAAGGACGGAGATCGCTGAGGCGCTCAGCCCGACACTGAGCCCGGACCGAACCCGAATCGCCTACCTCACAGTCGAGATGCGGAACGGAGTCCAGTACCTAGCTGCACTCGTTGTCCGCGACTTGCCGTGGGGACAAGCCCGGACAATCCCGCTCCCAGCGGGAGATGCTTTAGGCTCGCCGCCCGGTCTTGTCCTGAACTGGTCACCTGACGGGCGCTCGATCGCGCTTTCAGATGGGACTCGGGTACGAGTCGTTCATATCTCAACCGCGACGACCGTCGACTCTGAACCTTCCATTCCGGGCGGCAAGGGACTGGCCCCTGTCTTTCTCGACCGAGACACGGTCATTGTGCTTGCGAACTGCTGCGTCGGCCGCCAGAACCTCGTCGCTGTAGATCTTCGCTCGGGCTCACGCAAGTTATTCGCACACATCTCGTCACCCGACGAGAACGTGCGCACGGTGAAGCGGGGAACGCTCCTCGCAGTAACTGCCCTTCACCAGCTGGTTCGAGTGACGCGAGCCCGTGTCCGCCTCCTGGCCAACGGGATTCTTGCCGCGACCTCCTAGCCTGCTCGCCCGCAGCCGCAGCCTGCGTCGCTCATCTGCTGTGAGTGCGGTTAGGAAGGAGTCAGCCCGTCGCGCATGAGCGAGATCGCGGTGTGGCGCAGCCAGTGGAAGCGGAAGTCGGCGACGACGACCGTGCGCCCGTTGCGCGTCTCCTCGTGGGCGAACCCGGCACCCGCCAGCGCCGCCGCGCCGAGCTCCCCAGCTCCTGACCCCCGCGCGACCGCCTTCGACGGTCTCGACCCGGATCGGTTCGATCTGGACGCCGGCCGGGGTCCACGAGCCGCCCGCGTGACCCGGCGTCGACGAGCAGTGAGCGCAGTTTGCGTCGGCTGACCTCGCCGGCGAGGGGATCGCGGTCTCGGCGCGTCACCTGGGCACGCTGCTTGCCGAGGCGGGGTTCTCGTTTCAGCGCACCCGCAGCGAGAACGCAAGCCCTGACCCCGAGTACACGGACACGACAGCCCGCGTCCTCCCTCTGCGCAGCGGCAGGATCTCGCTCCCCGGTCCGGGCGGCCGTGGATAATCCGCGGCGACGCGAGATGCGAGTCCTGATCCTGTTCTGCGAGGAGGGAGAGGGCCATGCGTCCGCCGCTCGCGCTCTCGAGCGCGACCTGTCGGCGCGCGGCGCGGACGTCCACGTCGTCGATGCGCTGCAGCGCGGCCTCGGACGGCTCGTGCCGCTCCTCACCCGCGACGCCTACCGCGTCCAGGTGCGCCGCGTGCGCTGGAGCTACGGGCTGGAGTACTTCCTGTTCACGCGGGTCGCCCCGCTGCGCTGGCTCGGCCGGCGCGGCCTGTACGCCCTGGGGGCGCGCCCGCTGCGCCGCCTGATCCGCCGCATCGCACCGGACATCGTCGTCTCGACACACCCCGCCGTGACGAACGTGCTCGGCTACCTCCGCCGCCGCGGCCGGCTCCAGCTCCCGGTCGTGGCGACGATCACCGACCTCGGCGTCCATCCGCTCTGGTCGCACCGCGGCGTCGACCTCCACCTCGTGATGCACGAGGCGGCGGTTCCCGCGGTGGAGCGAGTCGCGGGCCCGGCGAGCGCGGCGGTCGTCGCGCCGATCGTCGCGCGCGAGTTCGGACGCGACGTCGATCGCGCCTCGGCTCGTCGCGGGCTCGGACTGCCCTCGTGCGGGCCGCTGATCCTCGTCTCCGGCGGCGGCTGGGGCGTCGGCCCGCTCGAGCGGGTCGCCGAGGCGGCGCTCCGGGTCGCGGGCGCCAGCGTCGTCTGCCTCACCGGCCGCAACGAGCTGCTGCGCCGCCGGCTCGCACGGCGGTTCGCCGGCCAGGAGCGCCTGCACATCGTCCCCTTCACCACCCGCATGCCGGAGTACCTGGCCGCCAGCGACGTGCTCGTCGACACCAGCGTCGGAGTCACCTGCCTCGAGGCCCTGCGCGCCGGCTGTCCGCTCGTGGTCTGCGCTGCGCCCCCCGGTCACTCGCGGGACAACGCTCGAGCGCTCGCCCGGCTCGGACTGGCCGTGCTCGCCGCGAGCCCACAGGAGCTGCCGGGCCTCCTCGCGCGGATCCTCGAGACACCGCACGCCGCAGCCGCGCTGCCGCCCGCGCCGGAGGCGGCGGAGACGATCCTGACGGTCGAGCCGCGGGTGCGGGGACGACGGCGCAGCCGGGTCGTGCCCGCCACGGCCGCCGCGGCGCTCGGCGCGCTCGTCCTCGCGGGCTGGACGTTCGCCAGCCCGACCCCGTATCCGGTGGTCGCGAGGATGCTCGACCTTCCCCAGCTCACGCACGTCGACACCCAGCGGCCCGAGGTCGCCGTCGTCGTCGCCGTCCCGACCCGGCGGCTCGCGCCCCTCGCGGCCGAGCTCGCGCGCCGGCACGTCCACGTCTCGTTCGCGGTCGCCGCCCTCCCTCCACGGGCGACTCGCCGGGCCGTCGCCCAGCGTGGCGACGAGCTCGTCCCCGAGCTGCGGGCGAGCGGCCCCGGCGGCGTGCTCGACGCCCGAGCGCAGCTGGTGCGCTTGCAGCGCGAGCTCGCCCTCGGCGGCCGCTTCTACTACCTCGCTCCAGCGGGCTTCACGATCGGCGACTACGTCGCGGCGCGCACCGCGGGAGGGCTGCCGCTCGCCGCCAGCCAGCGGATCGGCCGAGGCAGCGTCGTCGTCGTCGTGGTGCACGGCCGCTACGGCACCCGAGCAGTGAGCGCGCTCGTCTCCTCGCTCGAGCGACGGGGACTGCGCCCGGTGCCGCTCTCGCGGCTCCTCGCCTCCCGCGCGACCACCCGGCCCAGCGGCTCGGCGGTCGCCAGCGCCGCCGCCCCGCCTCCCGTCGCGAGCAGACCGAGCACGAGCCCCGCGGCTCGCAGCGGCGAGCCGGGCCACCACTCCCGCGCGAGCAGCGGCGCGAGCGCGACGGGCACGAACGTCGTCAGGGTGAAGACGAGCGGCGCGACGTGAGTCACGGGCCGGCGTTGCAAGGCCGACATCTCGCCCAGCGTTCCGAGGCCGGAGGCGGCGACCATCAGCACGGCCCAGCCGAGCAGCCCCAGCCAGAGCCGGCGGTCGTAGTCGTCCGAGGCGAACTTCGTCGCCAGGCCGTCGAGCGCGTAGGCGAGACCGGCGGCGAGCGGCACGAGCACGCTGCCGCTGCGCGCCGCGCCTCGCAGCCCCAGCGGCAGCAGCGAGACCGCAGCGAGCGCGACGAGCGTCAGCCACAGCGCCACTCCCTCGCCGTGGACGGCATGGTGGGCGGGCGCGGTGAGCGCGAGCAGCGGCACCCCGGCCGCGACGGCGCCCGCCGCGAGCGCCTCGCGCCGGCCGACGCGCTCGTGCAGCAGGCTGGCCGCGAGCGCGAGCAGGAAGACCAGGCTCGTCCCCAGCAGGGGCTGGACGAGCGTCAGGGGCGCCTTCGTCAGCGCGTAGCCCTGCACCACCCAGCCCACGAGACCGAGCGCCGTCCCAGCCACCCAGCGCGGACGGCGGACGAGGCGGGCGAACAGGGAGAGGCGCAGGGCCCGCTCGGGAGGCGCCTCGCGCGCCTCGAGCGCCTGGAGGGCGATTCCCGCCGCGTAGATCGCAGCGGCGCCGAGCCCCGCCAGGACGCCGATCAGGAGCGCGGACATGCCCGTACGGGACCTTAGACACGCCCTGCGCACGGCCGCGGCCGCCGCCGGGGGGCTGGCGGGCTACTCGCTTCCCTCGACCGCGCTCGTCTTCCCGCCGGCACGCCGCCTGTTCGGCGTGCGGGCGGAGATCCCCGACCCGGCCGCCGTCGCCCTCACCTTCGACGACGGGCCGCACCCGCAGGGGACGCCGCGCGTGCTCGAGCTGCTCGCGACCGCCCGCGCGCCCGCGACCTTCTTCCTCGTCGGCGAGCAGGTCGAGCGCTTCCCGGAGCTCGCCAGCGCGATCCTCGCCGGCGGCCACGAGGTCGCGCTCCACTGCTACCGGCACGTCAGCCTGCTGCGGCGGAGCCCGGCCGCGACCCGCGACGACCTTGAGCGCGCCCGCCGGGCGATCGCGGAGGCGACCGGCGTCGAGCCGCGCCGCTACCGGCCGCCGTACGGGATCCTGACCGTGCCGGCCCTCCGCCACGCCCGCCGCCGCGGCTGGGAGACGGTGCTCTGGCGCCGGGACGGCCGCGACTGGCGCGCCGAAGCGACCCCGGAGTCGATCGCGACGCGCCTGCTGGCCGGCGTGCACGGCGGCGAGGTGCTGCTGCTGCACGACGCCGACTGGTATGCCTCGCCGCGCAGCTGGGAGCGAACCGCGGCCGCCCTCGAGCTCGTGCTGGAGCGGCTCGACCGGGGCGGCCTGCGTCCGGCCCGGCTCCCCTAACAGCGCGCGGGCAGCACGCGGCCCCGCACCTCGCCCAGCTCGACGCCGTTCGTCGCCCGGCCGCGCAGCACGACCTCGTCGCCGTCGGCGAGGAAGCGCTGGCCGCCGGAGAGCTCGATCAGGGAGCCCTGCGAGCCCGGCTCCGGCCCCGAGATCGTCCCGGAGGCCATCAGGTCGCCGGTGCGCAGCGGCGCCCCGTTCGAGGTCGCGTGCGCAAGCTGCTGGGGCAGCGTCCAGTACAGCGTCCTCGCGTTGCCCCGCGACACGGTGTCGCCGTTCAGCTCCACCTCGAGCGCGATGTCGAGCCCCCAGTCGCGACCGCCGGCCAGGTGGGGTAGCGGCGGGGGATCCTGCGGCGGCGCCTCGACCCGCGCCTCCTCCAGCAGCGCGAGGGGCGTCACCCAGGCCGAGATCGAGGTCTGGAACGACTTGCCGAGGAACGGGCCGAGCGGCTGGTACTCCCAGGCCTGGATGTCGCGGGCGCTCCAGTCGTTGACCAGCACCAGGCCGAAGACGTGGTCGGCGAACGCCGCGACCGGGACGCGCTCGCCGAGCTCCGTCGGGACGCCGACGACGAAGCCGAGCTCGAGCTCGAAGTCGAGCCGCCGCGTCGGCCCGAAGGTCGGCGCCGGCTCGTCGGGGGCCTTGCGCTGGCCGCAGGGGCGAACGACGTCGGTGCCGCTGACGACGACGCTGCCGGCGCGGCCGTGGTAGCCGACCGGCAGCCAGCGCCAGTTCGGAAGCAGCGGCTCCTGCTCGGGCCGGAACAGGCGACCCAGGTTCGTCGCGTGCTCCAGCGAGGAGTAGAAGTCGACGTAGTCGGCGACCTGGAAGGGCAGGCGCAGCCGCGCCTCGGCGAGCGGCAGACGCGGCCCGTCGTGGGCTCGCGCCGCGGCGACCGCGTGCCGCCAGGCCGCCGGCCCGGCGGCGAGCAGCTCGTTCAGGGTCGGGCGGGCGAACACGTCCCCGAGGCCCGAGAGGTCGACGACCTCGCCCTGCTCGCACCAGGCGAGCCCGCCCGCGCGCAGCGCGCCGAAGCCGCTCACAGCACCCCCAGCCGCACGAGCTCCCCCACCGGCTCGAAGAACGAGCAGGTGCCGATCGAGTGGATCAGCGTGGCGCGGACGTCGGCGAGCCGCGCCGGCGGCGCCTCGCGCTCCCCCCAGCGAAAGGCGCGGGCGTCGAGGGCGAGCGCGCCCGCCGGCGCCCGCAGCGCCTCCTCCTCGTCGCCGAAGACGGCCGCCGCCAGCAGGTTGAGGAAACCGTGCTCGCCGGCGGCCGTCGGGTACGCATGGTGCAGGCCGGCGGTGGCCTTGAAGACGATCCCGCGCTCCCGGCAGTCGCGCACGAAGGCCGCGAGCTCCTCGACCGAGGGCACCCGCTCGCCGCCGCAGCGGATCTTGGCGCGCAGGCCGCGGGCCGCCACCTCGTCCAGCGGCACGCCCTCCAGGTAGACGGCGTCGTCCTGCCGCTCGCGGCCAGCTTCGACGAGAGCGAGCGCCCGCTCCTCGTCCTGCGGCAGCTCGGCGAGGCGCGCCGCCGGCCAGACCAGGCGGCCGAGGAGCCAGGCGTGCTCGCTCGCCCGCGCCCGCCGGTCCTCGGCGAGCGCCTCGCGGGGCGGCAGGCTCGCGGGTGGGAAGGTCGGCGCGTGGTCGAAGAGCCTGCTCAGAAGCGCCCGCCGGGCATCGCCCGCGTCGCCGGGCCCACCCCTGCTCGCCCCCGCGCTCATCGCCCGGGCGACGATGTCTCTCTGGCCGGAGCGAGCGCCTGCATCGCCCCGAGGCTACACTGGCGCCCGGGTCAGGCCCCGTGCAGTGGGAGCCTGCGAACCGCGTCAGATCCGGGAGGAAGCAGCGCTAAGGAGTGCCTTCCAGGTGCGCGGTGCGCCTGGCCCGCTGCCTGCTGCCTGCCGCAACCCGCCAGACGCCGCCCCGCTCTGGCCGGGCGCCGGACCTGCTTGAATCGTCACGTGCCCGCGCTCTACCGGAAGTACCGTCCGCAGAGCTTCGAGGAGGTCGTCGGGCAAGAGGCGGTCGTCCGGACGCTGACGAACGCGATCGCCAGCGGCGCCGTGCGGCAGGCGTACCTGTTCGCCGGCCCCCGCGGCACCGGCAAGACCTCGACGGCGCGCATCCTGGCCAAGTGCCTCAACTGCGCCCAGGGGCCGACCACGACGCCCGACGGCACCTGCCACGCCTGCCGGGCGATCGCCGCCGGCACCTCGCTCGACGTGATCGAGATGGACGCCGCCTCGCAGCGGGGGATCGACGACATCCGCGAGATCCGCGACCGCGTCGTGCTGCAACCGGTCGAGGGCCGCTCGAAGGTCTACATCCTCGACGAGGCGCACCAGCTCACGGACGCCGCCTGGAACGCGCTCCTGAAGCTGATCGAGGAACCGCCGCCCCACCTGCTGTTCGTCTTCTGCACGACCGACCTCTCGAAGGTCCTGCCGACGGTGCGCTCCCGCTGCCAGACGTTCGTCTTCCGGCGGCCGAGCCTGCAGGACCTCGTGCGCAAGCTGCGCCTGATCGCCGACGCGGAGGGGATCGAGGCGCCCGACCAGGCGCTCGCGCTCGTCGCCCGCGCCGCCCGCGGCGCCTACCGCGACGCCGAGTCGACGCTCGACCAGGTGGCCTCGGCGACCGGCAACACGATCACCGTCCAGGCGGTGCTCGAGCTGCTCGGCACGGTCGAGGAGGAGGCGCTCTTCCGGCTCTGCGACCTCGTGATCGACCGCGACACGGCCGGCGCCCTCACCTACCTCGAGGAGCTCTCGGAGCGGGGCCACGACCTCGGCCGCCTCGTGCTCGACCTGCTGGAGCACCTGCGGCTCGTGATGCTCGCCCAGCACCTCGGCGACGTCCCGCCCGGCGCGGTGACGAGCGAGGAGGCGCGGGAGCGGCTGCGGGCGCAGGCGAGCCAGCTCGGGGAGGCGACCGTGCTGCGCCTGCTCGACCTGCTCGCGGTCGCCGTCGACGACCTGCGGCAGGGCGCCGATCCGCGGCTGCCGCTCGAGCTGGCGCTGGTCAAGGTCACCCGCCCGTCCGCCGACCTCTCCCGCGAGTCCCTCGCGTTCCGGCTCGAGCGGCTGGAGCAGCAGGCGGCCCCGTCGCCCCCGCCCGCGGCGACCGCGTCCCCGCCCGCTGGGCAGGACGAGCAGGCGCCCGCGCCGCAGCCCGCCCCGGCCGCCGCAGCCGCGCCGGCGCTCGAGCTCTCGCAGCTGCAAGAGGCCTGGACGCGCACCGTCCTGCCGGCGCTCGAAGAGCGGGGTGGCATTCCCACCGCCTCGCTCCTGCGCGAGGCGCATCCCGCCGAGCTGCGCGGCGACACGCTGACGCTCGAGTTCCCGCCGAGCGCCCAGTTCCACCTCGACCTGGCGCGCGAGCCGAAGAACGCCGGCCTGCTCGCCGACGCCCTCTACGACGTGACCGGCCGCCGGCTGGCGCTCGCCTTCGAGCTCGGCGAGCCCCGGCAGGCGCCGCCGCCGGACGACGAGGAGCCGGCGGGCGAGGAGCGGATCCTCGAGCTCCTCAAGGAGACGTTCGACGCCCGCGAGCGGGAGGGCTGAGGGGTGGCCTTCGACATGGAGAAGCTGTTGCAACAGGCCGCCCAGATGCAGGAGCAGGTGCAGCGGATGCAGCAGGAGGCGGCGCGGGAGACCGCGCAGTCCTCGGTCGGCGGCGGGCTCGTCAAGGTGACGGCGACCGGCGCCGGCGAGGTGGTCGCCGTGGAGATCTCCCGCGAGGCGATCGACCCCGACGATCCGCAAGCCCTCGCCGACCTCGTGCTCGCTGCGGTCAACGAGGCGCTGCGCTCGGCGCGGGCGGGCGTCGAGGCCAAGGCGCAGCAGATGCTCGGCGACATGGGCCTTGGCGGCTTGGGCCTCCCCGGCCTCGGCGAGTGAGCAGCGCTCCCACGCCGCCCCGCCGCCGCCTCCGTGGCCGCTACCTGTTCTCGAACTGGCTGTGGGCGCTGATCGTGCTCGCCCTGATCGGGGTCGTGATCTGGGGCTGGGCGTTCGACTTCAGCCCGCGCTAGCACGGGAACGAGAGCCGCAGCCTGTCCGCTGCGGGCGAGTACCCTCAGGGCGGCGCATGTTCAGCCCCTCGGTCGAGAACCTCGTCTCGCAGCTCACCCGGCTGCCCGGGATCGGCGCCCGCACGGCCCAGCGCCTCGCCTTTCACCTCCTGCAGGTCCCGAACGAGGAGGGGCTCGCGCTCGCCCGGGCGATCGAGGACGTCAAGACGCGCGTCCGCTTCTGCCGCGAGTGCGGCAACCTCACCGAGGAAGCGCTCTGCCCGATCTGCCTCGACGGGCGACGAGACCGGACGACGATCTGCGTCGTCGAGCAGCCGGTCGACGTCGTCTCGCTGGAACGGACTGCCGAGTACCGCGGCCTCTACCACGTGCTCGGCGGCGCGCTCTCCCCGCTCGACGGGGTCGAGCCGCAGCACCTGCGGATCGACGAGCTCCTGCAGCGCGTGCAGGGCGACGGCGTACGGGAGGTCGTCCTGGCGACCAACCCGAACGCGACGGGCGAGGCGACGGCCTCCTACCTCGCCGACCGCCTGCGCGGCCGGGTGCGGGTGACGCGGCTCGCGAGCGGCCTGCCGGTCGGTGGCGACCTCGAGTACGCGGACGAGGTCACGCTCGGCCGCGCCCTCGCCGGCCGCCGCGAGATGTAGCGAGGCGGCGGGCTGCTCGGTGGCGACGACGACCCCGTACGAGGCAGTTCCGGAGGTCGCCGCCGACGCGGCGGCCCGCCCGAGCGACCTCGTCGTGATGAAGTTCGGCGGCTCCTCCGTCGCCGACACGGCGAAGATCAAGCAGGTTGCTGGCCGCCTGGTGCGAGCGCGGGAGGCGGGACGGCGGGTGGTTGGCGTCCTCTCGGCCATGGGCGACACGACCGACGAGCTGATCCGGCTGGCGCACGAGATCTCGCCCCGCCCCCACCCGCGGGAGTACGACATGCTCGTCTCCGTCGGCGAGCGGATCTCGAACGCGCTCTGCGCGATGGCCGTGCACGACCTCGGCCACGAGGCGATCTCCCTCACTGGCTCGCAGGCGGGCATCGTCACCGACGCCGTGCACGGCAAGGCGAAGATCGCCGAGGTGCGCGCGACGCGGATCAACGAGGCGCTCGACGCCGGCAAGATCGTGCTCGTGGCGGGCTTCCAGGGCGTCTCCGCCGACTCGCACGACGTGACGACGCTCGGGCGCGGCGGCTCCGACACCACCGCGGTCGCCCTCGCCGCCGCCCTCGGCGCCGGAGCGTGCGAGATCTACACGGACGTGGAGGGGGTCTTCACCGCCGACCCGAGGCTCGTGCCGGGGGCACGCCGACTGCGCGCCGTCACCTACGAGGAGATGCTCGAGCTCTCCGCCAGCGGCGCGAAGGTCCTCCAGCTACGCTCGGTCGAGTTCGCGCGCAACCACGACGTCCGCTTGCAGGTGCGGTCGACGTTCTCCGACGCCGGAGGAACGTGGATCGTCGACGAGGAGGATCCGGTGCTGGAGAAGGCGATCATCAGCGGCGTGGCGCACACCGACTGCGAGCCCCTCTACCGCGTGCAGCAGATCGACGCCGCGCCGCTCTTCGAGCGGCTGGCGGCCGCGAACGTCAACGTCGACACGATCCTGCAGGTCCGCGGCGGCGAGATCGTCTTCAGCGCCCCGGCCGACGACCGGCGAGCCTGCGAAGAGGCGCTCGAGGAGCTCGGGGTCGAGTGGTCGATGCGCGACGACCTGGGCAAGGTGAGCCTCGTCGGGGCCGGCATGAAGAGCCACCCGGGGGTCGCCGCCCGGGCCTTCGCCACGCTCGCTGCGATCGGCGTCGAGGCCGAGGTCGTCTCCACCTCGCCGATCAAGATCGCCTGCCACGTGCGCAGCGAGGACGTGCCGCGGGCCGTGGCCGCGCTGCACGACGCCTTCGAGCTCGGAGCCGGGTGAGCGCGCAGGAGGCCAGGATCGGCGTCGTCGGCGCGACCGGCGCCGTGGGGACCGTGACCCTGCGGCTCCTGCGGGAGCGCGGCTACCGGCACGTGCGCGCCTTCGCCTCGGCGCGCTCGGCCGGGCGACGGCTCGACGGCGGCCTCGCGGTCGAGGAGGCCACTCCCGCGGCGCTCGCCGCCGGCGAGCTCGACCTCGTCCTCTTCTCCTGCGGCACGAACGCGTCGCGCGAGCTCGTTCCCTCCGCAGTCGAGGGCGGGGCCCTGGCGGTCGACAAGTCGAGCGCCTACCGGCTCACGGACGGCTACCCGCTCGTCGTGCCCGAGGTGAACGGGGAGCGGGCCCTCGACGCGCTCGAGACGACGCGGGTCGTCGCCAACCCGAACTGCTCGACCATCCCGCTCGCATGCGTGCTGAAGCCGCTGCACGACGCCGCCGGCCTGCGAGCGGTGCGGGTCTCCACCTACCAGGCGGTCTCGGGCGCGGGCGCCCAGCGGATGGAGCGGCTGCGCGCCGAGCCGCCGGAGCGCCACGACCTCGGGTTCGACTGGCCCTGGGAGGACGACGAGACCGAAGAGGAGGCGAAGATCCGCGCCGAGACCCGCAAGATCCTCGACCTGCCCTGCCTGCCCGTGAGCGCCACGACCGTGCGCGTCCCCGTCCTCGTCGGCCACGCCGAGTCGGTCTGGGTCGAGACCGAGGAGCCGCTCGAGCCGGAACGCGCGGCGAAGCTTCTCGCCGCCGCGCCGGGCGTGCGGCTCGTCGAGGCCCCGACCCCGCGCGCCGCGGCGGAGACGGAGGACGTCCTCGTCGGCCGCATCCGTCCCGACCGGGCCGCCGGCCGCCACGGCCTCGTGCTCTTCCTCGCCTGCGACAACCTCGTCAAGGGCGCGGCGCTGAACGCGATCCAGATCGCCGAGCTCCTGCTGGAGCCCGCGCGGACGAGCGCCCGCTAACCGGCCCCCGAGCGCCCCCAGGCGCCTGCGGCGCAAACGCCCGCTCGAGCGCGTCGAGGAACTCGAGGTGGAGGCCCAGGAGCTGGCGGAGAAAGCCGGCGGCGAGGCGCAGGTACGCGCGCCGGTGCGGCAGGCGATCGGCGCGTTCCTCCGACTGGCCGACCCGCTCGAGAAGCTCGGCGATCTCGTCGCGGAGCGGGGCGATCCCCTGCCAGGCGCGCTCCTCGCCCACGAGGTCGGTGACGAGCAGCCGCACGAGCAGCTCGCTCTTGACCGGCGTGAACCGAACCGGTGTCTCGGCCCAGGACCTGAGTGCGTCGAGCCCGCGCTCGGTCAGCGCGTAGACCGTCCGCTCGCGGGTCCGGCCGGGTTCCTTGCGCGCCTCGAGGTAGCCGAGCGAGGCGAGTCGCTTGGGCTCGGTGTAGTACTGGCTCTCCCCCGCCCAGTCCAGGATCCGCCCCTGTCGAGCCATGCGCAGGAGATCGTGCGGGCCGGCGCCACCCCGGCCGACGAGGCCGAGGATCTCGTACGAGAAGAGCGAGAGCTCGCGCTTGACAGAACCATGATCCATAGTTTATAGCTACGTTCCACAGTTTAGACGAAGGAGGAGATCATGGGAGCGCGCACGGAAGCCGCAACGGGCAGCGGTACCCGCTGGGGCCCGCTGTGGGGGCATCGGCCCGCTGACTGGGCACTCTCCGAGGACCAGCAGCTCCCGACCTACGAGGCGGCGCTGACCCGCACGGGTCTCGAGCCCGGCTGGCGGGTGCTCGACGTCGGCTGCGGCACGGGCGCCTTCCTGCGCCTCGTCGCCCAGGGCGGCGCGATCCCACACGGGATCGATGCCTCTGAGGCGCTCGTCGACCTCGCCAGGGCCCGCCTGCCCGGCGCAGACGTGCGCGTCGGCGAGATGGAGCGTTTACCCTGGCCGGACGGCAGCTTCGACCTCGTCACCGGCTTCAACGCCTTTTTCTTCGCCGACGACATGGTCGCTGCCCTGCGGGAGGCTGCCCGCGTGGCGAAGGTCGGGGCCCCGGTCGTGATCCAGGTCTGGGGGCCGCACGAGCGCTGCGACCTCGAGGCGATGAAGGCGATCGCGCGGCCCTTCTTCCCGCCGCGTCCGCCGGGCGCGCCGGTCGAGCCGGACGTCTCGCGTCCCCATGCGCTGCGCGAGGTTGCGGTTCAGGCCGGCCTCCGGCCCGCGGAGGAGTTCGCCACCTCCTGGGCCTTCGAGTACGCCGACGCCGAGACCCTCGGTCGGGCGATGGTCGCGGTCGCCGGGTTGGCCCGGATCGTCGGCCCCGAGCGGGAGTCCGTGCTACGGAGCGCGATCGTCGACGGCCTCGCCCCGTTTCGCCGGCCTGACGGCAGCTATCGCCTGGTCAACGAATACCGCTTCCTCGTCGCACGAGCCGGACCGGCTAGCGAGCGAAGCTGAGCCCAATCAGGAGGCCGCGCGTACGGCCCGAGCGCGCGACGCTGTAGCCGACGGCGGTGCAGCGTCGCGACGAGACGCAGGCGACGCTCGTCAGGACGCTGCGGCCCCCTCTGGCGTTCGCGGGCAGCGCGGCCGTCAGGGCGCGCGCCCAGACTCCGCCGCGCTCGGCGACGAGCAGCCCGCGAGCCCGGCCGTGGTCGACCGTCTCGCCGACGGCGACGCACGCGCCCGGGGCCGGACAGGCCACGGAGCGCAGGTCGACCCCGGCGCCAGGCGAGACGCCGGAGGGCAGGCGGAGCTCGCGCGCCTGCCAGACGCCTCCATGCTCGGAGAGGAGAAGGCCGTGCCGGCGGCCCTCCGTATCCAGGTACCAGCCGGCCGCGGCACAGTCGCCGGCCGCCGCGCAGGCGACCGCCTCGAGCGGGCTCTCGAACGCGTTCGCTGACGCCGTGTTCAGACCCGCGTTGCTGGGAACCGGCGCCCGCACGGCGGGCATCCAGACGCCGTCGTGCTCGGTCTCGATCAGCCCCTGCTCCACGTCGCCCCGCCCCCAGTAGCCGCCGACGGCCGTGCACTCGCCCGCCGAGGGACAGGCGAGCCCGCTGAAACCGAAGAAGGGCGACGTCCCGCCCCGCTCCGGATCGCCGAACGGCGCGGCGTCGGCCGGCAGCGGCATCGTCTCGCCTGCTCCCCACTGGCCGGCGCGCTCGTCGAGCAGCCAGCCGTCCTGGCCGGACGACGCCTCGTCCGTGTAGGTGCCGACGGCCGCGCACGTACCAGCCTGCGGACAGGAGACGAGCGACAGCCCACCCCCGGCGTCCGTCGAGCCCGCCGCAGGCGCCGTGGCCGCGGTCGGTGGGAGCGGCGGCGAGACGCCGGCCTGCCAGCGGCCGCCGCTCTCGCTCACGACCAGCGGCTCGAGCACCGGATTCCGGAAGGAGCCGACCGCGGTGCAGTTGCCGGGCGAGCCGCACGAGACGGAAGGGAGCATCGGCCAGGCGCTGCTCGGGCTGCCGGGAAGCTGCACGGGCGTCTCGGCCCAGCGTCGGCCTTGCTCGCTCAGCACGTACCCCCGCCGCTCGCCGCTGCGGGCGCCGACGCAGCTCCCCAGGGCGGGGCAGGCGGCGGCGGTCAGGCCGCCGGGCACGAGCTCGCGACTGGCCGTCCACCGGCCACCCGCCCGCCAGACGAGGACGAGCGTCCGCCTGCCCGCGGGCCGCCCGCTCGTATACGTGCCGAAGGCGACGCAGCCGTCCTTCGACGGGCAGACGACCTGGGCGAGGCTCGTGCCCCCCTTCGGATTCGCCCCGGCCGGCAGCGGCGCTGCGAGGGCGGTCTGGCTCAGGCCGGGCGTCCGGGCGGGCGCTCGGGCGGCCGCCGCTGCGACGCAGAGGGCGAGCGCCGCCGCAACGATCACGAGGACGCGCACTACCGAAACCGTAGCTCCCCGAGCCGCAGCGCCCGGCGTCGGCAGGCGGCGGGACACACGCTCCCTGCGCGGGCCTCAGCCGCCGAGCTTCGCGAGGAACGCGAGCGCCCGCTCGCGCAGCGGCGCCGCGGCGGCAGGGTCGCCGTCGGCCGTCGACGAGTCGGTGAAGAGGTGCTCCTGCCGGAACCCCGCGAGCAGGCGGCGGGCTGAGCGAGCGCAGCCGCCCGCTACGGGCGCTGCGGCGCCGGCGGGGGCAGGAAGGCGTCGCGCACCGCGGCGAGCACCTTCTGCCGCCGGCCCTCCGCCGCCGGCTGCAGGCCGCCGAGCTCGAGCCGGGCCAGCTCGACCCGTCCGTGCGTCCGCACCGGCTGGAAGCCGAAGTCGGCGAGGAAGTCGGCGGGAAAGATCGTGCGGTGGACGTGGAAGCGCTCGAACGTCGTCTCCCCCTCCGGATAGCGGTAGGCGAACGCCTCGAGGGCCCGCGAACCGCGGTCGCGGGCGTCCCCGATCGCCGTCAGGAACAGGGACTGCATCACCCACGGCCGGGAGAGGTCGGTCAGGTAGGCGCAGGTGACGAGCACCGCGTCGGGGCTCGGCGGCCCAGCCGGCAGCTCGCGGGCGCGGGGGAAGAGCTCCGCCGGCCCGTACTGCATCGAGCCGAGCAAGCGGCCGTCCTCGTCGTGGTACACGGTCCCCCAGGCCCCCCACGCCTCTTCCGCGCTGCGGATCCACTTGCGCTTGTCGGTGCTGCGTCCGTCGCGCGTCTGCCACCAGACGCACTCGTGGCAGACGGTCGGCGCGGTCTCGAGCGTCGCGCCGGTCAGGCCGGCGATCCGAGTGCTCACGTGTCCTCCCCGGCAGCAGGCGCCGGCGCGAGCGCGACGCCGGGGAGTCCTCGCACGCCGGCCGGCGCGCACGCGGGGTCGGTCGCGAAGCGGGCGAGGACGGCAGTCGAGATCGTGGCCTGGCCCACCACGCCCCGCAGCGTAGCGTCGGCCCGCGAGACCAGGCCGTCAGCCTGGCGGGGCCGGCGCCGCTCGCAGCACGAGCTCGGTCGCCTCGGGGCGCGCCGCGAAGCGGAGGGGAACGAAGGTCGTGCCGAGACCGGCCGAGACGTGCATCGTGGCGGCCGGGCTGCGATAGACCCCGCTCGCGTAGCGCGCCCGCAGGTGGGCGAAGCGCAGCTTCCCGCCCGGATACGGGAGCGCGATCTGCCCGTCGTGCATGTGGCCGGCGAGGACGAGGTCGAAGCGGCCGGGCTCGAGCCGGTCGAGCACGAGCGGGTAGTGGCAGAGCAGGACCGAGAAGGCGGCCGCAAACCCGTCAGGGGCGGCGAGCCGGTTGGGGTCGAGCCGCGGCCGGCCGCGCACGGCCAGCCTGGGGTCGGCGCCGGCGATCCAGACCGGCCGCCCGCGCAGCTCGACCGGCCGGCCCTCGTCCCGCAGCAGCGTCACGGGCTCGAGCTCGCGCAGGTTCGAGGCCCGGGCCTGGGGGTCGCGGCTGACGGCGATGTCGTGGTTGCCGAGCACCGCGAAGGCCGGTCGGGGCAGCGCCCGGACCAGCCGCCGGAGCGTCGGCTCGCCGCGGGGGTGGGTCAGGAGGTCGCCGCTGATCGCCACCAGGTCGGGCCGGAGCTCGCGGGCCCAGTCGGCCGCCTGCCAGGCCGCGCCGAGCCCCGGCGAGGGAACGCCGAGGTGGAAATCGGAGAGGTGGACGATCCGCACGCCGTCGAGCGCCGCCGGCAGCCCGGACAGCTCGAGTTCCAGCCGGCGCAGGCGCACCCAGCCGGCTTCGAGCAAGCCCCAGCCGAGCCCTGTGACGGCGAGCGCGCCGAGCGCCGACCGCGCGCTCAGACCTCGAGCCGCGCCAGCGCCGGGCGCGGGTCGACGATGTGGCGCTTGAACTTGAGCTCCGCTTCCTCCAGCCCCGCCGCGACGCCGACGAGCTGGGCGAGATGGAGGACGGGCAGGCCGAACCTGCGGCCGGTCGCCGCCTCGAGCTTCTGCTGCCAGGCGTCGAGCGAGAGGTGGCAGAGCGGGCAGGGCGTGACCATCACGTCGGCCCCGGCCTCGAGCGCCTGCTCGATGGGCTGGATCAGCTCACCCAGCGCCGTCTCCTCGCGCGCCTGGATGATCGGGAAGCCGCAGCACTTGATCTTGGCCGGGTAGTCGACCGCCTCGCCGCCGCAGGCCTCGACGATCCGCTCCAGCGACGACGGCCGGTCGGGGTCCTCGAAGCCGAGCAGCTTCGAGGGGCGCAGGATCTGGCAGCCGTAGAACGGCGCCACCTTCAGGCCCTTGAGGCCGCGGTGCGCAGCCGACTTGAGCCGCTCGTAGCCCTCGCCCTCGGCGATCTCCCACAACAGGTGCCGCACCTCGACCGCCCCCGAGTAGGGCGGCACGCCCACCGTGGCCAGGTTCTCGTTCACCCGGGTGAGCAGCGCCTCGTCGCCCTTCAGCATGTGGTTCGCCTGCCGCAGGTTGAGCGTGCAGACGTTGCAGACCGTGAGCAGGGTGTCGCAGCCGGTCGCCTCGGCGTAGGCGAGGATGCGGGCGTTCAGGTGGAGGTAGTAGTCGGGCTCCGCCTCGTGGATGTCGCCGGCGCCGCAACAGGTCACCGACTCGAGCTCGACCAGCTCGAGCCCGACCCGGGGCGCGAGCGCCTGCGTCGAGGTGTCGAGCTCCTTGGCCGAGAGCGAGGCCAGACAGCCCTTGTAGTAGGCGACCCGCCGCAGCGAGGTCTCGGTCGTGCTCACGCCTGCGCGTCCTCCTCCGGTAGATACGGCCGCGGCGCGGCGCCGGGCCGGGCGTAGATCTGCTCGAGCGACTCGCCCAACTGGCCGTGCGAGAGCCGGCCGAGCGCGCGCTCGCCCTGCACGTGGCCGAGCGCGCCCTGCCGGTCCTGGGCGCGGACGAGCTTGTGCAGGGTGCGCGCCTCCCCCACGTCCTTCGCCACGTGCGGGGGAAACGGCGGCGGCACCTTGCCGTGGCGGGCGAGGCTCATGGCGAAGCGCATCTGCTTGATCGAGGCGACGACGCCCTGCGTCTTCGGCACGAGCTCGGTCTCGCGCAGCCAGCCGGTGGTCTCGGCCGAGCGGACGAACCACTTCGCGTGCTTCGCTCCCATGTCGCGGTCGATCCCGTACTTGACCGCCTCGGCGCCGAGCTTCGCGATCGCGTCGCGCGGGTCGACCCCCTTCGGGCAGCGCTCGTTGCAGAAGAAGCAGCGGGTGCACTCCCAGATCCCGTGCTCGCCGCTGTAGCGCTCGAGCCGCTCGGCGGTGGCCGCGTCGCGCGGGTCGCCGACGAAGCGCATCCCCTTGGCCAGGGCCTGGGGCCCGAGGAACTCCGGGTCGGACTCCATCGCGTTGCACTCCGAGACGCAGCAGCCGCAGTTGATGCACAGCGACTCCTTGTGGATGACGTTCATCTGCTCCTGCGAGATCCGGTACTCGCGCCCGTCCTCGGGCTGGTCGTAGCCCGGCTGCAGCCAGGGCTTCATGGCCTTGAACTTCTCCCAGAAGGGGTCCATATCGACGACCAGGTCCTTGATCACCGGCAGGTTGCCCATGGCCGAGATCACGGGAACCCGCCCTTCCTGGACGATGTCGTGCATCCGGGTCTTGCACGCCAGCACCGCCGCCCCGTCCATGCGCATGCCGCACGAGCCGCAGATCATCATCCGGCAGCTCTTGCGGTAGGCGAGCGTGCCGTCGTGGCGATCCTTGACGATGTCGAGGCAGTCGAGCAGGGTCGCCTCCTCCGGAGCCTCGATCTCGTACTCGCGCAGCGCCCGCTCGCCCGTGCGGGAGTCGTAGCGCCAGATCTTCAGCGCCACCTGCATCAGTACGTCCGCTCCTGCGGCTCCCACTTGGTGAACCGCACCGGAGCGGTCGAGAGCTCCACCCGGCCGTCCTTCCAGCGCGTGATCGAGTGGTGGAGGTAGTGCTCGTCGTCGCGCCGCGGGTAGTCGTGCGGCCGGGCGTGCGCCCCGCGGCTCTCCTTGCGAGCCAGGCCGGCCGTGACCATGCAGAGCGCGGTGTCGAGCATGTTCCCGAGCTCGATGGCCTGCGTCAGGTCGCTGTTGAAGACCTCGCCCTTGTCGTCGACGTACACGTTCCGGTAGCGCTCGCGCAGGCGCTCGATGATCTCGAGCTGCCGGGTCATCCCCTCCTCGGTGCGGAAGACCGCGAAGTTCTCGAGCATCGAGGTGCCGAGCTCCTCGCGCAGCTTCCAGGGCCGCTCCCCCTCGGAACGGTCGAGCAGCGCGCGCAGGCGGGCCTCGGCGTCGCGCTCGACCGACTCGGGCACCTCGACGGTCGTGTGGGTCAGCGCCCATTCGGCGGCCGCCCGGCCGGCACGACGGCCGAAGGTGATCGTCTCCATCAGCGAGTTGCCGCCCAGGCGGTTCGCGCCGTGGATCGAGACGCATGCACACTCGCCGGCGGCGTAGAGACCGGTCAGCTCCGTCGCCCCGTCGTTGTCGGTCTCGACGCCGCCCATGTGGTAGTGGGCGCCCGGCCGCACCGGCACCGGGTCGTAGATCGGGTCGACGCCGGCGTAGGTCATCGCGAGCTCGCGCGAGCCCGGTAGCCGCTCGAGGATCCGCTCCGCGCCCAGGTGGCGCATGTCGAGCAGGATGCTGCCCCCCACGCCGCGACCCTCGTCGATCTCGGTCTGCTCGGCCCGCGAGACGACGTCGCGGGAGGCGAGCTCGAGCGCGTTCGGGGCATAGCGCTTCATGAACCGCTCGCCGTCCTTGTTGATCAGGTAGCCCCCCTCGCCGCGGATCCCCTCGGTCAGCAGGATGCCGGTCGGGTAGAGCGTCGTCGGGTGGAACTGCATGAACTCCATGTCCTTGAGCGGCACCCCGGCATGGAGCGCCATCGCCATCCCGTCACCGGTGCAGGCGTAGGCGTTCGTCGTCACCCGGTACTGTCGCCCGGCGCCGCCGGTGGCCAGCACGACCGTCTTGCCGCCGACCGTCTTCAGGCCCCCGTGCAGGAGGTCCCAGCAGACGACGCCCTGGCAGCGGCCGTCGTTCTCCACGAGCTGCCAGGCGAAGAACTCCTCGTAGACCGGGATCTCCCGCTTGCAGACCTGCTCCCAGAGCACCTGGATCAGGACGTGGCCGGTGATGTCCGCCGCGTACACGGTGCGCGGCGAGCCGGCGGCGCCGAAGGGCCGCTGCGCGAGCCTGCCGTCCTCGCGGCGGGAGAAGACGGCGCCCCAGTGCTCGAGCTGGACGATGTCGGCCGGCGCCTCGGCCGCGAAGATCTCGATCGCGTCCTGGTCGCCCAGGTAGTCCGAGCCCTTGACCGTGTCGTAGGCGTGGATCTCGGGGCTGTCGTCGGCCGCGTTGCCGAGGGCGGCGTTGATCCCGCCTTCCGCCGCGCCCGAGTGCGAGCGGGTCGGGTGGAGCTTGGAGATCATGGCCACGTCGGCGCCGGCGTCGAAGGCCTCGATCGCCGCGCGCATTCCCGCGCAGCCCGCGCCGACGACGAGCACGTCGTGCTTCGCGATCACAGGCTGACGCTAGCGCAAGATCTCTGCCCGCTGCGGAGGTAGGCGCGTGGCCGCCGGCGTCGAACAGACGGAGACCGTGGACCTGCGTGCCGCCGCCGAACGCTTCCTCGCCTCGCCGGCCCTGAGCCCCGCCACCCGGCTCGTCTACCGGGGCGACGTCGCCGAGTTCTGCGCCTGGCTCGAGCGGCGCGGCACACGGCTGGAGGAGGTCGACGTGCGCGTGCTGGCCGGCTACGTCGCGTGGCTCGGCTCGTCGCGGCCGGGGCGACACCCGGCGAAGCTCGCGCCGGCCACGATCGCCCGCAAGCTGGCGGCGGCGCGTGCCTTCCTTCGCTCCGCCCTCGGGCCCGAGCGCGTCCCCGACGCCCGCCTCGCCCCGCGCCGGCCGCGCCGGCTGCCCGACGCCCCAGCCCGGGAAGCGATCGAGCGCACCCTGGCGGAGCTCGAGGGGGAGGGGACGCTCGCGCTCCGGAACCGGGCTCTCGTCGAGCTGGTCTACTCGGCCGGGCTACGCAGCGCGGAGGCAGTCGGCCTCGACCTCGGCGACGTCGACTTCGAGCAGGAGCTCGTGCACGTCCGCCGGGGCAAGGGCGGCAAGGAGCGGGTCGTGCCGCTCGGCGAGGAGGCGGCGCTCTGGCTCGCCCGCTACCTCCGAGACGCGCGACCGGCCCTCGTGCGCGGCGCCGAGGACGCCCTGTTCGTGTCGGCGCGGGGGCGCCGCCTCGACACGAGCACGCTGCGCAGGATCGTCCCGCATCCGCACCGGCTGCGCCACGCCTTCGCCACGCACCTGCTCGACGGCGGCGCCGACCTGCGCACGATCCAGGAGCTGCTCGGACACAGCTCGCTCTCCACCACCCAGGTCTACAGCCACGTCGACCCGCGCCACCTGCGCCGCGTCTACGACCGAGCGCACCCGCGTTCCTAGCGCACCTCGAAGCCGGAGTGCCCCGCGGGCGGCTCGGGCTCGACGTCGAGGCGGACGACGCGGGCGCCCCGCGGCCCGCGCCGGCAGAGGTCGACGAGCGCCTCGACGTCCTCGCGCGCGCCTTCGAAGACCGCCTCGACCGTCCCGTCGGGCCGGTTGCGGACCCAGCCCGCGACGCCGCGCGCGCGAGCCGCGCGCTCGACCGCGAAGCGGAATCCGACTCCCTGCACGAGCCCGTAGACGACGACATGCCGACGCTCCCGCTCCACGAGGGACATTCGAGCAGGCGTCGCGCCGCGTAGGACGAAGTCAGCGCGCGTGCCAGGACGCGAGCAACCCGATCCGGCCGTCGAGGGCTTCCTCGCCCTCGCCTCCGCACGGCTCGCGCCGCGCACCGTCGAGGCCTACCGGCGCGACCTCGGCCATTTCGCCGCCTGGCTCGGCCGCTCGCCCGCGGAGGCGAGCGCCGACGAGCTCGCCGCCTACGTCGCCCGGCTGCGCGCCGACGGCCTCGCCGCGACCACGATCGCCCGGCGGCTGGCCGCCGTCCGCTCCTTCTTCCGCCACCAGGTGCTGCTCGGCGCCCGGACGGACAACCCCGCCGCGCTGCTGGAGCTGCCGAGGCGCCGCCGGGCCCTGCCGCGGACGCTCTCGCCCGCAGAGGTGGAGCGTCTGCTCGAGGCGGCCGCCGGCGCGACGCCGCGCGCCCTCCGCGACCGCGCCCTCGCCGAGCTCCTCTACGGCGCCGGCCTGCGGGTCAGCGAGGCGGTCGGGCTCGACCGGCAGGCGGTCGACCTGGAGAGCCGGCTCGTCCGCTGCCTGGGCAAGGGAGCCAAGGAGCGGGTCGTGCCGATCGGCCGCGAGGCGGCGGAGGCCCTCCGCCGCTACCTGGCACGTGGCCGCCCCTACCTCGACCGCCGCCACCGGCCGGAGCTGTTCCTCAACGCCCACGGCGGCCCGCTGACCCGCGCGGGCGCCTTCCTGATCCTGCGCCGGCTCGCCGGCAAGGCCGGTCTCGAGCCGGAGCGGGTCCACCCCCACCTGCTCCGTCACTCCTTCGCCACCCACCTGCTCGAGGGCGGCGCCGACCTGCGCGCGGTGCAGGAGATGCTCGGCCATGCCGACCTGGCGACGACCGAGCTCTACACGCACGTATCCGACCGGCGACGGCGCGAGTTGTACTTCCAGGCGCACCCCCACGCGCGCCGCATGCGCACACCGACGAGAAGGACCCCACCATGCACCTCAGCCCCCACCTCGCAGTCGCAGCCATCGCAACCCTCGCCGCCGGATGGCTGATGATCGTCGCCGGCCTCCAGAAGAGCCTGCTCGAGCGCCGCCAGAGGCGTCGCCTCTGTCCCTCCTGCGGACGCGAGCTCCGGGGGCGCGTCTGCCCCGCCTGCTCGGCCGGCGCCTAGCGACGGGCCTGCGCCTTCCGCCGCAGCCCCTGCGCCACCTGCGCAGCGGCCCGGCGCAGGTCGCCGGCCGCCGCCTCGTCGGCCGCGAGCCCCTCGAGCAGGACGACCGTCTCGCGCTGGGGCGAGCCGTTGCGCAGCGCCAGCACCGCCAGTCGCCGCACGGCAGCGTTCTCCTCCGCGGACGAGGCGAGGGTGTGAAGCCGGGGCCGGACGGTGTTCACCGTGCTGGGATGGTCGCGCGAGAGCAGCTCGAGCGAGAGCAGCGCCGCGCCGCGGGCGGCCGGGCTCGCGTCCTCGAGCCCGCGCCGGAGCAGCTCCTCCTTCGCCCGCCAGCGAAACATGCCGACCGCCCGGAAGGCGAGCGCCCGCTCGCGGAAGTCCGCGCTGCGCGCCGCCGCCTCGAGCTCGTCGTCCCACTGCGCCCGCAGCGCGGCAAGCTCCTGCGCCGAGCCGCTCGCCGCCAGCTCCTCGGCGCGCACCGCTGCCTCGGCAAGGGTCACCGCCCGAGCCTAACGGCGCGCCTCCGGAAGCGGCTCCGGTACGCTCGCCGGCGATGGCGCACAGGGTCGTCCTGATCCCCGGAGACGGCACGGGGCCCGAGCTGACCGAGGCGACGCGGCGGGTGCTCGAGGCGACCGGCGTCGAGCTGGAGTGGGACGTGCGCGAGGCGGGCGCCGACGTGATGGAACGCCACGGCGGCAACCCCCTGCCGGCGGACGTCCTGGAGGCGGTCCGCGAGACGGGCGTCGCCCTCAAGGGGCCGATCACGACCCCGGTCGGAGGAGGCTTCCGCTCGGTCAACGTCTCGCTGCGCAAGGAGCTCGACCTCTACGCCCAGGTGCGGCCGTGCAAGAGCTACCCGGGCGTGCGCAGCCGCTTCGACGACGTCGACCTGGTCATCGTGCGCGAGAACACCGAGGACCTGTACGCCGGGATCGAGTACGAGCAGGGCACGCCCGACGCCGCCGAGCTGATCGAGTGGATCGAGGCTCGCGGCGGCCGCCTGCGGCACCGCGACGCCGGTATCTCGATCAAGCCGATCTCGGTGACCGGCACCCGGCGCATCTTCGAGTTCGCCTTCGACTACGCGCGCCGCAACGGCCGGCGCAAGGTGACGGCGGTGCACAAGGCGAACATCATGAAGTTCACCGACGGCCTCTGGCTGCGCGTCGCCCGCGAGGTCGCGGCCGAGAACCCGGATCTCGAGTTCGACGACCGGATCGTGGACAACATGTGCATGCAGCTCGTGCAGCGGCCGGAGGAGTACGACGTGCTCGTGCTGCCGAACCTCTACGGCGACATCCTCTCCGACCTCGCCGCCGGCATGATCGGCGGCCTCGGCGTCGCCCCCGGCGCGAACTACGGCCAGACGGTCGCCGTCTTCGAGCCGACCCACGGCTCCGCCCCGAAGTACGCGGGCCAGAACAAGGTCAACCCGATCGCGCAGATGCTCTCGGGCGTGCTCATGCTCCGCCATCTCGAGGAGCGCGCCGCGGCCGACCGCCTCGAGCAGGCGATCGCCGCCGTGATCGCCGAGGGGCGGAGCGTCACCTACGACATGAAGCCGGCCCGCGACGACCCGACGGCCGTCGGCACCAGCGAGGTCGCGGACGCGGTGATCGAGAAGCTGGAGGCTGAGATACCGGTATGAGAAGGAAGATCACGATCGTCGGAGCGGGCGCCACCGGCGCGACCGCCGCCCAGATCCTCGCCCTGCGCGACTACGCGGACATCGTCCTGACCGACATCAAGGAGGGCCTGCCGCAGGGCAAGGCGCTCGACCTGAACCAGATGGGGCCCGTGCTCGGCTTCGAGCCGCGGATCACGGGCACGAACGGCTACGAGGAGACCGCCGGCTCGGACGTCGTCGTGATCACCGCCGGGCTGCCCCGCTCGCCGGGCATGTCGCGCGACGACCTGGTGACCACGAACGAGAAGATCGTCGGCTCGGTGACCGAGCAGGTCGTCGCCCACAGCCCCGACTGCACGATCGTCGTCCTCTCGAATCCGCTCGACGCCATGTGCCACGTGGCCAAGCGGGTCTCCGGCTTCCCCAAGCAGCGGGTCGTCGGCCAGGCGGGGATCCTCGACACGGCCCGGTTCCGCACCTTCATCGCCTGGGAGACCGGCTCCTCCGTCCGCGACGTGCACGCGCTCGTCCTGGGCGGCCACGGCGACCAGATGGTGCCGGTCGCCTCGGCGGCGACCGTCGGCGGCGTCCCCCTGCGCCAGCTCGTCCCCGAGGAGCGGATCGAGCAGCTCGTCGAGCGCACGCGCAAGGGCGGCGGCGAGATCGTGCAGCTGCTCGGCACCTCGGCCTGGTACGCGCCGGGGGCGGCGATCGCCGAGATGGTCGACGCGATCCTGCTCGACCAGAAGCGCGTCCTGCCCTGCACGGCCTACCTCGAGGGCGAGTACGGGCTCGACGGCCTGTACATCGGCGTTCCGGTCCGGCTCGGCGCCGGCGGCGTCGAGGAGATCGTCGAGCTCGACCTCTCGGCCGACGAGCAGGCGGCTCTCGAACGGAGCGCCGAGGCGGTGCGCGAGGTCGTAGGAGTCCTCTCCACCTGATCGCGACCCTCGAGAACCGCTTCCGGGGGCGCGACTACCTCGTGGAGCTCGCTGCTCCGGAGTTCACCTCGATCTGCCCGCTCACCGGCGCCCCCGACTTCGGCGAGCTGACGATCCGCTACGTCCCCGACGAGAAGCTCTACGAGCTCAAGTCGCTGCGCGACTACCTGACCTCGTTCCGCGAGCGCAGGATCCTGCAGGAGGAGGTCGTGAACGAGGTCCTCGAGCGCTTGCTGGCCGACGGGGCGCCGCGCTTCGTCGAGGTGGAAGGCGCGTTCGCCGCCCGGGGCGGCATGACGACCCGCGTCGTCGCCGCGAGCGGGGAGCCCCCGCAGGCGTGGACCGCGGGCTGAGCGGCGCCGCGGCGCTCGTCTGCCACGCAGCCGGCGGCGACGGCCGGCGCGCCGGGCGGGCGCCGGGCGCTTGCGGCGGATCGGGGCGGCAGCTGGGGTGAGGCGCCACCTGACGCCGTTCCGCATCGCCGGCGGCCTCGTCGCCTGCCTGGTCGCCACCGCCGCGATCCTCTACAGCATCCCTTCGAGCGAGTACCTGCTGCTACCGGACATCGCGCACCCCGTCGCCCCGCTCGTCCACGTGCAGGGGGCCCGTTCGGCGCAGGGGCCCGGCGCGATCTACTTCCTCGACGTGTTCGAGCGGCGCGCGAGCGAGCTCGAGTCGCTGTTTCCCTGGATCCACCCCGACGGGACGCTGGTGCCGGCGGCCGCGATCGTGCCTCCCTGCTCGACGGCGCGCGAGGCGAACCAGGTCGCTCGGCAGGAGATGACCTTCTCGCAGCGCGTCGCGGCCGCCGTCGCCCTCGAGCATCTCGGCTACCGCGTGCGGGTCCGGCCGCTCGGCGTGATCGTCTCCCAGCTCGTCGCCGGCACGCACGCGCCCTGCCGCTTGCAGCCGATGGACGTGATCGTCGCCGTCGACGGCACCCCGACCCCGACGATCGCGGCGCTCCGCGGCGTGCTGCGCAAGGTCAAGCCCGGACAGGTGGTCTCCCTGCGCGTGCGGCGGGCGGGCCGCGTGCGAACGGTGCGCGTCCGCACCGTTGCCGACCCCCAGCTCCCGGGTCAGGCGCTCGTCGGCTTCGCCCCCGACCAGGCGGCGAGGATCACGCTGCCGCTCCGCGTCTCGATCGACGTCAGCGGAGTCGGAGGGCCCTCGGCGGGCCTCGCCTTCGCGCTCGAGGTGCTGGCCAAGCTCGGTCGCGACGTGACCCGCGGCTACCGGGTGGCGGCCACCGGCGAGATGGAGCTCACGGGGGCGGTGGCGCCGATCGGCGGCGTGCGCCAGAAGGTGATCGACGCGCAGCGGGCGCACGTCGACGTCCTGCTCGTGCCCGCCGGGGCCAACGCGAGCGTCGCGCGCCGCTATGCGGGCCGGCTGCACGTGATCGCGGTGCGCAGCTTCGACCAGGCCGTCCGCGCCCTCGCGTCCCTGCCGCCGAAGCGGTAGGAAGACAGCAGCCGCGGCGGCACGAAACGGCCGGAAATTCGTCAGTTTTCGTCGACGGCAACGCTTGGCGACCGAGACACCCGACCCCTAAGATCGCACCTCGGACAGCAGCATCAGCTTCTGAGCAAGGACGAGGATGAGCAAACGATCTACAGTGACCTGCAATGATTGCTACTTTCGGCGGGCCGGCTTGTGCGCCTTGCCCGGCGAGACGATCTGCCCCACCTTCCGGGCGAGCGCGGCCGGCCGGCTGGCCCCGCCGCGGCAGCCGCAGCTGGTCGCGCGGCCGCTCGCCGTCCACGCCGCAGCCTGAGACCCGCCGCGGCGGTGCGGCTACGCACGCCGTCCGCGACCAGCAGGCGGAGGACGGCCGGCAACCGGGGACGGCGCCGTCTACGATCGGTGCATGCGCTTCCCGCGCCGGCCCCGGATCGACACCCGCGAGGTGGCCGACCGCTGGCAGCCCCGGCTCTACGTGCGGCTGATCATCCTCGGCCTGCTCGTCGCGTACGCGATCGCCTTCATCCTCGAGAACCGCACCGCGGTCTCGATCCACTTCGTGTTCGCCACCGCCCGCGTCTCGCTCGTCTGGCTGATCTTGCTCGCGCTCGGCGTCGGCCTGCTCGGCGGGATCCTGCTCGCGCAGCTAGAGCGACGCCGGCGCCGCCGCTCGCGCCAGGCTCCCGAGCCGTGACACGCCTTCGGCGATCTCGCCGGGCGAGACGAAGCTGAAGGCGAGCCGCGCGGAGCGCTCGCCGCCGCGGCCGCCGGGGAAGAAGTCAGTGCCCCTGACGAACGTCACGCCGGCCGCCTCGGCCTGCGCGAGCAGGTCCGCCGCAGGCGGCCCCGACGGCAGGTCGAGCCAGACGAAGTAGCCGCCCTCCGGGCGCGTCCAGGACGCGTCCTCCGGCATCTGGAGCTCGAGCGCCTCGAGCATCGCGTCGCGGCGCTCGCGCAGGAGCCCGGTCACCCGCTCGAGGTTCGGCTCGAAGCTGCCGCGCTGCACGAGCTCGAGTACCGTCGCCTGGGAGAGGTAGGGCGGCGAGATGTACGTCGAGACGGCGAGCGCCTCGATCTGCGCCGCGAGCTGCGCCGGCAGGACGAACCAGCCGACGCGCAGGCCGGGCGCGACCGTCTTCGAGAACGACGAGCAGTAGGCGATCTGCTCGCCCTCCGCCAGCTCGAAGACGCTCGGCAGCGGCTCGCCCTCGTAGCGCACGAGCCCGTACGGGTCGTCCTCCAGCACGAGCAGCCGCCGTTCGCGAGCGAGCTCGGCGAGGCGGCGCCGGCGCTCGAGCGACAGGGTGCGGCCACTCGGGTTCTGGAAGGTCGGGATCGTGTACAGGAACGCGAACTCGCCCTCCGGCAGCTCGTCGGGCACGAGCCCGTCCTCGTCCATCGGGACGGTGACGACCTCCGCGCCGAGCCGGGTCAGGATCGTGAGCGGCCGGTCGTACGTCGGCGCCTCGACGAGGACACGCGTGCCCGGGCGCACGAGCTGCTGGGCGAGGAAGACGAACCCTTGCAGCGAGCCGCTCGTGATCACGATGCGGCCGGGCTCGACGCCGTGCCGCTCGCCGAGCCACTCGCGCAGCGGGCCGTAGCCGCCGCCGGGCCCGTAGCTGAGGATCGTGCGGCCGTTCCGCTCGAGCGCCGCGCGCGCGCAGTCGGCGAGCTCCTCGACGGCGAGGCACTCCGGCGCCGGCACGCCGCGGGCGAACGAGATCACCGCTCGAGCGTAGCGACCGGGGCGGCCGCCCCAGACTGCCGCCGGTCTTACGGCCGGGCGTCGGCGGCTTCGGCGGCGACGCTTCCAGCCTCCAGCTCGGAGCGCAGCGCCTCGACCCGCGCGACGCCGACGGTGTGGCCCTTCTCCGCAAAGAACGCCTGCGCCGCGTCGAGCGCGGCTAGCCCCTCGACGCGCTTGCCGGCGGCGGCCAGGACGAGTGCGAGATCGAGATGCGACCTCGCCTTCACCTCCAGGGCGTCGGTGGGGTCGCCCCACGCGACGGCGCTCCGAGCGAGCCGCTCGGCTTCCGCGTGGTCGCCGCGGCGCGAGAGGATCTTCGCGCGCACCTGGAGAACGAGCATCTGCGTGATCACGTCGTCTGCGGCGCTCGCCTGCTCGGCCCTCTCGGTCATGGCCCACGCCTCCTCGTCGCGTCCGAGCTGGTAGAGCGCCTCGGCGCCGTGGCCCGCAATCGTCGAGAGCCAGCCCTGCTCGCCCAGCCGCTCGAGCTCGGCGACGCCTGCGAGCGCGACCTCGGCCGCGCGTTGGAAGTCGCCCGCCCAGAGCTCGACCTCCGCCGCTTCCATCGACACGCCGGCGGCGAGCAGGAGCTGACCGCGCTCCTGTGCGCGCTCGCGCGCGATACGCGCCAGCTCGCGGGCCTGGGCGAAGTTCCCGCGCATCGCCTCGAGCTGCCCCAGACTCGCGTACCGGAACGGATGCTCCGAGGGGTGCGCCTGGCACCACGCGAGCGCCTCGTCGACGGGAAACGGCCCGTACTGGTACGCCGCGCCGAGCTTCCCGCCGGCTTCGTCGGCGCGGAGGCGATCGCCGATTCGCTCGGCGTGCTCGAGCGCCCGCTCGAGCGCCAGCTTCATGGGCCTCCAGCGGAGGGCAGCATGGTCCACGGCTGACGCGACCAGCCACGCATCCGCAAGTCCGGCATCGTCTCCTCGGGCCGCGAACAGCTCGAGCGCCTCCTCTGCAAGCTGCCGAAGCTCGTCGCCGCTCATCCGCTCGGCGAGGTACGAGACGGGAGCGCGAGCCAGGCGAGCGCGCAGCTCTCTGACCGTGTCTCGATCTCGCTCGGCGCGCTCGATCAGCGCGTCGGCGTCGTGGAGCGCTCCGGCCAGGTCTCCCGCCTGCACCCGCCTGCCGATCAGTTTCAGCTCGCGCTCGAACGCCGAGGGGCCGTCCGGGGCGAGAGCGAGCGCTCGCTCGTAGAGCGTGACGGCCGCCGTCGCGTCCTGCCGGAGCGCGGCTCGCTCCGCAGCCGCCGCGAGCCGATCCGCCGCACGCCGCGCGAGCTCGTCCGTCTCCTCACCGGCCAGCCCCAGCTCGACGCGGTAGCGGTGCGCCTGCTCGAGGTGGTAGCCGAGGATCTCGTCGAGCTCGACCAGGTCTCTCCCGTGCGACTCGAGCCAGCCGGCGAAGCGCCCGTGCAGGTCCGCGCGGGCCGCCTTGGGCAGGCCCTCGTAGGCGGCGTCGCGAATCAGGAGATGCCGGAAGCGGAAGGCGTCGTCGCCCGGAAGCTGCGTGCGATCGGGACGCACGAGCTCCTTGCGGACGAGCGCCATCAGCTTCGTCGGGACGTCGGGCTCGTCGGGCGCGAGCGCCTCGACACCGCCGCGGTGGAAGACCTTCCCCTCGACGGATCCCCGCTCGAGCACGCCCCGCTCGGAGGGGTCGAGCTGGTCGAGACGCGCCGCGAGCAGCGCCTGGATCGTCGGCGGCACGACGACCTCGCCGTTCGGCGACTCGGCGACCATCGCGAGCATCTGCTCGACGAAGAGCGGGTTCCCCTCGGCCGCCTCGCGGATCCGGGCGTGGAGCGCGTCGTCGAGGTCGCCGTCGCCGAGCAGGCGGCCGATCAGCTCGTCGGTCTCCTCGGCGTTCAACGGCTCGAGCAGGACGGTCGTCGCGTTGAGCTTGCCGCCGGCCCAGGTCGGGCGGCGGTCGAGCAGCTCGGGTCGCGCGAGGCAGACGAGCAGGATCGGCGCGTCACGGCTCCAGTCGGCGACGTGGTCGATGAGGTCGAGGAAGGTCGGCTCGGCCCAGTGGAGGTCGTCGAAGACGCAGACGACCGGGGCCGACTCCTCGAGCAGCCTGCGAAACGCCCACGCGATCTCGTCCGCCGTCGCGGGCTCCTCCGTCTCGCCGAGCAGCGAGGCGATCGCGGCGGCCGCGCGGGCGTCGGAGGGACGGCGGTCGAGCTGCAGCACGACCTCGACGAGCGGCCAGTACGTGATCCCGTCGCCGTACGAGACGCAGCGGCCGCGCACCACCGGAACTGCGTCGAAGGAGGCGAGGAACTCGGCCGTGAGCCTCGACTTGCCGACGCCGGCGGCGCCGAGGATCGTGAAGAGGTGGCAGGCCCGCTCCGACAGGACGCGCTCCCACGCGTCGTCGAGCGCACGTCGCTCCCGGTCGCGGCCGACGATCGGGACGTCGAACCGCCGCGAGACCTCGCCGACCACCGCCTCGAGCGGATAGGCGGGCACCGGCGCCGACTTCCCCTTCAGCTCGAGCCGCCGCTGCTCCCCCAGCTCGACCGCGTCTCGCACGAGGAACGCCGTGCCTGCTCCGACGAGCACCTCCCCCGGCTCCGCCGCCTGCTCGAGGCGTGCGGCGACGTTCACGGCGTCGCCGGTCGCCAGCCGCTCCTCCGTCCCGGTCACGACCTCGCCGGTGTTGAGGCCGATCCGCCCGCGGATGCCGAGCTCGGGGAGCGCGTCGCGCATCTCCACCGCCGCCCGGCACGCCCGCAGCGCGTCGTCCTCGTGCACGGCCGGCACGCCGAAGACGGCCATCACCGCGTCGCCGACGAACTTCTCGACCGTGCCGCCGTGACGCTCGACGATCTCCTTCATCCGCTCGAAGTAGCGGCGCAGCAGGGCGCGCAACGCCTCGGGGTCGGTCGACTCGCCGAGCTCGGTCGAGCCGGCGACGTCGCAGAACAGGACGGTGACGGTCTTCCGTTGCTCGCGCGGCGCCGGCGCGGGCGCGACCGGCGCACCGCACTCGAGGCAGAACTTCGCCCCCTCGGGCAGCGCGTGCCCGCAGCTGGGGCAGGCGGTCACGCCGCCAGGCTACTGCTTCAGCCGCGCGGCCACCAGCTGCGCGACCTCGGTCGGCGTCGTGCCGACCTCGATCCCGTGCGCCTCGAGCGCCCGCTTCTTCGCCTGGGCGGTGCCGGAGGAGCCGGAGATGATCGCGCCCGCGTGGCCCATCGTCTTGCCGGGTGGCGCCGAGAAGCCCGCGATGTAGGCGAGGACGGGCTTCGTCACGTGCTCGGAGGCGTAGGCGGCGGCCTTCTCCTCCTCGTCGCCGCCGATCTCGCCGACGAGCACGATCAGCTCGGTCTGCTCGTCCGCCTCGAACCTGGCGAGCACGTCGACGAACGAGGAGCCGACGACGGGGTCGCCGCCGATGCCGACGATCGTCGAGTTCCCGAGCCCGAGCTGCGTCAGCTCGTGGCCGATCTGGTACGTGAGGGTGCCCGAGCGCGAGACGAGGCCGACGCTTCCCTCGCGGAAGATCTCCGCCGGGATGATCCCCGCATTCGCCTTGCCGGGCGAGAGGACGCCCGGGCAGTTGGGCCCGATCATGGTCACGCCCTTGCTGCGCAAGTAGGCGTAGGCCCGCAGCATGTCGTGGGCCGGGATGTGCTCGGTGATGCAGATCACGGTGCCGATGCCGGCGTCGATCGCCTCGTAGATCGCGTCGACCGCGAAGCGCGCCGGCACGAAGATCAGCGAGGTGTTGGCGCCGGCCTGCTCGACCGCCTCGGCGACGGTGTCGAAGACGGGGATGCCCTCCACCTCCTGGCCGCCCTTGCCGGGCGTGACGCCGGCGACGACGTTCGTGCCGTAGGCGCGGTTGCGCAGGCCGTGGAAGCGGCCCTCCGACCCGGTCAGGCCGGCGACGACGAGGCGGGTGTCGCGGTCGACGATGATCGCCATGCCCTACGCCTTCACCCCCTTCAGCACCACCTTCGGGATGCGCAGGACGCCGTCGCGCACCCGGTCGCCGAGCAGCTCGCGGACGCGGCGGCGGTCGTCGAACGGGGTCCCGGCCCGCTCGAACCACGCCTCGAGCTCGGTCTCGCGGGCGAGCTCCGCCTCGTCGGCCACCTCGAGGCCGGCCAGCTCGAAGAAGCTGTACCACTCGGCGATCCCGTAGTTGCGGACGTGGCTCGGGTCGCGCAGTCGCTCGGCCTCCTCCGAGGACTCGCTGACGAAGACGTTGTCGCAGACCACGACCCGCGTGCGAGCCACGCGGGCCATCTCCCGCAGGGCGGCCAGCACGTCGGGGAAGTGGTGGGCGGCCGTGCGGCAGGCGACCGCGTCGAAGCTCGCGTCGGCGAAGGGGAGGTGGTCGGCGGGGGCGAGCACGTCCGCCTGCATCCCCGGCGCCGGGTCGACGGTGACGACGCGCGCCCCCCGCTCGCGCAGGCGGCGAGCGACGTGCCCGCCGCCGCTTGCCACGTCGAGCACGCTCACCCCCGGCCCGGGCTCGCACCAGGCGACGACCAGCTCCAGGTCCTCGCCGGAGGCGTGCGCCTCGCTCTCGCGGTACGCCTGCGCACGGGCCGACCAGAGATCGGTCATCGCGCCGCCAGCTCCACCGCTCGTCGCGCCCCGTCCAGCATCGTCGCCTCGGGGTGGATGTTCGGGTAGCCGGCCTCCGCCAGGATCCGCCGGCCCTCGGCCGCGTTCGTGCCGTCGAGGCGGACGACGATCGGGTAGCGGGACATGTCGAGCCGCTCCAGCGCGGCGAGGATGCCCCGGGCGACCTCGTCGCAGCGAGTGATGCCGCCGAAGATGTTGAAGAAGATGGAGCGGACCTGCTCGTCGCGGGTGATCACCTCCAGCGCGTCGACGACGCCCTCGGCGCTGCCGCCGCCGCCGAGGTCGCAGAAGTTCGCCGGCCGCCCGCCGGCCTGGGCCACGACGTCCACCGTCGACATGCCGAGCCCGGCGCCGTTCGCCAGCACCCCGACGTCGCCGTCGAGCTTCACGTAGGTCACCGACTTCTCGCGGGCGAACGTCTCGATCGGGTCGGCCGCGGTGGGGTCGCGCCAGTCGGCGATCTCTGGGTGCCGGAAGAGGGCGCTGTCGTCGACCGTGAACTTCGAGTCGAGCGCCCGCACCTCGCCCTGCGGCGTGACGATCAGCGGGTTGATCTCGCAGAGCATGGCGTCGAACTCGACGAAGGCCCGGTACAGCCGCTCGACGATCGCGGCGATCTGCGTCCGCTCCGAGGGGTCGGCGACGCCGCCTCCGTAGACGAGCCGGCGCGCGACCCAGGGCTGGAAGCCCTCGAGCGGGTCGACGTGCAGGCGGACGAGCGCCTCGGGATGCTCGGCCGCCACCTGTTCGATCTCGACGCCGCCCTGCGTCGTGAACATGAACAACGGCTTCTTCGCGCCCCGGTCGAAGGTCAGGGAGAGGTAGTACTCGCGCGCGACGTCGGAGGCCCTCTCGACCCAGACGCTGCGCACGACGTGGCCTCGGATGTCGAGCCCCAGGATCTCGCGCGCCTTCGCCTCGGCGTCCGCGGGGTCGTCGGCCAGCTTGACGCCGCCCGCCTTGCCGCGCCCGCCGGTCAGGACCTGGGCCTTGACGACGACCTGTCCGCCGAGCTCCTCGGCAGCCCGGCGCGCCTCGGCCGGCGAGGCGGCGAGACGGCCCTCGGAGACGGGGATGCCGGCGCGGCGGAAGAGCTCCTTGCCCTGGTGCTCGTAGAGGTCCACCGGCGCCGGACACTAACGGCGCGGCGCCGGTGGACCGCGCAGTCACCTCAGTAGCCGCCTCCGCCGTAGCCGCCGCCTCCGCCGCCGTAGCCGCCGCTCGTGGTGGTCGTGCCCGTGCTCGTGTGCGGCTCGACCTTGTTGCCGGCCGCGTTGAGCGCGTACCAGATACCGCCGTAGCCTTCGCCCTTCACCTGGCCGGGCTTCGAGTCGCCGCTGTAGCGGTAGAGCGGATGGCCGTGGTAGGTCACCTGGCGCTTGCCGTCCCTGCGCCGGGTCACGCCGAGCAGCTTCTGCCGCACCCCGGCCCCGGCTCGCGGCTTGCCCTTGGCGATCAGCGGCGGCCAGAGGGCGGCGCACGAGCCGTAGCAGTTGCTCCGGTTCTTGCCGTCGGGCGTGTACAGGTAGAGGGTCATGCCGCTGCTCGTGGCGAGGACCTTGCCGAGCTTCGTCTTGTGCAGCATGACCAGGGTGCCGTTCTTCGCGTGCCGCGCGGCTCGCAGGGCGGCGTTCCGGTGCGCGGCGGCCGCGCCGCTCGCCGCGAGCGCGAGCACGACGATGGCGGCCAGCAGAGCTCTCCTTCGCATCCGTCTCCTCCTCGGGTTGGCTGACGGAGGTGCCTACGCGGCGGAGCAAGCGGCGGATTGCGGCTGTCTACACTCGCCTGCCGTGGACGCGATCGTCGCCCAGGAGCTGCGCAAGCACTACCGCACGGTGCAGGCGCTGGACGGCGTCTCGTTCGCCGTGCGCGAGGGGGAGGTGTTCGGGCTCCTCGGGCCGAACGGGGCCGGCAAGTCGACTACCGTCCGCGTGCTCGCGACCCTGACCCGTCCCGACTCGGGCCGGGCGTACGTCGCCGGCGAGGACGTCGTCGCCCACCCGGCGCGGGTGCGGGCCGCCATCGGCTACGTGGCCCAGGACTCGGGCGTCGACTGGGAGGCGACCGGGCGCGAGAACCTCCTGCTGCAGGGCCGGATCCACGGGCTGGCCGGACGCAGCCTGCGCGCCCGGGTCGACGAGCTGCTCGAGCTCGTCGGGCTGACCGAGGCGGCCGACCGGCCCGCCCGCGGCTACTCGGGCGGGATGAAGCGCCGGCTCGACATCGCGATCGGGCTCGTCCACCGCCCCCGCGTCCTCTTCCTCGACGAGCCGACGACGGGCCTCGACCCGGAGGCGCGGGCCGCGATGTGGGTCGAGGTCGAGCGCCTCGCCCGCGAGCAGCACCTCACGATCCTGCTCACGACCCACTACCTCGAGGAGGCCGACCGGCTCGCCGAGCGCGTGGCGATCGTCAGCCGGGGCCGCGTGGTCGTCGAGGGTCCGCCCGAGGAGCTGAAGGCCGGCCTGCGCGGCGACTCGGTCACGGTCGAGCTCGACCGGCTCGACGGCCGCGCCCAGGAGGCCGCGGAGATCGTCGCCCGGATCGAGGGGGCGCAGGAGACCGTCGTCGAAGGCGACCAGCTCCGGACGCGGGTGCCGAACGGCGCCAACGCCGTCCCGGCCATCCTCTCGGCGCTCGAGGCCCGCGGCATCCCGGTCGCCTCGGTGACCACGGCCCGCCCGTCGCTCGACGACGTCTACCTCCACTACACGGGTCGCGACTTCGCCGCCGAGGACGAGCTGGGAGGCGGCCGGTGATCCTCCGCACGGTCCGGCACACGGGCTGGATGGTCGTGCGGCAGGCCAGGAACCTGATGCGCGAGCCGATCTGGATCGCGATGATGATCATCCAGCCGCTGATCTGGCTTCTGCTCTACGGCCAGCTCTTCTCGCGGGTGCCGCAGCTGCGCGGGGACGCCTCGACGTACGTCGAGTTCCTGACGCCGGGCATCGTCTGCATGAACGCGTTCTTCGGCGGCATGTGGGCGGGGATGGCGATGATCAACGACCTCGACCGGCACGTGATCGACCGGTTCCTCGCCTCACCCGCCTCGCGGGTGGCGATCGTCCTCTCCCAGGTGGTGCGGGCGGGGATCACCTCCGTCCTGCAGGCGCTGCTCTTGCTCGCGATCGGCTACGCGCTCGGCGTGCGGGTGCACGGCGGAGCGCCCGGCTGGCTCGTCGCGGTCGCGGCGGCGGCGCTGCTGGCGATGGTCTTCGCCGGCTTCTCGCACGGGATCGCCCTGCTCGTGCGGCGGGAAGCCTCGATGATCGCGACCGCGAACTTCGTCGGCCTGCCGCTGATGTTCCTCTCCTCGATCCTCCTGACGACGAGGACGATGCCCGGCTGGATGCAGGACGTCTCGCGCTACAACCCGGTCAACTGGGGCGTCGAAGCGGCGCGGAACGCCGTCGTCGTCGGCGGCGCGTGGTGGACGAACGGCCAGTTCCTGCTGCTCCTCGCCGCCGCTGCCGCCGTCACGACCGCGTTCGCGACCTGGTCGTTCCGCGCCTACCAGCGCTCGCTCTAGCCGAAGGCGAACCCAACCGGCGAGCGACGCCAGGCTGCGCGACCGACGCGAGCTCATCCGTTTGGAGGAGGGCGAAATCGTTCCCGCGCCCGAGGCGGCGCGGCGCCGGGACGGCTTTGCTTGCCGTATGCACACGACCTCCGCACACGCCCTCGAGACGTCCGGGCTGACGAAGCGCTTCGGCGACCGCACGGCCGTCCGCGACGTCGACCTCCGCGTCCCCCGCGGCGCCGCCTTCGGCTACCTCGGTCCGAACGGCGCCGGCAAGACCACGCTCATCCGCATGCTCCTCGGCCTCACCCCCGCGACGAGCGGGTCGATGCGGCTGCTCGGCCTTCCGGTGCCGGAGCGGCGCGCCGAGGCGCTCGCGCGGGTCGGCGCGATCGTCGAGGCGCCGTGCTTCCACGGCCACCTGACCGGACGCGAGAACCTCCGCGTCGTCGCGGCCGCGCGCGGGCGCGAGGCGGTCGCGCGCATCGACGGCGCGCTCGAGCAGGTCGGCCTCTCCGCCCGCGCCGACGACCGTGTCGCGACGTACTCGCTCGGGATGCGGCAGCGGCTCGGGATCGCTCGCTGCCTGCTCGCCGACCCCGAGCTCCTCATCCTCGACGAGCCGATGAACGGGCTCGACCCGGCCGGCATCCAGGAGTTCCGCGGCTTCGTCCGCTCCTTCGTCGAGCAGGGCCGCACGATCGTGCTCTCGTCGCACCTGCTCGACGAGGTCGAGAAGACGTGCGACCACGTCGCGATCGTCGACCGCGGCAGCGTCGTCGCCCAGGGCTCGATCGCAGAGCTTCGCGGCGATGGCGGCCACGTCGTGCTCGTCGAGGTGGACGAGCCGGCGCGGGCGCGCAGCCTGCTCGCCGCGCATCCCGCGGTCGCGCGGGCGCTCGACCACGGCAGCGCGATCACGGTCGAGCTCCGCGACGGCGTTGCCGCCGTCCCCGACCTCAACCGCCGCCTGGTCGAGGCCGGCATCGCCGTCCTGCGGCTCGAGCCGCAGCAGGCCTCGCTCGAGCAGCGGTTCCTCGAGATCACGACCCGACTGGAGAACGCCGCATGACCGCCCTCACCTTCGCCCTGCCCAGCCCGCGCCTGGTCGGCGCCGACCTGCTCAAGCTGCGCAAGCGGCGCGGCCTCGTCGCCGTCGTCTCGCTGCTCACGATCGGCGCGGTGACGCTCACCTACGCGATCATGGAGCTGCTGCACGTCTCCGATCCGGCGAAGCACGGCCCCGCCGGCGGGATCGAGAAGCTCGGCCACGGCACGTTCCTCATCGCCGCGCTCGGGAGCGTCGCGGCGGCGCTCGTCGGCTCGTCGGCGGGAGCCGGCGACCTCGACACGGGCGTCTACCGCGACCTCGTCGTCACGGGCCGCTCGCGCGTCTCGCTTTACCTCTCGCGAATCCCCGCCGGGCTCGGCTTCCTGCTCCCGTTCGTCGCCGCCGCCTACGCGCTGGCGGCGGTCGCGGCAACGGTGTTCGCCGCTGCCCTGCCGCAGCCCGGCGTGCGCCTGATGGCGCTCGGGGGGCTGTGGGCGCTCCTGGAGGTGACGTTCTACTTCCTGCTCTCGCTCGCGATCGCCTGCCTCGTCGGTTCGCGCTCGTACACGATCGGCATCGTCCTCGCCTTCCGGCTCGCGCTCACGCCCCTGCTGGCCGCGGTCTCGCCGCTCGGCGTCGTCCGCGAGCTCGTCCCCGGCGTCGCGCTCCAGGACCTGCAGCCGGCCGGGTTCGGCGACTCGCTCCGGGAGGGCCCGCACGTCGGCATGTCGGTCGCGGCGATCGCCGCCGTGCTGGTCGTGTGGACAATCCTCGCGCTCCTCGCCGGCGGGTTCCGCGACACGACCCGGGACGTGTAGCGGAGTACCGTTCCGCCATGGTCTGGAGCTGGCTGCGGCGGCACCCGCACCTCGTCGACGTCGCGCTCGTCGTCGCGGCGCTCGCAATCGCCGTCGGCCACGCCGCCCGCGCGTCCCGGCCCGCGGTCGGCGTGACCGTCGCGCTCCTGCAGACGCTGCCGTTGCTGCTGCGCCGCCGCCACCCGCTCGCGGTCCTCGCGGCGACGACCGCCGCGACCGCCGCGGTCACGGCCGGGTGGGGCTTCTACAACCCGCTCCCGGCCGGCATCGCGCTCTTCACCGTCGCGACGCTCTGCGAGCGCAGCGTCTCGCTGCGCGCCGGCGCGCTCGCCCTCGCCGTCCTCGCGCTGCCGCTCTGGCACGAGGCCGGCTGGGCGAACCCGGTCGGTCTCGTCGGCCGGCTGCTGGTCTTCGTCGTCGCCTGGCTGCTCGGCGAGAGCCTGCGCACACAGCGGCGTTACGTCAGCGCCCTCGAGGAGCGCGCGGAGCAGCTCGAGCGCGAGCGGGAGGCGGAGGCTGCGCGCGCCGTCGCCGAGGAGCAGGCCCGGATCGCGCGCGAGCTGCACGACGTCGTCGCGCACAGCGTCAGCGTCATGGTCGTGCAGGCCGCGGCGGCGAGCGACGTCTTCGAGACGCGTCCGGAACGGGCGCGCGAGGCGTTGCGGGCGATCGAGGCAGCCGGCCGCGGCGCGCTGCTCGAGCTGCGGCGCCTGCTCGGCTCCGTGCGCGGCGAGCGCCCCGAGTACGCACCCCAGCCGCGGCTCGACCGGATCGACGAGCTGGTCGAGCGCGTCCGCGCCGCGGGGCTCGAGGTCGAGCTGCGCGTCGACGGCGAGCCGCGGCCGCTTCCCGTCGCGGTCGAGCTCTCGGCCTATCGCGTGGTGCAGGAGGCGCTGACGAACGTGCTGAAGCACGCGCACGCGACACGCGCGGCGATCGTCGTGCGCTACGGCGAGGACGGGCTCGACGTCGAGGTGCGGGACGACGGCTCCGGCGGCGGGAACGGCGGCGGGATCGGCCACGGCCTGATCGGGATGCGCGAGCGTGTCGCCGTCTTCGGCGGCTCGCTGGAAGCAGGGCCGGTCGCGGGCGGCGGCTTCGCGGTCGCGGCACGCTTTCCGGCCGGAGCCGCGGCGTGACGATCCGCGTCCTCGTGGCAGACGACCAGCCGCTCGTGCGCAGCGGCTTCCGGATGATCCTCGACGAGCGCCCGGACCTCGAGCTCGTCGGCGAAGCCTGCGACGGCCTCGAGGCGGTCGACCTGGCGCGTGCGCTCGACCCGGACGTGATCCTGATGGACGTGCGGATGCCGACCCTGGACGGCGTCGAGGCGACGCGGCGCCTCGTCGACGCGGGCGCCCGCGCGCGGATCCTCGTCCTCACGACCTTCGACCTCGACGAGTACGTCTACGCCGCGGTGCGCGCCGGCGCGAGCGGCTTCCTGCTCAAGGACGTCGAGCCGGCGGAGCTCGTCGACGCGATCCGCGTCGTCGCCGCCGGCAACTCGCTCTTCGGCCCGGCGGCGACGCGGCGGCTCGTCGAGCGGTTCGCCGCCCAGCCGGCGCCGGCGCCGTCGCGGACGCTCGACGGCCTCACCGAGCGTGAGCGTGAGATCCTCGCTCTCATCGCCGCCGGCCTCTCGAACGCCGAGATCGCGAAGCGCCTCTACCTGAGCGAGACCACGGTGAAGACGCACGTCTCGTCGCTGCTCCGCAAGCTCGCCGTCCGCGACCGCGTGCAGGCGGTGATCGCCGCCTACGACGCGGGCCTCGTCCGTCCCGGGTAGCGACGGCGAAGCCGAAGCGAGCGGGCGTCGCCGGCGGCCGATCCCGCTCTCGCAACCGCCGAAGCGGCCGCGCGGCCCACGGCAGAGAGCGCGCGCTCGGCCGTGCGCGGGGCGTCTCCCAGCGAGCGAGGGGCCGCCGGCGGGCGAGCTAGGAGATGACGCAGATCACCTGGCCGGTCGAGACCGCCTGGCCGGGCTCGACCGAGAGGCTCGAGACGGCGCCGGCGCGATGGGCGTGCACCTCGTTTTCCATCTTCATCGCCTCGACGATGCAGATCACCTGGCCGGGCTCGACCTCGTCCCCCTCCGCCACGCGGACGGCGAGCACGGTGCCCTGCATCGGCGAGACGACGGCGTCGCGGCCGCCCGCGCCCTTCGCGCTGCC
>Ga0209061_1000937_pt1 | contig 56617 bp, 36 predicted proteins | sample Coa_R1_10_FD_187157 | JGI IMG/M metagenome (GOLD analysis project Ga0209061, IMG submission 187157) | Surface soil microbial communities from Centralia Pennsylvania, which are recovering from an underground coalmine fire - Coalmine... | ecosystem: Environmental > Terrestrial > Soil >... | reverse complement strand
TCAAGCTGCGCCGGACCCTGATCGCCGCCCGATTTTCCCGCAGTCGCCCAGCTCAGCCCACCAGCGATCAAATCCGTATCGTGCTCGCGGCCTGGGACGCAGCCGCCGCATAACTACGAAACTTGAGAAGCTTGGCGAGGCAGAAAAACTGTGGCAACCCGCCTCGGTAGAGCAGCCTGCCATACCCGATGATCTTCAGCCACTCTATGTCTGCTCGCGTCAGCCCGCATTCCTCCATGAGTTCCCGCCCGGCGAATCCCGTTACGAAGGCCTGCAGATCGGTGCGGCCCTGGGCGTCCCGCCAGTCGGCAGAGCCGGAGCCTGACGAGGTGAGCTGCCCCGGAGCCACCGCCGACCCCTGGCCCTGCTCGGTGATGACAAGGTAGCCGTCCGACGTGACCGCCAGGGTTGATGCACCTACCTGGTTGGCGCAGGGGCTTTCGGAACACTCTGGAATTGATTTGCCCGGGAAACAGAACTCATGCCCGTTGAAGACGTCATTGCGGCTCCGCGCTGATCGCAGGGCGAGGGAAATCGAATCGTTCGTTATCCGCGTGTCGAAGTACTGGGTCGGCTGGACATGAACGGGCTCCAGCTCCCCATTTCCGTTGAGCAGCGGGTCCGAGGCAAGTCTCACCTTCTTGGCGTTGAAAATTATGGTGCCGGATCTGCGTGTGAACTCCCTGAGCAGCACATGGGCCACCGCTTTGTGATGCCCGGCATGATATGTTTTCTTTACTGGAATGAGCTTGGCGTTCTGGCCGCCGAACAGCGCCTTGTTGATTTCCTTGGAGGTCAGCAGCGCATCCGGCGGGTGGCCCCGCCGCGCCAGAATCTCGTAACCTGATTCGCGAAGCCTCCCAGGAACGGCGAGCGACCGGGGACGGGCTACGTAATCGTCGCCCAGCTGGCGCACATGAATGTCACCGACCGCGCGGTGCCAGGCGATGACGGCTCCGAGGATGCCGGCGACGGTTAGCGCGGCGCCGACAGCGGTGGGCAGTATGTCCTGGACGCTGCCGCCGCCTACGGTGACGGCTAGCCCGGCAGGCTGAGCGAGTAGTTCAGCAGGATAAACCGTGACTGCCGGTACGCCCGGCTGAGGTAGGTGCGGAGCAGCGGAAATGGTGCGGATTGACGCAAACGAGGTAGCCTTCCATGGTTGCCCGTATGACCTGCATCAGCCGTCATAATATATAGAGCAGCACCGGGTTCCCGGCTTCTCGTATCTTACGAGGCGGCGGTGACCCTCCGTAGCCTGATCCGGCAGGCATGGACCACCCATCAGTGACAGCAGGCCAGCACGACGACCGTGATCACTTGCCTGTCCGCGCTTATTCCGAACGAGCCGTGCTGCGCGCCCCCGGCAGCGCGTCGCCGCCCTCCGGGGCGTCCCGGCCGGGGTCGTCATCGTCTGCGTGCTGGCCGACGGCCTCCGGGGCGAGCGGGAGGCTGACCCGGAACGTCGCGCCCTGCCCCGGGGCGGTCCGCACCGAGGCGATCCCGCCGTGCGCGCGGACCAGCGCGGCCACGATCGCCAGGCCGAGGCCGCTGCCGCCGGTCTTGCGGGTCCTGGCCTCGTCCGCGCGGTAGAACCGCTCGAACACCCGCCTGGCCTGCTCCGGCGCCATGCCCGGCCCGTGGTCGGTGACGTCGAGGACGACGGCGGGCGCCGGCTTGTCCGCCCGGGGGTCCAGCGGCCCGGTGCCGACCGACACCTCGATCGGGGTCCCGTCCGGCGTGTGCGCCAGCGCGTTGCTCATCAGGTTCCCGATGACCTGCCGCAGCCTCGGCTCGTCGCCGAGCACCAGGAACGCGGCCCCCGGCTGCACGCGCAGGTCGATGGCGCGGTCCGGCGCCAGCAGCCGCGCGTCGCCCACCGCGTCGGCGGCCAGCGTGAGCAGGTCGACCGGCTGGCGGGCCAGCGGCCGCTGCTGGTCCAGCCGGGCCAGCAGCAGCAGGTCCTCGACCAGCAGCCCCATCCGGGACGCCTCCTTCTCCACCCGCTGCATGATGCGTTCCAGGTCCTCCGGCGTCAGGCCGCCCTCGCCCGCCTCGCCGGCGGCCAGGCCGCCGCGCTGCCGGTAGTACTCGGCGAACCCGCGGATCGCGGTCAGCGGCGTGCGCAGCTCGTGGCTGGCGTCCGCGATGAACCGGCGCATCCGCTCCTCGGACCGGTGCGCCGCCGCCTCGGACTCCTCCCGCGCGTGGAAGGCGGTCTCGATCTGGCCCAGCATGATGTTGAGCGACTGCCCCAGGCTGCCGATCTCGGTGCGCGGGTTGCGTTCCGGCACCCGGCGGTTCAGGTGCCCCTTCGCGATCTCCTCGGCGGTCTCCTCGATCTCCACCAGCGGCCGCAGGTTGGCCCGCACCACGCCGACGACCGCCGCCGCCAGGATGCACACGATCACGCCGCCCACGATCAGCTCGGCGATGGTCAGGCGGCGGATCGTCAAGTTGACATCGCCAAGGTCCGCGCCCACGACGAGGGTGCCGGTCACCTGCTGTGTGCTCCCGCTGCTCGTCGTCTCCTGGACCGGGACGGGCTCGGTGATGACCCGCCAGGTGTTGCTGCCCGACTGGGCGGAGACGGTGATGAGCTTGCCGTTGTTCGCGGCGGCCCAGACCGGGTTCGTGGGCACCGCCGGCACCGACTGCTTCGGAGCGGAGCCGCCGAACGGGCCTGAGCTCGGCGCGCTGAGCGGGGTTCCGGGCAGCTGGATTCCCGCGAACATGTTGCCGCTCACCTGAATGGGCTGCCCGGCGTTGCTCGTCAGCATGCTCAACGCGCTCGCGCTGTTGCTGATGCGACTGAAGACAAACTGGAGCTGATTGTCGTCCTGCGAGGTCAGGTAGGACCGGAGCACCCAGACGGTGCTCACGCCGATGGCCGCGAGCGCCACGATCACCAGGGCGAGCAGCGCGGTGATCAGCTTGGTGCGCAGCGGGGTGCGGTCGGACAGGCCGCGGACGGCCCGCCACTGCCGTTCCGCCCAGCCGCCGACGCCGTTGCTCGTCCCCGCCGCCATTCCTGCTGCCAGCTTAAGAGGACGGCAGCCGCAGCACGTACCCCACGCCGCGCAGGGTGTGGATGAGCCTGGGCTCCTTGGTGTCGACCTTGCGCCGCAGCACCGACACGTACGACTCGACGATCCCGGTGTCGCCGCGGAAGTCGTAGTCCCACACGTGGTCGAGGATCTGCATCTTGGACAGCACCCGGTTGGCGTTGCTCATGAAGTACCGCAGCAGCTTGAACTCGGTGGGGGACAGCTGGATCTGCGCCCCGCCCCGCCACACCTCGTGGCTCTCCTCGTCCAGTTCCAGGTCGGCGAACTTCAGCCTGGGCGTGGGCTCGGTGCCGTCGCCGCGGGTGCGGCGCAGCACCGCCCGGATCCTGGCGATCACCTCTTCCAGGCTGAACGGCTTGGTGACGTAGTCGTCGCCGCCGAGGGTGAGGCCGCGGATCTTGTCCTCGGTGGCGTCACGGGCGGTCAGGAAGACGACGGGAATGCGGGCGCCGCCGCCGCGAAGGCGCCGGACGACGTCGAACCCGTCCATGTCGGGCAGCATCACGTCGAGCACGATGAGATCCGGGCGGTGCCGCTGCGCGGCCTGCACCGCCTCGGTCCCGGCGGCCGCCGTCACGACGTCGAAACCCGCGTAGCGCAGGCTCGCGGACAGCAACTCGAGGATGTTCGGCTCGTCCTCGACCACGAGCAGCCTGGCATCCGGTCGCTGCCGCGCATCGGTCAGCGTGTCCATGCTGACCATCGTCGCGCGCAACGCTGAGGATAACCTGAATGCCGGCTGGAGATCATCTGGTTCCGCGGCCGGCGCGAGCAGCGGTCACGCGGCCGCGGGCGGTCACGCGGCCGCGGGCGGTCACCCGCGCGAGGGCTTCCCGCCGCCGTCGCGCCAGCACGCGATCGCCGCGGGCCGCGAGCCGACGCCGAGCTTGGCGTAGATCCGTCTGACGTGGTTCTTCACGGTCTTCTCGGCCAGGAACAGCCGGGCCGCGATCTCCCCGTTGGTCTGCCCGTCGGCGATGAGCGACATGACCTCGGCCTCGCGCGCCGACAGCCCGCGCGGCCCCGGCAGCCCGCGGGCCTCGCCGTCGCGGCCGGTCCCGCCCGCGGCGCGGTCTCCTTTCGCTGCGACGCCGCCCTCCCTGGCGCCGTTCAGCGCGGCCCGACCGCCCCCGCCTTGCCCAGGAGCCCTGAGATCGTCCATGTGACCTCCGGCCGCGGACGGCGCAACCGCACCGCGGCGAACCTACCAAATCCGGTGACCCTGGCGTCAACTGCACGAAGACCGCCATGGTTACCCTAGTCAGCCTTCATACCCATTCGGCTCCGTCGGCATGCCCGCCCGCTCCGCCGGCGGCATGCCCGCCCGCTCCGGCCGGCGCGGCCGGGCACGCCGGATACTGGATCCCATGACCAGCTCGGCCGAACCGGCTCCACGCAGCCTGCGCAGGGACGAGTTCCCGCTGCGCAGCCGGGTGGCGCTTGTCACCGGCGCCAGCCGCCGCGCGGGCATCGGGTACGCCGTGGCCCGCAGGCTGGCCGCCCTGGGCGCCGGCCTGTTCCTGCACCATTACGCCCCGCATGACCGCGGCCAGCCGTGGGGCGCTGACCCGGGCGGGCCGCGGGCGGTGGTCGCCGGGGTGGCCGAGGCGCTGGCCGACGGCGCGGGCATCCGCGACGCCGAACTCGACCTGGCCGACCCCGGCGCGCCAGCCCGGCTCGTCGAGGCCGCGGCCGCGGCGTTCGGGCACCTGGACATCCTCGTCTGCAACCACGCCCGCAGCGGCGGCGACGGCCCGCTGGGCGGCCTGGACGCGGCTATGCTCGACGCGCACTGGGCCGTCAACGCCCGGTCCGCCATCCTGCTGGCGCAGGCCTTCGCGGCGCGGCACGAGGGTCAACCCCGGCCCGGTCGACACCGGGTACGCGCCGCCGGAGGCGCACGAGGCGAACCGCCGCCGCTTCCCGCAGGGCCGCTGGGGCAGCCCCGACGACCCGGCCCGCCTCATCGCCTGGCTCGCCACCGACGAGGCCGCCTGGATCACCGGCCAGGTCATCAACGCCGAGGGCGGATACAGGCGCTGGGCCTGACCGGGGGCGTGCGCGCCTGCCAGGTAGGCGCGCACGCCAGCTACGTCCCGCCGACCGAACGCGCGTTCGCCCGCTCGCCGGCGTCGATGCCGAACGAGATGATGCGCGTGGGCTGGATGCGGACGATGGTGTCCTCGAACCGCTCGCCGAACGCCTTGCCTCCGGACGGGATCACGGCCGCGGTCCCGCGCACCTCGATCATGCGCGGCTGCCACGGGGGAAGCACGTCGTCGATCACGATGCTGGCCCGGCCGGTGCGCCGCACGTCGCGCAGCTTCTTGGTCTGGCTCATCCGCATGCCGCCGACGTCGATCGCGTCGTGCTCGGCGTTGTAGCGAAACGAGGTGGGTACCACGTGCGGCTGCCCGTCGGGGCCGACGGTCGCGATCCGGCCCAGGCGCTGCCCGGCGAGATATTCGAGTTCCCTGTCGGTGAACACGCTCATGCCCGGCTAACCGGAATGCCCCCCGCCGCATTCCGCGGCCGGCGGCCGGCGCTGCGGGACCTGTGGCAGCGTCGGCCGGTCCGGCGCCGGCGATCTCGATCGGCGGCACGCCCGTTCCGGCGGCCCGCAGCGTGCGCGGGGTCAGCGCCGCGGCCGCGGGGACACAATGCCGCTATGAAGATATTCATCTCCAGCGACATGGAAGGAACCGCGGGCGTCGTCGCCCGGGAGCAGTGCACCGGCGACGGGCCGGAGGCCCAGGCCGGCCGCAGGCTGCTGCTCGGCGAGGTCAACGCCGCGATCGAGGGCGCGCAGGACGGCGGCGCGACCGAGGTCGTGGTCAACGACTCCCACTCGGTCATGCGCAACCTCCCGCCGGGAGAGCTGGCCGGCCAGGCCTCCTACATCTCCGGCGGCCACAAGCCGCTGTACATGATGCAGGGGCTCGACTCGAGCTTCGCCGCGGTGCTGTTCGTCTCCTACCACGGCTCGATCGGCGCGCCCGCCGGGCTCTCGCACACCTACAACCCCCGCGCGGTGGCGGAGGCGCGGCTGAACGGGGTGGTGACCGGAGAGGCGGGGATCAACGCGCTGGTGGCCCCGCACTACGGCGTGCCGGTCGTGCTGGTCACCGGCGACTCCTCCGCCTGCGCCGAGGCCGCCGCGCTGATCCCGGCGGTGCACACCGCCGTGGTGAAGCAGCCGGTCAGCCGGCTCGCCGCGCACAGCCTGCACCCCGAGCGCGCCCGCGCGCTGATCCGCGAGGCCGCCGCGAAGGCCGTCGCGGGCGCCGCGTCGGTCGCCCCGCCCGATCTCGGCGACCCCGCCGTGCTCGAGGTCGACGTCCGCACCACCGACATCGCCGAGGCCGCGAGCTGGGTGCGCGGCGTCGAGCGGACCGGGCCGCGGCGGCTGCGCATCGAGGGCAGCGACCTGCTCGGGGTGTACCGGTCGTTCTGCGCGGCGATCCTGCTGACCCGGACGGTCGCCGCGGCCGTGTAGCCGGGCGCGGCAGGAGCTCAGCGCGGCCTCCGCTGCCTGCGGCACCGTGCTGCTCGCGGGCCAGCCGGGTCAGCGGTCGGCATGCGCCGGGAAGGCGGCCTCCGGCCACCTCCGGTTCCGGGACCGCGTCGCGCCGCGTCGCGCCAGGGCCAGGTCGGCACGCAGTTCCCGGCCGAAGCCCTGACTTATCATTGGGGCGGGGTCGTTCGGGTTGTAGGGCGGTGAGCTGCTGGTTTGCGGGCCGGGGGTGGCGAATTTGCGCACCAGCTAAGTCCGTGTCTCACACGAGTTTGGCAGAGAGGGGGGACGGCGGCGGTGCCAGTCCGTGGTGGCCTGATATGCGGCACCCAATCTGAGCAGCCAATAGTCCCGGCAGGCGGGTCCAGCGATCTCCATGCCGATGGGGAGCCCGCCACGGGTCGTGCCACACGGGAGGCAGAGGATCGGTATCCGCGCGAACGAAAGTGGATAGGTAAGCCGGGTTATGTCCAGATGCCGACCGAGCTCGGCTTCTGCCACCGTGGGCGGGAGACACGGGACGGCGGGACTGAGGAGCGCATCGACGCCGTTTTGAAAAACGAGTTCGATCTCCCGCTGCCAACGGTACATGCCCTCGAGAGCCTCCGCCAGGTCCGCTCCTGACACTTCCGTCGCCCAGCCGAGCCGTTCGCGGACATAGTCCGAGAACAGCTCGGGCGTGCTCGTCAAGGACCGGCGATGGACAGAAAGAGCCTCCGCCAGGTGGAAGGTGATGTAATGCTGCCGCGCCTCGTCCGTCCCGTTCAGGCTGATGTTCTCAATGACTGCGCCCTGGTTCGCGAGGTGCTCGATCGCCCTGTCGACTGCCGTTGCGATCTCGGGATCCACGTCGCGGAAGTAGTAGTCCCTCGCCACTCCGATACGGACCGTCCTCAGGTCAATGGGCTCGTCAACGGCCGCCGGTTCCAAACTGGTCCGCGTGCTGCGCGGCTCGCCCTCGTCGTAGCCAGCGATTGTGGTAAGAACCGCGGCGATATCGCCCACTGACCGAGCCATCGGGCCGACCGTGTCGAACGAGCGCGCGATAGGGAAGACTCCGCTCGAACTCACCGTCCCGTATGTTGGCCGGAGAGCCGACACGCCGCAGAAGGCGGCCGGTATTCGCACCGACCCTCCTGTGTCTGTCCCGAGCGCTGCTACACACATATCCATGGCGAGGGCTGCGCCACTGCCGCTGCTCGACCCTCCAGGTATCCGTTCCAGATCCCACGGATTCCGGCACACCGGCAGGTCCGGGTGGGCGCGCATCGAGAACATCAGCTCGGTGCAGTGAGCCTTGCCGAGGATCACCGCGCCCGCCTCCCTGAGCCGACGCACCACCTCGGCATCACGAACCGCCAACCGATCACGCAGAATCGGCGACCCGCAGGCGCTCACCTGGCCGCTGACGTCGATGTTGTCCTTGACGACGATGGGCATGCCGTCGAGCGGAGGTGGACTGCCGGCGGCGCGGAGTTCATCCACGCGTTGCGCGTCGGCGTAGGCTTGGTCCTCGAGGACGCTGATCACTGCCTGGGTCTTGTCGTTGGCACTCTTCATGCGAGAAAAGAACGACGCCACCGTCTCCGTGACCTTCGCTCCGCGCCTCAGGCCAGGCGTGTCTACGAGGCTGGTCAGCTCGTCCTGCTCCGTCTGCGCCTCTGGCCCGCTGTCCGCGCCTCTCGCGTTCTGCTGCATGGCCGGCCTCCTCGACCTGCGTTTCTCGGGTCAGCACAGCTCCGGGACGCCGCCCGCGACAAACTGCCCCAGCCCCTCGGGTCCGACCCACTTGCCGTGGTCGACCAGCACCATGCCCCGCAGCATTGTTACCACCGGAAAGCCGGTTGTTTCCCATCCGTCCCAGTTGCTGTAGTCGCAGTCCGAATGGAGGTTCTGTCCTTGGCGGAAGGTGTGATTCCCGTTCGGATTCATGATGACGATGTCCGCGTCGGCGCCCGGGGCGATCACTCCCTTCTTGCCATAGATCCCGAAGAGCCGCGCAGGGTTGGCGGCCGTCATCGTCACGAAGCGCCGCACATCCATGTTGCGCTTAACGACTCCCTCCGACCAGAACACGGCCATCCGGGTCTCCACGCTGTTCGTCCCGCCCGTGCAGTTGTCTACGGTGTCGCCGGTGAGCTTATTTTCCAGCGGGATGGTGTAGTCATCGCTCGCCATCGTCTGCAGGGATCCGTCTAGGCATCCATCCCACAGCGCCTTGCGGTCCGCGTCTGATTTGTTGGCTGGGTAGTTCATGTAGCGCTGGCCCTGCGGTTTGCGATAGTCCTCCGGGGTAAACAGAAGCTGAGGATGGAGGACTTCGCCGCTCACCAGCAAGCCTTTCTCCCGGGCCTCGCGAATTCGCTCCAGCGTGTCCTTGGCTGATACGTGGACCACATAGAGCGGGCAGCCGGTGCGGCGTGAGAGAAGGATCATCCGATTGGCCGCGGCCTCCTCGGCGAGAGCGGGCCTGGCTTCAGCTATGTTCCAGAACTGCTGTCGACCTTCGGCATAGAGCCGTCGGACGTTGTAGTCGATTATGCAGTCGTCCTCGCAGTGGACCATCACCCCCGCGCTGTGCTTCACTGCCTCGCTCATTACCGAGTAGATCCGGCCGTCATCGGTGTAGAGCCCGCCGATGGTCTGCGAACCACGGAAGGTGGTGAACATCTTGAACGACACCACGCCGCCGGATACAGCTTCTTTGATCTCACCGGTCAGGCCGAGCGGGAAGTCGCCGCTGAGAATCGCGTGGAGAGCGAAGTCGATGCTGACCGGCTGGGCCCGGGTTTGCTGAATCTTCTCCTCGATTGCCTGGGTCAGGCCTATTTGCGTTCCGCGCTGGAACGCAAAATCGATGTATGTTGTCGTTCCGCCATAGGCGGCTGCACGGGCCCCGGCCTCGGCCGACTGAGCTCGCATGACCTCACTGATTGCCAAGTCGAAGTGGACGTGTGCGTCGATTCCGCCGGGAAGCACGTACAGGCCGGTGGCGTCGATGACGCTCTTCGCCTCGACGTCGAGGCTGCCCGGCTCAATCAGGGCGGCGACCTTGCCGTCTCTGATCGCCACGTCCAGGTTCCGGACTTGCTGCTCGGTGACGACTGAGCCACCCTTGATAAGAGTATCCAGCATATTGATCTCCTTTTGAGTTACCGGGCGATCTTGCCGGGCCAGTTCACTGTTCGGAGTCGCGTACTGCCGTTTGTCTAGTGGAGAGGACCTTTTTCACGTAGGTTGGCTCGATGCGATGCCACTCTGTGTGTCGTTGGTAGTCGGCGCCTGCCCTGACCGCGGTTGCCTCCTGCCACGGCGCGGCGACGATCGCTAGCCCGACCGGCATCCCGCTGTCGGGATGGAAACCCACGGGCAGGCTCATCGTCGGCCCTCGGTGCAGTGCCCAGGGGTAAGTGAGCCTGCCGAGTTCCCGCGTCTGCCCACGCGAGTCGTACCCCTCGATGAAGGGGACATCTGTGCCGATCGTCGGAGCCACCAGCAGGTCAATTTCGCCAAGCAGCCGCATCAGGGTGGTGCGGTAATTGGCTCGCCACAACAGCGATTCAGCGAGCTCGGCACGTGAGCCTGACAGGCCTTCGGAGATCCGGGCCAGGACGTCGGGGGAGAACATCTCGGGCCGGGTTTCGATGTCCGCCCGGTGCACTGCCGCCCCTTCGGCTGAGACAATGCGTGTCCAGTGCTCGCCCGCCTCTTCGGCGCCTGGGACTTCCACCTTTGTCAGCCGGGCACCCAATCGCTCCAGCAGCCTCGATGCCTCGGTGAAGCATTGAGCCACGCCGGCATCCAAGCCCTCGATGAAGTAGCCTTCGACGACACCGATTCGCAGTCCATCGGCCGACCCGAGCAGGCCCTCGACCGGGCTCGGCCCGTCTGGCCTGAGGCTGAAAGGATCCTCAGGGTCCCAGCCGCTGAGCACCGCGGTCAGGCGAGCAACGTCGGCGACTGATTGGGCCATGGGGCCGACGGTGTCTTGCGAGGGGCTTACCGGAGTGATGCCAGCGTTCGAGATCCTTCCCAGCGTTGGCCTAAGGCCGACCACGCCATTGACCGAAGCCGGGATCCGGGTGGACGCCCCGGTGTCAGTGCCGAGCGCCATCTGGCAGAATCCGGCAGCAACGGCGACGCCGGACCCGCCGCTTGAGCCCCCGGGAATGCGGCGCGGGTCCCATGCGTTGCGGCAGCTTCCGAAGGCGACGTTCTGGGTCGTCGCGCCCCAGGCCAGCTCCGCCATGTTGCACTTGCCAACCAGCACGGCGCCGGCTCGCTGCAACCGGCGCACCACCGTCGCGTCCTGCCGGGGCACGAAGTGCTCGAAGAGCCGTGATCCAGAGGTCGTCCTCACCCCTGACGTCGCGATGTTGTCCTTGACGGCAACGAGCACGCCTGCCAGGGGGCCGAGCCATTCCCCTCGGCTCGCAGCCGCATCGTGGTCGCGAGCCTGGTCGAGCGCGGTCGCTCCCGTCCAGGTGATGAAGGAGCGCAGCTCGCCGTCGAGGAGTTCCACCCGACGCTGGGCCTCCATCAGCGCGGCCTCGCAGCCCAATGGGCGTCGCCGCGTGCGTTGCTCGTCCGTGGCTGCAATTCCCGGGGTCATCTCGGGAGGTCCTCCCACATAACACGACGCAGGTCTCGTGCCGCATGGCTAGGCCGTGATTGCCAGGCCTGAGCTCGCCCGGTGAATCTTGTCGTTGCCGCGACCGGGCGGCATCGCCGAGCCACGGTGATGAGCGCCCGAGGCGTCGGATCGGGCGGCTCGACGCGGCTGAGAGTTCGCCGGAGGATCTCGGCGCGCGCAACGGTGGCTCGCGCCAGACAGGCAACGGTGAATGCTGTACGCATGACGGCTTCGTGTCGGTCATTTCGGCGCCCTTCGGGGTCAGATCACCCCCTTGTCTCGCAACACGGCGAGGCGCTTTCCGCTCAGGCGAAGCTCGCCGCGGTACACCTCGTCGTTGTGCGCACCTGGCGAGAGACCAGGCCAGCTGATCCTTCCCGGTGTCCGCTCCAGCCGGGGGATGACGTTCTGCATACGGAGCCGGCCGAGCTCGTCGTCCTTGACCTGAGCGACGTTCTGGCGGGCAATGACGTGGGGATCGTGAACGAGGTCGTCGACGCTGTAGATCGGAAAGGCGGGAGCGTCTGCCTCCTCGAGCCGTGTGGAGAGTTCCGCGAAGGTGAAACGCGCCACTCGCTCTTGGATGGCCAGGTCGAGGTCCTCGACGTTGGCCAACCGCAGGGTGTTCGTCGCGAATCGGGGGTCGGTCGCGAGCTCGGGAGACGAGAGCGCCTCGGCGATCGCGCGGAAGGCGCGCTGGGTGCTCCCCGCGAGGACGATCCACTTCTCGTCACGCGTCCGGTAGCAGTTGCGCGGCGCCGCGAAGGGCAGTCGGCTTCCCGTACGCTCCTGGACAATGCCAAGCTGGTCGTAGTCGACGATGTGCGCGCCGAGGAGGGTGACGAGTCCCTCATAGAGTGCGGCGTCCACGTGCTGGCCCCCGCCGCCGCGCACCTTCGCGTTCCACAGCGCGAGCAGGATCCCGTAGGCCGAGAAGATCGCCGTGGTCGTGTCGCCGAGACCGAAGGTCGGGAGGAGCGGCGGCCCTGCGGGCTCGCCCGTCACGTATGCGAAGCCGCTCATCGCCTCGCCGATCGAACCGAAGCCGCGGCGGTTGGCATAGGGCCCGCGTTGGCCGAACCCGGTGATGGAGGCCATGATCAGCTCCGGCTTCTCCCGCCGCAGCTCCTCATAGCCAAGCCCCCAGCGCTTGAGCGTGCCGGGGCGGAAGCTCTCCACGACGACGTCGGAGCGCAGCATAAGTTCCCTGGCGATCGCCTGGCCCTCTTTTTGGTGGAGGTCGAGGGTGATCAAGCGCTTGTTGCGGTTGACGAGCTTGAACATGAGCGGCACGTTGCCCTTGTGATGGCCCCACTTCCGCAACTCGTCGCCTGCGCCGGGACGCTCGACCTTGACGACGTCCGCGCCGAAGTCGGCGAGGTACATCGTCGTCATCGGTCCGGCGAGAAGGTTGGAGAGGTCAAGCACGCGTACGCCGTCAAGCGGGCCCCCCCCGCTGCTAGCTGTCGCGCCCGCCGCCTCGGTGGTGTCCGTCATCCCGAAACAACTCCCCGCCGAGCGCGCTGTGCGGCGCAGCGAGCCTGCGCCTTGGTCCCGCCCGAGGCGGCGTAGCTCGCCACCGGGAGGGCGAGCATCTCGGCGACCTCCCGGCTCAGCTGGACTAGTGCGCCGAGATCGATCCCCGTCGAGGCGCCAATTTCTTCGAACATGTTAACGAGATCTTCGAGGGCGATATTCCCGTGATTGCCGCTCGCTTTCGGAAAGCGGATCCCGCCCCCGATCCCGCAGAGCGCCCCTTCGAAGGTGGTCACTCCGGCGTCCATGGCGGCGAGGGCATTTGCCAGGCCCATTCCATTGGTGTTGTGCAGGTGGATGCCGAGCTTGAGTTCGGGGAAGTCGTTGCGGAGCCGCCTGGCCAGCTCATAGACGCGCCGCGGGCCATCGAGGCCTGCGCTCGTCGCGATGTAGTACTCGTCGATCCCGGCGTCGGCGAGCGACTTCACGATCCATAGCACGCGCTCGAGCGGGATCTCACCCTCATAGGGGCAGAACATCGTCATGCCGACGGCGGCGACGACATGGATGCCCTCCGCATCGGCGACGCGTGCGATCGATTTGATCACCTCGATATTTCGTTCGATAGACATGTTCTGGTTCATCTGGTTGTAGGTCTCGCTCGCCGTGATGAGCGCAACCACCTCCGTCACCCCCGCCGCCACAGCGCGCTCGATGCCTTGCCGGTTCGCGATGAGCGCCCGGAAGCGGCAGTCATGGGAGGCAGGCAGCGCGGCGGCTAGCGCTTCGGCGTCGGCGAGTTGGGGGACGACTTCGGGGCGCACGAATGAGGTGAACTCGATCCGCCGAAGCCCGGCGGCGACTAGGCGCTGGAGGATCTCGAGTTTCACCTCCAGTGGGTAGACGCGCTCCAGGCTCTGCAGCCCGTCCCGCAAGGTCACATCGACAATTTCCACACTACCGGCGAACTGCACGCGTCTTCCTTCCGCCAACCAACGAATCGGTCTCCCCGCTGTCTAGGTCGTCGCCGTGCGATGTTGCGCCATGAGGCGCGCCGCGGCGATCGCCATGACGAGCGCCGCGCCGTAGAAGATGTCCTGTACGAAGGTCGACATCCCGAGCAGCTCCAGCCCGACGATCCCGCTCACCAGGGTGTAGACGGCGATGAATGCCCCCCAGGCATTGAACCGGCCGGGCTGGATCGTTGTCATGCCGAGGAACGCGGCAGCGAATGCCGGGAGGAGGAAGGTCTGGCCCGAGCTCGGATCGGCCGAGCCCGTCGTTCCTGCGTAGAGGATTCCGGCGATCGAAGCGATCACGCCGGAGAGCAGGAAGGCGCTGAGCCGCATGCGACTCACGTTGATACCGCTCAGTCGGGCGACGTTGCGGTTTCTTCCCACGAAAAGCAGCCTTCTGCCCCAGGTCGTGTACTGCAGGGCCAGCCATAGGAGGATCACGCCGGCGAGCGCGTACCAGAATTCTCGCGGAATGCTGAGGAAGTTGGTGTTCGTCCAGTTGACGAGCGGCATGGCGATGCCGCTGATCGTGTTGGAGTGGCTGATCCCAAAGACCAGGCCCTCGAGGAAGGTCCCCGTCCCGAGGGTAACGATGAAGGGGTTGAGGTCGAGGCTTGTCACCAGGAGGCCGTTGACGAGGCCGACCGCGACCCCGGTCCCGAGTCCGGCGAGCACGGACAAGCCAATGTTCCAGTGATCATTGACGTTCGTGATGGCTACGGTCATTGCTGACAGCGACAGTTCAGAGGCGATCGACAGATCGAAGTCCCCGGCCGTGAGGGGGATCAAGAGCCCGAGCGTGACAATCATCAACGGCGCCTGGGAGCCGAAGATCGTGGAGACGTTGCTGAAGGTCGGATAGGTGTGGGGCTCGAGGATCGAGAAGACGACGATGATCACCGCCCAGATCACGAGCAGCCCGTAGCGCTCGGCGTTCTGGAACAGCAGGATCTTCCTCGCTCGTGGCCGACTCCTCACGGGTCCGGGCGCGTCGGCGGCGACCGTCGGCTCGACGTTCCCTCCACCTTCCACGCGGGACACCTCGGTCATCGCTCTGCCTCCAAACTCGTCCCGGTCGTTCCGCCCGTCGTGGTAAGAGCCCCACCGCCGGGTCGTGGATCGTAGGTGAGAACGGCGGCAGCGAGCTCCTCTTTGGACACCTCGGGACCGAATGTCGCCGCGAGTGCGCCGTCGCGCAGCACCATGATGCGGTCGCACAGGCCGACCAGCTGCTCGTAGTCGACGGTGGAGACGATGCCGGCGGAATCGGAAGTGATCGATTCCCGCAGTCGGCGGAGCAGCTCGAGGCGGGCACCGATGTCGACGCCCTGGGTCGGCTCGCAGGCGATCAGGAGCCGCGGGCGGGTGACCAACCACTTACCGAAGAGGACCTTCTGCTGGTTCCCGCCGCTGAGCATGCCGAAGTCGATTCCGGGCCGTGGCGGGACGACCTGCAGCGCTGCCATCTCGCGGCGGGCCTCGCGCCGCATCAGGCGGGTCTTCAGGAAGTTCGCCCGAGCGAAGCGGTAGAGAACACAAAGCAAAAGGTTGTCCCCCGTCGGCAATGACACGATCCCGCCCTCCTCCTCACGATCGCGCGGGACGAGGGCGATGCCGGCCTGCATCGCCGCTTGGGGCGAGAGACGGGCGAGGTCGAGGCGTCTTCCGGCGAGCATCAGCGTCCCGGAGGTCCGCGCAGCGGCGCCGAAGAGCGCGTAGGGCAACTCCTCGACGCCGGATCCGGCGAGGCCGGTCAGGCCGAGCAACTCTCCGGGGCGGACGTCGAAACTGATACCGCGAAGTCGTCTGCCGCTCACCTTCTCCGCGCTCGCCAGCGGCGCTTCGCGCTCCCTGGCGACAGCGTGCGCCGATTCGGCGGAGCGCAGCCGCTCGGGCGCTCGTCCGAGGATCATCTCCACGAGATCCCGCTCGGAGAGGTCCGAGGTCGTCGCGCTTCCGACGTGGCGACCGTCCCGCAGCACGGTGACGTCGGAGGTGACGTCGAGGATCTCCTCGACGTCGTGGGACACCAAGAGCACAGCGTCGCCGCTTTTCGCTATTTCGCGAAGGACGCCATGGAGCTTCTGGCGCTCTTCTCTCGGCAAGAACGCGCTCGGTTCGTCCAGGACGAGAAGTCGCGGGTCGTGCGCGCCGGGCTGCCGCCCGGTGCCCATGTCGTGCAGGGCGCGCACGATGGCGACGGTGGCGCGCTCGTGCGGGTCGAGCTCGCCGACCCGCCGCCTGCCATCAACGACAAGTCCGTAGTCCTCAAGCAAGGCCTCCGCGATGCGGCGCTGCCGAAGCCAGCGCAGCCACGTAAAGCCTCGTGCCCAGTCCCTCACGAGCAGGTTCTCCGTGACGCTCAGCTCAGCGAATAGCCCGAGTGACTGGTGGACGAAGCCGATCGGGACGTCCCTTTTGCTGTAGTCGACGGGAACGTGCACGGCGGCGCCGTTCACCTCGATGCAGGCGCCCGGCTCGGGGCTGTAAAAGCCAGCGAGGATCTTGATCAGCGTCGACTTGCCCGAGCCGTTCTGGCCGAGAAGGCCGTGGACCGTCCCGGGGAGCACGCTGATCTCGACATCATCGAGCGCCTGCACGCCGCCGAACTGCTTCGAGATGTGCTTCAGCGCCACGACCGGCGTCACCATGGTCGCCGCTGGCCCGCTCGTCTGTGCACGTCCACCCGACCTTTGTTACTTGAGGCCCCAGAGCTTCAAGTAGCCCGTCTCGAAGGCGTTGTTGCCGTAGCCCTCGTTGTAGGCCGGGGGCACGCCCGTCTCGTCGACCGTGCTGTCGGTGAAGATGCGCAATGGGGTGTTCTCGGTCTTCACGGGCGCATGCCCGGTCAGGATGCGCATCGCCTGGTCCATCTGCGCCCAGCCGAGCCAGGTGAGGTCCTCGCCGATCTCGAACTTGACGACGTTGCCCGTCTCCATCAGCTTCAAGATCGCCGGCGTGCCGTTGTAGGTGGCGATGAACACCTTGCCCGCGTCGCCGTCGGCCACGATCGCCGGTGCGGCGAACTCCGACTCCGAGTCATACAGCGGGTAGACACAGTTGACGTTCGGGTGAGAGTGGAGGAAGGACTCGACCGTGGTCTGGATGTCCGTCGCCCAATCCTGGGTCGGCACGTTCACGAGATAGGCGTGGCATCCGCTGCCGCAGCGGCTGGCGAGCTCCTGCTGCACCGCCTGGCCCTGACCCGGGCTCGCCAGGATGTCGTTCGAGGTGATCACGAGCATCTGGGCGTGGCCTTCGGTCTGCAAGATCGCGTAATCGGCGACGAGGCGCGCCACTTCGTAGAAATTGGCGGGAACCACCGCCGTCACGTTCGGCGGTACCGGCTGTGAGGGGTCGAGCACGTGAGTGACCTCGACGGGGATGCCATGCGCCTTCAGGGCCTTGAGCTGCGGCTGCAGCTGGTACGGGCTTGGCGCGCCGCCGAGGATGACGAGATTGGCATGCTCGGCGATGGCAGTGTCGATCCCCTGGATCCACTGCGAGGGCTCACCCTGGTTCGCGTACTCCACCCAGCGGATGCCGGCGAGCTTCGCCACTTGCTCCATCGCCGTGTCGATCCCGGTCAGGAAGGGGATCGAGCTCGAGAAGGGGATGTCGACTATCAGCTTCCCCTTCGCCGCCGCGGCGTTGAAGGCGGGACCCGGCGGGACGAACGTCGGAATGGCTTCATATTTCTTCAGCTGAGCCTGGAGGTAGGCAAGCTGCGCGCTCGACAGCCCGGACGCAGACGTAGACGTACCAGTACTCGATTGCGTCGAGCTGGCGCAGGCGGTCAACATCGTCATGCAACCCAGCAGCGCTGCTATCCTGCAGCGATTCGTTCGTATCACAACTTCCCCTCCTCGCGGCTTACCTCTGTGGCCGTGCGGTTTCCGGGCATCGAACTGGCCGCGTTCACGTGCTTGCGACCTGAAGTAGCACCTTGCCGTAGTGCTCACGGTTCGCGAGAAGACGATGGGCATCGGCTGCGCGTTCCAGGGGAAGCACCTGGTGAATGCGTGGCCGAAGCGCGCCCTGCGCGATCAGTCGCAGGACCTGCAGGGCTTCCACGCGAGTTTGCGTGTGCGAACCGACGATGGAGATGTGCCGGCGGAAGACCTCGATGAGGTCGAGATCGACGTGCTCACCGCCGTGCGCGCCGATCGAGAGCAGCCTGCCGCCGGGCGCCATGTGCAGCAAGCTCTCCATGGCGGTCGTCCCGCCGACCGTGTCGACGACGACGTCGACGCCGCGGCCTGCGGTGACCTGATCGGCGAGTTCGAACGGGTCCTTATTCCGATAGTTCACGGTGAAATCGGCCCCGTCCTCGCGTGCCAGCTTCAGCTTCTCCTCGGTCGATGCCGTGGCAAGGACGGTGGCGCCGGCGAGCTTCGCCACCTGCAAGGCTGCGCTCGCTACGCCACCGCCGACCGAGTGGATGAGGACCATCTCGCCGGGCCGGAGCCGGGCCGTTGCGACGAGCGCGTGCCATGCCGTGCCAAAGGTCACGACCGACGCGGCACCCTCGTCGTAGGAGACGCCGTCTGGCAAGAGCAGGCAATTTCCCGCCGGGACGGCGATCCTCTCAGCGTAGGTGCCCGGGATATGCTCGCCAAAGAGCTGACGGCGCTGACACAGGTTGTCCCGTCCCTCGAGGCAGTACCAGCAGCGACCGCAGGTCTTGATGTAGAACAGGGCCACCCGACTTCCGAGCAACGCCTCGTCGACGCCCGCGCCGATCGCCAGTACGTCCCCCGCCGCCTCAATGCCGGGCACATGGGGAAAGCGGAAGTCGAAACGTGACACGCCGCTGCGGATGTCGAGATCGACGTGGTTCACGCCCGCCCGGCGGATCCCGATGAGCACCTCACCGGCGCCGGGCGACGGCTCGGGAAGCTCGGCGGTGCGCAGAGCGCTCGGGTCGCCGTAGCGATCGAAGACGACTGCCTTCATCGTGTGCCCTCCCGGTGCTTCGTGAGCGGGCCCCGCTGGGTAATACCGACGGAAAGCCGTAGGTGGGGGGCTCGTCCTCCTCCGCCCATGACAGGCCGTCCGTGTGTCCCAGGGGTGGGTCAGCGACCCGCCCGAGTTCAGCGTGCAGGTCGTCGCCGCGCTTGCGGTCGCCGAACGCCCGGAGCAACGTTGCCCGTGCAGCAAGAATGTGCGACCGCATCGTGGAGGCGGCCCACTCCGGGTCGCGGGCAACGAAAGCGGCGATGATCTCCCGGTGGTGCCCTTGGCTCCGCGCCAGCTCCTGCGGGGTATACATCCCAATCGTGCGGTACATGAGCGGGATCTGCAAAAGCTTGAACAGGCTTTTCGCGTGCCAGGGGCTCCTGGCCCGCTCAACGAGCAGGCCATGGAACTCGCCGTTGAGGTCGATGAGACAGCGCACACTCTCGGCGCTCAATTCCTGCCCGTTGCCTTCACCGGCAAGCCGTTCCATGTCCTCGGCGAGCCCCTCGAGCTTGTCGAGGGTGGCATAGTCCATGTGCAGGCAGGCACGCGCCGCCACCTGGGACTCAAGGGCGGCGCGAAGTGAGTAGATCTCGAGCAGTTCCGAACGCGCGATCGAAGCAACGCGAGCGCCGCAGTGCGGCTCGACGACGACGAGCCCGTCGGCGGCCAGCCGCCGGAGTGCCTCGCGGATGGGTGTGCGGCTTACCCCAGCCTCGCGCGCCAGTCGGTCCTCGACGAGTTTGCTGCCCATCGCGTATGTTCCGTCGAGAATCCGATGCTGGACGTATTCATAGGCCCGCTCGGAAGCGTTTCGCGCACTCATCCCGCCTAGCCCACGATCGCAACCACTCACTCACCCTCTGGCATGCCAGCCAGATCGTATGCAACTTATAGTATCGCATGCAATTAACCTGTCAAGGCTTTGGTCGCCCTCGAGGTACACGCCAAAGGTCGCCAGGGAGGCCCGGTCCACGCTGAGCAACATGCTCAGCGACGCCGTGCCGCGCTACATCCCGGTCAACCCGGCAGCCCGCCGGCGAGGCAAAGGCCGGCGCGGGCAGCGCAGAATCGAGCGTGCCGAGCGGGCGGAGCGGCAGTGGGCCACGCCGCTGGAAGTCTTGCTGTTCGCCGAACGCTGCGCAGCCCTGTCCGGCGCCGACACCGATTTCGTCATGAACGTCACCATGGCCTACACCGGCATGCGGTGGAGCGAGGCCCTCGGCCTGCTGCCAGGGTGCCTGGACGGGCAGCAGCTCCGCATCGACTGGAAGCTGTACGAGCTGAACAGCCGGTTCTACCGCGGGCGGCCGAAGGACGGATCGATCCGTCAGGTCGACGCGCCGGTGTTCCTGACGGAGCTGATCGCGTGGTACCTGACCGCCTACCCGCCGCGGACCTGCGCGTGCCGCAACGGCGAACCGCCCTGGTGCCCCGGGGAGCCCTACGTGCTCCTCGGCGTGCGCGGCGGGCATTTCCGGCGCTCCAACTACTCGTCCCGTACCGTGCGCCCGGCAGCCGACGGATGGTATCCCGCCCGCGCAGGTCCGCATGAGCGGCCCGCCATGCCGGTACTGGCCGACGTGACCGGCCCGCCGCCCGGCAGGCCGCTGCCACCGTGGCCGCCAGCAACGCCGGCCGAGATGTTCAAGCCCCCGCAGGGCAGGGGACTGCGGAGGCTCACCGCTGACGGAAAACACGGCCGGTGCCCGGCCTGCCAGCGGTCCGTCCTGCTGCGGTCAGACGGCACGCTGCTACGTCACAAGCTCGACGGCGCGCCCTGCGCCGGAACCGGTCACCGGCCGCAGGAGACGGCGATCGCCACCTGGCTGCCGGTTCGCAAGGGCCTCACGCCGCACGGCCTGCGGCACGGCCACCGGACCTGGCTGGATGACCTGGGCGTGCAGGAGACCCTGAAGTCCGAGCGGATGGGTCACCAGATGCCCGGCATGGCCGGCATCTACGGCCACATCATGCTGGAGTGGCGCCAGCGCCTGCGGGCTCAACTGCAAGAGCTCTGGGAGGCATCACTCCATGAACGAGCGCGGCTCCACCCGCGGTCTGCCGTGCCCGTGCTCGACAGCCTGCTGCGCCCGTACCGGGAGCGGGCAGCAACGCTCGTGCCCCATTCTTGCCCCAAAAACGGACACGGCACAGGAAGGGCGGAAAGCACCCGATGACTCGAATGACGCCTGACCTGCGCTTTTGCTGGGGTGGACGAGGAGATTCGAACTCCCGACACCCAGGACCACAAATTGCCCGAACCGCGGTACTCCTTGTTAAGATTGGGTTCAAAAGACCAGCTCAACCAGGGTTCATGGTGGGCAGTGGAGTCCAGTGGAGAGCCCTGGCGGCTGGCCTGGCCAACCAGTCTGCTAACCAGAACGGCCCCGCCAACTGGTGGCAGGAGGGCGGGAGAAGTGCCGTACGTGATTGAACGGGCGCGCCGGCGCGGGGTCCGCTACACGGCCGTGTACACCGACGAGAACGGCAGGCGCAAGAGCGCGGGGACCTACGACACGCGAGAGCGCGCCGAGGCGGTCGCCGAGCAGCACGAACGCCATGTGCGGCTCAGGCTCGCCGAGACAAGCCCGGCCGACAAGGCCACGATCACGGTCCGGGACTTCGCGGTGAAATTCCTCCGTGAGCACGCGGTCGAGCCGAACAGCAAGATGACCTACGCGCAGCTGCTCAGCTCGCACGTCTACCCGTTCATCGGCAGGCGGCGGGTCGCCGAGGTCGGCCGGGAGACGATCCACCGGCTGCTCACCGTGGTGCTGCCCGGGGAGGGTGCCAGCCAGAGCACGGTCGTGAACGTCAGGACCTGCCTGTCGGCCATGATGCAGATGGCGTGGGATCACGGCTATCGCGACGGTAATCCGGTCAAGGGGATCAGGCTGAAGCACCCGCCGCCACGGCCGATCGTGGTGGCGACCGTCCCGCAGTTCCAGCGGGTCTATGCGGCGCTGCCGCACCAGCCGGCCAGGGTCTTCGCCCGCCTCGGGGTGTCGACTGGCGCGCGGTACTGCGAGCTGATCTCGCTCGTCCCGGAGGACTTCGACTTCGGCGGGTGCATGCTCACCGTCAGCAAGTCGACGGTCGAGGTGACCGCGGAGTTCCACCCGGACGGGCACCGGTTCCTGACAAGGCAGTACACCAAGAACGGCGAGCACCGCCGGATGAAGATCGACGCCGAGGTCGCCGAGATGGTCCGCGAGCACATCGCCGTGAACGGCATCGGGCCGGGCCAGCTCATCTTCCCGGTGCGCCTGTTCGCGGCCCGCACCGTGGCCGCCCGCCGGGAGCGGATGAGCGAGGAGGAGATGCAGGCGCTCGGGTACACCGACCCGCTGCCGAACGGCAGGCGGTACCGGCACGGCACCATGGGCGCCTACGTCACCGCCAGGTGCCGCTGCCCGGGCTGCATGCAGTGGAGCGCCGACTACGGCCGCTCCCGCAAGCGCCGGGCAACCGGCCGCGGGGAACGGCAGTGGTCGGCGGGCTGGCGCCGGGACCCGGCCGAGTACCTGGGCAAGCACACCTGGTACCGCATCTGGAACGCCGCGGTCCAGGAGGCCCATCTGCCGTTCCGGTTCACGCCCTACCAGGTCAGGCACACGCACGCCTCGTGGCTGATCGACCAGGGCGTCGACCTGGAGCGAGTCCGGCACCGGCTCGGCCACGGCGACCTCACGACCACGACACGGTACGTGAAGATCCTGGACGAGGAGGACTCCACCGCCGCGGACGTCATCAGCGAACTGCTGAAGCCGGCCGGGTAAGCAGGCCGACGGCCCAGGTCCGCTCAGCGGCTCCTGGCACCCGGGCAGGTTCCGCCGGAACGGCCCGCCGGTGGATCGTAAGAAGCTGGCGTGAGTAGCCCTGTGTCAAGCCGCCGGTTTTGCTCGGCGAGGATGCGCTGGAGGGCCTTGTGGAGGGCTGGGTCGTAGGCGGCACCGTCTTGCCAGCAGTGCGAGATGATGTACAGCCAGGCGCGGGCGAGGATGCGCACGGCGTGGGGGTGGTCTTTGCCGCGGGCGATGGCGTCGTTGTAGAGCCGGGCGGCGCAGGGGCTGGCGTGGCGGGAGTCGCCGGCGAAGTCGCAGGCGGCGTCGCGGAGCTGCTTGTCGGCCGCCCAGCGGAAGCTGACCACCTTGATCTTGCCGGACTGGCGGGTGGAGGGCGCGACCTCTGCTAGGGCGGCCAGCGACCGCGTGCAGCGACCGTCATGCTGCCGGTGCACCCGGGGGAGATCTGGGAGGAGTTCCTCAAGCCGCTGGGGGTGAGCCAGTACCAGCTGACCAGGGAGGTGGGTATCCCTGGCCCGGCGGGTCAGCGAGATCGTACACGGGCAGCATTTAGGCTGGTGTCGGCGGGGACAGGTGCTCAACGTCGAGTCGTTCGCTACGCAGGTAGCGAGCAAGCGAGTACTCGTCCTCGCTCGCGATGTCAGCGTCAATTTCACCACCGGCCACTGCTCTAATGACCGCAGGATCGTCCCTGTCATGTCCGCGCGGGGCGCACTTGGCGGCCCATGCTTCGGCCAGGGCCAGCCAGAGGTGGTAGCGCTCGGCTGGTGATGGGGCTGGGGTTGTGCCTGTTGTGTCGATTTGGCTCGCGAATAGCCGGTTAGCTATATCCCCTGACGCGCGGCGCAATTTGCCGTTAGACTGGCGCAGCCAGCGTTGCAGAGATTGTGGCGGGTCGATCTGGTCATTTTCCTCAAGCTCCGGCAACGTTCCTGCGCGCACGATCGTGACCAGAGTCAGGTTGTAGGGAGGAGAGGCCCACCCCCCTGTGGCTTCTACTCGCAGCTCCACGACCTGCTCAAGTGCGAGCGCCTCGCCTGTCTCTTTGCCGTACTTGCTCGTAACTATGTCCGTCAAAGGTGTTAGCCAGGGGACGACTTCGTCCGGAAATGGAAAGCGTCCGAAGCGGCGGGCGATTCGCCGTCCGAAGAGCCGGACGTCCGCGTCCGTCGTGCCGACTCCGGCCGTAACTGGCGTGCTGGCAAGGATGTTCTTGTCCAGGGTCCCGATGATGTCCAGGTCGGCAAACATGTTAGCGCCTGCCGCGGGCACTGCCACGTATCGTGGCCGACCGCCTTTTTTTGCCTGCATGAGGACATCACCGGACAGCTGGACGAGCGGGGCGGCAACAACGGTAAGCCTATCCGGCAGCACAACATCGCAGGTCTGCGAGAGAATCACTACTCCATGAGGCGCAGGGTGCTGACGAACGGTGCCGTCTGGCCCAAGAACCGGCAGCGATATCAGCTGAACGACATCGCCTTGTCGCCGCTGTCGGCAGGCTGAGACAGCCTCGGGCGTCAGTTTTGACGGTTCAGGCGACCCTGTATCCAGCGGTCCAACACCTGGTGCGGAGCCCCGGCTCGCGTCACCTTGCACCTCTGTTGACTGTTGAGCCTGCCGTGGCAAAGGTCGCGTGAGTAGTCGAGCTCGCTGACCGATGCTCCTGAGCGAAGCAAGCCAGCTCACGTGTCTTCTGGCTCCTAACTTTCTCTAAGCAGATCCGCGGGACGCCACGGCGCACCAGAAACGTCCTCATCTCCAGATTTGTGCTCGGAGCGCAGACGGTCAAACAAGCTAAGCCCGTCTTGATCGGGCGTAAGCAGGGCGGCCTTTCGTTGCTCAGGCGTGTGGCCAGGTAGCATTCTGATCGTGGCCAGGAGGCGCGCAAGTTGCTCATGATGCGCTGCGTTCATCCGCCCGCCGCTGGCCCACAGGTGGACAGCACGGCGCGATACTCCGAAGAGCCTCGCTATTTGTTCAGTAGTGAGGCCGGAGGCTTCCCTCAGGTCGCGCACCTGTGCTGCCAGCGCTGCGGCCTGCGGAATAGGAACGGGTTGGCCGGGTGCGCTCATGGCTGCAAGCGAAACTATGTCCGGCCCGGGTCCGGGAAGGTCGTCGATGCTGAGTCCGTTACCGCTCAACGACGCTTGACCTTGCGCGGCACGGACTACGACTGGCACAGGAGCTACGGGAGGCGTTGCCGTGGTACTCGTAAGACATCCAGAACACGCCAATCCAAATATGACGAACTGGATGATCAGCCCCTGCGATGCGGGGGAACTGGCTTCGAGGTCTCGCTGGGTGATTCTAGGAGCAGGGGATTCTTGCCTAGCGATGCTCATATCTCCCCGCCGAAGGCCTTGAGAAATTCTGTGGTCACAGCCCACCGGAAGTACTGGTATGCCGCTCCTGCGAGTTCTTTCGCGGCTGATGCCAGCTCAGCAGGATCGAAGTCTGATCGCACCTGGGTGAACGAATCTAGATCTAGCACCCAACTTGAGCCGACAGTAGTTGGCAATTCCGGGTCAAGCGTTACGCCAGCTGGCAGCAGACCCCAGCGAGCATGCAGCATTCTGGGCCCGATGGCGTAGAGCGACTGGCTGATCGTATGAACCAAGGCCACTTCCTCTGGCCGGGGAACGGCGAGACCGCCGAGGATCTCTGGGCGCACAAGTTCCTCAATGCGCTGGAGCAAGGTGGAGTCCTCGATACGATTGGTATACCGCACGCCCAGCCGATCGGCGAACGGGGGTGCGATGGTCTCAGCGATCACGGTCAGCACTGTCTCTAGGCGCTGGGTGAAGTCAGTCCGAGAGGAATAAGTCTTGGTGGCGAGCGAGACGAACGTCTCCCCTAGCGTGACCTGCCATGACTCGTCAGGGCTGCGCAACTGCCACAGCCTCGCGCCTGGCGTCTGGGTCACGCCGTCAGGTGTGAGCGTAGCTTGGGCTTCGCGCTGCTCGCCCAGAATGGGGTAGCCATCTTGCAGCTTCTCAACGACGAAGCCAACTGTTGTCTCGATGCGCTGTGGGCTCATTGCCACGAGCTTAGGCAAGCGCACCTGAGCGAGGGTACGCAGCAGCGGCGATCGCGGGAGAGGCACTTCCGCGACGGGGACCGTTCCGAACGGTTCGCTCACTATGTCATCGGCCATACTTCACACAATACTTCTCAGTGAAGTTGCGGTGAACCCCGCCCACGTCAGGTGACGGTAACGAGCCCACAGGATACGTGGACGCCTACGTTTTGCCGGTGCGTCCGCCTACAGTCAGAGCGTGAGTAGCCCTGTGTCAAGCCGCCGGTTTTGCTCGGCGAGGATGCGCTGGAGGGCCTTGTGGAGGGCTGGGTCGTAGGCGGCACCGTCTTGCCAGCAGTGCGAGATGATGTACAGCCAGGCGCGGGCGAGGATGCGCACGGCGTGGGGGTGGTCTTTGCCGCGGGCGATGGCGTCGTTGTAGAGCCGGGCGGCGCAGGGGCTGGCGTGGCGGGAGTCGCCGGCGAAGTCGCAGGCGGCGTCGCGGAGCTGCTTGTCGGCCGCCCAGCGGAAGCTGACCACCTTGATCTTGCCGGACTGGCGGGTGGAGGGCGCGACCTCTGCCAGGGCGGCCAGCGAGGCCGGGTCGCGGAAGCGCGCGCGGCAGTCGCCGGTCGCGCCGTGCGGGGCGGAGGCCAGGCGGGTGTACAGCTCGGCCGGGTCCTTGCGGCCGCTGTAGCGGGCGGCATTCAGCCAGGCGGCCAGCCGCTTTGGCGACAGCCAGTCCGCGCGGTCCTGGCAGTCGAAGCGGGCCAGGAACGCCAGGCTGATGGGGCTGTCGACGTCAGCGAACAAGCCGACCGCGCCGGGGAAGGCGAGCTGCAGGTGGGCACGCAGCTAGTTGCACACCGCGACCCGGTGGGCGACCAGGTCACGGCGGGCGCCGACAGCAGCGCGCAGGCTGACGGTGGCGAGGGCATTGGCCAGCAGGGGCCGCAGCCGTGCCCGGTCGGTGCGCAGCGTGTCGGCGAGCACGAACGCGCCGGACCGGTCGTCCTTGCTGCCCGCCGAGCCATACCGCGAGCGCAGGTTCTTGACCTGGTTCGGGCTGATCACCACCACAGTGATCCCGGCGTCCAGCAGGGCATCCACGACCGGGCTGTCGCCGCGCTCGATCGCCACCTCGGCGGCCCCGGCTTTCGCCACGCCTGCTACCAGCGCCTTCAGGCCATCCGCGCTGTGCTCGACGGCGAAACGGCGCACCACCTTGCCCGCGCTGTCCACGACGCAGGCGACGTGATCGGCGCTGGCCCAGTCCACCCCGGCGGTCACGCCACCCGGCGGCGCATCAGGCAGGGAAACGGGGACATACTCCATCACAGCCTCCTCGCTGCTAACCCAGTGGGGAGGCAGCCGCATGCCAGGTGCCGGGACGCGGCAGCCAGTCAGCTCACTGTCCGGCGCTCCATGGCGCTCAGCCCTGGCGGCGGTCGGCGCGCCCCGGGAAACCGCCAGGTCCCGCAGAACTCACGCTGGACATCAGGCAGTCGAGCGAGCAGGGCGGTGACCTGGCGGCACCTCGGGTGCATCAGCAGCATCTCCACTACTGACAAGACAAGGGTGCACCAGTGAGTACGACGGGAGGGGCGGGCGGCAGGGGTATCAGGCTGGAGGACGTGACTCCTGGCGCGCGGATCGCCGGGGTGGCCGGCGATGGCGCGGTGACCGTGGTGGCCGCGACGTGGATCGGCACGAACGCGCTCCGTCTGACTTACCGCACCGACGACGGCCGCCTCGACGAGCGCATCCTGTACCGCGACCACGAGCCGCGCCTGTCTGTCAGCAAGGTCGCTGCTCCCTATGACTTCGGTGCGGACGCGGCTGGTTTCAAGCTGGCCGCGGAGGCGCTGCGGATCCGGATGGCGGGCCGGTTCGACCCGATGCTGGCGGTGCACACCTCCGACCTGGAGCCGCTGCCGCACCAGATCCAGGCGGTTTACGGGGAGCTGCTGGACCGCACGCCGCTGCGGTTCCTGCTGGCCGACGACCCCGGGGCGGGCAAGACGATCATGGCGGGCCTGTACATCAAGGAGCTGATGCTGCGCGGTGACCTGGAGCGCTGCCTGGTGGTCGCCCCTGGCGGGCTGGTCGATCAGTGGCAGGACGAGCTGAAGGAGAAGTTCGGCCTGGCCTTCGAGCAGCTCACCCGGCAGCTCGCCGACTCCCAGCCCGACGGCCAGGTGTTCGCCAGGAACCCGCTGCTGATCGCCCGGATGGACCAGCTCTCACGGTCCGACGATCTGCGAGATTACCTGGATCGCGCCGACTGGGACCTGGTCGTGGTCGACGAGGCGCACCGCATGTCGGCGCACTACTTCGGCAACGAGCTGAAGAAGACCAAGCGGTACCAGCTCGGCGAGCTGCTCGGCCGGCACGCCCGGCACCTGCTGCTGATGACCGCGACCCCGCACGCGGGCAAGGAGGAGGACTTCCAGCTGTTCCTGGCGCTGCTGGATACCGACAGGTTCGAGGGCCGGTTCCGCGACGGCGTGCACACGGTCAGCACCGAGGGCCTGATGCGCCGCATGGTCAAGGAAGACCTGAAGACCTTCGAGGGCACGCCGCTGTTCCCCGAGCGCCGCGCCTACACCGTCGCCTATGAGCTGTCTCCCGGCGAGCAGGACCTGTATGAGGCGGTCACCCAGTACGTGCGGGAGGAGATGAACCGCGCCGACCGGCTCAAGGCCGAGGGCGACGCCAGGCGCGGCTTCACCGTCGGCTTCGCGCTGACCGTGCTGCAACGGCGCCTGGCCTCCAGCCCGGAGGCGATCCTGAAGTCGCTGGAACGGCGGCGCAAGCGCCTGGAGCGCAGGCGCCATGAGGTGCAGTACGGCGACCACGCCGCCGCGGACAAGGACCTGGCCCGCCGCCTCAGCGAGCTGCTCGGCCGCGACCTGCCCGAGGACACCGACGACCTGGACGACCTGCCCAGCGGCGAGGCCGAGGAGGTCGAGTCCGAGGTGGCCGACGCCGCCACCGCGGCGAAGACGGTCGCCGAGCTGGACAAGGAGATCGCCATCCTCGCCGACCTGGAGGAACTGGCCCGGAGGGTCCGCCACTCCGGCACCGACAAGAAGTGGACCGAGCTGCGTGAGCTGCTCACCGACAACGCCCTCATCAAGGACAGCAGCGGCAGCGTCCGGAAGATCATCATTTTCACCGAGCACCGGGACACCCTGGACTACCTGGCCGACCGCATCCGTGGCCTGCTCGGGCGCCCCGAGGCTGTCCTCACTATCCACGGCGGGATCCGCCGCGAGGAGCGCCGCACGGTCATGGAGCTGTTCGCCCAGGACGTGGAGACCCGGGTGCTGGTCGCCACCGACGCGGCGGGCGAGGGCCTGAACCTGCAGCGCGCCCACCTGATGGTCAACTACGACCTGCCGTGGAACCCGAACCGGATCGAGCAGCGGTTCGGCCGCATCCACCGCATCGGCCAGACCGAGGTCTGCCACCTGTGGAACCTGGTCGCGCAGAACACCCGGGAAGGCGCCGTCTTCCAGCTTCTCCTGGACAAGCTGGAAACGCAGCGCGAGGCATACCAGGGCAAGGTCTTCGACGTGCTCGGCGAGGCGTTCGACGGCAGCCCGCTGCGCGACCTGCTGCTGGACGCGATCCGCTACGGCGACCGCCCCGAGGTGCGCGCCCGGCTCACCCAGGTGATCGACGCCACCGTCGGCGAGGGCCTGGACAAGCTGATCGCCGAACGCGCCGCGCACCGCGACATCCTCGCCGCCGCCGACCTGGAGAAGTGGCGGGCGGCGATGGCCGAGGCCCGCGCCCGCCGGCTGCAGCCGCACTACATCCGGGCGTTCTTCATGGCCGCGTTCACGCTGCTCGGTGGCACGATCGCCGAGCGCGAGTCCGGCCGGTACGAGATCCGGCACGTCCCCGCCGACGTCCGCGACCGGGACCGGCAGATCGGCACCGGCGCGCCGGTGCTGCGCCGCTACGAGCGGGTCACGTTCGACAAGGACCTGACCCGCCCGCCCGGCAAACCCAAGGCCGAGCTGCTGGCCCCCGGCCACCCGCTGCTGGACGCGGTGACCGACCTGATCATCGAGCGCTACGGCAGCCTGCTCAAGCAGGGCACGATCCTCATCGACCGGCACGACCCCGGCCAGACCCCGCGATTGCTGGTCGCGGTCACCGGCGAGATCACCGACGGCCACGTCCCGGCCCGCACGATCAGCAAGCGGTTCGGCTTCGCCGAGATCACCCCCGGAAGCGACGGCGGCGCCCCCTCCTCGCACGGGGTGCGGCCGGCCGGCGAGGCGAGGTACCTCGACTACGAACCGCCCGATGATACCGAACGGGCGGTGGTTATCCCCCTCCGCGAAATGCCCTGGCTGTCCAGCGGGGTCGAGACCCTCGCGCTGGACTGGGCGGTCACCGAAGGCATGCCCGCCGAGCTGGCCCGCACCCGGGATGCCGTGACCGCGCGGACCGGCCAGGTCCGCCGCCTGGTCAAGCAGCGGCTCACCGGCGAGATCAACTACTGGGACATGCGGCATGCCGAGCTACTGGAGGCCGAGGCGGCGGGCAAGCAGCTGCGGATGCGCCCGCAGACCGCCTACGACCGTGCCCGGGACCTGGAACGCCGCCTGGAGAAACGCCTCGCCGACCTGGCCTTGGACGAGGAGCTGATCGCCCGGCCCCCGGTCATCTCCGGCGGCGCGCTCATCGTCCCGCAGGGGCTGCTCGACACGCTGCTCGGCCGCACCCCGGACCCGTCGCGGATCGCCCGCGACACCGCGCTGGCCGAGCGCCGCGCCGTGGACGCGGTGCTCGCCGCCGAGCGCCGCCTCCGCCGGATCCCCGAAGAGATGCCGCACGGCAACCCCGGCTACGACATCCGGTCCCGCACCGCCGACGGCCACATCGTGTTCATCGAGGTCAAAGGCAGAATCGAGGGAGCCGAGGACTTCTGGGTGACCCGCACCGAGGCGCTCACCGGCAAGAACGCGGGCACCGGGTACCGTCTCGCCCTGGTCTCGGTCCACCCAGACGACCCCAGCGAAGACACGGTTCGCTATATCGTCGACCCGTTCCGCGACGTGGACTTCGGCGACTTCAACGCCACGGGTCTCGCCGGCGACTGGGCCAGGGAATGGGCAAGAGGAGGGGACCCGGTATGACCAGGCGGCACAAACAATCTCGGAGGGGGATATGGCCGTAGCGGCGTTCGGCATCGAGAAGCCGTTCCTCAATTCGCTGCTCAACCAGGCGGCTGAGGGGAAGGCGCAGCTACCGGAATTCCAGCGCGGCTGGGTGTGGCCGCTGGAAAACATCCGCAGCCTGCTCGCGTCGGTCTCGATGGGCTACCCGGTGGGGACGGTCATGATGCTACGCACCGGCGGCGAGGTGCGCTTCAAGCAACGCCCGATCGAGGGCGTCACCGCCGCCGGAACCGCCGACCGGCTGATCCTCGACGGGCAGCAGCGCCTGACCTCCCTGTTCCAGGCGTTGAAGCTGGGTGAGCCGGTCGTGACCCAGGATGCCCGCAAGCGCCGGGTCTGCGGCTGGTTCTACATCGACATCGTCACGGCACTGGATGAGAACGCCGACCGGGAAGACGCCATCGTCTTCGTGCCCGCCGACAAGCGGGCCAGGAACTTCCGCGGCGAGGTGGACAGGGATTACTCCACGCCGGAACGCGAGTATGCCGCGCACATGTTCCCGATGACGAGGGTCTTCGACCCGTTCGAGTGGTTCCAGGGCTACTCCGAGCACTGGGATTACGACAGGGACCTGCTCAGGCGGAAGGACCGCTTCCACAGCGAGGTGCTCAGCCGCTTCGACAAGTACCAGGTGCCGGTGATCGAGCTGGACTCCTCGACGCCGCGGGAGGCCGTCTGCCAGGTCTTCGAGAAGGTCAACACCGGCGGCGTGACACTGACCGTCTTCGAGCTGCTCACCGCGACCTACGCCGCCGACGAATTCGACTTGCGCCGCGACTGGGACCAGCGCCGCAGATCCTGGGAGGGCCAGGAGTACCGGGTGCTGCACGAGGTGGCCAACACGGACTTCCTGCAGGCGGTTACGCTGCTGCACACCTGGGCGGCCCGTCACCGGTACCTGGCCGGCGATCCGGACGAGGACAAGGCCCCGCGAGTCGGGTGCCGGCGCCCGGACATCCTCAAACTGCCACTAGACGCCTATCAGCGCTGGGCGGACCCGCTCACCGAGGGGTACAAGGCGGCCGCCCGGTTCCTGCACGAGCAGTACATGTTCGAGACCAGGTTCTTGCCCTACGGAACCCAGGTGATCCCGCTGGCCGCCATCTTGACGGTGCTGTCCAGCCAGGAGGCGAACACGGCGGGGGCCAGGCAGAAGCTGGCTCGCTGGCTATGGTGCGGGGTGTTCGGCGAACTGTACGGCGGGACCACCGAGACCCGTTTCGCCCGCGACCTGCCCGAGGTGGTCGCGTGGATCCGCGGCACCGGTACCGAACCCCGGACCGTCCAGGAAGCGCAGTTCGCGCCCGGACGGCTGGACACCCTGCGCACCCGCGGCTCAGCCGCCTACAAGGGGATCTACGCGCTGCTGATGAAGAACCACGCCGCCGACTGGCGTTCCGGCGAGCCGATCACCGTGACCCAGTACTTCGACCTGGCGATCGACATCCACCACATCTTCCCCAGGGCATGGTGCGAGACCCAGGGCATCGCCCCGGATACCTACAACACGATCCTCAACAAGACGCCGCTGACGGCGCAGACCAACCGGATCATCCAGGGCCGGGCACCGTCGCTGTACCTGCCCGCCCTGGGCCGCAGCGCCGACGTGCCCCAGGACGCGATCGAGGGCCACGTGGCCACCCACGCCGCCGATCCGGCTTTCCTGCTCAAGGACGACTTCGACGGCTTCATCGCCGACCGCCGCAGCCGCCTGCTGCAGCTGATCGGCGACGCCATGGGCAAGAACATCGACACGGCGCCGGAGGACCACACCGCCGCCGCCGGCGACGACCTGGACCACGCATGACTGTTGACAAGCCGAAGCTCATCGAGGTCGGCCTGCCGCTGGAGGATATTAACCGCGAGTCCGCCCGGGAGAAGTCGATCCGCCACGGCCACCCCTCCACGCTGCACCTGTGGTGGGCGCGCCGCCCGCTGGCCGCCTGCCGCGCGGTGCTGTTCGCCCAGCTCGTCGACGACCCGTCCGCGCACCCGGACAAGTTCCCCACCGAGGCCGACCAGGAGGCCGAACGCAGGCGCCTGCACGGCATCATCTCCGAGCTGGTCAAGTGGGAGAACATCCACAACGAGGCCCTGCTCAAGCAGGCCCGGGAGGAGATCCGCAAGTCCTGCGGCGGCAACCCGCCGCCGATCCTGGACCCGTTCGCCGGCGGCGGCTCGATTCCCCTCGAAGCCCAGCGCCTGGGCCTGGAGGCGCACGCCTCCGACCTCAACCCGGTCGCCGTGCTCATCAACAAGGCGCTGATCGAGATCCCGCCCAAGTGGGCCGGGCATCTCCCCGTCTTCCCCGGCGCCGCCGCCGAGCGGATGTCGTGGCCGGGTGCGACGGGGCTGGCGGAGGACGTCCGCCGCTACGGCAAGTGGATGCGCGACGAGGCCGAGAACCGCATCGGCTACCTGTACCCGAAGGTGAAGATTTCCGGCATAGAGGCCACGGTCATCGCCTGGATCTGGGCGCGCACCGTCACCTGCCCCAACCCCGCCTGCGGCGGCACGATGCCGCTGGTCCGCTCATTCTGGCTCGGCAAGAAGAAGGGCAAGGAACGCTACGTCGTCCCGGTCCCCGACGGCAAGCGCGTCCGGTTCGAGATCAGTGGCCCGAATGGCGTCCCCCGCGAGGGCACGGTCTCCCGCACCGGAGCCGTCTGCCTGCTCTGCAACACGCCGGTTCCGCTGTCCTACATCCGGGCCGAAGGCAAGGCCGGCCGGATGGGCGCCCAGCTCATGGCCATCGCCGCCGAGGGCAAGCGCCAGCGCTACTACCTGCCGCCGGATGAGGAGCATGAGAAGACCGCCGGCGTCCCCCGCCCCGACGACGTGCCCGACGCGGAGATCCCGCACAACCCCCGGTACCTCACGGCCCCGAACTACGGCATGTGCACCTGGGCCGACCTCTTTACCAATCGGCAGCTCACGGCCCTCGTTGCCTTCACCGACCTGGTTCATGAAGCTCGCGAGCGTGTTATCGCTGACGGAGGCGAGCCCAATTATGCGGATGCAGTTGCGATATACCTCTCCTTTGCCTTGAGCAAGATCGCCGATAACTCATCGTCTCTCTGCGTGTGGATGTACATGCCCTCGAAGGAAGGAACCGCTCACACGTTCGCGAGAGCGGCTATACCTATGGTCTGGGATTATGCCGAAGGTAATCCATTTCGTACCGGACCGTGTGACTTCGCAGAGAGCTGCGTGTGGATCAGCCGCGTGCTCGATGATCTACCGGGCCCAGGCAGTCGCATCAGCCGCGCTAGGCAGGCTAATGCCGCGATCCTTGACTATCGTGAATGTCTGGTCGCAACAGATCCACCATATTATGATAACGTCCCATACTCAGACATTTCTGACTTTTTCTACGTATGGCTGCGGCGAGCATGCGGCGATATCTATACTGAACTCCTAAGCACAATGCTCACACCCAAGAGAGATGAGCTCGTCGCCGACCCGATTCGCCACGATAACCCGGACAAGTTCTTCGAGGATGGCTATACGAAAGTCTTCGCCCGGATTTGTGAAAGCGCATCTGGGAGCTTGCCAATTACTCTCTTTTATGCATACAGGCAGGCAGAAGAAGACGATAACGGGGGTCAAACTTCGACTGGTTGGGATACATTGCTGGAGGGCATGCTGTCAGCGGGTTGGGCAGTGACCGCAACATGGCCGATCCATACCGAGCGGAGTGGACGGACGCGAGATATTGGCTCTAATGCCCTGGGCTCGTCGATCGTGCTGGCGTGCCGGCCTCGCCCTGCCGACGCTGGGGTGACCGACCGGCGAGGGCTGATCGCCGCTCTTCGCGAGGAGTTTCCCGAGGCGCTGCGGAAGCTGGAGGAGGGCAAGGTGGCGCCGGTGGACTTGCGGCAGGCGGCGATCGGGCCTGGGATGGCGGTGTTCTCCCGGTACGCGCGGGTGAACGAGCCGAACGGTGAGCGGATGCGGGTGCGGGCGGCGTTGTCGCTGATCAACCAGATCCTGGATGAGAACCTGTCCCGGCTTGAGGGGGATGTGAGCGCGGATACCCGGTGGGCGGTGGAGTGGTTCCGGCAGTACGGGTTCGAGCCCGGGCCGTTCGGCACGGCGGAGACGCTGTCCAAGGGGACCGACACGGATATCGGGGCGCTCGGCCGGGCCGGGGTGGTGAAGTCGGGTGGCGGGAAGGTGAAACTGCTGGCCGTTCGGGAAATTCCGGAAGATTATGATCCGGCGGCCGATGAGCGGGTGTCGGAGTGGAAGGTGTGCCTGCACCTGGCCAGGCGGCTGCGGGAGCAGGGCGCGGACGGGGCGGTCGCGCTGATGGCCGCGGCGCGGGACTTTGTGGACCTGGATGACGTGAAGGAGCTCGCCTACCACCTGTACCTGATCGCGGAGCAGAAGGGGTGGGCGGAGACCGCGACGTGGTTCAACGACCTGGGTACGTCCTGGGCCGACCTGGAGGACGCGGCGCGGAAGATCACCGGCCCGGCGCCGGTGCAGGGCCAGCTGCGGTTCGGAGACGAGTAGGCGGAGGCGGGTTCGCGATGGCGATGAGCAACCGGGACCGGATCGACCGGGGCATGGCGCTGCTGGCCAAGGGGCTCGCGCCGTTCGTCGACGCGGCGATGAGCGCGGCCGCGCCGGCCGGGCGGGACTGGGCGGAGCTGCTCCAGTCGCGGGACAGCGCCAGGCATGGCACCGAGGTCCGGTACTCGCGGGAAGATGCCCGGTTCCTGCTGAAGGTGATCACCGAGGAGTGGCGGGTCTTCAAGGACAAGCTGTCGCGGGCGGAGCAGTCGTTCGCCAGCGAGCTGCGGGACGTCGGAAACCGGTGGGGGCACGGGGAGGGGTTCTCCGCAGACGACACCTACCGGGCGCTGGACACGATGGAGCGTCTGCTGACCGCGGCGGACGCTACCGCGGAGGCCGACGAGGTACGCAGGCTGCGCCGGGACGCGCAGCAGGCCGCGTTCGCCGCCGAGACCCGCAAGGCGGTGGCCTCGGTGGCCGGGGTGGAGGGACGCCTGGAGGGGCACGGCCTCAAGCCATGGCGGGAGGTGATCATCCCGCACCGGGACGTGATCAGCGGTGATTTCGCCGGCGCGGAGTTCGCGGCCGACCTGTACTACGTGTCGATCGGGGAGGGCAGCCGCGAGTACACGGACCCGGTGGAGTTCTTCCGCCGCACCTACCTGACCGAGGGGCTGAAGGACCTGCTGGTGCGGGCGGCGCGGCGGGTCGGGGGGGACCGGAACGCCTCGCCGGTGGTGAACCTGCAGACGAACTTTGGCGGCGGCAAGACCCACTCGATGCTGGCGCTGTGGCACCTGCTGTCCGGGGTCTCGCTCGCCGGGTACCCGGATGAGCTGCAGAAGCTGCTCGCCGGGCACGACATTGGCGCCCTTGGCCGGGATGCGCGGCGGGTCGCGCTGGTCGGCAACCACATCCGGGCCGGGAAGGGCTCGGTCAAGGGCGACGGCACGCATGTGCGGACGCTGTGGGGCGAGCTGGCCTGGCAGCTCGGGTTCGCCCGCGGCGGCGAGGCCGGCGCGCGGGAGGCGTACGCGGTCGTGGCCGACGCCGACGCGACCCGGTCCAACCCCGGTGACGCGCTGTGTGAGCTGATCCGCCGCTACGCGCCGTGCCTGATCCTGATTGATGAGTGGGTCGCGTACGCGCGGCAGCTTTTCGGCCGGGACGACCTGGACGGCGGCACGTTCGACACGCAGTTCACGTTCGCGCAGACGCTCACCGAGGCGGTCAAGGCGGTGCCCGGCGCGATGCTGGTGGTGTCGATCCCGGCGTCGTCGGATGTGCCGTCGGCTGAGGAGAAGGAGCGCGGCGCCACCGACATCGAGGTCGGCGGGACGAACGGCCGGGCGGCCCTGGACCGGCTGCAGCAGGTCATCCGGCGGATCGCGGACCAGTGGCGGCCAGCGACGCATTACGAGTCGTTCGCGATCGTGCGACAGCGGCTGTTCGAGCAGCCCGCCGCGGACGCCCAGGCCGACATCGCCGCGATCGCCCGGGTATTCACCGACTTCTACGCCCGGCACCGCGGCGAGTTCCCGGCCGAGGTGTCCGAGCCCGCCTACGAGGAGCGGATCACGGCCGCCTACCCGATCCACCCCGAGCTGTTCGACCGGCTGTACCAGGACTGGTCGACGCTGGAGCGGTTCCAGCGCACCCGCGGCGTGCTGCGGCTGATGAGCGCGGTCATCCACACGCTGTGGAATTCCAGCGACCCCGCCCCGCTGATCATGCCAGGCGGCGTGCCGCTGGACGCCGAACGGGTCCGCAGCGAGCTCACCCAGTACCTGGAGGACGACTTCAAGCCCGTCATCGACACCGACATCGACGGCACCAATTCCACCCCCGCCAGGGTGGACGCCAGCCGCACCAACCTGGGCCAGCGCAAGGTCACCCGGCGGATCGCCCGGACGATCTTCCTCGGCTCCGCCCCGACGCTCAAGGCGGCGCACCGCGGCATCGAACAGCCGCACATCTGGCTCGGCACCGCGGTGCCGGGCGACACCGTCGGGAACTTCGGCTCCGCGCTGCACCTGCTGACCGACCAGGCTACGTTCCTGTACAACGACCACGCCCGCTACTGGTACGCGACCCAGGCTTCGGTCGCCAAGATGGCCCGCGACTACGCCGACCGGCTCCGCGAGCACCCAGACCATGCGCACGAGGAGATCCTGCGCCGGCTGCGGGAACGGGAGACGAGCAGCCGGGGCCTGTTCGCCCGGGTGCAGGCCGGCCCGGAAGGCAGCGCCGAGATCCCCGACGAGCCGCTGGTGCGGCTGGTGATCCTGCGCCCAGACCAGACCCACGCCAGGGGCGACGTGGGGTCGAAGGGAGCGGTCTTCGCGAACAACGCCATGCAGAGCCGAGGGAACTCGCTGCGGATGAACCGGAACATGATCGTCTTCCTCGCCCCGGACGCCAAACGGGCGGAGGAACTCGATCAGGCGGCCCGCGAGTACCTCGCCTGGAAGTCCATCAACGACCGGCGCCGGGATCTCGACCTGTCCACGCAGCAGGCGGCGCAGGCGGAGAAGAAGTTCAAGGACGCGGACGAGACGGTCAACCTGCGCATCACCGCCACCTACCAGTGGGTGCTGGTACCGGCCCAGCACGACGCGCACGGCGCGCTCACTCTTGACGAAAGCAAGGCCGACACCACGCGGGACCGGCTGGCCGAGCGGGCCAGCGACCGGCTGCACCGCGACGACCGGCTGCGCGCCGTGCACGGTTCGCGGAACATCCGGATCGACCTGGACCAGCACCTGGCCAGCGTGTGGCAGCACGGCCACATCCGGGTCGGCGACCTGTGGGACTACTACTGCAAGTACGTCTACCTGCCCCGGCTGCGCGACCGGTCCGTGCTCGACCACGGCATCCAGGACGTCTTCGACGTCCTGACCTGGCAGAACGACGGCTTCGCGGTCGCGGCCGGGTATGACGAGGCCGCCAGTACATACCTCGGGCTGGCCATCCCCGGCCAGGACAGCCCGCCGCAGGTCACCGACGCCACCCTGCTCGTGGCACCAGGCCCGGCGACCGCGCAGCGCGACCGGGAACTGGCGGAGCAGGCAGCCGCGCGGGCAGCATCCGGCGCTGAGGCTGGTGCGACCGGAGGGACCGCTGGAACCGGGGCGCAGACCGCGGGCGGTGCTGCGGCGGGCACGGGAACCAGCGCCGCCGGCGCCGCGGGTACCGGCGAACCAGAGCCGTCCGGCCCGCGCAACACCCGGTTCTTCGGCGTCGCCACGGTCAGCTCCGCGCTGTACATGAAGGACCTGACCAAGATCTCCCAGGAGGTCATCCAGCACCTCGCCGCCTCCGGCGACGCCGACCTGGAGATCAAGCTGGAGATCTCCGCCCGCCGCAAAGACGGCTACCCCGACGACAAGGTCCGCATCGTCACCGAGAACGCCCGCACGCTGAAGTTCGACTCCTACGGATTCGAAGATAGATAATCTCGCCACAGGAGAGGCGTAGAGGTCACTCAAGCAAGATTGCTGGGGTCTATTGGGTCAATAATTTCACCAATCGCTGACATTACGTCTTTGGTGTGGGCAGGGGCGATGTCGCTCAGCGCTAGGAATACCGAAGTCTTCCAGTCCTTCTTGGCGGCCTCCTTGAGTTTGGTGTCCGCGATTCCGGTCAGCGATGTCGCTGCTTTCTCCAAGCGTGAAAAGTCGTAGCCGCCGTCTTGAAGGCTCTTTGCTATCCACAACAGACGCAGTTCGAGGCTGGCCTTGCTGAGGTTCATGATCCATACCGTGGTATCGACGCCGCCAACCAGGTAATGGCCCGATACTCCCGGAGTAGCCCATTTTCCCCACCCAAGCCTGACGCCCCGGCTATCCACGTCATCCAAGAGTCGCTGGATGAAGGAGACCTCTGCCTCCGAGAAACTCTCACGAGCCGCCTGAAGGTAGGTATCTCTGTCCCATGACTGGCCCTTGCTTTCTCGGGCTTGCAGACGCTGCGGGCTGATCATAAACTCTTCGACATCGCGTACCGGATAAAGCTGACTTACCGAGATGAGCACCTGTGTATGGCTAGCGCCTTCGTTATCCGCGACCGTTGCTCGGTATGCCTTGAACTGGACCAGCGTGATATCTAGGCCTATCTCGGAGAGCCATACAGCACTCGCCGTAACCACCATCGGATACTCACGGGCGAGCAACACTATACGGGGTTGTCGGAGTGTCTTAATCGATAGGTCTGGCGCATGAGCCTGCAGTTCGACGAGCGCCTCGTCTACGGAACTAGATTCGCCACGCGCTATCCGGAATCTGGCATGTTGCTCGGCGAGCGACTCCACTGTGAAACGGCTCGCCATAGCAGCATACTTGATCGCCTGCATTTCGGTGGTATCGGGAGCCTTGTCTCGCTTCAACTCAGCGACCACAAGTCTGCCATCTGCGTCAAGTCCGAGGACATCCAGCCGATCGTGTGGCATCGGCCCGGAACTGCTCCACCAGCGATCGAATTCGAAGGTCACTACCTTCACCCCAGAGCCTAGGATGTCAGGGTGGGCAAGAACCCACTCCTGCAAGTGGGAGCGCTCCTTCAGCCCCGCTTCCGCAAGACTGATTGACTCAGCTGGCACAGCGGTGCTTCCTACCACTGTGAAAAGCAGTTCGTCAGCCACGCTTAGCTAAGGCCTCCAATTCCGGACTCACGTAGTGAGGAGGGGGTGAGGAAGTGCAGGGCGTCGCCGCGGCGGAGGTCATCGTGGAAGGGCTGGTTGCGGTAGTTGCGGAGGCAGCCGTAGCAGCTGGTTTCCTCGCCGCAGTCGCACCGGGCGACACGCCTGTACGCGGCGGAAAGCACGTCCAAGAATGAGCGGGCGATCCGAACCGCGCCGCCGGCGCCGCCGGGGACCGCGTCGAACAGCACCAGCGCGATCTGCCTGCCGGCCTTCGGGTAGAGGGTGCCATCGATGTCGTCGCGGCTGATGTCCAGGCACTCGGACGCCCCCTCAAGGATCGCGTAGAGCAGGGACCGCCACTGCGGAATTGACGGACGCGGAGCAGGAAGCCGGTCGAAGGTGATCTCCAGCAGGTCGGTCTCGTACCGGTGCGCAAGCGAGCGCAGCCGGAGCGGGCCGGTGCATTGGCGGTCGCGCAGCAGGTGCAGGTGCGACGAGGGGCGCCGCGGTGTGTTCGGCGTGCCCCAGCCGCACCAGTCGCAGATCAGGTACCCGCTGCCGTTCGGTCCCTCGGAGATCGCGATGAGTTCGCCGCGCGCGCCCGCGCGGGTGACCGCGGTGCCGCCGCTGGCGAGCAGCCAGGTCCGTTCCTCGACTTCGGCGGCGAGTGACAGCACGTAAGTGGCGCCGTTCCAGCTACGCCGTGGGGCCACCAGACCGGGGTTCCGCGTGGCGCGCTTGGCGACGAAGCCGAACTCGGGGATGCAGTAGCTGCGCCGCGCGCCCCGGCGGGGCGCGGCGCACGAGGGGCAGACCGGGTCCAGTTCGTCGTCGCTTTCCTGGTAGTGGAAGCATTCCGGGCAGACCGCGTAGTTGCTTCCGACCAGTTCACGGTCCGGCAGCCGGTACACGCCGCCGGATGTCCACAGGCGGCCACCGGCGACAAGTTCCGCGCCTGGAGCGTATTCGTAGATCGCAGAGGATAGATCCCGGGACAGGTCCAGCGTGCGGCCGACCGGATCACCACCGTAGGCGGTGCGCAGTTCGACCGTGTCGGTCGGGAAGCCGTATTTCGGCAGCACGTTTCGGTTGGCCAGCAGCCCGATGAGCTGCCGCCCGGTCAGCGTGTTGATCGTCCGTCCATACTGCTCAACGAGATGATCTTTGCGCTCGTCATAGGCACGCTGGCGTCGCTCTTCAAACGAGTCGACGTCGGCGGCAAGCTCGGCACGCACCTCTTCCAGCAGATTGCAGAACTCCTCGGCCCACTTCCCGGTTTCTACCCCGATCTCGTCCTGCACCACGGCTGGGAGCACACGGCGCAGCGCCCCGGTGATCTCCTCCGGAACAGGGGTGAGGTACGGGCGGACGCGGGCGACGCCCGGGTTGTGGCCGAGGAAGAACCCGCCGGCAGTGTGCCACTCGTCGCCGCTGTCGAGCTTGGCTTGCCGGAAGAACGCGGCCAGCGCCACAGAGTGCGCATGCCGCCGATCGATGCGCTCGTTAGCCAGCGGAACATAGGGCGAGCGGACCTCGCCAGCGATCATCGCCTTGGGCTCCTGGTACCGGGACAGGTCGTGCGACCGCCGCTGAGCGTAGGTGACGGCCAGTGCCGCCGAGTCGGTTCGCCGCCCCGCGCGTCCCGCCCGCTGCACGTAATTCGCTGTCGTAGGCGGCATGTTCCGCAAGACGACCGACTGGAGTTCGCCGACATCCACGCCCAGCTCGAATGTAGTGGAGCAGGACAGCGCGTTGATCTTGCCGCGGATGAATTCCTGCTGAATTTCGGCGGCAGTGGTGGATGCGAGCTGGGCGGTATGCTCACGTGCCGTCAGCGGCACCGGGTTCAGATGCTGGTAAAGGTACCGGTAGTGATCATCGTCGATCTGGGTCACCGGCACCAGCGTGCCTATGCAGCCGAGGGTGGTACATACTCCGCGGACGGACACCGCGGAGATCCGGCGGCATTGCTGGCACTGGTAAAGAGGTTCGGATGCGCCCGGGACTCCGAGCAGCAGCCAGGTGTGGTCGAGCTGGCGGACAGGACCGACCCGCGGCTCGCGGATCGCGGTCAGCCAGCCGTCGGACATGTCCTCGATGATGAACCGCCAGCAGCCGCGCAGCACCTCACGGGGGTCTGCCTTGCTACCAAGCACGCCGAGCAGCCGTGTGACGTAGTCCAGCCGCCGGTTGATGCCCTGCGTCGGCATCCAGCTGAGCACCTTCCGCCTGGGTTCCGCGCCGTCTGCGCGCACGTAGATCGGCCCCCGTCTGGGGTCGAATGCCTCATCCCTGGCGTCGACCCCTTCGGGCATGGTGATCGCACCCTGCTGGCGGATGCTTCGGACCAGTTCGGCCAGCAGGGCCCACGATTCGGCCTCGGCCAAGCCGAGCGCGGTCAGGGCTCGCGGTAGCCGCCACCGGTCCTGCTTGTCGAGGGTGACGCGGAGCAGCCCCCGGCCCTCCAGCGACTGCCGGTCATCGATCGAGACAAGCTCGAGCATGACCCACAGCGCGGCAAGCCGCTGCCTCTCCTGGAACGAGGCTCGCCGCTGGAAGACGTGTGCCTCCTCGGCGGCCTTGGCAACGTAGTAGACGAGGTCGCCGACCGAGACGGGGCCGCCGCGTGCCGCGCGCTCCAGTCCCTGGAGGATGAGCCGCCGGTGCTGGATCGCCGAGTAGGTTGCCTCCAGGTACGGGGCGAAGAACGCGGCGGCCTGACGGCTGTCGCTGAACATGAGTAGCTTGCGGCCCTCGCCTGGCTGATCGGCCTGTTCGGCATCGGCGGCGGGCGGCAACGCCTGGTACAGGGCGGTCGCCAGGACGGAAACCGCCGCGTCTCCCCCGCTTTCGAAGCCGCGAACCATCGCCGCACCCCGGGCGCCGCATGCTAGGCAGCCGGTGATGGTGTCGCTGCCTGCATTCACTCTTCGCACCTGTGCGAGCTGCGCGTTCTCGCAACCGGGGCGTTGGCATGTCGTGCGGGCGGCGTCTTGCAGGCCGCCGCAGGATACGCATAGCACGGCGTCCCGCGCGCCGAGGGTCCCGGCCGGTTCCTCCAGCGTCTCGTCGTCCTCGTCGGCCACCAGCGGGCTGGCGTCGACGAGCAGCCATGTCCGCTTGCCTCCGGACTGCTGCGGGCCGAACACGAGGCCCCGGTCGTCGCCGCGAACCGATCCGACCAGGTAGAGCGCGCCGCAGCGCTTGCATGTCCCGAACTCGAACGCCGCCGCCGAGCACTCGGCGCACCGTTCGCGGCGACTGAGCGACACATGTGGCCCAGCCTTGGACAGGCACGTGTAGGCACCCTCGGTGGCGCGCACGAACAGGTGGTACCGGGCCGACAGCACCGGCAGCCCATCGGGTGCGGCGATCCTGCTCCCCGCGGTGACTAGCGCGTCAAGGAACCGCCGCCGGTCGGCTGGCCGATCTTCGGGATCGAACAATTCCGCGGCGAGTTCCGCAGCCATGCGCGGTCCGGCCGCCAGCAGCTCGCGCAGCCGGGCCATCCGCCGCTCGTGTGCGAGGATCGTTCCTGCCGCCCCGGTGGCTCCCACCGCCCCGCTCGCGTCGGCCTGGCGGAGCAGTTCGGCGGCAGGGTCCGCGGCCGCGGCGATCGCAAGGTAGCCTGCCGGGTCGAGCGGACCCCAAAACGGGCCTGCTGGCAGCGCGACCTTGCTCGCGCGGACCAGATCCTGGCGGCGGGGATCCTCATCGGCCCAGTCGAACGACGCGTCAAACAGCTTGGTCGCGAACTCCGTGACCGCTTGCGGATTATCGCCCACGGTGGCGCTTGTCGCGATGCAGCGCAGGCTGCGGCCGCTGGCGACGCGGTCGCGCAGGCGGCGCAACAGCATCGCGACCTCAGCGGCTCGCGCGCCGTCGTACACATGCGCCTCGTCGAGCACGAGGAACCGCCACTGGCCGGCGTAGCGGCCCTCGAACAGGTCGATGTCGGCAGGCCGAAGCAGCAGGTACTCGAGCATCGCATAGTTGGTGAGCAGCAGATGCGGCGGGGCGGCGCGCATCTCGGCGCGGCTGAGCAGTTCGTTCGGCAGCCGCGGCTCACCCGGATTCAGCAGGCGGAAGGTTTCTTCCGCCTGCCTAGCTTCCTCGGGAGTATCACCGACATACCGGCCGAACGTGATGTGCGGCGCGGCCGTGAGCATTTGCCGGAGCCGCCTGATCTGGTCGTTCGCTAGCGCGTTCATCGGGTACAGCAGCAGCGCGCGCACTCCTGGCCCCAGTTTGCCGCGGGCGTGCTCGGCTGCCAGCTCGTCCAGGATCGGAACCAGGAAGCTCTCCGTCTTGCCCGAGCCGGTCCCTGACGCGATGATCACGTTGCGTCCTGCGGCGATCTTGCGGACCGCCTGTTCCTGGTGTGCGTGTAGCCGCCGGTGCAGCGGCAGCGCCGTGCTGCCCAGCCTGCGCAACGCGGGATTCAGTACGTTCTCCCCGATCAGGGCGTCGAGGCTGACGCCCGCCTGGTAAGGCGGCGTGGCCTCCAGGATCGGTCCCCTGGTAAGCAGGGGGGTCTGCGCGATCTCTGCATCCAACGCGGCCGCAATGCGCGGCTCGCGTACCGGCAGCAGTGAGCGCAGGTACCGGCGGTATCCGGTGACGATCAGTTCGCTGCTGGACAGCGGATCGAACGGGGGGCTCATCGATACTCCTAATATCTGCCTTCGTGCACCTGCGGCGGCTACCAGCATCTCGGCCCGGACAAGGTCGATGGCGACCAGTTCAGGTCCGTAGCACGCCAGCTTCGCCCAAGTCTTGCGGTGTCTGACCTCCAGGGATCGGCACGCGCCATTTCCCCGCGCAGCCAGACGAGCGGCGAGAGCAAGAGCGATGGACATGGCTGGCAGGGCAAGCCAGCCGCCCCTCCGGCCAGGGTGTCGGCGAACGGAGATCTGGTCAGCAAGCTCGGGATACCACGACTCCCGGATCAGCAAGTCGGCGCTGTGGATCACCGAGGTCGCGTACCTGGCCGCATCTTGGAGGGCTGGCATTCCACGCGCATCGAACATGCGCCTGGCTGCCGTCATCCTGGCGTCCGCGTCGAGCATCGCTTGGGGGACCACCGCCGCGGCCTGCCACAGCGCCTCGACCTGCTCGGGAGGCAACTGCGCCATCCGCTCGGCATCCGGTCCGAACCGGCCGACTGCGGCGTGCGGATCCGGTTCCCCGGCAAGGATTGCCCGCAGGCTTTCGCCACACTGCTCGACGGCGTCGGCGAGCACGCTGGCTGACACCGATGGCGCACCGTCTTCCCCTGATGCGAACAGGCCGCCGGACAGCAGCGCTGCTGCGGTCGGATACGCCGCCCACAGTCGGCCAAGTTGCCCGGGCCATTCCGATTCCGGCGGCCACCACGCTCCAGGTGACAGGGCTGCCAGGCCGGTGACGATCAGCGCGCGTACTACCGCCTCATGATCGAGCCCGGTATCGAGCAGCGATACCAGTGCCGCGTAGGCATTGCGGCGAAGTTCCTCCGCGCAGTACGCCGCGATGCCTGCCCGGCCTCCCGCCCGGACCAGGGCGTCGGACAGGTCAACAAGCCGCCACAGCCAGTCCCGGTGTCGGTTGACCTCAGGGAAGTCGCAATCTCCCGCGAGGAACCGGCAGAGAAGTTCCTCTTCCGGGTCGCTCGCAGCCGGGATCCCGGCCGCGTCGCACCACAATGCTTCGGTTCCGGGCCAGGTCGGCCAGCGTGTGACTAGCCATGGGTCCTCGACTCGCAACAGCACGCACATCGGGCCGGCATCGCGCAGCACATCGGGAAGAGCGACTGCCCCCTCCGGCGGGATAGCCAGCTCAAAGGGGGTACGCCATGGCGCGTACAGCAAATAGACACCAGCCAGAAGGCCATCGACGGGTGCGTGATCACGCAGGACGATCCTGCCGTCCACGATGTCCGCCCCGGACGCAAGGCGACGCGGACGCACGACCGCCACCGGCATCCGGCGGCCGCCAACGGGCAGGAATAGCTCCGCGCGGCCATGCTCGGCCACCGTATCGCCGGCCCGGGAGAGCTCGAATCCGGTGAGCCCGATTGATTTCTGACCGCTGGGAGGGATCTCCTGAATACGTCTGTCGCCGACCCAGATTTCCAAGTCCCCTACATCGCGCAAGCCCGGCGCGCGGATCAGCAACCTGCCCGCCTGGGCGAACGTCTCCGTCACCAGCCGCAACGGAGACGCCGACCAAGTCGTGACCCCGGCTCCCGCGCATAGCACGCTGGCGTGCGGCGGCGTGATGACCAGCGGCTCGCTTTCCCTGTCCGTTCGGTATTCGGCCAGGCGGGAACGCTGCGAGGACTCGAATCTCATCCGGCCGGGAACCACAAACGATCCGTCCGCGGCGAGCCTGGCGTCACATCGACTCAGGCCACCGGAGGCGAGTGGCCGTACCGGCGGATCGTAATCGACGCGCAGATTTTCAGCGACAAAGATGATCCGGCGCAATCCCCTACCCAGAGGTCCGCGGACCGTAATCTCGAAGGAGCCCACAATTGGGCGCGGCAACCCCGCCCAGACATCGAGCCGGGATGGGCCGTCCGCAGTACGGCCAGCAACCACAGGGCCACCCGCGCCTCGTCGTACTTCGACATGCCAGGCAATCGGTGAGTCCGCGCTCCCGGGCAGCAGCAACTCGGGAGGGGCTGGGAAGACGGCCGACCCGTATGGCGTGCTGACGCCAGCGACCGGCTCGCTGAGTAGCATCCGTGGCCTTGCCTGGCCCTCGACGGGGTGGGACGGACCGCCCTCCAGTGACACCGCCTGCGCGTTCTCCAGCGACACGAGGCCCAGTTGCCAGCCTTCCCAGCCGAATGGTCCCGCGGACTCGGTGACGCGCTCGGCTTCCCCCGCGATTACCAGTTCGCGGTCGGCCGGGTGCATGATCCACACCTGCCCTCGGGGCAGGGACACCGATTTAGCAAGCCTACGCCCGTCATCGCCGAAGAAAATGACCGGATCCGTCGGCTCCACCACTTGCAACTCGAAGGTGAGTTCAGGGTGCGCAAGTGTAACAAGGGCCGTACGCACCGGGCGGCTCAGCGGATATGTAGTCTCGGGCGCCGCCTCAGCCGACCCGACCCACAAGGCACGACTGCGGATCGTCGTAGCTTCTCCGTCGGCGGTGACCCTCCAGGAAGCGATGCCATCCAGCGCGTCGCTCACGGCGGGCAGGACCACCTGCACGCCCTCTCCGTAAGGGTCCAGCGCGATGCGCGGGCGCATCTGCCTGATCCGGCCAGTATCAGCGCGTGCCCGCCGCACAGCCGACAGATCCAGCCTTCCCGTGGCGATTCCAGCGCGGGCTGCGGTCACCATGTAACCCGGAAGCCGCACGACGTCAAGGTCGGGCTCGGGCTCGCTGATCCGCTCCAGCAGATCGAGGCTCCGATCGACGATGTCGTGGGCGTAATCCCCCCCATGAATGAGAAACCGCTGGGCAGGTTTGTCAAGATTTGATAGCCGCAGGGTCCGGCTGGGCGCGGTCGCCCACGCGAGGAAGCTGTCGGCATCCAAGCCGGGATCTAGGCGGCGGCGCTCGATCAGCAGACGGAAGTAATCACCGAGGCAGTACTCAGGTATGCCGGCGTGCATCAGGATTGGCCCCACGTACCGCAACGACATGTCCTGAAACGTGGGAAGACCAAGCCGCGATGCGGAACGAATGAACGCTTCTCCCCAGATGTGCTGGTCGTCCAGCTTGCCCTCGTATCCAGTTGCCTGCCAGAGGGCGGGCCAGTAGGTTCCTCTCTTGTACCCTTTTACAGCTACCCCGGTCATTGCGACCATGACGCACGCTGGCCAGCGCGTCAGGAACCTGATCGCATCCTCCCCACGGTGAGACACCCGGCTGTGCAGGAAACCAAGGGCTTCTGCCGCCTCTACAGACTCGGCCGACGCTATTTCCGCCTCGACCACGAGTGACACGGCGCGTAGCCTAGGTGACCATTGATGCTCGCGGACGGTGAGCAGCTCCAGTCGGGTGCTGAAACCAGAGACAGGTTCCCCAGTCACTTCAGCCGCCACGTCCCGGCCTCCGCCAAGTCAGCACTGCTGAACACAGTAGGGCAAGTTCACGCCAGGTCAACGATCGTTGCCAAACGTATATCTCAGGCATGACAACTTCATCCTCGTCCCGCGCAGTAAGCGGCAGCCGCCCGGATGGCGAGCTCTGTGTCACCAGCCCTGTCGGCCTCGAGCTAGTGCAATTTGTGTTCGATTTAGCTTTAGCCGATTCCCTGCACATCGTTGCCCGCGCCTGGTCGGCGGTTTTGTCACTCTTGATCCGTGATCGCTCCGGCCTGCACACCCATGCACCACCTGACGATCGTGGTCTGCTGCGCCTGCTGGAGGCCGCCGGGGAGGTACGGCGCGTAGTGGCAGTGGTGGCGACGCTGAGCAAGGGCTACGACCTTGACTACATCTGGAAGCAGGTGGACCGTGGCCCGGCCAGGGACGCAGTCGGCTATTACATCCAGGCCAGCGAAAGCGGCGGGGAGCCGCCGGGCCGCTGGTGGGGCCCGGGCGCCCAGGCTCTCGGCCTCGAGCCCGGCCAGGTGGTCGAGCGCAAACCTTACGACCTGCTGTTCGGCGAGCGCAAAGCCCCGGACGGCACCCCGCTGGGCCGGCCCCCGGGCGGCGGCCGCAAGGCTGCGGACGTGTACGCGAAGCTGCTGGCCGCCGAGCCGCACGCCACCGCCGGCCGCAGGCGCGAGCTGCGGGTCGAGGCCGCCCGCCAGGCCCGGCAGAGCCCGCTGTTCTTCGACTTGACCCTGTCGCTGTCCAAGTCGATCTCGATCTTCCACGCCTCGCTGGGGGAGAACGCCCGGCTGGCCCGCCAGGCCGGCGACCCAGACGGTGACCGGTACTGGTCTGGCCTGGTCGGCGAGGTCGACGCCATGATCTGGCAGGCCGTGCACGCCGGGTTCGCCTATTTCCAGCGCGAGGCCGGCTACACGAGAACCGGGTCGCACAACAGGCGGGTGCGCGGCCGGGAGACCGGCCAGTGGCACGAGGCGGACCTGGCGGTGGCGCACTGGCTGCAGCATGCCTCCCGGGACGGGGACATGCAGCTGCACGTCCATTCCCTGATCGCCCACGTGGCCCGGACCGTCGCCGACGGCAAGTGGCGGGCGCCGGACTCGCTGGGTTACCACGAGCACGTCGGTGCGGTCGCCGCGATCGTCTCCCAGCACCTGGAAGAAGCCCTCACCCGAAGGTTCGGCCTGGAGTGGACCGCCCGCGACGACGGCCACGGGTTCGAGATCACGGGCATCTCCGGGGAGATGATGCGGCTGTTCTCCTCGCGCCGGGAGTCGATCACCGCCGAGGTGCGCGACCGCGCCAGGCAATTCGAGCAGCGGTACGGCCGCGCGCCGTCCCAGCGGGAGCTGGCGCACCTGGCGCAGGCCGCCAACTTCGCCACGCGCAACGCCAAGCACGCCACGCTGGATGTGGCGCAGGTGCACGCGGGGTGGGCGGACAAGCTGGCGCGCACGCTGGGGGTGAGCCTGGCGTCGGTGGCGCCGTCGGTGTGGCACGCCACGGCCGGCCGCGCCGGCGCGCACGCACACGCGGATGGCGCGCACGGCGCGGCCCTGACCGGGCTGGAGCTGGCGCGTGCCGCGCAGAAGGCGGTCGCGCTGGCCCAGCAGCAACACAGCACCTGGACGCGGGCGGATGTGATCAAGTACCTGGGCCGGGTGCTGCCCCGGACCGGGATGGACCCGGCCGCGGCCGCCGCCTTGCTGGAGGATCTCGCCGACCGGGCGCTGGCCTCGGAGTTCGAGCCGGTGGCCTGCCTGGAGGCGCCGGAGCCGGCCGAGGTCCCGGCCAGCTTGCGGCGCGCCGACGGCCGCAGCGCCTGCCAGCGGCACGGCGGTACCCGGTACGCCACGCGCGCGCACCTGGTCATGGAGGAGCGCATGCTCGCGCAGGCCCGCGCCGGCACCGCGCCGCGGCTGACCCGCGCCCAGGCCGCGCACGCGCTGGGCGCCGGCCTGGCGCGGCTTGAGAACGTGCTGGCCGGCCGCGCGCACCACGCGCATGGTCAGGCCGGACGAACCGGGTTGCGCGAGGACCAGGCCGCCGCCGCGTTCTCGGTGCTCACCGACGGCCGGCGGGTGTCGGTGATCAACGCCCCGGCCGGGTCCGGCAAGACCCGGGTCCTGGCCGAGGCCGGCCGCGCGTGGGCGGCGGCCGGGCTGGGCCAGGTGGTCGGGGTCACCGCGTCCCAGTCGGCCCGCAACACCCTGGCGGCGGCCGGGGTGCCTCGCTCGTACAACGCCGCCCAGTTCCTCGGTCACCTGCCCGGCCGGCGCGGCGCCCGCGGCCCGGCCGAGGCCGGCCGGGCGCCGCTGCTGCTGATCGATGAGGCCTCGACGATGTCCGGCCCGGACCTGGCCGGCCTGATCGGCTACGCCGCGGCCCGCGGCGGGAAGGTGATCGTGGCCGGGGATGTCAGCCAGCTGCAGGCCGTCGAGAACGGCGGCGGCATGTCCCTGCTCGCCGCCGCGCTCGGCTATGTGCGGCTGGCTCAGCCGGCCCGGTTCCGCCACGGCTGGGAGCAGGCCGCCAGCCTGCGGCTGCGCGACGGGGACACCACAGTGCTGGCCGCCTACGACGAGCACGGCCGGGTCATCGGCGGGGACCCCGAGCAGATGATCGACGCCGCCGCGGCCGCCTACGTCGCGCTGACCTGCGACGGCACCGACACGCTGCTGATGGCCGCCGAGCACTCGCTGCGCCGGGAACTGTCCCGCCGCATCCGCGACGACCTCATCCAGCTCGGCCTCGTCGCTGACGGCCCCGCGGTCCGCATCGGCGGCGGCGCCCAGGCCAGCGCGGGCGACCTGATCACCTGCACCCGCAACGACCACACGCTCGAGGCGGGGGAGCCCGGCCGGGCGCTGGCCAACGGGGACCTGCTGCGGATCGAGGCGGTCACCGCCGCCGGGCTGGTCGTGCGCCGCGCCCTGGACGCCGACCCGGGCACCGGGCAGCGGCGGTGGACCGACCGGACCTTCGTGTATCAAGATTACGGCGATGCCGAGCCCGGGTACGCGGTCACCGATCACGCCGCCGAGGGCCGCACCGTGCACACCGGCCTGGCGGTCATCACCGGCACCGAGGACCGCCAGCACGCCTACGTCGCCTTGTCCCGCGGCACCGACGCCAACTACGCGTACGTGTTCACCACCTCCCCGCGGCGGGCCGACCCCGCGCCCGGCCCGCGCCCTGCCCCCGAGCTGGCCCGCTATGACCAGATTCATGCCGAACGACGCGGGGATCCCGGACCGGTCACCCGGCCCGCTGCCGCGGGCACGGCGCTGGGCGTGCTGGCCGCCGTGCTGGGCCGCGACGGGCGGCAGCACTCGGCGACCCAGGCCCGCCGGCAGGCCCTCGCCGACGCCGACCACCTGGCCGTGCTGCACGCGATCTGGGCCGCCGGGACCGCCCCGGCCCGCGAGCAGCGCTACCGTCACCTGCTGCTGGCCGCCCTGCCGCCGCAGCACCGCCGGGAGCCGGGCCACCAGGCCCGGTGGCTGTGGCGGACCCTGCGCGGTGCCGAACTGGCCGGCCTGGACCCCGGGCAGGTCCTGGCCGAGGCCATCGCCGAACGGGACCTGGCCGGCTCCCGCGACCTGGCCGCCGTCATCGACGCCCGCATCCGCGCCCGGATCGGCGCAGTGGTCCCCCGCCCGCCCGGCCCGTGGTCCGCGCAGGTCCCCGCCCTCGCCGACCCCGAACGCCGCGCCTGGCTCACCCAGATCGCCGCGCTGATGGACGCCCGCAAGCAGCGCATCGGCGAGCACGCCGCCGAGCACGCCCTGCCCTGGGCGGTCAGCGCCTTGGGCCCGGTCCCGCAGCACCCGCGGGACCGGCTGGACTGGCAGCGCCGCGCCGCCTCCATCGGCGCCTGGCGGGAGCTATCCGGCTACGACCATCCCACCGAGCCCGTCGGGCCCGAGCCCGCCACGGCCGCCCCGGACCTGCGCGCCGCCTGGCACGAGGCCTTCGCCGCCCTCCGCCCGGCCGGCGGCCCGGACGTGCGCGGCATGCCGGACGGGACGCTGCTGCACCTGCGTGACACCTACCCCGTCGAAACCGCGTGGGCGCCGCCATGGGCCGGCGACCAGCTGCGCCAGGCCCGCGCCGCCGCCTGGCACGCCCGCCTGGCCGGCATCCGCGCCAGCGCCGAAGCCAAGGCCGCCGAACGCCGCGGCCGGCACGACATCGCCGCCCGCCAGCACCAGCTCGCCGGCAGCTACCAGGCCCTGCACGACGCCTGCCGGCAGCGCGAAGCCATCTTCGCCGCCGTCATGGCCGACCGGGCCGGCTGGGACGCCGCCACCCGCGCCCAGCGGCAGCTGGCCGTGGCCGCCGACGCCGAACTACGCCGCCGCCACCCCGAACAGCACTACCCGCCGCTGCGCTCGGCCGAACCCCAGCCCGCCACCGGCGCGCAGCGCGACCAGCTCACCCTGACCCCAGGGCAGCAGGTCCCGGAGACGGGCCAGTGGATCAAAGACCTCTCCGCCGCCCGCCGCACCTTCGCGCATCAGCTCGCCGAACGGCAGAGCCTGGCCATCCCGTCCGAGGACCCCGACCACGCGGACCTGGGCCAGGCGTTCCCGCCCTGGCCAGCACCGGCCCCCGACGCCATCCTGCAGCCGCCCACGCCCGAGATCCCCCCATCCCCGCAGGTCCTCCAGCGCGCCGCCGGCCGTGACGCCGGCCGGGAAGCCGCCGATTGACGGTGCCCAGGTGCATCCTGGGCGCGGGAGGTGACCGCGATGACAGCCATCGCCATCAGCGGTACGGGCCTGACCGGCGTGCTGCGGCTGACCTGGGTCCGTGACGACCTGGCCCACGTGCTGGACCACAGTCACACCGACGAGACCTCCGGCACCTGGACCGGCCTGGCCTGCCCCGGGCACGGGCTGGCACCGGGCGCCGACGTGGACAACGCGACGCTGCGGCACCTGGCCGCCGAAGGCGAGATCGCCGACCTCACCTGGGAAGCCCCAGACGAGTTCACCGCCGAACACGCCCAGGCGTTCCGGGATGCCATGCACGCTCACCTGGTCAGCGACGCCGAGCGCTCCGGCCAGCTCTGGGAAAACCTCCGGGCCCTCTGGTCCCAGGCCTGGTCGGCGAACTACGCGGTGCTCGAGTTCATGCAAGGCACCGGCCTGACCCGGTTCGCGCCGGCCAAGCCCCAGCACTGGGTCATCGCCTCCTTCGAGCACCACACCAGCCCCCACGGCCTTCCCCGCCCCCACATCCACAACATCGTCATCACCGCCCTGACCACAGGCGGCCCGGCGCCCTGACCCGTCGTTACAGCAAGCACCGTGATCTGGCACAGGTCAACGGCCGGCCGCCGCTGAACGGCACTCCGGCCGTCGACGGCTTCGTGGCCATGGACGGGGCCTGCCAGCACCGTCTCCATGTCGCGCTGGTTGAATGCGGTGCAGGAGACCGCCGTAGACCCGCAGGAACCACGTTCGCTCATCTCATGTCCCTCCTCGTTCCGCGGTGCTCGATGGGTCTAATCGCTGCTGCTGGGCCTCCAGGGTCTGTTTGATCGCGGCGAGCCCGCGGTCCATGGCGTTTGCGGTGGCCTGGGCCAGCCAGTCCGGACGAAGGTCGGTGGTCCACACGAAGCGTGCGCGGCCGTCGTCCTCGGGCAGGACCTCCGCGGCGCCGTTGTGGTGGGTGTAGGGACCATCGACGATCGACCAAGCCAACCGCCGCAGCTGCTGATCGCACCCGAGGATCTCCTCGCGCAGGACCACTCCGGAGGCAAACGTCACGATTCGCGCGCTGCCATCGCGCCGGGAGTCTGCGACGAACCCGGGCGCCAGCCGCTCGTGCACCGCGGCCCAGTCGCGCAGCACGTCCCACACCTCTGCGGGTCTGGCGTCGGTCACGACCTGGCGACGAATCGAGGCCATCACGCTCTCCGATCTGTTGCTGCCAAACCGTCCGCCAGGCACGCCAGCTCGGGCGATGATGCCGGGGCCGTCGACAGGCGGGAACCTCCAGGCTAGGGTTATTGTCGACGGAAGTTGAATGCACGAAAGCACGTGCAGGGGCTTCCCCGCCACGGCCAGGACCTATTCGACGCGGCGCAGGTTCTCCGGCTCTTCCTGCGGGACCTGACCGGCAACCCACCCGGGCGCAACCGCCTGTGTCGGATGGACGGCCGGCAACGGGAGCGGACCGTCTACTACGACCTCGGCCCGGCCTCCCCGACCACGCGCGAGCAGCTCCGCGCCGAGCTGGCGTACATCAGCCTGTACCCGCACGCGGTCCACTTGGTCGGCGAGGGCGGCAGCGAGAAGGACATCGTGCACCGGCTCGCGGAGGGCCTGCTCGGCATGCAGCTCGCGGACGAGATCGGGTTCACCGACCTGGGCGGCAGCGGGTCAGCCAGCCGCCTGCCCACAATGGTGGCAGGCTTCACCACCTACGCCCAGCGCACCGTCGTCATCGTCGACAGCGAGGGAGAGATGGCGCAGTACGTCAAGGGCCTCGTCCGCTCCGGCCATCTGCCCGAGGACGACATCCTGAACTTCACCGAGAACCTCGAGGACTCCAACTTCTCCCTAGCGGAGATGATCATGGTCCTCACTGACCTCGCCGCCAACCCGGCGGACGGACGCCCCGCAGTCACACTTTAGCTGGCGGTCGAAGACGTGCTCGCAGCGCACGAGGCACGATCCCGCAAGGCCAGAGAGCAGCCAGGACGGGCCGGGACCCTTCTCAAGCTCGCCCAGGATCCGAAATACGGAGGGCCTGTCACGGTCTCCAAGCCCGATTTCGCGCGGGCACTGGCCGATCAGATGCGATCGACCTAGGCGCAGCGGAAGACGACCAGCAGGCAACGCAGGCCGTGCTCCAGAACCGGCCGCTGCTCGCCTTCGTCCTCGACCGGATCGTGCCCGTTGTAACGAGCCGGTACCGCCCATAAAGGCCGCGCCTGCACTCGCCTCAGCTGCTAAGCTTATTATTTAACCCCGTCTGCCTGCGGCTTTCCTTCTTGGCCTGATCTCGCTTGACGGTCTTGCCCACGTCGTGGCGGGTGGCCGGGTGCCGGTTCTCCGACCCTGGCGGGCGGCCGGGTCCGGGTTTGCCGGGTTTCGGCGCGCCGGCCGGGCAGGGCAGCATCTGGCGGATGTTGCGGAACCCGCGGCGGACCCGGGCGGGGGTTAGCCGGCCCGGCTCGCATGGGCGCTGCCAGGGCAGCCGGATGCCGGCGGCGAGGGGCCGGGCCAGGTACAGCTGGGCGTAGCAGGCGAGGATGAGCCAGGTCCACCGGTCGGCGGCGGCCGGGTCGCGCAGCTTGGGCCGGGTCCAGCCGAGCACCTGCTTGAAGAACCTGAATGCGTGTTCGATATCGGAGCGCCGCAGGAACGCTTGCCAGGTGCGGTTGACAGCACCGGCGTCCGCGCTGGCGCGCGATGACCATAGCCACAGCGGGTCCGGGCTGCGGTCGCCGGGCAGGTGATCAACGACCAGCCGGATGAGGGTGCCCTCGATGACCGGCAGTTCGCCGTCGTGGCCTTCCCGCCCGGCGCGGGAGGTGAGCCGCTGGTGCAGCCGGCCCCAGGCCACCGCGGTCGCGGTGCCGTGCCTGCCGGTCTGGGTGACCGTGGTCACCGCCGGGGCGGGCCAGGTGCCCGGGTCGCTCAGCTTGAGCGCGGCCCCGTGCCGGGACGGCCGGCCGTTCGCGCCCGGTTCGCGGGGCGGGGCGGGGCGGGGAAGTACATCACCCGGTCGCTGCGCAGCCGGCCCATGACCTCGACGGGCAGGTCCCGCAGCAGCCAGGCCAGCCGGGCCAGGTCATAGCCGGCGTCGAAGACCACCACGATGTCCGGGTCGCCGGGGCGCCAGTGCCCGGCGGCGATGATCCGTTCCGCCACGCCGCGGACCTGGGCAGCGGTCACCTCGGTCGCGTCACCGGCCGGGCCGGGCCGGACCGCATCCAGCGGCAGCGTCCACGACGTGCGGCCCGGCCCCAGCGCCGCCACCACCGAGTACGGCCAGCCCGGGATCATCTGCGCGTTCCCCTTGCCGCGGGCGTAGCAGTGGCAGAACAGCCGCTCCGGGCTGGCCGCCGCGTCCGGCCGCAGCCAGCTGCTCACGTCCACCGCCAGCCGGATCCGGCCGTCGGCCCAGGCCGGCAGCGGCAGCCCCGCCAGCGCCCGCCGCAGCCGCGCGACCTGGGCCTGCCCGGCGCTGACCGCATCGAACACGCCGCCATGACCGCGGCGGCACTCCGGTTCCAGCGACAGCTCCGCCAGCATGTGCACCCGGTCCTGCTTGCACAGCACCGCGTCCGCCACCTCGAACAGCGCATCCGCCCGCCTGGTCAAGCACCGGTACAGCTCGCCGCAGAACGCTGCGAGCATCCCCCGGGCACGGTCCCCGCCGTCAGCGTCCTCGCCATCGGGACCGAGCCAGGCCATACTGAAAGCCACGGCCACCTCCACGCCACCGATTCCTGTGCAGAACCGACGGTGTCAAGGTGGCCGCCTGCTGTCACGGCGGCACGCCGGACAACAACCGCAAACCCTTGCCAGTCAGGCAACAGAGGTTAAACAACAAGCTTAGCTTGCCGTTTAACCTGCGCGTTCGCGCCTGGCCTTGAGCGTGAGGTCCCTCTTGGTGGTTTTCCCCACGTTATGGCGGGGTGCGGGGCGGCGGTTCTTGGAGCCTGGCGGGCGGCCGGGGCCGGG
>Ga0209061_1000936_pt1 | contig 56653 bp, 46 predicted proteins | sample Coa_R1_10_FD_187157 | JGI IMG/M metagenome (GOLD analysis project Ga0209061, IMG submission 187157) | Surface soil microbial communities from Centralia Pennsylvania, which are recovering from an underground coalmine fire - Coalmine... | ecosystem: Environmental > Terrestrial > Soil >... | reverse complement strand
GCTGAGGCCTTCGCCTGCCGCCAGGCCGAGGAGGAGCGACGGGCCGCGCTAGGCCTTGCGCGCAAGCGGCGCAAGCGGCGCCGGCGCACGATCGCCTATCTGCTCGCCACCGCGAACGCGCCGCCAACGATGAGCCAGGGTGCCATCGCACCCTCCCAGCGGGCATCCTGAAACCGCCGGCGCCGACCTCCGAGCGTGCGACCCTGAAGCCGTGACCGCGGGGGGACCAGGCGCCGGGGCAAAATGCCGCCCCGAGCGCAAGGTTGACCGTGACGCGGACACGAGGCCTTCCGTCCGACCCAAACGTGAACATGACGGTGGGTCAAACGTGAAGACCTCAGATGGCGGAGGGGGAGGGATTCGAACCCTCGTCGGAGCTGATCGCCCCGAAACGGTTTTCGAGACCGCCGCATTCAACCGCTCTGCCACCCCTCCGCGCCGCCACGGAGCACATCCGGGCTCTTGGACGAAAGCTTAGAGCACCGCCTGCTGCGACGGGCAGCTGCCGCAGGCGCTCCGGCGCCGAGTCGGACTCGCGCGGCCTGCTCTCAGCGCCGCTGCGCAAAGAACGCCCTCAGCAGCGCCGCCGACTCATCGCCGAGCAGCCCGCTTTCCACCAGCGGGCGGTGGTTCAAGCGCGGCTCTGCGAGAACGTCGAGCACGCTGCCCGCCGCTCCCGCCTTCGGGTCATCGGTGGCGTAGAGGACGCGCGGGAGGCGCGCAAGGACAATCGCCCCGGCACACATCGCGCAGGGCTCGAGGGTGACGTAGAGGGTGGCGTCAAGCAGCCGCCAAGAGCCGATCGCCCGCGCTCCTTCGCGCAACGCGAGGACCTCCGCGTGAGCGGTCGGGTCGGCGCGCAGCTCGCGCTCGTTGTGGGCCGCTGCGATCACCTCGCCGCCGCTGACCAGCACCGCTCCGATCGGCACATCGCCGTGTTCAAGCGAGCGCTCGGCCTCGCGCATGGCCAGGTGCATGAAGTACTCGTCCTGAGATGAGAATGGCTCGCGCATAGACTGCCGGGCAGATGGGGAGGCTGGTGCGCCAACTTCGGCGGCGACGACCACAGCAGACAATACTGAGACCACCACCCCGCGATGCCCGCCCACAGAGACATCAAGACGTCCGCGTTCCGCCTGCGCGCGCGTGCGAAGCTCCGGCTGCTGCTGCGATCGCTGCCGGCTGTGCTTGTCATCGCAGGCGCGCTTGGCGCCAGCGCAGTGGCCGCGCCGCGGGCGCACGCGCACACCCGTCGCAGCGCTCGCAGCGTGGCGGAGCAGACGCCCGCCGAGCGGCCCGCGAGCAGCGCTGCTGCCGCATACGTGCCCGAAGAGGTCGTCGCTGAAATGACCAGCCCTCGGTCGGATCGTCGCCCAGCCGGTGCGCGCACGGCTCGCGCCGCAGCGCTGGGCAGCGGCAGGGTGCGCATCATCCACCTGCGCCGCGGCGAAAGCGTCCCCGCCGCAGTGGCCCGCCTGCGCTCGGAAGGGCGCGTGCGCTGGGCGGCGCCGAACTACATCGCGCGGACCACCGCCCTTGTCGGGGGCCCGCCGACCGCGCGCGCGAGCGGCCTCGCGCCTGCGGCCGGAGCCTCGGTCGCGGTGAGGAGCGCTGCGACCAGCTCGACGGTCAGCGCCAGGCAAGAACAGCCCACGCCCAGCCCGGTCATTCCGATCAACGAAGGCGCAGCTCATCGTCCGGGCGGCTGGGAGCTTTCGCAGTGGAACTTCGCGGGCAGCTTCGGCGTCGACGCGCCGCAGGCATGGGCCAACGTGATTGCGGATCACGCTCCGGGAGGCCGGGGTGTGACGGTCGCGGTGCTCGACACGGGCATCGCCTACCGCAACTGGCGGCGCTTTCGGCGCTCGCCGGGGTTCAGCCCACGTCAGTTCGTCCCCGGCTACGACTTCGTCGACCCGAAGATGCCGCCGATCGACCGCAACGGCCATGGAACATTCGTCGCGGGCGAGATCGCGGAGGAGACGGGTGTGCGCTTCGGCCTCACCGGCCTGGCATACGGCGTCAAGCTGATGCCGGTGCGCGTTCTTAACTCCTCCGGCGAAGGCAACGCAGCCACGATCGCACGGGGGATCCGCTTTGCGGTCGACCACCACGCGCAGGTGATCAACATGAGCCTGGAATTCCCAGGTGCGATAGTCGCCTCCGATGTGCCTGAGCTGATCTCCGCGCTGCGCTACGCGCGTCGGCATCATGTGCTGGTCGTCGCCGCGGCGGGCAACGACGACTCGCCCGCCATCCCCTTTCCGGCGCGAGCGGCAGGGGTGGTATCGGTCGGAGCGACCACCGAACACGGCTGCCTTGCCGACTACTCAGACTACGGGCGTCGGCTGACGCTGGTCGCACCCGGCGGCGGGCCGGACGCGAGCATCCCGCAGGACCCCAACTGCCACCCTGAAGGCCCGCCCGGGCGCGACATCTTCCAGGTCACCCTGGTCGGATCCTCGGGTCATCGCTTCGGCATCCCCGACGGCTATGAAGGCACCTCGATGGCGGCGCCCGAGGTGTCCGCGACCGCCGCGCTCGTGATCGCCTCCGGCGTGCTTGGTCACCACCCCACGCCGGACCAGGTGATCACGCGCCTGAAGGTCACCGCTCGCCCGTTGGGATCCGCGAAGGATCGCAGCTACTACGGGGCAGGGCTGCTCGATGCGGCCGCGGCGACGGCGGCTGGCGGCCCCGGGGCGCTCAGCGCCATGCGAAAGCGGTAGCGCCGGCCACAGCGCCTAAAGCGCGCAGCGCTCAGCCGCTCGTCCGGGTCAGATGTTCGGCCGCCCAAGCGCCGACCGCGTCTGCTTCAGCTTCGCTGTATTCCTCGTGGCGGGCCAAGTCTGCGCCAACCCCAGGCGCGCAGATGATGTCGCCCTCATGGCAGAGTTCGATCGCATGCCCGGCAAGCGACGTCGGCAGAGAGTGCACGGCCTCGCTTGTGTCAGCAAACGCTTGGGCGTAGATACCTTCGCCCGCGCTGGCCGCGCCGCCCTCGCGCAGGACGCTTGGGTCAGCGCTGCGATGGGCGGGGTCGGCGATCAGGATCACCGCTGCGATGTCAGAGAGTTCAGCCGAGTCAAGCAGCTCTGTGAGCGCGAGATGGATGGCAAGCGCGCCCTGAGAGTAGCCGGCAAGCACGATCTGCAGATGCGGGCAACGAGCTGAGACTTCTTGTATCAGCCCTGCAAGGTTCGCCGCTCCCTGCCAATAGCTGCCTTCAAGCTCCCCGTACGCGCCGCTGATCAGCTCGTCAACTGGAACGCCTTCGGGCAGGGCCAGCGCCGGATAGCGGAGCCCAAGCGCGCTGACTGCATCGGCCGAGCCCAATTGGCTCATCCTGCTCCTGAATCCCCGCAGGGCCGCAGCGACCGGTCCGCCCAATCCTTCTTCGCCGGCAGCTCCGGACCCCTCGACAGCCTGCGGTGGTTCGCCAGAGCCGCGAGCCCCGACAAACAGGATGCCTTCACTGCTTGCGCCGCATGCTTGCGCCGGCTCCGGCTCTGGAACGAGCGCCGGGCGCCGAGCCGGCGTCCAGCCGACCCACGGCACCACCATCGGCCCGTCTCCTTCGATCGCCGGACCGCTCCCTGCGGGCGCCGGGCCGCTCGTGCTCCCCCATTCGACGCCGGTGGCATCAACCCAGGTTTCCGCCGATATTCCCACGGTCGAATCGAGGATCGAGCCGTCAATCGTGACTGCGTCGCCGGCTGCGACGGCGAGCGCCTTGGCGGCGTATTTGATCGTGACTGCGTGGAGATCGGCGCTTGCGCCGGGCGCAAGCTCGATCCCCTGCCAGTCACCCGACGAGGGCGCGCTGCCCTCCGCAGATTCCACTTCCAGCAGCGAGGAGAGCAGGACCGGCTGGGATGCTGAGCCTGCGGCGATCAACACGCCTTCGACCTCGAGGCCGCCGGCGAGCGCTCGGATGATACATCCGGGCTCAAGCGTGACTTGGGCTCCGCGCGAGATGGTCGCCTGGCAGTGTTCGATCACGTATTCGCCAGCGTCCGCGGGTCCCAGGACCTCGCTTCGTTCGATGCGGCCACAGAGATCAACACGCCTTGGTATGTCCACCCATTGAGCCCGCGCCGGCGGTTGGCCTCCAGCCCCTGTCGGGCTCACCGCCCGCACGCTGAAGCTGTGGCGGCCCGCCCGGAGGGGCGGCGTGACGAACGGAGAGCTGCACGGCGCGAAGGCACCTTCGTCGAGACTGCATTCGAGCATGTCCCCAGCCTGTTCTGAGCGGAATTCGAGTGTTGCTGGCCCTTCAACCACGATCCCGTGTGGAGCGGCGGTGATGATGGGCTCAGGGGGACCAGCTGCCGTGGCAGCGCCGCCGGGCGCTTCGAAGCTTTCTGCAGCGAAGGGCTCCGACGGGCGGGCCGCGAAGGCGCCGGCCGCATAGGGGGCCGGCAGGCGCTCCTGCGCGGACGGCGGCGCCGAGGCGCCCGAGATCGCAGCCTGCGCTCCGCCTGCGCGCACGCCCGCGTGGAGTCGGACGATGCCGGCGCGGATGCAGCCGAGCATCCGACGACGTCGCCGCGCGCCGTCGAGGATGGTGACGCAGATGAAGACAACATGTCGCCCTGGCGGCGCGGCAGCGGGAAGGTGAATCAAGAGCCGGACCGATGCTGAGCCGCCGCGCTTGGGCGGGGGAATACGCACGAGCCCAAGGCGTTCTACGGCCGCCGCGCCACCACGCGTCCAGAGCACGCGCGCCGTCGCTGCACGCAACGGCACGCTCGCCGGCTCGGTGAGCGCCATCCGGCCTTCGAGCATGCTCTGGCCATCGCGCAGCGCGAGCTTGCGCAACTGCAGGCGCAGGTGTGCACGTCCGTGCACCGCGCTCGTCGGCAACGCCGGCCGATCTTGCAACTGAGGCCGCGGCTGCGAGCAGCCACCGCGGCAGGCGCGCGCCCTCAGAGCGGGTTGCAGCGCACGCGCAGACGCCGCCGCCGGAGCGATGCCGCACGCCCAAAAGCATACGCAAAGCGCCAGCGCTCGCTGGCGCAGCATGGTCGTTGTGCTCTCATAGCGCATGGTCGCGCTCCTCTGGAAGCCACCCTGCTGTGGGCGCCAAAGCAGAGGCTACTCGAGCACAGGCTCCGGGGACGCTCTCGTAGAAGGCGCCGCCGCGAGCGAGCGGTGAATGCCAGCCATCACGATCAGCTCCTTGGCAGGATGCCGCTCAGCGGCTGCCTCGCTGTTGCTACGGTGGCAGCGATGGTCGCGCACAGGCCGGTGACACTGCAGATCAATGTGGCGCCCACCGATCTCCCCCACGCTGTCGCGACGTTGCCGCACCAGCTTCGTCAGTGGGCTCGTCAGGTCGACGAGATCCTGTTCACGCTTGACCTTCACCGAACAGCGCGCGGAGGGCGCTTTGCGGAGGGATGGGAGGAACGCCGCCAGCCTATGCAGCAGCTGCTCACGTCGCTCTGCGAGAAACACAGCAATGCGCGCATCGACGAGGTCGAGTACACCAGCGATCGGGTGCGTGCCGTGGCACAACGCTTCTTCGCTTGCGATTGGATCCCCGCCAAGGACACCAAGGGTGCCCCCTTCTTCCCGTACTTCCACGGGCTGGACAGAGCCAGGCACGATCTGATCCTGCACCTAGACTCCGACCTGCTCTTCGGCGGCTGCAGCCAGACCTGGATCGCTGAAGCGCGCGAGCTGCTGGAGACCCACGAGGAGATCCTGGCCTGCGGGCCGCTGCCCGGGCCTCCCGCGGCGGATGGCATGCTGCATTCGCAGAACGGCGAGCCCATCGGCCTGGGATCTCCGGCATTCCAGTTCAGGACGATCAGCACAAGACTGTTCATGGTCGACCGCTCGCGCCTGCTCGAGCGGCTGGCACCCCTACGCCTGCGCGGACCGATCCGCACGATCAGCATGCTGAAGGCCCGCCTGCACGGCAACCCTCCCTACGCCGCAGCAGAGATCGTGCTCAGCGCCGCGATGGCCGAGAAGTCGATGTCCCGCGTGGACTTCTTGGGCGAATCGCCCGGGATGTGGTCGCTGCATCCTCCCTATCGCTCCCCCGCATTCTGCGCTGCGCTGCCTGAGCTGATCCGCCGCATCGAGAAGGACGAAGCCCCGGCCTCGCAGCTGGGCCGTCATGAAATCGTCGACGACCTCTTCGACTTCTCAGCGGCGCGGCGTCGCGCTCGCCTGCGCCGCATCTGGGCCTGAGCGCGGACTGAACCCGGACTCCGCAGCTCTCGACGCGGCCATCCTGGCCCGGGCCGATCGAGCACGCGAGCGCAGCTCAAGCTCTGGACGTTTGTCCGGAGCTTGAGCTGCGCAATCAAGCTTGCGCTGCGCGCGGCCGACCGCAGTGGTGCAGGACGGATTGCTGCTTGGCGGACAGGAGGAGCGGTCCTTCCGGTCGGAAAAAGGCACCCCCGCCGTAAGGCGGGCTCGCAAAGCAAGGGGTCTCCAGGAGACAGCCCGGCTACCCACCAATGCGGATCTCGCGGACACGTATCTCAACCGGGGCATTTGGCCGATCAAGCGGTCGGAGGCGCACTGCCAGGGCGCTTGCGCTCCCGGCGGCCGCCCTCCTGCTGATCGCCAGCGGCCCGGTCACCGCCGCGGCAGGCAAGAGCAGCCCCTTCCCTTCCAGCCTGCTTGTCGTGCGGGCGGCAGCGCATCGGGCCCGGGAGGCCGATCGCGCCCTGGTCAGAGCCGCAATCGCCTACCGCGACTGCAAGAGCGCGCACAAGGTGCCATGCCATACATTTCGGCGCAGGCTTCAACGTGCGGGCAGCAGCGACGCCCGTGCGCAGCACGCACTGAACAGGACGGTGCGCCGCTCCGACCGTGCTGCCAATAGCTCCAGCGCGAGGCGCGCGCCCTCACTCAACGTCAGCGGCGACAGCCTGCACTGGTCAGCGGTCGGAGGAGCGCGCTCCTACATCGTCGAGCGCATGATCGGTTCTCAGAGCGCAAGCTTCGAGCTCGTGGATGGGCTGAGCTTCACGCCTCCGCCGCTGCCCGGCCATGTTGCAAGCTATCGCGTGCGGGCTGCCGCTCGCAACGCACGGTGGTCCAACCAGGTGAGCATCTCCTACCAGCCCGAAGCAGTCGCGCCCAACCCGCAGGCCGCGCCGCTTCTGACGGTGAGCGGATACACGCTGCATTGGACGGCGGTGGCCGGTGTTCAGACCTACGTGCTCGCGGCAACGCTGCCGAGCGGTGCGGTAACCTACCTGGAGGTCGGTGGCACCTCGCTCACGCCGGCGCCGATAGCCGGCGCGACCGTCACCTACAGCATCCGCACGGCAGTCGAAGGCAGTGCCTGGTCATCGCCTGTTCAGATCAGCTACCCGGAATCGGCGCCGGGCGAACCCAACGAGGAAGCCAAGCCGACACCCACTCCCACAGAAGAAAAGGCGGTCACCGAAGCCTCCTCCTCCTCCTCGACCACCACTACAACGACCAGCGCTTCTACCTCCTCGTCCTCGGAAGCGCCCCCGACCGAAGTGCCTGTGAGCACCGAAAGCGGCCAGACATTTGAAGCGCCGCGCGCCAGCGGCCATCTTGAAATCGGCTTGATTCCCGAGAGTCTCGAAAGCCACGAGACAACATTGATAAAGGACCTTGGAGCGCGCACTGTGCGCATGGAAGCCGAAATCGAAGCTCCCGCCTCTCAGCTTGCTCCCTGGGTCGAAAGCTACGCCAGCGCCGGCATCAAGATCCTGCCGCTCGCCGGCTTTGAAGGCCGCATACCTACAGCTGCTCAGGCGCGGAATCTCGCCACCTGGGCAGCGGCGTATGGTCCGGGGGGAACCTTCTGGAAGGGCAAGTCGCTGCCAGAAAGCGCCGCGATCACAGACATCGAGTTCGGCAATGAGACGAGCTACGCATATCAGTTCTCGAACAACTCGCCGGAAGCGGTCGCCAGCCGCGCGCAGGAATACGCGCTGCGCTTCAAGGAAGCAGCGGAAGCAATCCATGCTGCCAATCCGCGGGTCGGCCTGCTGGCGCAGGCGGACGAAGGAGACAGCGGATCTTCGATCTGGGTCGACAACATGTTCAAGGCGGTGCCAAATCTCGGCCGCTACGTCTCCGGATGGACGATCCACCCTTATGGGCCCGAATGGGAAACGCGCATGAATCGTCTGGTGCAGCAGACCAGCGAAAATGGCGCCTCTAGCACCATTCCGATCTACGTCACCGAGTGGGGCCTGGCGACAGACAACGGGCGATGCCTGACGGACAACTATGGCTGGAACCGCTGCATGACATATTCCGAAGCTGCGACGACGCTCTCCAGCGTGGTCGCCGGCATGCGCGCCCGCTACGGCAGCCGACTGGCCGCGATCTACCTCTACCAGGCCCAGGACCAATCCGAACCTGGTGTCTCAAACGAACGCGAGCAGTACTTCGGCATCGTTCAGAACAACGGCGCGCCCAAGGGCGCTTACACCGCGACCGCCAGCGCGCTGCTGAACGAAAACCCCTAGCCGCCTGATCGCGGCACCAAGGCTGCGGAGGCGACAGGTCTGGTCGCGCCGATCCGCAGCATACGTCCAAGCAGCCCGAGCTGGAAGGCGAGCAGCACGGTCAGGCGCGCATCCACGCCGGTGAAGCTGGCGGTTCCATCGAGCACCGCGAGGCTTGCGACCGCGCACAGCGACGCCACCGCAAATGCGCGCAGCATCGCATCAGTGCTGCGGTGCCATGCCTGCCAAGCGAGCACGAGGCTGCCAATGATAATGCCCAGGTACGCCACGAGACCGAGGATGCCCATCTTCAGCCAGTACCAGAGAGCCGCAAAGTGCGTGTAAAGGCGCCCTTCGGCGTGTTCCACCGCCAGCGGCTGCGCGGTCGCGTGCCAGGGGGTTGTGATCCCAATGCCGGTGATTGGATTCTTGCCTATTTCCGCGATCACGTTCGCCTCTTCATCGAGCCGATACTCGTCTTGTGCGTTGTTTTCCAGCCGACTCGGGTTGAGCGACTCGACGCGCCTGATGATCGGCGACTGCGATTCGACCGCGATCGATCCTGCCGCCCAGACTGCACCGGCAAGCAGAAGCCCGCTGATCAGAAGCGTGCGCCGGCCCCTTTGCGAGCCGGCGACGATCACCACCAGCACCAGGCCGAGCACTCCGGCGATCCAAAAAGAGCGTCGATATGAGAGCACGAACGACGCCAGCAGCAGCGCGGATACGGGAGCCGTCCAGCGAGGCAGGCGCATCCCGCTCGAGCGCGCCGCCAGCAGCCCGAACATGGTAACCATGATCAGCCAGTTGGCCGCCGGTTCGTAGTAGGTGAGGGTCGCGGTACCGTAAATCGCCTGCCCGTAGTGGCCCGCGATCTCGATTAGGCCGAGCAGCGCCTTGAGTGCGCTGAACGCGACAACGCCGACCAGCAGCTTCTTGATCGTCGCCTCATCGATCTCAAGGTTTGCGACTGCGATTGGAAGCAGAAGAAGGTAGGCGAGGATGTGCTCAGAGAAGATCACGAACCTCAGCTTTTCACCGGCAGCCTGCCCGGTGATTACGGCCACAATCATCGCCAAGAACAGGATTGAGAGCGGCAGCGCCAGCGGCCTGGGCACATAGAGCCGCTCTCGTCTTCTGAGGACATCGAGGAACACCGCCACGACCGCCATGCCGACGAGCACGTCAAGCCTCGAGATATCTCGGTAGAGCTGTCCATAGAGCTTTGCTGTAAAGGTGAACAGGCCGAAGCTCGGGCCCTCACATAGGGCGACCAGCGTCACGGTCAGCAAGACTGTCAGCAACGGACGCTGCAGAAGGAACGCGGCCGCCGCCAGGCCAACGGGGACGAGCAGCGCCAGCAGACCGAGCTTTGCGAAAAGCGCTGCCATCAGCAGCAGCGCAACCCCTAGCGCTGATGCGATGACCAGTTGCTCGCGGAGCGCCCGCATGATCGATCCGCCCTCGCCCGCACGCGCAACCCAGCTGCTCACCGCCATGAGCCTCAGCCTCCTGCCTCCGGCCGTCGCCTTGGGGCTAGGGCCGCTCGACAGCGGTCACTCGCTTGCGCGCCGCTTGACGACGCGCTCTTCTGCCATCAGCGCCTCTGGGCGCCGACGGACTCCCGCTCGATGGAGGAGCAGTTGCTGAAACTGAGTAATGCGAGCCGTAGCCGTAGTGGCGCGAGGCGCGCAATCCTGTCACTGCGATGCCGACTGGCTCAACCTGATGGAGATCCAGGATCGCGCGCGCCCGGCGTACGTCATCGCGAGTCGTCTTGCCAATGCGCGCGACGATCAGCACGGCCTGGATCACCGGATTGTCGATCAACACCTGCGCATCGGACACCGGGATAAGCGGCGGCGCATCGACGACCACGACATCTGCATCGTTCGCCAGCGACGTGAGCAGCTCGGAGATCTTCGCCGAGGCAAGGAGCTCAGCCGGATTCGGCGGCAGTGGTCCGGCCGGCAAGACCGAGAGATTTGGCAGGCTCGCGATCGGATGGGTGATCACCTCGTGGAGCTCAGCGCTGCCGGTGAGCGACATTGTGAGCCCGCTCTTCGATACGCCTGAGAAGTGTCGGTGAAAGGAGGGATGGCGTAGATCGAGCTCCACGAGAGCAACCTTGCGCCCGGTCAGGGCAATCGCGTGCGCAAAATCCACCGCGACGGTGCTCTTGCCCTCTGCAGCGACGGCGCTGGTCACCATAATTGTGTCCACCGGCCGTGTGACGCCGGCGAAGTCGAAGGCCGTGCGAAGAATGCGGTAGGGCTCGAGCTCGTCGACGCGCTTGCTTGCCGGCGCGTCGACGAACGCCGACTGGGGGATCGTGGTCAGGACCGGCAGCCGGTACTCGTGCTCATATTCCTCGGTCGTCTTCACTCGCTGGTCGAGGGACTCGACCAGAAAGATGAGCGCCAGCGCAAGGGCAAGGCCGATCAGGACGCCGATCGCCGCCGTTCCGGTGAGACTGATCCCAGAGGGGGAGCTTGGCGGAGTCGCTCTGCTGATCACGGTGGCGCCGCCGCCAGCAACGGCACGCAAAGCATTCAGCTTCTGAATCGACTGGCTGAGCGTGGCGCTTTCTGCCGAGCCGGGCGGCAACGCAGCGAGCTGCCTGCTCAGCTTGCTCTCCGCGACTTCGATTCCGTTCAGTTGCGTGCGGGCTCGGAACGCGATGTACTGTTCCGCAAACGCATTCGCAAGCGCCGCCGAGAGCTCGGGATCACGAGTCGATGCGGTGATGTTGAGGACATCTGCACTGGGCGCGGTTTCAACGCCGACATCGCCGAGCAGTTCCTTGGGCGAAGCTTTGATGCTCAGCTGCTTGAGCACAGCGGAGGCGACCGCGGTCGAGTGGGCAGTGAGCACTTCGGTGTTGGCTTCGCGCTGAGGTTCTGCGCCGCCTCCCGAGGCCACCTGAAGCGCGGCCTCGGCGAGCGTCCCGCTTTGGAAGGCGACGCTTGCGGTCGCCGAATATGACGCGGGCGACCGCTCGTGCTCGACGACGGCGACGAGGAGTCCGAGGGTGACCATCGCCACGACCGCCCACCAGCGCCTTCGCAACACATCGAACGTGCCGGCAGCCGTCTCGACAGAGCGCGCTCTCGGTGGTGCTTGACTCGTGGTCATCTTGCGTTCTGGAAGGCCTGGAGCTCCCGCAGGCATGGGGCGGACACCGCTTGAGTCTGACACGATGGTACCTCTATCGGCGCCGGTACATCGAAGCTTGACCTCGGCCCTTCCACGGCTGCCCGCTGCGTGCATGCGGCGCCTTAAGCACGAGCGCTCGTTGCAGCGCGCCGCAACGCAGCTTGGGCGTCAATCACGAACTGTTCCTGAGCGTCGAGGTAGGGGCCGAGGCGAAAATCCTCCGCACGTGCGCGCGCGCGCCGCACGCGAGCCTCGGTCTCCTCTGGCATCCGGATCAGGCGCGCGAGCGCTGCTGCTGCACGCTCGGCATCTCCAGGCGGAAACAGCAGGGCATGCTCCTGATCCTGCAGGCCCTCGGCGATCCCGCCGACGTCGGAGGCGACGACGGGCACCCCTGCCAGAGCGCCCTCGATGGTAACGAGCGGAAATGGCTCCCGCCAGAGCGAGGGCACGATCAGGGCGGCCGCGCGCGCAAATGCGCTGGCGATCTCGGCAGGGCCCGCCGGGCCCTCGAAGCTCACGGCCGCTGAGAGTCCCCGCTGCTCGGCGAGCCTGCGCATTTGCAGAGCGTAGTGGGAGTCCAGTGGGCCGACAACGCGCAGACGTCCCTCGAGGCCGAGCCGGCTGCGCAGAATCGCAAGCGCCTCAATCGCCACCGAGACGCCTTTGTAGGCGGTCACCCTTCCCAGAAAGAGGATCTCGGGATCGGGCGCCGGCGAGCGCTGCACCGCAGCGTAGAGGTCACCGTGCAGAGGCACCGAGTGCCCCACCCGCTCCATCACCGCCTCGATCACCGGCGGTGAGCCCGACATCGCGCGAATCGCCTCCGAGTTCCAAGAGATCGCCGCCCTGATCGGCACGGCCGGCTTGAGCTGCATGAACGGCAGGCGGTTCACGGCACGGCAGAGCAGCGACCAGACTCTGCGCGCCGCACCGCGGTCGGCGGGCATCAGCTCGCGCATGAACTGATCCTGCGCAAACAGGCGCGAGAACCAGTGCTCGCAAACCCGGAAGGCAATAGGAGCGCCCGTGTCGGCGATCGTGCGGATCGCCGCCTGAGGTATGTCGCTGCCGTTCCAGACATAGACGAGGTCAGGTCGCTCACCCATCAGCCGCCTGGCCAAGCGGACCGCATCGATGCTCGCAAGGGGGGCGCGCAGAGCTCCGCGCGCGTCGGGGCTGAGCAGGGCGAGCGCTCGCACCACGTCCTTCTCGGCGCGTCGCTGGGACTCGTCCCGGAGCAGCGCAGGCACCTCCTCCCGTTGGAAGGAGGAGCAGAGCACCCGAACCTCGTGGCTCTGACGAAGCCGCTCGACGACAGCGGAGCACTCGACCTCGTAGCCACCGCGCGAGATCGGCGGGTACAGATTGGAGATCACAAGAATGCGCATCGAGCGACACGCTAGCCTGCCCGGGCGCTGATGCAGTGCTTGGGCTGATTCACCGACGAGGCCGGACAACGGCGCCGTGCGCGACAAAATCGCACGACGAGATGTCGCGCAACCGCTCCGCACGCCGGGCGTGATCGAGCTCTCGTGCAAAGATTCTGCGGATGCCAGATCGCCCGCAGCTGCCCAAGCGCCAGGTGCAGCCACCCTCGCCTGTGCCGCTTAGCGCTGTGCCGCTGCCTTCTGCGCCACTGCGGGTGCGGGTATCCAGGACGTTCGATGCGCGGATGCCGGCGGTGGCTGTGCTGCGCAGAGCGGAAATCAAGGGTGCCCGCACGTGGCGCCGCTCGCCGGCGGCGCGTCAGCGCGCACGGGCAAGCATGCAGGCGATCGTCGGCCAGACGGCGCGTGCCGGCGAGTGCGAGCCGCTCGCCCGTCTGCACCTGATCGAGGAGGGCGTGCGCGAGGCGCTGCTGCGGCGCCGCTGGCAGCTGCCCTCTGCCGATCGCCGGTCCCTCGAGCGCCTGCGACGGGCTGTGGCCTCGCGACGAGGCGTGCTGCTGAGCACCGCGCACTTGGGCCCATATCAGCTGATGCCGGGCCTCGGATACATGGTTGGCAGCCCGCTCACGGTGGTCGCCGATCCCTGGCTCTTTGAGGAGCCAAGCCGCGACGAGTGGGGCAGGCGCCTCGCGCACTGGCGAACGCAGCTTGCGACGTTCAGCGCCAGCGCGATCCCCGCGCGCGGCTCTTTCGAGGCCGTGGTCGAGCTGCTGACAAAAGGCAGAGTCGTGCACATTCACTTTGACATGCCCGGACGGCATGAGACCCGGTTCCTGGGCAAGCCGGTGATGCTTGCCGACGGCAGCGCACGAGTGGCGAAGGTCAGCGGCGCCCTCGTCCTGGCCGTGCGGCCGCGACGCATCGGTCACCGCGTCTGGATGGACGTCGACGAGGCAATCGACCCGGAGGAGTTCGCAGATGCGGCGCTGCTGCACACGGAGCTTGCCCTGCGACACGAGGCGTGGATTCTCGAGCAGCCATACGCACTCGAGGACCCGCGTCGACCCGGCGCCTGGGAAGAGCAGGCCACCGCCACCGGCTGGCCGCTCCCGGCCCGCCGCAGCGGCCGATGAGCGCGCGGCCCAACCCTGTACCCGGACGACCCGGCGAGGAGGAGTCGACGTCAGGCCGAGCACTGCAGATGCTTTTCTTCAACGAGGGCAACCTGGGGACGCACGTCCTCGGCCACGGCCAGCTCGAGGTGGCGCTGCGCAGCGGGCTCGACGCAGTGCCGCAGCTCCAGGCCCGCTTCTGCGGCCTGGAGCCGATGGGACGCTTGGCGCACGCGCTCGCCACCCGGCGCATCGGGTCGCTGGCGCGAGCGCACCTTGACGCACAGACCCTCAGATGGCACCTGGTCCAGTCGCTGCGGGCGCGCGCGGCGATCGCCGCCGAGCTCTCTGCGTACAGGCCGGATGCGATCCAGGTTCACAGCCATTCGATCGGGCTTGCGATGGGTGCCACAATGAGGCGAATACCGGTCCTGCTCTCCGTGGACGTCACCGTCCGCGACTGGTGGGCGATGCCGGCCTGGCGACCTGCCGGCCGCCTTGCGGAGGTCGAGATCGCGCCCAGCGTTGCCCTCGAGCGCCGTGCCTTTCGCCGCTGCGCGCTTGTGCTCGGCTGGACCGCCTGGGCATGCCGCGCTGTCGAAGCGCAGGCGCCCTCCGCGCGCGTGGTCGAGCATCATCCCGGCATTGACCTGCAGTGCTTCCGTCCTGCACCGCGGCGCCCGCGTGAGCTGCCAAGAGTCCTCTTCGTCGGTGGTCGCTTTCGCGAGAAGGGAGGCGAGGATCTGCTTGCGGCGCTGGCCGGACTCATCGGCACGGAGCTCGAGGTGGACGTCGTGACGCCGTATCAGCTGGAGCCTTCGCCGGGTCTTCGGGTGCACAGGCTCGCGCCATCGGCTCCAGAGCTGATCGACCTGCTCCAACAGGCCGACCTGTTCTGCCTGCCCAGTCACGCCGACGCCGCCCCCTGGGCCCTGCTGGAGGCGATGGCGTGCGGCACCCCGGTAGTGGCCTCGCGCGTCGGCGGCGTGCCCGACATGCTCGCGCACGGCAGCGCGGGGATCCTGATCGATCACGGTGACAGACGAGCGCTGAGCGGGGCCGTCCGCTCCCTGCTGGCAGACCATGAGCGCTCTGCGCAGCTTGCCGCCGCGGCGCGCCGGCGTTGCGAGCAGCATTTCGACGCCTCCCTGCAGCTCAAGCGCCTGGCTGCGCTGGTGGAGGATCTCCGGCTCAGGCCGCAGCCCCGCGGCTGACCACCGCGCGCAGGTCGCCGACGCCGATCGCGCCGAGGCCGAACAGCAGCGCGGGGTAGAAGATGAGCGCGGCGATGATCAGGCCCGCCAGACCGCCGCCAAGCGCCGCGACCGCGACCAGCACGCCGGCCAGCGCGATTCCGGCGAGCGCCGCGCGCCCGACGCGTCCAGGTCTTGGAGGCTCCAGCTCCAGCTTGCGCCGTATGAGCGCCATCCCTGCGCCGCAGACGTAGATCTCGGTGATCAGCGTCATCCATGCGGCACCGATGAATCCGACCAGCGGAATCAGAGCCGCGTTGCCGACCACGTTGATGACCAGCGCGACGAGGCTGATTCGCAGGAACTGCCGCTGCAGACCAAGCACCACGAGCAGGTTGCCGTTCAGGTAGCCGAAGCTGATGAAGACGAAGGCGGCGCCGAGGATCGGCAGCGCCGGAGCGGCCTGGGCGAACGCGCTGCCGAAGATCAGCCGCACGACAGGGGCGGCGGCGACGGCCGCAAATGCCAGCGCGCCGAAGGATGCGTCAGCCATCAGCTCGGCAGTCTGCCGCGCGGCGCGAAGCAGCCGCGCGCGATCATGCGGCCAGGACGCGGCAAGCACAGGCGCGAGCGTGGTCAGAATCGACATCGGGATGAAGTGAGCCTGGTCAAGCATGTTGTAGACGCTGCCGTAAAGGCCGGCCGCTCGTGAGCCGGAGATGCCGAAGACCATCAACTGGTCGATGCGGGCGTAGGCGATCACCAGCATCCCGGCGAGGCCGACAGGCGCCGCCGCTCGAACCAGGCGGAGGAGGTGCTGGCGCGATGGCCACGGCCGGCGCTCGAGCAGTCGCAGCGCGAGCAACGATTGCACGATAGAGCCGATCGCGTTGGTGATAGCGAGAGCGATCGCAAAGGGGACCAGCCCTCCCCTGCGCAGGAAGATGATCGCCACGGCGACGCCCCAGAGCACGCTGCGCAGGGTCAGCACGAGCATCGGCACGCGATTGTTGACCCGCAGGCGAAAGACAAGCTGAAGAGCGCCGACGCCTCCAAACGGCATCGCTGCGATCAGGATCAGCCCGGCGATGAGCATCTGTTGATCGCGAGCCAGCAGCAGCATCGCAAGCGCCGAGATCACTACCACCGGGACCACGGCGACAAACCGCAGCGCAACGACCGCCGAGAGCCACTCGTGCTCGTGCTCGGGGCTCGCGGCGGCTTCGCGCACAGCCACGCTGTCGGCTCCGAATGTGGCCAGGTACTCGACCAATGCAAGAGTGGCGAGGATGGTCGACCATTGGCCGTAGCGTGTGCTGCCAAGGGTTCGCACGACCAGAGCGGTGACGAGCACTCCAAGCGCCAGGTTGAGCGAGCGCACCGCCACCTGCAGCACGATGTCGCGCGCTGCGCGCTGCCGAGTGGCTACTCTGGCCGCTGACCGCATAGCAACGGATTCGCCGCCAGCAGCCACGGTGCCTTTGGCCTGGCGCTGCACATCACACCCAATCTGCGCGACCGCCGTCGAAGCGCCCGATTAGCTCCCGACGCGAAGAGACTCCAAGCTTTCGATAGACGCTGCGCGCGTGAGTACGGACGGTCTCGATCGAGATCCCCAGCAGCGAGGCTATCTGGGAGTTTGAGAGAGCCTGGCGCAGCAGCCCAAGCACCTGCTCCTCACGCGCGGTAAGCAGCTGCGCCGCCTCGGAGGAGAGGCGCCCCGCCCCGCCGCCGCTCGGCAGCAGCCGCAGCCCCCGTGATGCCAGGTGCACGGCGTTGAGGACATCGCGGGCCTCTGTCGTCATTGCCAGGCAGGCGCTGGCACCAAAGGAGAGCATCTGCACACACCCGGAGGCGCGGAGCTCAGTGGAGAGCAGGATGATCCGCGAATCAGGGTGCGCCTCCCTCAATCGCCCTACCTCGGGGGGGCCCGGAAGACGCTCGAAGTCGAGGATCGCAACCTGCGGCCGATGCGCGCTGAGCGCGACCTCAAGCTCTGCGGGCGCTACGTTCCATGCCAGCAGCCGCACGCTTCGGTCGGCCCTCAGCACGGCGCGCAGCCCATGCGCGACCAAGTCCGGAAACTGCCCGCTGATCACGCTCACCGGAGCGCGCTCAGCCAACCTCGATGCCCCCTGCCAGCGCCATCCCTGGGGAATATAGCACGTCCGGAGTAGTCGTATCACCCAGTAATTATCACCCTTTGACCCACCCTAAATTACCCCGAAATGGTGGAAGAAATGCAATTGTGCCCCTGGTACCATTGACGCTCCGAGAGTGGGTGGCAACCAACCGCAGGAATCTGCCGGCTCAAGACGCCGACTTTCGATCATTAAGCGCCAATCACAAACGATGACCCTGCGCGCGGGGTCGACAAAGGAGCATCATATGAGGAGAGTACGTACAAGACCGCTTGTGGTCCTGCCGATAGCCCTAGCCGTCGCGTTGGCCGCCTCCGGCGCCTTCGCCTACTTCACGCTGACCGGAAGCGGCAGCGGCGAAGCGACCGTCGGCAGCAGCTCGGGCAAGATCTCGATCAATGGCACCACAAAAGGCACGCTCTATCCGGGAGCTGAAGCAGTAGTGGAACTTACCGTAAAGAACGAATCCCCAGGCACGGTCTATGTAAATCAGGTGACGCTGCACTCGATCACGACTTCAGCCAGCGGATGCAAGACCGAACTTGGCACGAGCAGCAGCTGGTTTGAAATGGGAGCGGTGACGGTAGCGAAGACACTCAACGCGGGTGAATCGACAACCGCCACGGGCAAGCTCAAGATGATCAACGCCTCCGAAAATCAGAATGCATGTCAGGGGGCGAAGCTGACGCTCGCGTTCGAAAGCAACTGATCGGGCTACAGCAACTTGTCGCCGCAGGTGCTGGCGCGCGTGCGCTCGCGAACCTGCGGCTGTTGCTCTCACCCTGACATCTGGTGCAGGTGCGATGTGGCGTAAGCTTCGATTGCCATTGAGCGCTGCTGCGTGCGCTGCTACCGCGTGTGCTTGCGGTGCGCTCGCTCTGGCCTCGTCGGATCACACCGGCGGCGCGCTTGCAGCTGCGCGTCGGGCAGGGCGAGTGCCCGCACCCTCCGATCTGCGCGGACCGGCCGCACTGGTCCCCTACGGCGCCCCTGCGCGCTTCACCTGGCGCACTCCAAGCTCAGCGCTCAGGTTTCGCTGCCGCATCGACGGCGGCCGGCCCCGTGCGTGTCGAAGCGGCGTCACCTATCGCAACCTTGCGCCCGGCACGCATCAGTTCGTTGTCTTCGCGCTTGCGGCTGACGGGCGCAGAAGCGCGCCTGCCGCCGGCAACTCGACCGCGGCGCCGCCGTCGTGGCACTGGCGGGTGCGCCCACCACGCGGGCGCCTGGACCTGAGCGGCTCGGTCGCGGGCGCGCTCTTCCCCGGCGATCCGCCGATCCCGATCGACGTGCAGCTGAGCAGCAGCTTTGCTCAGCGCGTGCGCGTGCGAGATATCAGCGTCACCATCACTGCCGTGCATGCGCCGCGGGCAAGCGCCTCCCTGTCCTGCACGAGCGCCGACTTCGCCGTGACTCCGTACCTCGGACCGCCGTTCACGGCCGGGTCGGGCGCCAGCGACCTCATCTCCGACCGGGTCGCGCCCCGCTACTGGCCCACAATCGCGATGCGCAACACCAGCAGCAACCAGGATGGCTGCATGGGCGCGACGCTCACCCTTGCATATCGGGCTCGACTGCAGCTCGGCGCGGAAACGCCAAGCCCCGGCCCTTTAGCGCGCCGACGACCGCACGGCAGCAAGAGGCCTCGATGAGGAGCGCTCGCCTAATCAGCCTGCTGATGGTCGCCTCCTGCCTTGCGCTGCTGGCGCGCTTGACAACGGCGATGGCGTACTTCACGGGCCAGGGGTCAGGCGCCGCGGCCGCGTCCCTAGAATCCCTGTCGGCTCCATCCGGGGTCGCGGCAAGCGCTGTCACCGACACGGCGACGATCAACTGGGACGCTGCATCGATCGGATCGAGCACGCCAGCCTCCGAATACACGGTCGAGCGCTACAACGCGGAAACCGGCGACCCGGTCGGCTCGGCGACATGCGGCAGCATCGCCGCGAGCAGCGGCAGCCCCAACTCGATGGGCAGCTTCACGTGCACGGACAAGCCCGCAGCCGGCAAGTATCGGTACGTCGTGACGGCCCACTATGGAGGCTGGACAGCCAGCAGCGCGGCTTCCGCAGCGGTCACCGTTCATACCTCAAGCACGAGGCTCGAAGCGTCAGAAAGCACTATCCCCTACCAGGCACCGGTGCGCCTGACCGCAACGGTTGAAGGGGCGCCGTCGGAAACGCCCGGCGGCACGGTTGAATTCCGAGCGGGTGAAAGAGCGATCAGCGGCTGCGAACGCCAGCAGCTTGCCGCTACCGCGACAGCCACATGCGAAACGAGCTTCAGCGCGATCGGCACAGTCAGCGTGAGCGCGCGCTACCGCGGATCCGAATACTTCCCGGAATCGACGTCCGCCCCGATTGTGCTCACCGTGGTAGCCGCCGAACAGCAGATCACGCTTGACATGCCAGCATCCTCGTCACTTGGCAGCAGTCCGGTGGAATTCACCGCTTCCGCAAGCTCTGGCCTGTCGGTGCAGGTCAAGTCCCTCAGCGAATCGATCTGCAAGGTCTCCGCGCAGACGCTGATACTGCTTCGCACCGGGACCTGCAAGATCAAGGCAAGCCAGGAAGGCAACCAATACTGGCGCGCAGCCCAGGCAGTCACAGGCACGATGACGGTGTATCAGGTTGGGACGCTGAGAGCGCTGGGAAGCATATCGGCCGGTGAAGGGCCGGCTCGCGTAGTTGTAAGCCCTGACGGCTTGAACGTCTACGTGACGGACCGCAACACCCGCACGATCACGGAGTACACACGCAATCGCGAAACCGGTGAACTTACTGCGCTGGGCACTGTAGACTCCGGCGATAGCCCCGAGGGCATAGTCATCGATACGAACGGAGAAAACGCCTACGTCGCAAACCGCTACTCGAATAACGTCAGCGTCTTCAGGCGCAACTCGACCGGCGCACTTGAATTTCTCGAATCGGTGGATGCAGGTAAAGGGCCGATCGGCATTGCCATCACCGCAAATGGCGCAAATGTCTACGTCGCCAACAGCACCTCGAAGACGATCAGCGAGTATGCGCGCGGGTCGGGCGGTGCTCTGAAGCAAATTGGCGAAGTTGAAGCCGGCGAAAACGCCCATGGCATCGTTGTGGCACCCGACGAAGAAGCCGTCTACGTGACCAACTACAATGCCGGCACAGTCTCCCAGTACAAACGAAGCACGTCTACCGGCCTGCTGACCGCGTTGACGCCCGCATCTGTCGGAGCTGGCGTCAATCCGCACGATCTTGCGATCAGCCCCGACGGAAGCGATGTCTACGTTGCGGCTAACACGCCGCCCGGCCAAGTGTCGGTCTTCCGCACGCTCACCGGCGGCACGCTCGAAGCGCTCCCTGAACTGAGTATCGCGGCCGGAGAGTATTCCGAATGCATTGCGATCAGCAACGGCGGCAATTCGCTCTATGTCACAAACTTCGAATCCAACAGCGTCTCCGAGTACGAACGCGTCGCAGGCGATGGCGCGCTGCAGCCCATCGAAGCCTCGCCGGAAATAGCCTCGGGAAAGCGGCCGGAAGGGATCGCGGTCAGCCCCGAAGGCAACAGCGTCTATGTTGCCAACTATTACGAAGGCACACTTTCGGAGTACGAGCGAGAACGCTAACTACCGCAGCCATAGGCAGGACCGCAGCCGTAAGCGACGCGCCCCCAGCCGTGGCAGCGTCACCCGCCTGAGCTTGTAGCCGTGTGCCGCAAGGCACCGCCGAAGATCGCCGGGCGCGTGCTTGCGCCCGCGTGACTCCAGGAGCGCAATGTGGATCTCGGAGAGCAAGCTGCGCGCGGCTGGGTCGGCCACAGTCTCATCGAGACCGATCAGAGCCTCCGGCTCAAAGCGCTCAACGTCGACCTTGACCAGGTCAGGCGTCAGCAATCCCTCGCTGTGGCGCAGTGCGTCACCGGAATGGACGCTGAGCACAATGGCTCAAGGCGTATCATCGCGCGTGTCGACAAGTGTGTGACTTGTCGCCTTCGGGTCATCGGCAAGATGCATCGAGGGCTTCGCCTCCGCTGCCCAGGCTCCACATTCAGCGCACGCGCTTTCGCGCAGCTAGCGGCGTCCCGCGCAAACGCCACAAACCACGCTTGCGCCGGCTGAAGTGCGACGACCCTGCCCTTCCGGCCAATCCATTCGCTGGCGAGCCGTGCGAACTGACCCACATTGGCACCGATGTCTCAGACCGTCTCGCCGATATTCATAGACTCACTTAAGAACGTCATCACCTTGGGCTCATCGCCAGGATTGCGGCTCAGCCGGGCCTGGGCTCGCTGGATCAGCCAAGTCAGAGCGGCACGCCAAGCCGGTGATCGCGCCTGGAAGTTGAATGTAAGCCATGAGCCCTTCGTCAGAGAATGCTAGCTGTAGCGTGGAGTCAGGGCAGCGCCAAGATCTTCATAGGAGGCAAGGCGCGCATTAGCAAGCGACGCCGCCCAGTGGTCTGAGTAGAGCAGCTCACGCTCAGGCTGGTGCTGCAGATGAACCATCATCTCGACCGCTTCCGATCGCGCAGCGCGCGCCGCCGTCTCAATTGTGACGGCACCCCTGCCGCTGTAGACCTCGGCCGGGCGCCAAAGCCTGTCGGTGGTGGTGAAGAGCCTGTAGAGCAGCTCGTGCCGCGCCCGACCGATCAGCAGGGCAAGATCAAGCCGCTCCAAGGGCGCAACGGGCCTCGGACTCGGCGAGATCGTCTGTCTGACCAGGCTGCCGCGCGCAATTGCTCGGGAAAGAAACACGTCGGGAGAGGTGTGAACGTGGTGGTGGGAGTCAAGATGCGTGGGCTGGCATCCGTAGCGCTCGTGAAACTCGTCCAGCTGATCCCTGATGCAGTCTGCAATCAGGGTGTGGACACGCGGATTCGGGCTGATCAGCAGCCGTCTGCGTCGCAGGCTCGCAAAGTGCGCGCAGGCCTGCAGCTGGCGCTCTCGTACCATCGGGGGCGTCTCTGGAGCAGCGAGCGGCTGCGTGAGGTTGAGATGCAGCCCGATCGGGTATTGACGAGCAAGCGCCAGCTCCGCTGCCCGCCTGCTGTCGGTCATGAACATCATCGCGGTGGCAGACGTGATCGCGCCCCTGATGAAGCACGCGTCGATTGCGTCCGTGAGAGCAGCCGAGCCGCCCCAATCATCGGCGTTCACGATCAGCATCGGCAACCTGCTCATCGGGGCATCTTAGGGCGGACACGGCTTCGCGGCGGCGGTGGGAGGCGGCATCTCAACGCGGCGCAGCAGCGCTCGCGGTCCCGTGGCCGAGCGGGTAGACGCGCATGCGCCACCAGCGGCGCAGAGCTTTGCGCATAAGCCAGACCTCGCGGGCCTCCGCTTGCAGCGGCAGGGCAGCTGAGAGACCTGCGGGCACCGCCGACCCGTATGCGACAGTCAGATGGGGCACAACGCTGTCGAAGCGGCCCTCATACGGAAGTCGCTCAGGCCAGCGCTCAACGACCGCGTGCGTCAACGCAACAAATGGATCGGCGGGGTCCGGCGCAAGGTAGACGACCGATGGGAACCGCTCCACATCTTGCAGGACAAAGTCAAATGGCTCCGCGGCTGCAAAGCACTCTGCGAGCGCGACATCCGTCGCGTCCGCCAGCTTCCGAGCGTCGATGAAGGGATGCAGCACCGTGATGTGCGCGCCAAGGCCGCGCGCGCGCGCATCGCGCCTCACCAGCCGATCCGCGACCGGGACCGGTATCACGAGCGCGGTCGGGCCGTGAAGCCCGAGTCCACGGGCGAGCCTGCGAGCGGCAGCCCCGACGCTCATCGCACCTCCTCGTCGGCGCCGGCGCCACCCCCATCCCGCTCGCCGGAGACGGCGATTCTCTGGAGCAGCGCCGCGTCGGCTCGATCGCGGCGCCGCTTGCGATAGTTGGCGTTGCGGTAGCCCGAGTGCAGGGCGATCTGAGCATCCACGTGGAGGCATGGCACGCTCTTGCCCTCGATCATGCCGGCGCTGAAGGAGAGCTGATCTTGCGCAGAGTCGATCGGATGAAGATCGATCGCGTGCCCTGCCACCGGATGGTCTCTCAGCACGATGCGCGCGCCCATCGGCGCATCTGATCGTGACCGGTACCACAGTGAGAAGCCTAAGTCGGAAAGCGCGGCCTCCGCACGCGCCGCGCCGACAACCACCAGATCGAGATCATCGTGTGTTCGCGACTGCTCACCGAGCAGCGCATCGAGCCCCCAGCCACCGCTGATCCAGTACTCGACGCCAGCGGCCTCAAGCTGCTGGGCAACCTCCCTGACAAGACTGGCCGGAAACGAGGGATTGCGGTACGCCGTGGCGCTGAGCCGGGCGAGCACCCGTGCGGGCAGCGGCAATCTCCAGATCAGGATGTTCAGGTAGCCGCGCAGGAGCATGAGCCGGCCGGGGCGATATGACATGGTCGATAAACCTAGAGGATCTGCGCTGCTGTGCCGATCCATAGCCTCTATGGTGGTGAGCCGGTGAGCAGAGAGAGCATCGCAGCTTGTCTGATTGTTCAGAATGAGGAGGAGCGGCTGGCCGACGCTCTCTCCAGCGTGGCCTTCTGCGACGAGATCATCGTCGTCGATGGGGGCTCCACGGACCGCACCAGAGCGATTGCCGAGGCAGCCGGCGCAACGGTGCTCCTCAACCCCTGGCCGGGGTACGCAGCGCAACGCAACTTCGCCATCGACAACGCTCGCGCGGACTGGATCTTGGAGCTCGACGCAGACGAGCGCGTCAGCAACGCCCTGCGGGCGAGCATCGAAGAGCTGCTCGAAGGCGCGCCCGCCGAATGCGACCTGGCGCTGTTCGCGCTACGCAACCAGTTCCTTGGTCGGGCGATCGGTCCAGCAGCCAAGTATCCCGCCTACCGGGCGCGTCTGTTCCGGCGGGGCGCTTACCGACACGATGAGAGCAGGTCGGTGCACGAGGGCATTCAAGCCCGCGCGCGACCGCTGATCCTGAAGGGAGATCTAGAGCATCTGCTCGCAAGCTCGCTGCGCGAGTCACTGATCGACGTCTGGCGCTACGCGCGCCTTGAGAGCGGCAGGGTCGATCCCCCGCGAAGGATTTCCAGCGCCGCGAGAGCGATCCTGGTGAGGCCAGCCGCCAAGTACGCCTATCGAACGTTGATCGATCAGGGATGGCGCGACGGTTGGCGCGGCCTGCTCAAGATCGCGCTCGACTGCGCCTCTGACGCGCTGGTGTGGATCCTTGCGCTCACGGCACCGCAAGCGCGCGCACGCGGGGTGCCGAGCTCATCCGCCGACCAGCACTTCGGCCGCCACCATGCGGGCGTCCCCAAGGTGATCGCCATCTGCGATGCATCCGCCAGAGCCCCTGTCCTGGATTGGCTCGAGCGACTTGCCGCCGCCGGTGTCGACGCGGCGCTGATCACCGAGGGCCAGCCAGGTGACGAGCCGGCTGCCGATGGCAGCTCGTCAACCGCACGGAGGGCAAGCTGGCGCCCGAACGGCGTAGAGCTTGTGCCGCTCAAGCGCCTGGGTCCGATCTCCCTCCTGCGCGCGCTGGACGTGGAGGATCAGATCCGCAGCATTGACGCTGTGGTGGTGGTCGGCAGGCGCGTAGCTTGTGCCAGGCGCCTGGCTCCGCGCAGCATCTGGCCGCGGGCGGGGGGGATAAGGGTTGGGATGAGCGCAGCGCAGGTCAGCAAGATCATCGCCGCGCGGCGAGCGCAACGGGCCTCGGGAGCAGGCCTGGAAGCGGCCCAGGTCGGTGGGAGCGCCTGAGGCGGCTGAGCGTGGCAGCGCGGCAGCGCTCATGGCGCGAGGATCCGCTCCAAAACCTCAATCGAGTACTTCTCGGCGGCAAGCGCGCGCCCGCGCCTTGCCATGTCGGTCGCATCACTGGACATCACGCGCAGAATCGCCTGCGCAAAGTCAGTCGCCCCCTCGGCCACTTCACAGTGCACGCCCGCACACACCTCAAGGCCGCGGACAGCGCGCGGCGTCGCTACCACCGGGAGCTCGAAAGCAAGCGCCTCGATCAGCTTCAACGGCGTTCCGCCTCCCTGAAGCAACGGCACGACCACGGCTCTGGCGCCAGCATAGACCTCTGCGAGGCTCTCGACGTAGCCAAGCGTTCGCACGCGCTCATCCTCGGAGATAGGTCGCTTCAGGCCCGTCCCAGCGACTGTCAGCGTGGCCTCGGGAAGACGTCTCCAGACCAGCGGCATCACGTCTGCGAGCAGAAAGCGCAAGCCGTTCAGGTTCGGCTTGTAGAACAGGCTGCCGATGAACAGCAGGTTCGGATCCTCCGACGCGCCGACCGGCGCAATCGCGGCAACATCCACGACGTTTGGCACGTAGCGCAGCGCGGCGCCGGGGCACAGCTCCAGGGCCGCCTCCATATCCGCCGAGCTCACCATCCAGCTCTCCGTCATCCGCTCCAGCAGTCGGCGCTCGAACGAGCGCAGGCGGCCGGCCCTCAGCGCGGCTGCCCGGCTGAGGTCGTGACGGAAGCCGGACTCGAGGTTGGATGCGCTGTAGATCACCGGGCGCCGACCTGCCAGGCGGCTGAGAGCGGCCGCGATCGTCGGCCCGTCTGCGACGATCCTTCCCCTGTCGGGTCGCTCGGAGAGCAATGTCGCTTTTTGTATCAGCTCACTTGAGATGCCGCGCGCAAGATCGGGTGGGACGCCGCCCGCGCGCGCTCTCAGATAGGCCAGGGCGCGGCCGAGACCGCGCCCTGATTCAACCGGGTGGAATTGAACTCCAGCGATCGCTTGAAACGCCCGGTCGGGTGCCGCCGCGCCGAATCGCACGTACAGCAGATCGACGTCGCGGTGGCGGGCCAAAGCGCGCGCGATCGCATAGGTGCGAATGCCGTGGCCGGAGCCCAACGCCGGCGTGTGCGCGGTGACAAGCAGATCGCGCAATCAGCCCTCCTTCAAGAGCGGCGCTATCGCGCGCGCCAGCTCGCTGATCCGGCTCTCCCACGAATGCGACTCAGCCGCTGCGGACCGACGCGCTCTCTCTGCTGGCGAATCGGCCCTTAGAAGCTCGTCGAGGATCAAGGCAAGCTCGGCCGCGTCCGCGCCAACTCGGACGTCAGGGATGTCTGCCAGCGAGGCGAGCGGAGTGGAGGCGACCGGCAGACCGGCAGCAAGATACTCGTAGACCTTCATCGGAAAGATGCTCGCCGTGAGCTGATTCTGCGCATAGGGTATGAGCCCTGCAGCTGCGCCACGCAGCAGGGCGGGAAGCTGATCGTGGCGGCGCCAGCCGATCAGATGGATGTTCGGCCGACTGGCGAGCATGCTCACATCGGTTGCCGGTTCGCCCGGGCCGATCGGCCCCACCAGAGCGATCGACCATTGCGGGCGCAGTCTCGCAAGCTGGGCTACCAACTCAAGATCCACCTTGTTGGCGGAGATCGCGCCGATGAAGATGATCCTCGGCTCCGGCAGGGCGGCGATGGCCGGATCCACCGGCGCCGGATCAAGCGCACTCCTGAAGTGCTCGACGTCGGCCACATTGGGCGCATATAGAACACGAGGCGAGAGGCGGCTCATGCGCTCGGCGAGCGGCTTAGAGCTTGCGATCACCAGATCCGCGCGCACGGCCAGGCGCTGCTCCGCGGCCTGAAAGCTGTCGCGGTCGACACCTGGCTGGGCGGCTATGTCATCCACGCAGTGATAGACGAGCAGCCGCGGCCGCACCGTCTCGGTGAGATCCTCGACCTGGGGTACGTAGCCCCAGAGAATCGGGTGCACCATCTTCAGCTTGCGCATCGCATGGCCGACCTGAAGGCGCAGCAGTGCGCGATTGAGCTTGCGGACGGGCCCATCGCGATGGATGGGAAGGACAAGCGGCGAGAGCACGGTCAGGCGGTCGGCAGCCCGGTGGAGGCGCAGGGCCCTGGTCAGGCGCCTCAGAATTCGACGTAGGTCCCTGCCCGCCAGCGTCGGCCTGCGCAACCCGAGCGACTCGATGAAGAGAACGTCGTTGTGCCGCGCAAGCCGCGACATCAGGTGATGCTGATTGGTCCACAGCTCGGTGTCCCAGTCGGCGAATCCGACGCAGACGATCGAGAGTCCGCGTAGCTCCCCTGGCGCCTGCGCGCGTCTGTCGAGGCTCATCTCGCGCGAATCCGCACGCGCTGCCGTTGCCTGCGAACTTTCATTGCCGGCATGATGGCAGCTGCGGGGAGCGGGCCTGATAGTAGGCTGGTTGGCGCCACCTTGCCAGCGCAGACAGCCGCTCCGGCCCCTGTCAGCATGGCGAGGAGAGCGTGCCCGGCGAACGATGCAAAGCGGAAACGGGAGCATACGAGAGGACGATCTGCGCACAGCCCGCATTTGGCTCGATCGCGAGTTGAGCGGGGCCGCCGGCAAGGAGCGCGAGCTTGTCGAGGCATTTGCCGGGATGCTGCATCGGCGTCGAAACTTCCCGGAGCTGCGCGCCTGGAGCGATCATCTGCGCTATCGATTTGCCGAAGTCGGGTCGCGCAGCAGTGCCAACGGTCTGCTGGGCGCCGTGTTGCGCCCCTTCGCGCTCGACTACCTCTGTGATCTCCTCGAGCCGCTCTTGCAGGCCCGTCGCTCGCTGCTGGGAGATGCCGCGCTTGGACCGGCCCGCCTGCTGGTCCGTGTCGACGAGTTCCCGCACTATCTCTCTGCCGGGCACGATCGGCGATTTGGGTCCGAGCGCTTTGCGGAGTTTCACGCGGTCATGAGGTCGGCGGGCGTGCCTTACGCGCTGGCCGTGCTGCCGCGAGTAGCTCACGAGCCCCTCTGCTCTCGGCCGCTTGGCTCTCGTCCGCTGGAGCATGCCGAGGTCGAGCTGCTCGGCCAGCTCAAGAGCGAGGGCGTAGAGCTGGCGCTCCACGGTCGCGATCACCGCACGCGCAATGCCTCACCGCATCACCACAGCGAGCTCAGCGGGCTTGACAGGGCGGCGACGGAACAGCTGCTCGATGAGGCGATGGCAGAGCTTGAGCAGCACTCAATCTCGCCCCGCGTCTTTGTTGCGCCCTTCAACCGCTTCGACGCAGCACAGCTGGAGCTGCTCGGCAGGCGGTTCGCGGTCGTCTGCGGTGGCCCGGAGTCCATCCGCCAGCTGGGCTTTCAGCCCACCCCGCAGTGGCGCTCGTGCTGCATCTATCTGCCCAGCTATGCGCCGTTCTACGGCGCGGCGGAGCAGATGCTGAGTGCTGTGAGCACGCTGATCGCGCGCGAGCCCGGCATCTGGGTGCCGCTCGTGCTCCATTGGGAGTGGGAGCAGGGCGATGACTGGAGCTCGCTTCGACGACTGGTCGATCTGATTGCGCCTTTCGCGGTCCCGTGGAGCCAGCTGCTCGACGCCGCGGAGCGAGTCGGATGGGCCCCCGGAGGCGGGTCGCTTGCCGGTGAGAGAGACGGCGGCGATCCCAGATGAGCGATGAGGCAATCGAGGCGCTGCGCAGGCGCTTTCGGCGCGTGGCGATCGTGCACGAGTGGCTGACCATCCCTGGGGGATCTGAGCAGGTGGTGCTCGAGCTGCTCGCGCTGTTCCCGGAAGCTGAGATCTTCACGACGGTTTATGACGTCGATCGGTGGCAGGGAGCGTTGGGCGCTCAAACCGTCCACGCCTCTTGGCTTGATCGCGCTCCGCGAGCGAGGAGCAGCTACCGCCTCCTGCTACCGCTCATGCACGGCGCCATTCGCTCCTTCGACCTGAGCGGCTTCGACCTTGTCATCTCAAGCAATCACGCCTTCGCCAAGAACGCCCGGACGGCCGCAGGTACGCTGCACGTCTGCTATTGCCACACGCCCATGCGCTACGCCTGGGAGCCCGGCTTTCTCGAGGGGGAGCGGATCGGACGGATAGGGCGCACCTTGATCGGACCAATCCTTGCGACGCTGCGGCGGTGGGACCTCGACGGCGCCAAGAACCCCGACCTGCTGGTGGCCAACTCCGAGCATGTAGCAGCGCGCATCGAGCGCTTCTACGGAAGGCATGCGCTTGTGGTGAATCCCCCGGTCGACGTCGACCACTTTCTGGAGCTTGAGCGCAAGCCAGAGGACTTCTATCTGGTATTTGGCCGTGTGGTTCCGTACAAGCGGGTCGACCTCGCAGTCCAGGCCTGCCTGCGCTCGGGCAGGAGGCTGAAGATAGCGGGCGATGGCAGGGCGCTGAAGTCCATCCGTCGCATCTGCCGCGGGCATCGCAATATCGAGGTGATCGGGCACGTCGACGAGCGTCAGCGCGACGAGCTTTTTGCGCGCGCGCGCGCCCTCATCTTTCCGGGGGAGGAGGACTTCGGCATAGTTCCCGTCGAGGCTCAGGCGGCCGGCATGCCAGTTGTGGCATTCAACTGCGGAGGCGCCTCAGAGTCAGTCCTCGACGAGGTGACAGGCATACTCTTCCCGCGCCAGGATCAAGATTGCCTGCAGGAGGCGCTTGACCGCTTTGAGGCTTCAACATTCAACGAGCAAGCCATCCGCGAGCGCGCAAAGGCATTCGGACGCAAGCGCTTTCGCACTCAGATGGCAAAGGTCATCGAAGACGCCGCCGAGGCTCGCCTGTCTGCTCGGCAGCCCGCTCCCTAGCGCGCCGATCACGTCGACTAGCGTCTGTTCAGCAGCGGTGGCCTGTTGTGCTTGAAGACGCCGTTCAGTGAGGGCGTGCACGAGCAGGCAGCGCGGCGCAGACGCGACAAGCCGAAGACCCTCTCGACCAGCGCAAGGAGCGAGTAGTGATCGGCTGCGCCCGTGAAGCGATGATGCGCCCTGACGTCCGGTCCGGCCACGATTAGCGGCACGATGCCTCCCGCTGCCGCTGAGCAGCAGGAGCTGTCGGTCGCACCCTCGTCCCAGGTGATGATCAACAGCCCGTGTGGGCCCAGCACGCTCAGGATATATGGCACTACGCCGGAGAGATAGTGGTCCACTTCCGAGGTGCCGCAGTCGTGACCGTCGTTGCAGAGATTCGGTGTAATCCACGAGAAAGAGGGCAGGCTGCCAGAGCGCACGTCGCGTACAAACTGCGTGATGGGAACAATGTTGCGGCAACGCGCCGGGTCGTTGATGATTTCCGGAAAGTAAATGAAGGGATCATGTCGCTTTACGTACTGACCGGAGGCTTCGCCCGTATAGCAGGGGGACGGCATGCCTTCCATGAACGCCCCCCAACTCTCGTGTGCGCGTTCAAGCTGCTGCACCAGCGTTTCGCCGTGAGCTTCGCATTCTGTGCAGTCTGAGCTGATCCCGAGCGTGGACCCCGCGATTAGCGAAATGTAGTTTGGAAGCGAGGGATGTGTGGTGGCGTGATAGTCGGTGGCGAGAAGGTATCGCCTCGCGAGCCGATTGATGTAGGGAGCGCTGGAGGAGCCGATGACTTCGTCAAGCTCGCGGTTCTCAAGCATGATCAGGATCACGTGCGAGCGCTCTGCCCGGTGCGCGCCGGCTGCGCTCGCTCCAGCCTGCAGCGTCGCGCCAGCGCGAGCTGCGCCGCAGCCGCAGAGGATTGCCACGCCGACCGCCAGCAGGGAGGCTGCGCCAGTTAGCCGCACGGGCGAAGCATCGCATAGCCGCGGGCGCAGGCGCTGCAGTCCGCTCGTGGGGCTCATACCGAGACGCCGAGCAGGCGCTCGATCGCCGCAATAGTGCGATCTGGATCGTGGCTCTGGAGTCGACCGGCGCGCGCCCGCGCGCCCTCAGCCTTGCGGCGCGCCGGGTCGGAGCGGTAGCTCTCGATCGCAGCGGCCAACGCGGACGGATCGTGCTCAGGAGAGATGATCGTGCCATTTCCGGGCTCGACCAGGCCCTCCGCTCCCTCCGCGGCCGTTGCGATCACGGGCAGGCCGACCAGCTGCGCCAGCACGATGATCCTCGGCTCGCCCTCGGTCGGGCTCGGAGCGAACGCAAGTGTGTCGCACGCGGAAAGGAACTCGGCCGCGTGGCCGCGAACGTTGGGGACAAAGCGCACGCGCCCGCCGTATGGGGCCGCGCGCTCTCGGAGCGCCTCCTCCTCCTCGCCCTCGCCGGCCATCACCAGCAGCACGCCCTCTGAGAGGTGGCGCATTGCGTCGATCACGACGTCGTTGCGCTTGCGCCGCTGAAAGCGCGAAACGCAGCCGACCACCAGCGTCTCCGCGCCGACTCCCCAGCTATCGCGCAACCGCCGCCGCGCATCGGGGTCCGGAGTGATGTCAGAAACCTCGACGAGGTTTGGCACGACGTGTACCTTCTCAGCAGGAACGCCGGCCGCCCGCACGGTGGCGGCCGTGCCCGGCGATACGGCGACGATCGCCTCGGCGCGCCGCGCAGCTAACGCGTACAGAGCGCGTGCCGGCCCTTGCCGCATCGGCGGCGGCACAGGGCCCCACTCCATCCACACGATGCGGCCCACAAGGCTCCTGGGAAGCAGCGAGCACAGAAGCTGCTCCTTCTTGAAGTGGAGCATCACGCCATCGATCGGAGCGAGCTTTCGCAACGCGCCTGCCAGCCGCAATAGCAGCGCCGGCCACCTGATGAGAATCCGCAGCGCGGAGCGACGCGAGAGCTTCGGCCCCAACTCCAGCCGCTCCACCGGGATCTGCGTGCCTGTGGCGATATCCGGGATGTTGGTCACAAGGACGACATCGAGGCCGCGCGCCTGCAGGGCGCGCAGCAGATCGACGTTGGCATACTCGGCACCGCCACGCTCAGCGGAAGTCTGTATCGAAGCAATGCGCATCTCGGAGCTCAAGGTGGCCGGCCCGCTGCCGCCGAAGGAGACCGGCAGCCCACGGCAGCGCTCCTGCGCCTGAACGGGGCCGAGCACCGGCAGTGCGCGACCACGCATGACCGCGCCGATCATATACGCCACGCAGCCGCCAGCCGGAAATGGCAATAACTTGATCGCATGATCGATCTGCACTGCCACGTGCTCCCCGGCATCGATGACGGTCCACGAAGCCTCGAGGAGGCCGTTGCGCTTGCCCACGCCGCAGCCAGGTGCGGGGTGGCCGAGATCGTGGCCACGCCGCACGTGAGCTGGCGCTACGACAACGACTCGGCCGCGATCGCCGCGGCGCTGGCGCAGCTCAATGCAGCGCTTGCGCGCGCGGAGGGAAGCGCTGATGAGCGACCGCGAATCAGCCAGGGAGCAGAGATTGCGGCTACGCGCATTTCCGATCTCGACGAGCGCGAGCTCTCGGCACTGAGCCTGGGCGATGGCCCATGGCTGCTGCTCGAGCCGCCCTTTACAAACGCTGCGCCGGGATTAGACGGCATCGTCGCCGACCTGCACAGACGCGGATATCGAGTGCTGCTGGCGCACCCAGAGCGCTGCCCGGCGTTTCACCGCGAGCCCGACCTGCTTCGCCGGCTGATCGATGCCGGCGCGCTGGCGTCGATAACCGCCGGCGCCCTCGTCGGGCGCTTCGGCGCCACAGTGCTTCACTACGCCGAGTCGCTGGTGGAGGCGGGCCTCGCGCATAACGTCGCATCTGACGCGCACGATCTCCGCTCCCGCCCGCCCGGCATCGCTGCGGAGCTCGAGTCTGCCGGCCTGGCGCCACTTGCCGAGTGGCTCACGCAGGCGGTCCCGCAGGCGATACTGTCGGGAGCGGAGAGGATCCCGCCGCGGCCGCCGGTGTCGCTGCCCTCGAGAGCTCGCAAAAGGCGCTGGCTGACGCAGGGGCGCAAGTGAGCGCGGCGCAGTGACGCTGGAGCGAGCACGGCACCGGCCCCCACCGCACGGTGCCGGCGATCAGGTTGTGCGAATGATCAAGACCGAGCAGGGCGCGTGATGCGATACGCGGTTGGGAACTGACCCGAGCAGAAAGCGCTTGGCGCCGGTCATTCCCTTGTTGCCAACCACAACCAGATCTGCTGCCAGCTCCTCGGCCACATCGAGCAGCGCGTCGGCGGCGTCGCCCTGTCGTGGGAAAGTGTCGCATTCAACGCCTGCCTGCCGGGCGAGCTCGGCTGCCTCAGTGAGCGTGGCCTCGACATCCTCCCGGGGATTGATCGCCCATTGGATCTCTTCAGGCGCCTCAAGGCGCTCCTGACGCAAGCGCTGGCGGGAGACCGGCTCGTAGGCGCTCACTATCGCCAGCTCTGCACCGACCGCCGACGCCAGCGCAGCTGCCTGCCGGACCGCCTCCGTTGCGGTATCGGAGCCGTCCGTACCCACGACGATCTTCTTGAACATTGAATCCCCCTTATTGAGAATGCTGAGACCCACCCGCGCGCCGACTTGCCTCGGCGCGCGAAGACGCAGATCATCGCAGTCGGGTTCGACTGCACCCATCAAGATGCTGGCTCGATGATACCGCCTGCGTCGGCGCTCGACCGCCTGAGCGCGAGCCTCAAGCCAGCCGCGTGATGGCGATGACCATTCCGATCAGAACCACGATCACCGTTGCTATCTGCAGCCAGAGCCAGGTTGGCGACATCGGCTCAAGCGTACTTGCTGGCGTGGCTGAAGCGCGCCTTCCGGCGTGGCCGAGCCGAATCCGCAGTTATCGTTGAGCGCAGTGCCCGATCGCTGGAGAGCGCTGCGTTCGATGATGATCGCCGGCAATGTCGCTGCCGCGGTCATCGTCCTTGGATTGCCCGCCCCCGACGCGACAGCGCGTGCTCGCGCATCATTGCGCCATTCGCCCCCCTCGGCGCTCGTGCGGAGAGCTACACGCGGGACGAGGAAGCCTCACAGCGGTCTGAGCCAGGGTCCGCATGGATCCTCGCTGCAGGCCGGCGTGAGCGTGGGTGTGACGCCGACAGAACAGCAGGATGCTCGGGAGCTCGCCGCCGCCCGCGCACTGAACGCGCACATCGTGCGCATCGAAGTGCGCTGGTCCGAATACGAAGCACAGCCAGGCGAGGTGAGCTCCGAAAGGCTGTCGCAGCTTGCCGCCTTCATGCGCGCCGCAGCCAGGAGGCGCATCAAGGTGATAGTGCTCTCGCAGGGGACGCCCTGCTGGGACTCCACCGCGCCCGTGCAGATCGAGGCGGCGTGCCTTCCCGGGCAGAGCAGCAAAGCAAACGCCTGGCCGCCGGCCAACGACGCCGCCTACGGCACGTTCGTGGCATTTATCGCCCAGCGCTTTGCCTCCGAGCTTGCTGCGATCGAAGTCTGGAACGAGCCCGATCAGGCAAATGAAGACTACCTTGCAGGACCGGAAAAGGCCGCCCACTACGCCGAGATCTTGAAGGCCGCATACCCCGCGATCAAGGCGGTCGCACCGCAGATCCCGGTACTGGCGGGGTCCTTCATCGGGCCCACGGGCTACTTCCTGCGTCTGCTCTACGAACACGGCATCCAGGGCTACTACGACGGCCTCTCTGTGCACTTCTACACGCTCACGCTCGCCGCGCTGCACGTGATCCACGAAGTCCAGCTCCAGCACCACGACAGCAAGCCGATCTGGCTCACCGAGTTCGGCTGGCCGGCCTGCGCGCCCAGCGAGCAGATCCAGCAGGAACAGGCGTGCGTGAGCGCTCGCGTGCAGGCCGAGAACCTTGCATCGATGACACATGAGCTGGCACGCCTGCCATATGTCGCCGCCGCCGTCTTCTACAAGCTCCAGGACTCGCCCGAAGAATCGTTCGGCGTGCTGACCGAAAGCGGCGCGCGCAAGCCCTCCTTTGCCGCGGTTGCGCGCGCTTTTGCAAACCCCCTCGCCAAACCCGCGCCGGTGCGCCTGCAGCTGCTGCGCTCCGCCGCTGGGCTGATCGCCACAGGCTCGGCGCCTGTCGGCGACTACATGCAGCTTGAAGCGCTGCGCGACGGTCATCTTCGCTACAGCACGCTCTTCACGCTCGATCGCTTCAATCGCTATCGGGTGGCGCTGCCGGCTGCGATCGGGGCGCGCGGGCTGCTGGTGCGCGTCCACCAGTACGGCTACCCGCCGCGGTCCGGAGCGCACGCGCGCGCCTGATCGCCACGCCGCGGCGACGCCCGCGTGGCGCTTGCGCCCTACTCGGCGCCGTGGAAGAGCGCGAAGATGGTCATCACGAGGATCTTCAGGTCAAGCCCGATCGACCAGTGGGCAATGTAGTAGTTGTCCCACTCGACACGTTCAGCCAGCGAGGTCTTGCCGCGCAGGCCGTGGACCTGCGCCCAGCCGGTGATCCCGGACTTGACGCGGTGGCGATCGCCGTAGCGGGCGATTTCCTCGCGGAAGAGCTCGACGAACTCCGGGCGCTCCGGGCGTGGCCCGACCAGCGACATCTCGCCACGCAGGACGTTGAAGAGCTGGGGAAGCTCGTCCAGCGCGGTCGAGCGGATGAAGCGCCCGATCGGCGTGCGCCGATCGACGCCCTCGATGCCGCCCGGAGCCATGTCGCGGCCACGCCAGCTCAAAGAGCCCTTGCGAGTGCCCTCGGCAGCCTTGCCGGCGCCCTCTGCGACGGGCTCGCTCACCCGCATCGAGCGGAACTTGTAGAGGTCAAAGAGCTTGCCGTCGCGGCCGACCCGCCGCTGGCGGAAGAGGATCGGCCCACGCGAGGTCAGCCGCACGGCGAGCGCCACTGAGGCCATCACCGGCGCAAGCAGGATCAGCAGGATCGCAGCTACGATGCGGTCGAAGGCGTGCTTGAGCGCGAACTGGAAGCCCGTCGGGCTCACCATGCGCAGGCTCAGCAGCGGCAGCCCGCCGACGGCGTCGTAGTCGATGCGGTTGTTGATCGTGTCGAACATCCGCGGCACCACCGAGACCTCGATGCCAAGTTCCTGACAGCGCTGGACGAGCGGCGAGACGCGCGAGTCGGTGGTCGAGGAGAAGGCGACGATCAGGTGCTCGACGCCGGTGCGCGCGACGATCTCGTCGACCTCTGCGACGCTGCCGATCACGGGCACCGCGCATTCGCCGATTTCTTCAAGCGAGCGGGGCTCGTCATCGAGGAAGCCCGCCGGCCACAGCCCATACTCCGGGTGCGCTTCAAGGCGCTTGGCGATCTGGGTGCCGACGATTCCCGCGCCGAGAATCAGCACCGGACGGCCCACCATCCTGCGCGCGCGCGCCCAGCGCTGGCCGAGCGAGAGCAGCGCGCGTCCACCCGCCACAAGGGCAAGCGTTATCAGCCAGTCACGCAGCCAGGTGCCCTGGCCCGGCGAGTGGTCATCGGCGAACAGCCCCAGCGCAAGCACGAGCATGGCGGCAATCGAGACCGCGGCAGCAACCGGGACGACCGTGTCCAGGAACAGCGTGCGCAGGTGCGAGCGGTAGAGACCACGCGTGTAGAGAAGGACCATCACCAGCGCCGGCAGCGCAAGCAGCGGCTTGTCGTAGTCGGCCAGATGGGCGGTGGCATCCGGGCCACCCAGCGCGATCACGCCAGCAGCGACCGCTGCGCAGACGTCGACGAGCGGCCGCAGCAGACGCCAGCCTTGTTCTTCAAGCAGCCACTGCAGCAGCCCTGCGCGACGCCTCACCAGCTGCGCGCGGTGGTCCAGCGCCACCTCTGACGCCCGCAGCTCGCGCTGCAGCGGAATCGGTGTCGTGGTCGTCTGCTTGGATATCTCAGGAAAGCTGCTCATCTGCTCTCTCATCGCATCGTCTGCTGATCGCCGTCGCGTAACCGCACATCTGTCCCGTTAGGCGCATTGGCGGATCAGTCCCGGCCTGCCGCCAGCCATCGCGTCAGAACGCTCAGCGCGGCAAGCGCAACCAGGATCAACGCCGCCGCGAGCAGGTCGCCGCCCGAGAGCCCGAGCGCAGCAACCGCTGCCATCCGTCTCCCGGCTTCAAGCCGGCCCCGCGCAGCATATCCGTGGGCCGCGGCTCTCGCTCCACCGCTGCCCGCCTGCGTGGCACCGATACCGGAGGCGGAGCCTGCGCCCCCAGATCCGCCTCCGTGCGCGCCTGCGCTGTGAACGTAGCCGCTCTGGGCTTCAGCACTGCGGCCCGAGCCGCCGCGTGGACCCTGCGCGTTTGTGCCCGAGCCACCGTCAGCGGTGCCCGCGCCGACACCCTGCGGCGCATGCGCAGATCCCTGCCCTGCGCGCCCCTTGCCCTGTTCTTCGCCGTAGAGGTGCGAGCCGACGATCACCTCCGCGCCCGCACCAGGGCCGCCGTAGCCGCTGAGCGTGGGGGCTTCGGCTTCGGTGCCGGCTGACCCGTGCGCAAGCGCGCGCGCGGGCGCGCAGACGCAGGCGAGCAGCAATGCGACGGCAACTGCGCCAAGCCGGAAAGGGCGCCCCTGCAGGTAGCGCACCTCATTGCTCCACGTCCAACTTCCTGCTGCCATCATCGTGCCCGGCAATCCGAGCAAACCGGGCTCCTATCAAGTCGGGATCGGTTGCGGCCACCTCTCCACTCGCATGCCCAGGGCTTTGCGAGGCCGCATGCTCAGATTAGCGCAGGAGCACCCCGCGCATGCGCTCTGCGCGGGCGCGATTGCATCCGATTGCGAGCTTTGCCGAGCGATGGACAGCTTACCGAAGCGGGCGGCCGACGCAGGAAGAGAGCTGAGCGCGGTCACAATTTCTCCGCACTTTCGGCCCAGATTCAGTTATAGTAGACGAGATCAAGGGGAGATCTACAGGAGCATGAAGCCCATCTCCGTCTTCGGCGGCCTCGTCAAAGCGCCTAAGAGCGCGCAGAAAGCAACGCGCTAGCGGGATGCGGTGCGATGTCCTCGGGCAACAGCAGCTCTCGGGGACGGCCGGCGCGCGCGAGCATGTATACGGCTTGGAGGGCAGCCCGGGCTGCCCTTCCTGACGCGGAGGTCACAACCACACTGCTGCGCGGCGTGAGCGGGGCCGGCGGCGCGCGAGCCGGCGCGCCACGGCGTCCGTGGCTGCCCGTGCTCACAGGCGATCGACCGACGAAGCGCGTCGCGCTGGCGGCAGTCGCGCTCGCTGCCTTCGCGGGCGCCGGCTTCTGGTCTGCGACGCGCCTCGAGCTGCGCTCAGCCTCGGCGGCCGTGATCGTCGTCACCGCCGCTGCCGTCATCGAGATCGTCGCCGCCCTGCTTTTCGCAGACCGCTTCCGGCGCTATCGACGCACCCGTGATCTACTGCTTGCGGCGGGCCTGACCACGGACTTTGGCGCCAGCCTGCTCACGACGATCATGGTTGACCGCTCGCTCGCCCCGCTCGGTCACTCGCCGGAGTGGATAGCGCTTGGTGGGCGGCTCGTAGGCTGGAGCCTGGTGGCCGCGGCGGTTCTCGCCCACGATCGCCCGCTCGTTGCGGTGAGCGCGCGCCGCATCTGGCGCCTGATCCTCTGCGGCATCCTCCTCGGGCTCCTTGGCATGGTGGCGCTCTATGCGACGGCAGAGACGGTGCCGCTCCTGGGGGCGGTGGCCCCCACCGGCAACGGCACCGCGGCGGTAGCGGTGCATGCAGCGCTCGCGCTGGTCATGCTTGTTGCAGCCATCGGCGCGCGGCCGTCCGCGCTCGCTGCTGGCGACGCAACCGGATACGCGCTGCGGGCGGCGTGCGGCCTTGCCGCCGCCGCCGCAATTGCCGCCTGCGCCTCGCCCCTGATCTACGCAGATCGCGTGGAGAGCGCGGACATTCTACATCTCGGCTGGAGCATCGCGCTGCTCGGCTATCTGTGCCTGGAGTGGTCGGCGGACGAGCGGATCGGCTGGCTCCGGCGCATTGAGCGCGAGCGCCAACGGCTGGCGGCGGATATCCACGACCTCGTCATGCAGGATCTCTCCTTCGCGCTCGCAAGCGCCCGCATGATCGCGCAGGACAGCGACCAGACGGGATCTCGCGGACAGCAGATGTCCCTCACACCCGACGCGCCGAGTGGACCGGAGGGCGTGGTGCTGGCGGGCGAAAGGGCGCTGCATGGCGCGCGCCGACTCGTCCGCGAGCTCATCGTAGGCGACGAGGAGCGCCTGCCGATCGGTGCGGCGGTCCGACAGTGCGCGCTGGCGGCCGCCCGCACGACTCGGTTGAAGGTGCGCTTCGCCGGGATCGATGGGCGTGCGCCAAGCGAAGCCGCGCGCGCCGTGCTGCTGCACCTCACACGCGAGGCCGTCACAAACGCCGTCAAGCACGGAGCGCCACGGCTGATCGAGATTGTTCTCACACATGGCCGCATCGGCGGCTGGCGGCTCTTGATACGCGACGATGGTTGCGGCTTCGATCGCCAGGAGCTGTGCGAGGGCTTTGGAATACGCAGCATGCGCGAACAGGCTGAGGCGCTCGGCGGAAAGCTCATGCTGCGCAGCAGCGCAGGCTGCACCGAGGTGGAGGCGCACCTGCCGTGAAGGAGCCGCGCGTCGTGATCGCCGACGACCATGCGCTTGTGCGCCTTGGGATACGGATGGCGTTGGTGCGGGGCTCGATGCACGTCGTGGCTGAAGCCGCAGACCGCGATGGCGCGATCGCCGCCGTGCTGCGCGAGAGCCCCGACATCTGCCTGCTCGACCTCTTCATGCCCGGCGGCGGCATCGAGGCGGCGGCGGTGATCGCGCAGACGGCGCCCGCGACCGCCGTTGTGATGCTGACGGTCGCCGCAAGCCCGGACATCATGCTTGCTGCAGTGCGCGCAGGGGCACGCGGGTTCCTGGTCAAGGACACCTCTCCAGATCGCCTCCCCGCGGCGCTGCGTGGCGTGCTCCGCGGTGAGGCGGCCCTTCCGCGCTCGGTCCTTGGCGGTGCGCTCACGCAGCTGCGCGAGCTCGCGGATCGCACGCCCAGCCCACTGCGCGTCGGCGATGTGCGTCTGTCGACCCGCGAGTCGGAAGTGCTGCGCATGCTGCGCGCCGGCCTCTCCACGACCGAGATCGGGGAACGTTTGGCGCTCTCGCCGACGACCGTCCGCCGTCACATCTCAACCGCCGCAAGCAAGCTCGGAGCAGCCAACCGTCAAGAGGCGCTGCGCGCCCTCGCCTGAGCGTCTCAGCGCACAATCCTCGCGCGCTCGGCGACAACGGCCGCCTGCACGCGATTGCACACTTCAAGCTTCTCAAAGATGCGCGTCACGTGCTGCTTGACCGTATGCTCGCTGATTGCCAGCGTGCGGCCGATCGAGCCGTTGGGCGCCCCGCTTGCAAGGAGGCTCAAGATGCGTTGCTCGCGCGCGCTCAGCAGCGCGCAGGCTGCGCGCGCCGTGCGCTCTGAGCGGCTCATACGCTCGCTTGCCCCGATATGCGCTCTGGCGGCCCGCAGGAGCATGCGCGCTGAGTCGCGCGGCAGAGCAAGCTGACCTGTGAACGCAAGCCGGACTGCGCACGGCAGCGCATCGGGGTGCGCATCCTTGGTGAGGTAGCCGTATGCCCCATGCGCAATCGCCGCGGCGACGTCATCCGGATCGGCCGAGGCCGTCAGGACGAGCACCCGCACCGCGGGCGCACGCTCCGCCAAGGCGTCGATGACCTCGATACCGGAGGGTCGCTGCATGGCGAGATCGAGAACCAGCACGTCAGGCGCCAGGCGCGTCGTGAGCGCAAGGGTCTGATAGCCGTCTGCGGCGTCGCCCACGACCGCGATGCCGGCCACCTCCAGAACATGCCGCGCCGCCTCCCGCAGCAGCGCGTGATCGTCCGCGATGACGACGCGCGGTCTCCCCGAGGACATGTCCATCGACTGCAGAGAGTAGCCCCAACAGCGCCCTGCTTGCACCCTTCGGGCCGATCCGCGTCGTCCTTTGCGTGCCGTCGCGTGCACGCAAGCACGAAGGGCTGTGGACAAGCGTCCAGCTGCACGCGCGCCCCTCAAGCTCACGCAGGGACCGGCCGATGCGCTGCCGACGTGAAGTCGCCGCACACGCAGCTCCTCAGCTCACCGGCCCGGCAGGCGCGACTGCTCGCAACGGCTGCTCTCCTTACGACGTTGCTATGTCCGCTGGGAGCGTCGGCCGCGAGCGCTCATCCCTTGCATGCTGCAACAAGCCTTGCGCGCCGCCGCACACCGCAGCTGTCGCAGCAAGCAGCCGCGCAGCGCCGGCAAAGCTGTCTGCGACGCGCTCGCCGGCATGGCTCCAGACGCGCGCACGGGCGCTGCAGGGCACGCCACGGCGCCAGCGCGCAGACGCGCTTGCCTCGCCGCTCTGCAACGGCAGCGACAGCGACCAGCGCTGTGCTGCTCGGTGACGCGAGCGTCGAGAGCAACCGCGACTACCTGCCCCCAGGCGAAGCAGAAGCGTTTCCAACCACTGCCGCGCTTGCCGCGACGGTCAACGCCATCCATGTCTACGTCGACACGCACAACGGTGCGCGCGCAATCTCCGTCGGGTTGTACGCAAACGGCGCGAGCGGCCCGGGAAGGCTGCTTGCTGCAGCGCAGATCTCAATGCCGCCGGCAGGCAAGTGGAGCTCGGCCGCGCTGGCGCCCGTCGCGATCGCCGCCGGCACCCGCTACTGGATTGCGATCCTCGGCTTGGGCGGGACGCTGCGCTACCGGGATCGCGCCAGCGGTCCCTGCGCAGCCCAGACGAGCGCTCAAGGCGGGCTGCGCTCCCTTCCCAGCAGCTGGTCACCCGGAGTCAACTACGCTACCTGCCCGCTCTCCGTCTATCTGAGCGGTCAACTGGCGCCGCTTGAACCGGTCATCTCGCTTGAACCGCCTGCAGGCGGGGAAGAAATCTCGGGCGGCACCACAAAGACCTCCACGTCGACGACGAGCGCCACATCCATGACGGCGACGAGCACAACCCTCTCAAGCAGCTACCCGTCAAGCCTCACAAGCACGACAACGCAGTCGACCCGCTCGACTTCGGCGATCTCTTCTACCTCCACCAGCACCTCGATCACGACAAGCACGACGTCCGCACCACCTGCGCCGAGCGCCTCCTTTACGTACTCCCCGAGCGCACCGGCCGTCGGCCAGGTCGTGCATCTGAACGGCTCGGGCTCTTCGTGTGCGGCTGCCCCGTGTGCCTATCAGTGGTCGGACGACGGCTCGCCGACACCTCCGGAATCGATCCTTTGGCCACTAGGCAGCGGCGCGGAGCTGGAATACGCGTTCTCCGAAGCGGGCACGAAGTACGTGCGGCTGACGATCACCGACGCACTCGGTCGGGTTGCGAGCGTCGAGCACGACATCGTGGTGTCGAGCTCCGGCACGACGACATCGACAAGCAGCACGACGGCCGTTACCTCAAGCTCCACGAGCTCGGCAACGACTTCGACAAGCAGGACATCCACCGTCACAACCACCTCCTCGGTGACGACGACAAGCACGTCGTCGACCTCAACCGCCCCGCTCGACTGTGTCGTGCTGCCAAGCGCCTGTGGCTATCCGGACCAGAGCAACACGGGCGTCCCGGCGGGCACGACGCTCACACCGGCAAGCGGTGAAGTCGTGGTCAGGACGCCGGGCAGCGTCGTCAAGGGCCTCAAGCTCGCCGGAACGATCGTCATCGAAGCCAACGACGTGCACGTCGAAGACAGCGAAATCACCGTCTATGGCTCGCAGCACGGCTGCAGCGAACCCTGCGGCGGCGCGGGGATCCTGGTGCGCCCGGGGGTCTCTGGCACAGTGATCAGCCACGACACGATCGCAGGCGGCGCCGAAAGCGGCGAAAACGCGCTTGAGTTCTGCATCCACGCTGAGAGCAACGAAACGACGGTCACCTACGTCTACAGCCACGGCTGCACGCTCGATGCGGGCTCGGGCGGGCTGATCGAAGACAACTACTGCCTGGAGAGCTTTGAAATCCCAGGTGAACACTACGAGTGCATCTACTACGGCGGTGGTGGCGGGCCGATCACGATCAGGCACAACACGCTGCTCAACCCCCACGGGCAGACCGCGGCGATCTTCCTTAGCTCGGACTTCGGCAACGAGACCGAAGACCGGATCGAAGAAAACCTGCTCGCCGGCGGCGGCTTCGTGATCTACGGCGGCGGCTCGGGGTCGGCGGGAAGCGTGCTCGGGCCGGTGATCGTCGAGGGCAACCGCTTCTCGCGCCTCTACTACCCCGAAGGCGGCTACTACGGGATCGCCGCCTACTTCAACTGGGCAGTGACAACCTGGTCGGGAAACGTGTGGGATGAATCGCTTGCGCTCGTGCCGGAATAGCGGCTGCGCCTAGCAAAGCGCAACTTCGGTCCCGGCGCCGATTTGCAGGCGCAGTGCCCGTGGCACGGCGAAGTCACGGAAGACACGTGCATCGCGCCCGACGACGCTTGAGACGAGTCGACCGCCGACGTGAATGATGCTCGCCCCAGCAAGCACGATCGAGCGCTCGATCTCGCTGCCCTCGACGCGCACGTCAGCGCCGATCGCGGTGTAAGGGCCGATGTAGGAGTCGGCAACGCAGGCGCGTGGCCCGATCGCAACCGGCCCGCAGATCACGCTTGCAGTGATCGAGGCGGAGGGGTCGATGCGAACCGCGCCCTCGATGCTGCAGTCGGCGGAAGCGGACGGGTGATGTGTGTCGGGCACGATCGCCTCCAACGCGATCCGGTTGAGGTCAAGGAGGTCGCGCGCAGCGCCGAGGTAAGCGTGCCACGAGGCGACGACCTGAGGCTCAAGCTGAATCCGGGAGTCGAGGATCAGCAAGTGCGCCAGACAGCCGATGCTCAAGCTCTGCTGGCGCCCCCCGCCAGGCCCCTCGCCAAGCCTCGCAAGGGCACGTGCGCCGAGCGCCGCGACGCCGGCGAGGCCCAGCGAGCCGCCGAGAGGCCCAAGCTCGCCGATGCGCAGCGCCGCGCGCGCCCTGCCATCGAGCGGCTCGTCATTGCGCGCGCCACGAACAAGCGCGACAGTGGCGTCACAGCGGCACGCCAGAAGCGGCGCCAGAAGCGGCGCAAGCGGCGCGCCGACCAAGCCCTCGGCCCGGTGCAGCAAAAGCGGACCCTCACGGGCCAGTGCCGCCAGCGCGGCAAGCGCCGCGCCGACGTCAGCGTAGGGATCGCCGAGCAGCCGCGGCAAGGCGTTCTTGCTCGAGCCTGCGGGCGCGATGCACTCCGCGGCACGCCGCGCAAGTGGCTCCGGTCCCAGCACGCCCAGGCTCCCCACCCCGGCGTCCAGCAGTCGCGCAGCGACGTGTGCGACGATAGGCGCATTCGCCACCTCTTCGAGAAATGCGGCGGGGCTGTCATCGCCTTCGGGCCCGACCGCCGCGCGTTCGGGTGAGACGAGGATCACTCCCGCTGGACGCATAGGTAGTAAACGGATCCGCCTGCGCTCCGCTCGCGCGCCCGCCTCGCGGCGCCGCGCCGAGTAAGCCTCTATCGTTCACCAGCATGGCACCAGCAGCCGCAAGGCGCGCCCCGGCGCTGAGCGCCGCAAGCGCGCTTGCGCTCCTCGCAGGCGGCAGCGCGCTGATAGCGATGCCATCTGCAGGTGCGACAAGGGCGCCAGCCGGCCACGGCGGGGCTCTCGCCTACTGCACGCCCTGCCCGCTGCAGCGCTCGCGCACGAGCACCGCAGCGCATGCTGGGAGGACGCCCCGACAGCGGGCGCAAAAGCGGAACCGGCCTGGAGCGCGCCATCGCTGCACCGCACACCGGCGGAGCATGGCCGGCAAGCGAGGCACAGCGAGCATGCAAGGGCGGAGGAAGCACTCGGCAGTGCGCCATTGCGCGCGACACCGCGGCACTCCGGGACCGCACTCCACCGGTGCGTCCGTGCCGAGCGCGACCGCTGGCGACGCGGTTGCAGCCGGCATCGATGCGGGCGCGCCGACCCAGACGCAATCGACTCAAGGCACCTCTGCGCAGACCTCAACCGCCCCGCTCGACTGTGTCGTGCTGCCAAGCGCCTGTGGCTATCCGGACCAGAGCAACACGGGCGTCCCGGCGGGCACGACGCTCACACCGGCAAGCGGTGAAGTCGTGGTCAGGACGCCGGGCAGCGTCGTCAAGGGCCTCAAGCTCGCCGGAACGATCGTCATCGAAGCCAACGACGTGCACGTCGAAGACAGCGAAATCACCGTCTATGGCTCGCAGCACGGCTGCAGCGAACCCTGCGGCGGCGCGGGGATCCTGGTGCGCCCGGGGGTCTCTGGCACAGTGATCAGCCACGACACGATCGCAGGCGGCGCCGAAAGCGGCGAAAACGCGCTTGAGTTCTGCATCCACGCTGAGAGCAACGAAACGACGGTCACCTACGTCTACAGCCACGGCTGCACGCTCGATGCGGGCTCGGGCGGGCTGATCGAAGACAACTACTGCCTGGAGAGCTTTGAAATCCCAGGTGAACACTACGAGTGCATCTACTACGGCGGTGGTGGCGGGCCGATCACGATCAGGCACAACACGCTGCTCAACCCCCACGGGCAGACCGCGGCGATCTTCCTTAGCTCGGACTTCGGCAACGAGACCGAAGACCGGATCGAAGAAAACCTGCTCGCCGGCGGCGGCTTCGTGATCTACGGCGGCGGCTCGGGGTCGGCGGGAAGCGTGCTCGGGCCGGTGATCGTCGAGGGCAACCGCTTCTCGCGCCTCTACTACCCCGAAGGCGGCTACTACGGGATCGCCGCCTACTTCAACTGGGCAGTGACAACCTGGTCGGGAAACGTGTGGGAAGGAGGAGGCGCAGTGCCCGCTTCAAGCTGAGCGCGCCCGCGCAGCAGGGCCCGTGGCGCGCGGCGCAGGCGTCCGCGCAGCTCATGGCGCACAAAAGAGCGGTAGCTCTTATCCGGGACGCGTTCGACACGAAGCGCAGCCGCATGCAGGTACCCGGCAACGAAGGCAGCTCCTGAGAGCCCGCGCGGGCGCGCGAGCGCAACCTTGAGCGAGCGGGCCAGAATCCAGGGGAGCGGGTAATGGGTGATGTACGCGCAGGCTCCGTGGCGCGCACGCCCGCGCAGGCGTCCGCTTGCGCTCCCCCACGGCCGGTGGTGGAAGGCGATGAGATCGGGAAAGCTGCGCGTGCGAAAGCCGCACATGCGCGCGTACGTCTCGTCGATCGTGTCCCACCCCAGCCGCTCCTGGAGCCCGCCGATCGCCACCAGGCACTCGCGCGTGTAGCACTTCAAGGCACCTGCCACGTGATGCTCATTCGGGACGCTCTGCACGCGCCAGCTGCGACCGCCGCGGCAGCGCTCGGCATAGACCCCTCCCGCGAGCCCCAAGAGCGGATCGCGCGCAAAGCGCGCCAACAGCTGATCGAAGTAGTCACCGGGGAGCTCAATGTCGCCATCCAGCTTGGCAATGTGCGTGTAGGATCGCCAATGGACGCTCGCCAGCGCATAGTCAAACCCGGCAATCTCGCGTGCCTCGGCGAGGCCGTCGCGCGCGCGCTTGCCGCACTGCGGCATGCTCAGCGTCCGCATGAAGGGAAGGCGCACGCGAAGCGCCGCCAGGAGCTGCGGGGTGCGGTCGCTGGAGCCATCGTCGACCACCAGCCAGAGGTCGGGCTGACGGCGCTGGCGCTGCAGCGCAGCGGCTGTGCGCTCGATGTGCGCCTCCTCGTCGCGGACTGCGGAGACTACAAGCAGGGTGCAGCGGCTCACAGCAGCGCCTCGCTGAGCGGCTTCAGCCGCCGCCTGCTCTCGATCGCGCGACGGATCGCGCCCTCGGCCGCATCGGCCGCCGCCCGCCATGAAGCATCTTGAACGCTCCCTGTGGCCGCCGCCGCGCCAGCAGCGCGCTCGGCGTCGGGGCGCTCGCAGAGCTCGCAGAGCGCCGCAGCAAGCTCAGGCGGAAGCGGCTCGGCGTAGCGGACAGGCGCCGCGGCAAGCAGGCTGCGGGCACACTCGGACTCGTTGATGACAGGGATACAGCCGGCGGCCAGCATCTCCAGCGGCACAAGCGAGAGGTTTGTCGCCGACAGCGCGAGGCCTGCGGTGCAGTGGTTGTAGAGCTCATTGAGCTCGCTGGGACCAAGCAGGCCGTGCTGGCGCGCGGCAAACGGAAGCCTCCTCAGGCGCTCGCCGTAGAGATGCAGCGGAATCTCCGGGTGGCGCTCGGCGAAGAGCTCGAGGGCTGCAAGGGCAAGCTCCGGCGCGCGGCGCGGCGTCGATGGGCGCACGTAGAGGCAAACGCCTCTGCGCGCCGGGTCATCGCCGGCTACGTCGAGGCGGTAGGTAGCTGTGTCGGCGCCGAGGTCAAAGTGCTCCGCGGCCATGCGATAGCGCTCGCGCAGGCGCTCCGCAAGCCACCGACCAGCCGTCAGCCCGTAGAAGCCGAAGCGGTAGGTCGCCTCCGCAAGCAGAGCGGAGCTCCCGGCCGCGTAGAAGGCCGGCTCGAGATCCTGAACTAGGTACATCCGCGCGCTGGCCGCGTTTGATCGCCGCAGCGGATAGGCGGTTTCCCACGAGGTCGCGAAGATCGCATCGGCGTCGCCGATGCCCTCACTCAAGTCGCGGATCTCCGCCGCCAGCTCCGGCCACCACGCACGCATCCGCTCGCGATGGCGCCGCAGCGGCCAGCAGTGGCGGTCGTAGAGGTAGATCGTGCTCCGGTGCCCTGACTGCGCCAGGCCGGCGATCAGTCGCGCGATCGTGGTGAAGCCGCCCGCGCCGGCGGACTGCGGAACGCAGATCCAGGCGATCGTCAGCCGATCACCCTCCCGTCGGGCGCGTGGCAGCGTCAGCCTCGGCTTCGGATCGGCGACGCCGACCAGATCGGCGCGCGCCAACGGCGGCGATTCGCCGAGCGGGCCGCAGAGCGCCCGCGCCACACGCCGGCGCAGGCGAGCGCGCACCCCCGACCAGCCTTCAGCGCGGTGCAACGCGCCCAGCTGCCGGGCACGATCGAGCACCCCGATTGTCAAAGCCGGCGGCCCGGTGCTCCGCGCGGGCTCGGAGAGCATCTGCGCGTAGGCGCTCAGGAGGCTGCGCTCACAGTGCTCCCAGGCAAAAAGCTCCTCGACGCGCGCCCGGCCGCACGCCCCCATCTGCGCGCGCCGGCGAGGGTCGTCCAAAAGCTCCGCGATCCGATCGGCGAGCGATGAGGGCCTGCTCGGCTCCGCATAGAGAGCCGAAGGGCCCGCCGTGTGCCGCGTCTCGGGCAGGTCGTACGCGACGATCGGCCGCGCAAAGGCCATGTACTCGGCGACCTTGACCATCGTCGAGCGGTCATTGAGCGGTGAGGAGGGCTCCGGCGCGAGGCAGAGGTCGGAGGTACAGAGCAGGCTCGCGATCTGGGCATCATCGATCCAGCCACAGAAGCTGACCGCGCCTGCGAGACCAAGACTTTCGGCGAGCGCCTCCAGCCGCCTGCGGTCGGCCCCCTCGCCGGCGAAAACCGCATGCCAGTCTGTGCGACGTCTCGCCAGCGCGCTCAGCGCATGGAGCGCGTGCTCGACCCCGTCCTGGGGCGCCATCACGCCGACGTAGCTGATCAGGTGCGCGCGCCCCCGCTTGAGCTCGACGGCCGGCTCGACCGCGTGCAGGCGCGCGAGATCAGGGCCATTGCGCACGACGAAGACCGACTCGGCGCGCTTCCCGCAGCGCTCGGTTGCAACCCGGCGGTAGGACTCGTTGGTCGCGATCACCGCGTCGGCCGCCCGGATCGCCAGCCGCTCGGATGCGAGCGCAAGCCCGTAGAGCGGCAGCGCTCCGCCGCCATAGCGCTCGCGCACCAGCTCCGGGGTCAGGTCGTGGTGGTCGAAGATCAGCCGCGCGCCGGCGCGGCGCGCGGGCCAGGCGGCAAGCAGCAAGAAGTCCGGTGGGTTGCAGACGTGGACGATGTCAAATGGCCGCCCACTGCTCAGGGAGCGCACAAGCCGCCGGCAGCGCCGCCACGCCTGCAGGTACTCGCGCACGTAGCCAATTGCGCCGCCTTGAGAGAAGCGCAGCGGGTAGCGGTGGACGTAGACAGCCTCGCGAACCTCGAAGCGCGCGCTCTCGCCGCTGGGCGCCCGCTCGCCCGCAGCGCCACAGGGGCAGACGACATGTACCTCGCAGCCGGCGCGCGCGAGCGCACGGGCGATGTCCCAGACGCGCCGGTCAGATGGCACCGACTCGTTCTCGCTCAGCAGCAACACTCGCTTGCCTCGCAACAGCATGCGTTCGACCTGCGACATAGAAGGCTCCGCAGCAATCAACGGCTCGAGGCGGCGATCGCTTGTGTAGAGCCGGGGTGATCACTTAGCGCCTGTGCAAGCCGACGGGGCGGTCGGTCGTTGCCTTCAGGGACCGGATGGTCGCCCCGCTGCAAGAAGCTGCCGATGAGAGCGCGTGCCCCAGCCAAGCTGCCCGTCCAAGACGCCCGGCGCATCCCGGCGCATCTGCTGCGACGCTCGCAGGTACGCTTGGCCGCGCGCGCCGCTTACCTGGTGGCACGGCGCACAGCAGCCACGCTTACGATCGAGCGCCGCCTGGGGGTCGAGACGGCGCGCGAGCTCGGCCTTGCAGAGCTTGGCCTCGACGCCCGCGAGCGCTGCCGCTACGAGCCCTCCGCTTGGCATGCTCTGCGCCGCATCCTCGCACCGGAGGAGATCGGCGCAGATGACGTCTTCCTCGATGTCGGCGCCGGCAAAGGGCGCGTGTTGCTGCAGGCACTGCGCTACCCCTTCAAGCGCGTGATCGGCGTCGAGCTCTCGCCGCAGCTGGCGGCGATCGCGCTCGGCAACCTCGCCCGCTGCAGCGACCCAGTCATGGCAGGAGCGCATGAAGTGATAACGGCCGATGCGACGCGCTTCCCGATCCCCGACGAGGTGACGGTGATCTACATGTTCAACCCGCTGCGCGGCGCGGCGTTTCGCGAGCTTCTGGCGCGCATCGGCGAGAGCGTCGAGCGTCGGCCGCGGCCACTGCGGCTGATCTACAACACGCCGCTGGAGGAGGCTGCGCTGCTTGAGAGCGGGCTTTTCCTGCCGCTGCGCGCGGTGCGCGGTCGGCGGCCGGGCCGCGCCTGGGCGGAGAAGACCGCGATTCGCATGTACGTGCTCAGAGCCGAGCTCTGCGGCGGTGATAGCGAGCACGGGGCCACGCGGTGACCATGTGACCAGGTCGGCCAGCGCGCGCCGCACCGGCCCGAGCTGCTAGGTCTCCACGATGATCTTGCCGTCGCGCTCGCTCAGCCACGCCACGCAGCCCGATAGCGGCGCACACGGCCCACAGCCCTGCGACCATGCATCGGCCTGCGGCTGCGCGCCGAGCACCTCGCTGCGGGAGCGGGCACGCCACCAAAGCGCGATCTCACGCGGGAGCGCGTGCCAGCCGCCCTCCTGATCGGCCAGAAAGCCAAGCAGCTCGTCGTAGCAGGCCAGGCGCTGCTGAGAGACCAGGTAGTCCGGGTGCGTGATCACGTTGATCAGACCGTTGTTCTGGATGATCCATTGCGCCTTGCGCAGCCAGACCTCGATCCCGCGCGCGCGTAGGATCGCAAAGAGCGTGTGGTCCTGCGCAAGCGTGATTGGGAGCTCGACGAGGTCGCCGAACGTGAACGGGAAGATCGAGCAGCAGCCGCCCGGATGCGGCTCGAACGGGTCGCTGTCGGGGAAGGAGCTGTCATAGAGGCAGCCGAGCTCGTGCATCCACTCGGCACGCCGATGGGTGGCCGGCGAGCGGAAGCCACTTGCCCCCCACTCGCTCATGTAGGCGTGGATCAAGGGCAGCTGCGCCTCGAAGCGGCGTCGGCTTTGAAAGAGCTTGCAATCGTGGCTGATCCCGTGCAGGCCGATCTCGCAGCCCGCATCGCTCAGCAGCTCAAACACCCCGGCAGGGATCTCATAGTCCTCGGCCACGAAGTTCCACGCAGAGATGAAGCCGTGCTTGCGCTCGACCTCGAGCACCCGCTCGATGTTTGCGATCCCCGCCGGCCCCTCGACGTCGTGCGTGAGCGCAAAGGCAAAGCGCTTGCGGTCGGGCCAGTATGCAAGGATCGCCAGGCGACGCGCCCTGTGTCTCAACAGCAGAGCGCGCAGTCGCTGCCGCTCGAGCTCCAGCGCGATCGGCTCGATCGGCCAGGCGGGAAAGGGCCGCCTGGCCTGGCGATGCGCATAGAGGCGCCGGGCGCCAAGCTGCAGAGCGCGCGGAATCAGCGGCTTGAGCGCGTAGTAGGCGGCAAGCGCGCCCCCAGACTCGGCTTGCGGACGATAGCGTTCGTAGTGGTAGTAGTCGGGGTCGAGCGTCATCCTGTGTGCCGGTAGAGTGCGGCGCCGATCACCCGGCCGGTGAGCGGCGGCGAGTGGCTGATAAGACGCCGCAGCGGGCGCGGAACGGCGCGCGGCGGCTCGCCGGCCTTGAGGCTTGGCGCGCGCGCGCCGATCCGGCTGTAGGCGAGCAGATGCTCTTCGGCTCCCCAAGAGCGCTTGAAAGATCGCAGTCCACGGTCGGCAAGCTCGCTGCGGCCGAAGTCGAGCTCTCGGAGCCCGGCGTCGCGGCCCGCTTCGATCGCGCTCATCAATAGTGCATGGTTGGCGCAGAGAGCACGGCCGGCGGCGCTTGTCGCACCGTACTTGTAGAGCAGCGTGCCGTTGAACTGGAAGAACACACCGCCCGCCACCGGCGCGCCGCGGTGGTGAGCGAGCGCAACAAAGCCCAGGTCGGCGCGCAACAGCTCGGCAAAGCGCATGATGAAGCTCCGCGGCTGCGTCGGCAGCCCCAGCCGACGCCGGGTCGCAAGATGAAGTTCGAAGAAGGTCGCAAGATCCTCCGGACGCCGGCCGAAGCTGACGCTCACGCCTTCGCGGCGGGCGCGACCGATCGCTGCCCGAGTGCCTTTTGTGAGCCCGCGCCTGAGCTCCGCCTCCGAGGGCGCAAGCGCGAGGCGATGACCGACAAACTGCTCGCCAACCGCAGCGCAGGGCATGCGGTCGCGCACCTCGACGCGCAGGCGCTCACGCGCGGCAAGCTGCCACAGCGCAGCCTGCAGCATTTCATGCTCGGCGCCGAGCTCCTCCCACGCGCCCACGCCGATCGGCCCACAGCGATCGCTGAAGGGCAGGCAGACGTAGCGCCGCCCGGTCAGCAGGCTGCAGACGCGTGCGAGCGGGATGCCGGCTCGCAGGCGCCCGCGCGGCCCGAGCACGCAGAGCGCAACGATCTCGTAGCGATACTGCTCGTGCAGCAAGCGCAGCCAAGCAGCATGATGGAAGATGTTCGCCTGCGGGCTTGCAAGAGCCAGCTCCTGCCAGCTCGGGTCGTAAAGCGGGTCGACGAGCGCAACAACCATCGCTCGCGTTGCTCCCGGGCGCACCTCAGCGCCGCCCGCCAGCGGCAGCGGAGGAGGCCTGAAGGCGCTGCTCGGCCAGTGCGCCTACATCCGCGCGCAGGACCGCCGCCAGCGCGCTGCGCTCGCAAAGCGCCCTGCCCTGCCAGCGGCGGGCGCCACTCAGCGCAAGCGGGGAGAAGACCAGCGCCCGCAATGCGTGGCGCAGCACAAGCGCCGCGCGCAAAGCGAGCGCGTGACGGGCGCCAAGATGCTTGCGCCCGAAGAGCAGCTTCGCGTAGCTGAGCTGCGCGGCCAGGGCTGGCACGCCCGGCCCGCCGGTGTGGTGGGTGATGGTCATCATCGGCAGATGCGCGACCTCCCAGCCGGCGCGATGGAGCCGAAGACATAGGTCGGTCTCCTCGGAGTACATGAAGAAGCGCTCGTCGAGGCCCCCGACCGCCGCAAGCGCCTCAGCGCGCAGCATCAGAAACGCACCGACCGCCCAGTCGATCGTGCCTTCGCGGCCATAGGCGACCGGGTCGCGCTGCTCCTCGCCGAGCCCCTGCAGGGCGGTCACCCGCGAGCAGCCAAGCGCCTCCGCAAGCACACGCCCGGGGGTCGGGAAGCGCCGGATCGACCATTGCAGCGCACCCGCCGGGGAGCGCTGTATCACGCTCGCGGCACCCAGGCGGGGACGAAGCTCGAGGTGCCCCACGATCTCGGCCAAGGTGCCGCGCTCTATCGTCACGTCCGGGTTCAGCAGCAGCAGAAAGCGGCCACGGGCGTGCGCAAGCGCCCTGTTGCTGGCCGCGGCGAAGCCGACATTCTCACCGCGCAGAAGACGTGCTTGCGGGAATGCCTCGGCGATCCGCTGCGCGGTGGGCTCGGTCGAGGCGCAGTCGAACACCAGCCACTCGACGTCGATCGGGCCGCTGGCTGCCATCGCGGAGCGCAGTGTCGCGAGCGCCAGCTCGGTGCGATTGTGGGTGACGACAATGACGCTCAGGTCGGGGCGCTTCGGCACCCTTGCGCGATCGCTGCTCGCGGGCATCGTGTCAAAAGAACGGCGCTGCAGCGCCCGTTCTCCCGCCACCTCGCGGGCATCAGGGCCCAGCGCGCCGCGCGGCGCGCAAGGCCGGGTGCCGGCGAGCCGTTGTTCGGTTGAGCCCTGGCTGCCGCAATCTGGCGGCACAGGGCGACTGCACGATGGAGCTTGCACTTGCCCTACGAGAGCTGCTGGGTCACCGCCGGGCGCTGATCGCCGGGCTCGTGGTTGCCGCCCTTGGCGCGCTGCTGAGCGTCTACAGGTTTGATGGGCTTTCGCTCAAGCCGCGTGGGCTACGCTACGCAACGGCCGCTACAAGCGTCTTTGTCGACACCTCCTCGTCGGTGCTGGGCAACGTCGGGCAGAGCTTCGAACCGCTGCAGTCGCGCGCCAGTGCCTACGCGAACTTCATGGCCTCGCCGACCATCCTGCAGATGATCGGCGCCCACGTGGGCATCGCCGGCGATCGCCTCTACGCGGCCGGGCCCGTCGACCCCTCTGTGCCGCGCATCATTGAGGAACCGACGGCGGTCGAGCGCAACGTCGAGATCACCGGCGAAACGGACCCCTACCGCCTGAACTTCAACTCCGACCCGAACATGCCGACGATCGGCATCTACGCGCAGGCTCCGACGCGTGCGCTGGCGACAGCGCTCGCAAACGCCGCAGCCACAAGCCTCGACGAATATGTCACCCACATCGAGAGCGAACAGCACGTCCCACCGCGCCAGCGTGTGGTAGTGCGGGCGCTCGGCTCTGCGATCGGCGGCACCGTCGATGGCGGAGTGGCGAAGACGATCGCCGCGATGACCTTCATCGCGATCCTGCTCGCATGGTGCATCGGGATCCTGATCGTGGCCCGCTTCGCCGCACACTGGCGCGCGAGCGCAACGCTCGCAAACGACGGGCGCGGGCACCGCGGCGGCGGCTCGCAGAGCGGTCGTGCCCCGGACGCGGCCAGCGAAAAGCGGCGGAGGCAAGCCAAGGAGCCTCCGGAGCCGCTTCTCGGCCTCGGGGCGGGCGCGGCGCCCGCGCGCACCGCCGACGGTGGACGCGGTCGGGCAGCCTGAGCGCATGAGCGCGGCCGCTGCCAGCGCCGACGCGTTCCCGCGCACTCGTCGGCCGCTGCCGTGGGCGCTTGCGGCCTTCATGGCGCTGCTCTACCTGGCGCCGGTCGACTCGACGGAGGTCAAGATCCACCTGCCTGTCGGATCGCAGATCGATCGCTTCGCGGTGGTCGCGATCCTCTTGCTCTGGGTTCTGCACGGCGGCGACCGCCGGGCGTTCATGCGCACGCGCCGCTCACGTCTCTTCGTCGGCGCAGCGTTCGCGTTTCTGGCGCTGGCGATCGCAAGCCTGCTCTTGGACGCACCACTGATCGTCAATGTCAGCGAGCTGACCCTTGCCGAGAAGCGCTTCGCGCTCTTGGGCTCGTTCCTCGTGCTCGGATGGTTCACCCTCACCGCGCTGCGCTACGTGGACCTGCCGGGCTTCATCGGGTACATGATCGGCCTTGGCTCGCTCACAGCGCTCGGGGTGCTCTTCGAGCGCCATACCGGCTACAACCCCTTCTACGAACTCAGCCGCGCGCTGCTGGCGCCGGTCGCTACGGTCGCCCCCTCCCCGACAGACATCCATCCGGCTTTAGGCAGTGACGGGCGCGTCACTGTTGTCGGCCCGACGATCCACGGCTTGGCGCTGACGACGATGATGGCCGTGCTGATGCCCTTCGCACTCGTGCGCATGCTCGATGCCACCTCGCGCCGGCAGTGGTGGTGCAACGGGATCGCCTTCGTATTGATGCTCGCCGCCGGCGCCTCGACCGATCGCAAGAGCGCGCTCGTGGTGCCTGCCGCGGTAGTCCTCTTCGTCGCCTGGCACCGACGGCGGCAGATGCTGCGCCTGGCGCCGCTCGGCGCCGTGCTGCTTGTGGCGATGGTGCACCTTGCCTCGCCGGGAGCGCTCGGAACGCTTTTCAGCTCTGAAACGCTGACGAGCAGCTCGACAAGCCACCGCCTGGGCGATCTCACGAACGTGATGCCGGACATCCTCGCCCATCCACTGCTCGGGCGCGGCTACGGGACCCTGGATCCCGAACAGCCGCGAGTCTTCCGGATCAACGACAACGAGTACATCGACGAGATCTGGGAGGACGGCGTCGCCGGACTGATCGCCTATCTGTTCATGATTCTCGCCCCGATCATCCTCGCCCGCCGCGCGATCAGCGGCGGTGATGCCCTGCGCTCCTCGCTGGCGCTTGCCGGCGCTGCCGGCTGCGTCGCCTACCTTGTCGTGAACGCGCTCTTTGACGCGATGTCCTTCCCGCAGGCGCCGTACATGTTCTTCACCGTGGCCGCCCTCACAACCATCGCCGCCGCGGGTGCGGCTGGCGATCAGCTGCTGCCTGCGCGCACCGCGCGAGCGCACGGCCCCATCGTGGAGGGGCAGCTGCTTGCAGGCTCGCAGGTGCCGGGCGTCTAGCGCCGCCTGCTTGCGGGGCGCTGCCGGGAGCCGCTGCGCGCGCTGGCGAGCGTCCGCAAGGCGCCTGCGGCGAAGGCCGCTGCGATCGGGCAGGGCGCCCCTACGGCCAGGTACCTTCCGCCGCTCAGCGGCACGATCATCTCGGGCGTCCCGGCAACGCCGCAATAGGCGCGGCGGCCGCCGGCGCGCGCCGGCATGCGCGCGCGCAGCTGCCTTACCGGCGATCCCGAGCGCCACTGCTGCGAGAGCAGCGCAAGCGTGACCAGCCGCTTCACCGCGGGGGCCCGGTAGATGCACGTCGGCCCTTGGAGCGCAAGCTGCGCGGAGACGGAGGCGCCGAGAATCCGGCCGGCCTGCTCGCTTCCGAGCAGTGCGCAGGGGTCCGGTTTGCTCGCGCCGTCCGCTGAGACCTCGTCATCGATCGCACCCGCTTCGACCCGCGCGCGCTGTGGTGCCCCCGATGCGCTCACGATGTCGCGCCCGATCACCGGGCTGGCACCGCTGGAAAGGGCGCGCACTTCGCGGGCGCTCTGCGTCGGCGCCCGGCCCGCGCGCGCTGGCTGGCGGCTTGAGCTGTAGCCGCCGATCAGGGCCAGTGCAAGCGCCGCCGCGATGGCCAGCGTCACGCCGGCGAGTGCTCGGGCAGATCGAAGGCTCATCGCTTGAAGTGGGCCTCGCTCGTTCAGGGCGTCGGCGCAAACATGACATCGACCCAGTAGCTCGTCGCGTTGTAGCTGCTTGTCGGGAAGGTGGGCGAAGAGGCGTAAGCGTAGACGCCATCGGGGGTGGTGCTCGTGGCAGGGGCGAGCAGCG
>Ga0209061_1000934_pt1 | contig 57019 bp, 49 predicted proteins | sample Coa_R1_10_FD_187157 | JGI IMG/M metagenome (GOLD analysis project Ga0209061, IMG submission 187157) | Surface soil microbial communities from Centralia Pennsylvania, which are recovering from an underground coalmine fire - Coalmine... | ecosystem: Environmental > Terrestrial > Soil >... | reverse complement strand
AAGGCCTATTTCGTCTTCTTTGCTCCCGGCTCGGCGAGCCTGGATCAGCCCGCGCGCACGGTCGTGGCAGATGCTGCGGCCTATGCCAAAGTCTATCCCCTCGCCCCGATCACCGTCACCGGCCACGGAGACCCGAGCGCCGGCCCCCAAGAGGCGGAAGAGATGGCGCACCGACGCGCCCAGGCTTTGGCCAAAGCCCTGGCCGCCGACGGCGTGGATCCGCGCCGGATTACCCTGAGTCCGCCGATCATCACCACGGATATCACGTCCTCTCAGGCGGCGCGCCGTGGTGACATTATCGTCGGGAACATGCCGTAACCGGCCACTGCGGCCCGTTCACGGGGCCTCTTGGCGCTTTTTGCGTAATAGAGCTTTCCGCTGAGGCGGGTTTGCTGCCCGCCCCTTTGCCGTTGCCGCCTCTTATCCCGCCGAGCCTTGCGGCTGGCGCAAAATACTTCCGCGGTCCGTGCAGAGCACACCGTTGGATGACACACAATATTATAAGCAAGCTTATGAACGCTGCCGCCGGTCTGGGCAGCCGGAACCAAACCAATGCCATGGAGAAAAACACCATGACACCCACAACCCTTCCCATCGGGCGGCGTGGCATGCTGGCTTTGGCCGTTGCCGGGCTTAGCCTCCCTGCCCTTTTCGCACAGCCCGCGCGCGCTGAAAATACCGAGAGCACTGCCGTCATCGCACCGATTCAGCGCCTGAATGACGCGTTGCTCGCCAATATGAAAGCGGGAAAGCAAGTGCCGTTCGCGCAACGTTTCGCCGCGCTGGCCCCGGTGATCGAGAACGCATTCGACCTCGACGCAATTCTGGCGGCCTCGGTCGGGCTGCGGTGGCGCTCGATGGCGGAGAACGAGAAGGCAGCTCTGCAAGCGGCTTTTCGTCGCTACACCGTATCCAGCTATTTGGCGAATTTCGACGAATACAACGGCCAGTCTTTCCAGATCGCCCCCTCGGTGCGCAAGCTGGATAACGGCGAAGCGGTGGTTGACACCAAAATCCTGCGCAAGGACGGCACATCGACGAAACTCAGTTACGTGATGCGCAAAACCCCCTCCGGCTGGAAGGCGGTCGATGTTTTGTTAGACGGCACCATCAGCCGCGTTGCGGTGCAACGCTCGGATTTTCGGTATTTGCTGACAAACGGCGGTGTCCCCGCCCTGGTTGCAGGCTTGCAGAATAAGGTCGCGAATCTCTCCGGCGGAATGAGGGCATAGCGTAAAGGCCTTGTCAGCAAGGCCTGAAAAGCGTCAGTTGCCCATCCGCCAAGGGGAACGGTCCTTCCAACTTTTCAATACGGAAGCGGCCCAGGCGGTGGTCTTGTCCTTGTGGCAAATGTTGCACGGGTTGGGGATACCGTATGCATCCGTTTCCGCCGGCGTAATGAAACGGAACGTGTGCGCGTGCACCATCACGTCGCCCAGGGTTTCCTCGATCTTCGGCATGTGGCAGGCGATACATTGGCTACCCTTACTCTCGGGCTTATGATGCGTATGCGCCGCGATGGTTTCGGCGTGCGGCCCGTTCGCGGTGTTCGTGCCATGGCAGGTGAGGCAGATTTCGCTCGGCGGCTCGCGTAACTGCGCCACATTCTCGGTGCCGTGGACGTCATGGCAGCTGAAACACGCAACACCGCGCGTGTACATCAGGCTTTGCACGAAATCGTTGCCTTGCATGCGGTTCTTGTGCGCGGTGCCGTCCGGATAATGCGTAAACGAGGTCTCACCGAGTTTGTGCTCTTCCAGTTTCCAGAAATCGGACAAATCCAATCCCATGTGAAAGCCTACCGGCCAATCGTAATATTTGCCGTCGATCGGGTTGACCAGCGGCCGCCCTTGTGAGTGGCATTGGATGCAGGTATCGTTCGCACGCACGTAATCAAGACGCGCGGGGTTGATAATCGTCTCGCGCGTTTTTTGTTTGATATGTTCGCTGCCGGGCCCATGGCAACGTTCGCAACCGACATTCCACTCCGTTACCGTTTTGGTTTTTATATCGTAATTAACGGAATGGCAGCCGTCGCACAGCGGGCCGGTGGGCCGCCGAAAATTATCCGGCGGATAGAGCGGCGCCCACCAATCGGCACCGTTCTTGACGAAATACTTCCGCCACATATGGTGCGTAACGTCCCACTGCGCGGGTTCGGGATAATAGTCATCGCCGATCTTGGTAAAGTAGCGCTGCTTCCAAATGCTGCCGTAGACGAAGGCAATATCGTTCTTGGTGAACGTCACCAACGGATCCGGCTTGGAAAGATCGGGAAGGATCGCTTCCGGGTGCTTGCGCGGATCCCTTACCACGTTCGCCATCGGCGTCTTCTTCCAGCGTTCGTAAATTTCGGTATGGCAGGCCTTGCAAGCCGCCGAGCCGACATAATGCCAACCCGCGGCAATGCCCTGCGCAACCGCGGGCGAAATGCCGAACACTCCGGCGTGCAGTGCGGAACCTTCGGCCCGCTGTGCGGAAAGTTTCACGGTTATCGGCAAATGGCGGATATAGAGAACGAGTTGCCAAATTTGCCGCTCCGGCAAGTTCCACGCCGGCATACCGGTGTTGCGGATGCCGTTGCGGATATGATAGAAAATCTCACCATCGCTAAGCGCAGGCGCCAGATCGCGAAGCGGCGGAGGGTGTGGATATTCACCGGCGCCGATCTCGGTTCTGCCGCCGCCGTCATAACCGTGGCAGACTTCGCATTTCGCGCGAAACACATCGCGCCCGGCCGCCAGATCGGCGGCATCCGCGCCCAAAGGGTTGCGCCGCTCGCGTGCGGCCTCGGGCACCGCATGGCGCAGCAGCCATGTTGCCGTTACGACTTCAATCGCCGAAGGGTTTGTCCGCGCGCTGGAAAGCCCCGGAAGCACATAATGCCGAACCAGCCCCAGAACCGCGCCCACCACAACCAGAAGAGGCAAAAGCCAGCGTGCGATACGCTGCAAGCGAGGCGCCGGCATTATTTTGCCTCATTTCGCCGTTTGTCCAATTCCCGCAACTTGTGGCGCATGATTTTGCCGGTTGTCGTCATCGGCAGGGACTCGACAAATTCCAAAAGACGCGGGTATTCGTGTGCCGCCAGCCGCACTTTCACGAAATCTTGAATCTCCCGTGCCAATGCGTCACTCGGCCGGTGCTCCGGCTTCAAAACAATAAACGCCTTCACCACTTCCGTGCGGATCGGATCCGGCACACCCACCACGGCGGCAAGTGCAACCGCTGGGTGTTTCATCAGGCAATCCTCGATTTCACCCGGGCCGATGCGGTAGCCCGCGCTGGTGATCACGTCATCGCTGCGGCCGAGAAACCAAAAATATCCGTCTTCATCCCTGCGCCCAAGATCGCCGGTGAGCAGAAACTCGCCGGCAAATTTTTCGCGCGTGGCTTCTGCGTTTCTCCAATATTGCAGAAACATCACCGGATCCGGCCGGCGGACGGCAATATGGCCGTGCGTGCCGTCAGGGAGCGGGTTGCCCTGCTCGTCCACCACGCGCACGTCATGCCCAGGAACGGCGCGCCCCATCGAGCCCGCACGCACCGGAAACAGCGGCGCGTTATTGGCAACAACAAGGTTGCACTCCGTCTGTCCATAAAACTCGTTGATGGTAAGGCCGAAGACCGCGCGCCCCCATTCCAGAAGTTCCTCGCCCAGTGTTTCCCCGCCGCTGCCGATGCTGCGCAATTTCACCCCCGGCTGCGGTTTTGCTCCGGCGTACTGGCGCATCAGCTTCAAGGCGGTGGGCGGCAAAAAAGCGTTCCGCACCCCGTATTTCGCCATCAGGGCAAAGGCTTCTTCGGGGTCGAACTTGGCGGCGCGATAGGCAAGCACCGGCACCCCGTGATGCCAAGACGGCATGAGCACATCAAAGAGCCCGCCGATCCATGCCCAATCGGCCGGGGTCCAGAACAAATCCCCGGGCTTGGGGAAAAACTCATGCGGCATTTCCACGCCGGGCAGATGGCCCAAAAGCACGCGATGCGCATGCAGCGCCCCCTTGGGACTGCCGGTGGTGCCGGATGTATAAATAATCACGGCCGGATCATCGGCGGATGTCTCGAGCGGGGTAAAATTCGTGCCGGCCCGCGCGAGTTCGGCGTGGAAGGAGACGAACCCCGCCCCGCCGCCCGCGGTGGTGAAGACCACCTGGAGCTCGGGAAGACGGTCGCGGATGGCCGCAAGCTTGGCGCAGCCGGCTTCATCGCTCAGCACCGCTTTGGCGCCGCTGTTGGCAAGGCGGAACTCCAACGCGTCCTCGCCGAACAAGGTGAAGAGCGGGATGGAGATTAGCCCAAGCTTCCAAGCCGCGACATGCGCAATCGCGGTTTCCGGAGCCTGCGGCAGCAGGACCCCGATCCGATCCCCGCGCTTGAGGCCGTAAGCCTGTAAGACATTGGCAAACTGATTGGAAAGCCGCTTAATATCCGCGAAGGTGTAGCGCTGCTCGGGGTGCTCCTTGTCATGAAAAATCAGCGCCAGCGCATCGGGTTTTTGCCGATCGCAGACATCGACGCCGATATTGTAGCGTTGCGGAACCTGCCAGGCGAACCGGCGCAGCACTTCTTCGTAACTGGAACCCTTCGGCAGCATTGCGCGCTCCTCCGACGTGGGGTTTGTCCGCTTTGGCAAGCCTCGGCGTTTGCGCTTCCCGCAAACGGCGTTGCCGTTTTATTGCGGGCGTTCCTCGCGCCCGCGGACAATTTGCGACAACGCGACCGCTACCACAAGAGCGCCGCCGTAAAACAGATCCTGCACGAAGGTGCGCACGCCCAAGATCGAAAGGCCGGTAATGCCGGTGACAAGGAAATACACGGCAACCGTCGCCCCCCAAGGGTTGAAGCGGCCCGGCTCGATGCTGGTGGAACCCAAAAACGCCGCGGCAAATGCCGGCAACAAGTAGGTCAGACCGGAACTCGGGTCGGCCGCACCGGTGGTGCCGGCATAGAGCACCCCGGCAAGACTGCTCAAAAACCCCGAGGTGATCAGCGCCCCCCAGCGCACCCGGTCGACATGGATTCCGCTCAGCCGCGCAACCTCTCGCCCGCGCCCGACAAAAAGCACACGCCGACCCATGGCAGTGTAGGAGAACACATACCAGAGGGCAACGCACACGGCCATGGCATAATAAAATTCCAAAGGAACGCCGAGAAAGCGCCACACGATCACGGCATTGACCAAAGCAGCGGAAATACCGCTGATGGTCATGGAATCCGAAATCCACAAGGTGATCCCATGCAAGAACGTGCCGATGCCCAGCGTGACGATCAGTGAGTGAATGCGGAAATACAGAATGAAAAATCCGTTGAGAAAACCGGTCAGGACACCAACCGCGATGGCGACGCCGACCGCAATCCCGATGGGGATTTGATGATTGACGTTGAGCACGGCAATAATCATCGAACTCAACGTCAACACGCTGGCCATGGAAAGGTCGTAGTCTCCCGCAGTGAGCGGCACCAGAAGGCCAAGCGTGAGAACGACAAGAACGGCCTGCGAACCGAGAATGGTGGAGAAATTGGCCCAGGTGAAAAAGGCCTCCGGTGCAATCAAACCAAAAATCGCAATAGTCAGCGCCCATGCGATGAACAAGCCCAGCCGTTCGGCCCACTCCACGAGCGCTTTGCGAAGCGGCTCCGAGGAGCGCGTTGCCCGTACCGGCACCGATTTTGACACGCTCCTCATACGCCCGTTTCTATCCGACACACGCTTGGGGGATCCGCTTTTCGCTTTGCGATTTCTCGCCTAATTCGCGAGCTGCCATAGCTTGCGATAGCCCTCAATGTAGGCGTTGCCGTAGCCGGTGGAAAGTTGCGGCGGGTGTCCGGCAGCATCGGCATTCGTCTGATCGAAGATGTAAAACGGGATTTTCGGGTCTTTCACCTCCGGCAGGCCGCACAGAATGCGCATCTCGGCATCGGCAATCGCATGGCCTATCCAGTCAAGATTTTCGCCGATATCCATCTCAACCTTGCCTTGCTGCACCATACCCAGAACGAACGGCGTGCCGTTGAAGGTTGCAATCTTCACTTTGTCTTGCTTTCCGGTAATTGTCACCGCGGGCACGACAAACTGCGACATGCTATCATAAATCGGAATAATGTAATTGATGGACGGATCGGCAAGCAGGGCCGACTGCACGTTTGGTTGAATCTTGGTCGACCATTCCGGCACAGGAGCGTTGATGACCTTATATTTGCAAGTATCCGGGCAAAGCTTCCCGAATTCCTCTTTAATGCCGTTCAGCATGGAGGCGGTGGAATTCACTTCCATCGATACGATCACAAGCGCATTGGCTTTCCCGCCGGTCTTGGCGATTGCCCAGTCAGCAAGCAATTGGCCGGCTCGGAAATAATCGATCGGCACCACCCCACTTACCCCGGGCGGGGCCGGCTGCTCGAATCCGCTGTAGTGCGAGGCAATCACCTTGATCCCGACACTGGTCGCCGCCTTTACCTGCGGCGCCAAGACTTTGGGATCTGTGCCGCCGAGTAGGTCAATCAGGTTGTACTTGTTGTTGATGGCATAATTCATGCCCTGCACCCATTGCGAGGGCTGGCCCTGATTCTCCCACTCGGTGAACTTAAAACCCACCTTTTTGGCCACCGCCGCCATTGCGATGTAAATGTTTTTCGTAAACGGATTGGCACTGGAGACAGGGATGCCCAAAATGGATTTGCCTTCCATACAATGGCGGGCGTCGAAAGCCGGGCCGGCGGCCACGAATTCCGGCAGTTTGCGATACGGTGCAAGCCGCTGCTCCGCCGTGGCAACGGCCGGGCTTTGGGCGTGGGCATTTCCGCCAACGGCTGCATATATCAAGCCAAAAGCAAGGATGCGAAACACTTTCATAGTTGTCTCCTCTGTCCCTCGGGCGGGTTCATTTGCGTCTGCTTTCTCAAGAGCCGGCCGGTTAGCCATGTTGTTGCAACCACGCGCGCGCAATTTCCTCGCGGGTAGCAAACCAAACGTCGGGGAATTGCTTGGCGTAATCGATAAAGCGGCGCAGTCCGCGTATCCGCCCCGGCCGGCCGATGATTCGCGGGTGCAACCCGATCGACATCATGCGCGTATAGCGCGCCGCCTCGGCATATAAGACATCGAATGATTCCTTGAGGTAGATGAAAAAATCATCCGCTTGCACGAATCCCGGACTGTTCCAAAAACAAAAATCGTTGATGTCGGGCGTATAGGGAACGACAAGATGCCGTTTGCCCGAGACTTCTACAAAATAAGGAACATCATCGTTATAAGCGTCGGAATCGTATAAAAAGCCGCCTTCCTCGACAACCAAACGCCGTGTGCGGGTGCTGGCACCGTAACGGCAATACCAGCCGACCGGTCGTTTGCCGCAGGTCTTTTGAAAGGATTCGACAGCAAGCCGGATATGCTCGCGCTCCTCCTGCTCGCTTAGCCGAAAGACTTCCTCCCAACGATAGCCGTGGCTGCAAATTTCGTGTCCGGCATCCACGGCTGCGCGCGCGACCGCCGGGTTCTGCTCGAACGCAAGCGCGCATGCAAAGAAGGTGGCGCGTACGCCGGTCTCTGCAAGCATTTCCAAGACGCGCCAAACGCCGACCCGCGCGCCGTATTCGTACATGGATTCCATCGCAAGATTGCGGATGTGCGGAGGCATCGGATAATTACCCCATTCGGTCATGGCTTCTTGATCGGGATCCCCCATCGCCAACGACCGCTCCGAGCCTTCCTCGTAGTTCACCACAATCGATACGGCTAAACGTGCACCATTCGGCCATCGCCCTTGCGGAGGCGTGTTACCATAGCCGACAAGATCGCGTTGCGGTTCCGCTGCCGTGGTCATGGTTCTGTTCCCTCTCAACCAATTTCTTGGTCTGCTCGTCTATCAACCAAAAGCCGAATAACGGAAAAGATTTTTTCGCAGGGATGCTGAACTCGCGAGATTGACTCGTCAATCGTCAACCGGATACCATTTCGCGGAAGTCGGAAGTGAGCTTCACGATAACGGTTATCCGATATGGAAACGTTCGAGGCGGCAAAAGAGCTCTATCAGCGTCGCGGGCTGGGCGAACGCCTCGGTTGGGGTAAGGCGCCGGCCGTGCTGGTGGTGGACTTCACCAACGGCTTTACCGACCCAAGTTATCCCACGGGGGCCGATGTATCTTCGGCAATCGCGGAAACGCGGCGCCTGCTCGATATCGCCCGTGAGCGCAAACTACCCATTCTTTTTACCGCAATCGCCTATGATGATCCGGATCGCGACGGCGGGCATTGGGTTCGCAAAATTCCCGCTTTGAAAGCCTTACGCATGGGAACCCCGGCCGCGGAGGTAGATCCCCGTCTTGAGCGCCGCTTATCGGAACCTTTGATCGTAAAACGTTTTGCCTCCGCTTTTTTCGGCACGGATCTCTGTTCGCGGCTGCAGTTTATGCGGGTAGATACGCTTGTTGTCTGCGGCGCATCCACCAGCGGTTGCATTCGCGCCACGGTTATCGATGCCATCCAATACGGCTTTTACTGTATTGTTCCGGAAACCGCCGTCGCTGATCGGGCGGAAGCCCCGCATCACGCCAATCTTTTTGACATGCAAGCAAAATACGCGGATGTACTGCCGACGGAACAGGTGATCGCGGAGTTGCGCAAGCAATCGCTCGCCACCCTCGCGTCGGCCTCAGGCTTGCCGCCGCACTCACGTGCTTGAGCAAAAAAAGATACAGCAAAGGAAGCATCTCATGGCCATCGGTCTACGCTTGCCAAGCATCGAAGAAGTGCTTGAGCTTGCCGCGCGCTTCGGCATCCGGTTGAGCGAGGAAGACGCTGTCTCATTTCGTGGGCTAATGGGCGGCGCTCTGGCTTCCTACGCGCGGCTTGATGAATTGCCGGAACCGAAATTGCCGGTGCGCTATCCAAGGCTTCCCGGCCATCGCCCGACGCCCGAGGAAAACCCCTTCAACGCCTGGTATTGGAAAACGGAGATCAAAGGCGCCTCCGATGGCGTGCTCGCCGGCAAGCGTGTGGCGGTTAAAGATTGTATTTGCGTCGCCGGCGTGCCGATGATGAACGGCTCGCGCGTGCTGGAAGGCTATGTGCCCGATGTCGACGCGACCGTGGTCACCCGCGTGCTGGATGCCGGAGGGATTATCGCCGGCAAAGCCGCGTGCGAGGATTTATGTTTCTCCGCAGGCAGCCATACTTGTGCCACCGGTCCTGTTCGCAACCCTTATAATCCTGCCTATTCCGCCGGTGGGTCTTCCAACGGAAGCGCGGTTTTGGTGGCAACCGGCGAGGTGGAAATGGCCCTCGGCGGCGATCAAGGCGGTTCGATCCGCACGCCTTCGGCTTGGTGCGGGGTTTATGGTCTCAAACCCACCTGGGGCCTAGTGCCGATGACCGGCGCGATGCCAATAGCGTATTCCGTCGATCATTGCGGGCCGATTTGTTCGAACGTCGAAAACGTTGCTCGGCTGCTGACCGCCATTGCCGGACCGGATCCGCTCGATCCGCGCACAATAAACGCCAGGGTTGGCGACTATCTCGGCGCCTTACAGAAAGACGTCAGGGGCCTTCGCATCGCGGTGTTGAAGGAAGGTTTTGGGCATCCGCTTAGCGATGCAGAGACAGATCGCAAGGTGCGCGATGCAATTGCGGAGTTCCGCCATCTTGGCGCCGAGATTGAAGAAGTTTCCGTCCCTATGCATTACGACGGGCCGCACATATGGACCGGGATCATTTTGGAAGGCGCGGCAGAGATGATGATCAAAGGTTACGGGATGGGGAATAATTGGCCGGGTTATTATACCACGTCGCTGCAAGAAGCGTTCGCACGCGGTTGGCATTCCCGCCCCAACGATGTCTCGGAAACGGTAAAGCTTGTGCTGCTTCTCGGCGAGTATATGCATTCCAACTATCATAATCGTTATCACGCGAAAGCGCAGAACCTTCGCGTCAAGTTGCGCAATGCGTATGACGCCGTACTCGCGAACCACGACATTATCGCCATGCCGACTATTCCATTCCCTGCTACGGAGATTCCGCCGCCCACCGCCCCGCGCGAAGTTTATGTCGATCGCGCGTTAAACATGCAGCAGAATACTTGCCCATTCGACGTCACCGGCCATCCGGCGTTTACAATCCCCTGCGGCAAGGTCCGGGGTCTGCCGATCGGTATGATGCTCGTCAGTCGTCACTTTGATGAAGTGATTCTGATCCGCGCCGCTCACGCCTTCGAACAAATCGGCGATTGGCAGCAACGATAGTATAGAGTTTTACATGTTCCTTTTCGGATATAGGGTACACCATGATCCGTGGGGAAAAACTCTCCGGACGAAGGCTACAACGGCGCTCCACGGGTAACACCAACAGCGTAACACCAACGGCAGAGAGAAAAAACGGGAGGAAGTCATGTCGATATTGCGTCGCGAAGTGATGCGTTATCTACTCGGAACGGGTATGATCGCTGCGGGAGCAACGCTGCTTGGAAAAACGGGCGTTGCTGCGGATGAAATACCTGTCGGCAGCATTCTGGATGCCACGGGGCCTATCAACATTTACGGGCTGCCGATGATCGATGCCACCCGCTTTGCCATCGATCACATTAACGAAACGGGCGGCGTGCTAGGCCGCAAGCTTCGGCTCATTCAAACCGACTGCCAGTCCAACAACCAGATTTACGCCCAGAACGCCGTCAAACTGATTCTGGAAGACAAAGTTGCGGTGCTGATGGGCGGCATTACCAGCGCCTCGCGCGAAGCTGTCCGGCCGATGGTTGATAAATATGGCGCCGTGTATTTCTACAATGAGCAGTACGAAGGCGGCGTCTGCGATAAACTGGTGTTTTGCACCGGGGTGACCCCTGCCCAGCAACTCGGCGTCTTGATTCCGTGGGCAACGAAAAAATACGGGAAAAAAGTCTACACGCTTGCCGCCGATTATAACTACGGCCATATCTCCGCCGATTGGGTGAAAGTCTATCTCAAAGAGGCAGGCGGTCAGCTTCTCGGAGAGGAATTCATCCCCCTCGACGTCGTGAATTTTGATTCAGTTATCCAGCGTCTGCAGACCGTCAAGCCGGACGTGGTGATGTCGCTTCTGGTCGGCGGCAATCACATTGCGTTTTATCGCCAATTCGCCGCCGCCGGCCTTAAGGGCAGAATGGCGATCGTTTCCGCAACGTTTGGGCTCGGCAACGAGCAGGTGGTGCTCCGGCCGGAAGAAGCCGAAGGCATCGTCGTCATCTACCCATATTTTCAAGAACTCGATAACCCCGTGAACAAGGCATGGGTCGCGGCCTGGCACAAGCGGTTCGGCGCGAACTATCCCTACATTACCGATTCCGCCTGCACGGTGTGGAACGGCTGGCATATATGGGCAGAGGCGGTCAACAAAGCGCGTTCGCTGGAAAGCAAGGCCGTAATCGCGGCATTAGAAAGCGGAATCGCTTTCGACTCCCCGGAAGGCCATATCACGCTCGACCCGAAAAGCCATCACGTGGTGCACAGCGCCCATCTCGCCAAAGTCAATGACAAGCACGGATTCGACATCCTGGAGAGCTTTTCAAACATCGCGCCGGTTGATACGATGAAAGTCTGCGATCTGATCGCTAATCCCAATCAACACAAACAATATACGCCTCAATTCTGAATTCCCGAGCGTCTAGGTTTGTAAAACTTGCCGCTTGACCGAGCCGTAGCCGCATGCAGCACTTGCTCGTCAATTTCATCGGAGGGGCGTTCGCGATCGCAAGCCTCCTGCTGCTTTCCTTGGGCCTTGCCGTCATTTACGGCATGATGGGCGTGATCAATCTGGCGCAGGGGGAGTTTGTCATGCTGGGCGCCTACACCGTGCTTTTCACCGCGGCGCACGGCCTTACCCTTTGGCTCGGGATTGTTCTTGCCCCCGTTGTGGTCGGCCTCATCGGCATCCTCGTCGAGCGCGGAATTATTCGTTTTCTTTACGGGCGCCCGCTGGATACCATGCTCGCAACTTGGGGGTTAAGCCTTGCTTTCATTGCCGGAACGACGCTGATCGTAGGGCCGACGACGGAAGGAGTTGCTACTCCGTTTCAACATTTGACCATCGGGGAATATAGCGTCGCCGTCTACAATATTTTCGTCATCGGTATCGCCGCCGCAAGTTTTGCGCTCACATGGTTTTTGTTCCGCTTTACCAAGATTGGGCTTTTGGCCCGAGCCACCATGCAGAATGCGGAGATGGTGGCGGCGCTCGGTGTTTCTCCGCCGCGCATTTACATGCTTACCTTCGGCTTCGGCTCCGCGCTCGCGGGGCTTGCGGGCGCCGTGATGGCACCGTTGACCGGCGTGGTGCCAACCCTCGGTATGGCGTTCATTGCCAAGATTTTCATCACCGTCACCGTCGGCAGCACCGCGATTTTTACCGGCACACTCGCCGCCAGCGGCATCTTCGGCGCCGTCGAAAGCATTGTCGCCTTCCTGTCCACCCCCATTTACGGGCAGGTTGCGATGCTTCTCTGCGCGCTCGTCTTGCTCCGCGTCGCTCCGCAAGGAATTAGCAGCCTATGGCGCCGACACGGCTAAGCCGCACCGAATTCGCCATTTGGGTCGCCGCGGCCGTTGCCGTAGTCGGTTTGCCTTTGCTGTTGCCGATCTTCAGCATCGTGCAGCTCACGGTTTTTCTCATTTTCTGCCTGCTTGCCGTAAGTCTCGATCTGGCTTGGGGGCTCGCGGGCCTGCTTTCCTTCGGGCATGCGGCGTTTTTCGGCGTCGGCGGCTACGCTTACGGCATCCTTGCTGTAAACGGGCTCGCAACCCCAGCCGCGCTCCTTGCGGGTGGAATATCAGGCGCGCTTCTCGCCGGCATTCTCGGGTACGTCGCGTTCTACGGCCGTGTAAGCACAATATTTCTTGCGGTGATGACGCTCACCGTCACGCTGATTTTGTTGCAAGTCATGGGCAGCACGGCGGATCCTTCCTACCGAATCGGTTCTGCCGTTCTCGGCGGCTATAACGGCATAACCAATATCCCTTCTCTTGCGTTGGGGTTGCCGCTCCTGCCGTCGATCGAGCTTGGTCCGGCAGGTTTTTTCCGTTTTGTAGGCGGTTTTTTGATTGTTGTGCTAGCGCTTGGACGGCTTATGACCTTCGCCCCGTTCGGCCGCATTCTTGCAACCATTCGCGAGAACGAGCAACGCACGGAGTTATCGGGCTACGATGTCCGCTGGCGGAAGCTTGCCGTTTTTGCAGCCTCTGGGGGCATTGCCGGGGTTGCGGGCGGACTGTTTGCAAGCTGGGGCAATTTCATCAATCCCGAAGTGTTCAGCCTTAGCCAATCGGCCCAGGTCGTGATTTGGGTATTGGTCGGTGGCCGCGGCTTGCTCTACGGCGCCGTCATCGGTGCGTTGGTCGTGCAGGCACTCACGCAATATCTCGGTGCCATCGGCACTGCTTACACGGCACTTGTTCTCGGTCTGCTCATGGTGGCATTCGTGTTGCTGCTGCGGGAGGGATTGGTGCCGACTTTCCTTCGCCTTTCCCTTATTCTTCCTCGGCACAAGACGCCGGCGTAATGATGGTGCAAACCGAAAGCTCAACACCTCTATTGCTGGAAACCCGCTGTTTGAGCAAAGAGTTTGGCGGCGTCCATGCCCTCGATGGGGTGAATTTCCGGCTGCGGCGAGGGGAGCTGCGCAGCTTGATCGGACCGAACGGCGCCGGCAAGAGCACATTTTTCAAAATCCTCAGCGGGCAGCTGCAACCAAGCAAAGGCGACGTGCTGTTCGACGGAAAGGCCATTGTCGGATTGCCCCCGCACCGGATCGCGCGGCTCGGCATCGGGATCAAAAATCAGGTGCCGAGTCTTTGGGATGGGCTGAGCGTCTACGAGCATTTTTGGCTCGCAGCCTATCGCCATACTGGCAAGCGCGGTGCCATGGAAAGAGCGGATCGGTTGTTGCAGCAATTGGGTTTGTGGCAGAAAGCTTCGCAAAGCGTCGGTACCCTTTCGCACGGTGAGCGCCAATGGGTGGAAATCGGCATGGTCATGGCCCAGGAACCGTTGCTTCTGCTTCTCGATGAACCCGCCGCGGGGATGACGGAAGAAGAAGTAGAACGGACCGCCGCCCTGCTGCGCGCCATCAACACGGAGGCAAGCTTGATCGTTGTGGAACACGATATGCAGTTCATTCGTATGCTGGAAGGACTCGTTACGGTCTTCTATCAAGGGCGCGTGTTGATGGAAGATACGATTGACGCAGTGCTGGCCGACGCAAAGGTACGAGAAGTTTACCTTGGAACCGCCGATTCTCACGGTTGAGCGGCTCGTTGCCGGTTACGGCCGCATTCAGATCCTCGACGAGGTAAGCTTCACGCTTCGTTGCGGCGAAGTGGTCGGGCTCGTCGGGCACAACGGCATGGGAAAAACCACCTTGCTGCGCGCTTTGATCGGTCATTTGCCGGCAAGCTCGGGGCGCATCCATTTCGCCGGGCGCGACGTCACCCACACCGGCGCCGCTTTTCGTGCTCGGCTCGGGCTCGGCTACGTGCCGCAGGGGCGCCAGATTTTTCCCGATCTTACGGTGCTGGAAAATTTGCGCGTCGGCGAAGCGGCGCGCGGCGGCGCGAGCGACATTCCGGCAATTTTTCAGCGCTTCCCCCAACTCGCGCGCTTGGCCAAGCGGCAGGGGCGAACGCTTTCCGGCGGAGAACAGCAGCTTCTGGCATTAGCGCGTTGTCTGGCGGGGCGCCCGCGCGCAATCTTGTTGGATGAGCCGAGCGAGGGCATCCAACCCTCCATCACCAGGCAGATCACGGCGCTTCTGCGCGAACTGGCGCAGCAGGACGGGCTTGCGATCCTTTTGGTGGAGCAAGATTTGCATCTTGTTTCCGAAATTGCCGAGCGGGTGTTCGTGATGCGCAAAGGGCGGCTGGTGATGGAAACAACCAGCGCCGCATTGGCAGACCCTGTCATGATCAGAAAGCTCTTGGGAATGTGATCCCGGATTGCCTCCGCCGGCAAAGTCTGCAACTTTGCTGCACGGGGGGTTGAGAGGAATGCATGGGCTCACGCAAACGCATCGAGAGGGCCGCGCCGGCGGCGCTGTCTTCCCATCCGGGCTCTCCGGGCTGCTTTTCGCGCTGCTTGCCGTTCTGCCGGCCGCGGCGCTGGCACAGGTGAACCCGGTGGTGCCGAACCAGATTTGGCCGGGTGGCCTTTCCGACGATGATATCAGCCGGATGGGCGCGGCGGCCGCGCGCCTCTATGAGGGCCATGCCATCGGCGATGTGGAACGCTGGCGCAACCCCGATACCGGAAATGCCGGCCTGGTGCGCCTCACCCGCAGATTCGAATCGAACGGCGCGCCGTGCCGCACGCTCCAATACGTCATCCGCGTCGCGAAGCGGCCGCGCACCCCCGCGCACTATCGAATTACCTGGTGCAAGCTCAACACCGGCGAGTGGAAGATCGTCGAAGCCAAGCCGGAAAACCAATCAGGAAAGAATCCGTGACATCCCGCGCTTTGCTGCTTTTGCCCGCGTTCTTGCTGTTTGCCGGCTGCTCGCGCACGCCCCCTCCGCACGCCGGCAAGCCCACGCCGCAAGCGGAAATGATGCGCCAAATGCTCGCCGACGTGAAAACGCTCCGCTCCTACGGCAAGGGCGTCGCCGATCAAGGCCAAGCGGAAACCGCTGCAAGCGACCTCGTGCGTCTTTCCAACCGCCTCGAAACCCTCTTCCCGCCGGAGATCGCGCATCAATATGTCGAGCTCACGCCCGACATGATCCGCGGCGGGATTACGGCCATGCGCGATTTGACCGAACCCTTGCTCGGCTCGGTTCGCGCCCAAGACCGGGAAGGCGCCGCGCTCGCGCTCTCCCGCACGGAACGCGACGGCTGCGGCTTCTGCCACTTGCACGGGTATGAATAGGCGTTGCCTGCGCCTTGCCGTGTTGCTCCGCCCCATGTGGCAGCCCGAGCCGATTTGTGCGATCTCTCCGCCATGGCCGAGATGCTCCAAGATCCCCCCGCCGCGGCACCGCCCGCGCTTTCGCTTGCCGCAAGCCGCCTTCTTGCGCCGCCCTTTCTGCCGGGCTCGGTTTGGCTTGTCGGCGCCGGGCCCGGGGATCCGGGCTTGCTCACGCTGCATGCCGTGCACGCGCTCGCCAGCGCCGATGTCGTCTTGCACGATGCGCTGGTGCCGGCGCCGATTCTCGCGCTTGCGGCCACCACGCGGCTGGAAGCGGTGGGCAAGCGGGCCGGCAGTCTGCACACATCCCAGCTCGCCATCAATCAGCGGTTGATTGCACTGGCTGAGGAGGGGCTACGCGTGCTCCGCCTCAAAAGCGGTGATCCCTGCATTTTCGGCCGCGGCGGTGAAGAGGCGCTCGCCTTGCTGGCCGCCGGCGTGCCGTTCCGCCTGGTCCCCGGCGTTTCCGCCGGCCTTGCCGCGCCCTCCCTTGCCGGCATTCCACTGACCCATCGGCGGCTTTCGCGCAGTGTGGCCTTCGTCACCGCGCGCGATTGCCGCGGCGGTCTGCCGCAGGAGCTGGATTGGCAGGCGCTTGCGCGCGGGGCGGAAACGCTGGTCTTTTTCATGGGCCGGAGCCAAGCGGCAGCGCTTTCCGCCGCGCTCATCGCCGCGGGGCGCGCGCCGGAGGAGGCCATGGTTTTCATCGCCGATGCCAGCCTGCCGGAAGCCCGCGTGGAACGCGCCACCTTGGCCACCGCCGCGGAAGCGGCCGAGCACATTCCGCCCGATGCCCCGACCTTGATTGTGGTCGGTCCCACCCTTGCGCTTGCCGAGCTCTTGGCCCCCTTGCAGCAAACCACCCCCATGCGGGCGCGCGCTTCATCGGGGCCCGCGTTGCCGCGTATCGCGCAAACTTAAGCGCAAACGAAAGATTCCGAAAAACCCGCCGGCTTGATGAAAGCGGGCAGCGAGTTGCGTTGCCGCGCTTGGAAAACTCGTTACGAATTCAAAAATTCTCTGCTTATGGCCGGCAAGAAAATCATTGCGCGTTTTATAGTTGTCTTCTCATAACAGTTCTTATTTCATAACATAATGAAACGCCTTGCCGTAGCCTCCCGGCGGAGCATAATCTCGTAATATTCGGCATTCTTGCAAAAATGCCCACCGATCGAAATCATTTTCCATCACCGGGATTTTCCCGCGCCAGCTTCCGCTTCGCGCTGCGTTGCGGTCCTACCTGCGGCACGGCGTGCCTACGGTCTTGCTTTGGCGGAAAAGGAAGGCTAATTTCTTACCTGGTTGCGGGTTGGGCGGAAACGGTTGCACCATAAGTTGCACCACGCAGCGGAAACGAGAACGCGGTCATCATTCGCATCAATCGGTTGTTCCGAGGGTAGCGACCGTCCCCACCGCGCCGGAACTGGGCTTGTTGGCGCCCGGCCGAGTATGTAAAATCTTTCTTTACGAGACACTTTCAACAGCGGCTGTCGCAAGCTTTATGGTGAGGAAATCGGGCCTGATGCTTGTCTTGCAACCTTGGAACCTTGGCTTGCCGATATTGCGCGCGCTTGGAAGGAAAAAGGGCGTGCCGCGACCTTCGCCGGCAAAACAGGGGTGGTAAAGCAGACCTTGTCGGGCAACCTGTTCCGTAGCGATCTTGCGCCTAGGCTTCTGCCATGACGCTACCGCTTTATCCTGTGGCAGGGTTCATCGTCGGTCTGTTTGTAGCACTAACAGGCGTCGGCGGCGGCAGTCTCATGACCCCGATCTTGATCTTGCTCGGCGGCGTTGCGCCGGTGACCGCGGTGGGAACGGATCTGCTGTTGGCCGCCGCAACGAAAACCGTCGGCACCGCGGTCTTCGGGCTGGAACGCGCAGTGGAATGGCGGATCGTCTGGCGCCTGGCCATGGGCAGTCTGCCCGGCGCCGCACTCTCGCTCTTCGCGCTTTCGCAGGTTTTGCGGGAACCGGCAGCCGGGCGAGCGCTCTCGGTTCTGCTCGGCATCGTGGTCATGTGCGGCGCGGCGGCCCTTTTCTTTCGGGGCGCGTTGTTTCGCTGGGCCAGTCGAAACACGCTTCTTCTCTCCGAGCGGAGACGCGAATCACTCACCGTTGTCACCGGCCTTCTGCTCGGCGTGCTTGTCTCGCTCACCTCGGTGGGCGCGGGCGCACTCGGGATGGTTGTGCTGGTGCTTATCTATCGGGATCTGCCCGCCTCGCGCTTGGTTGCGACCGATATCGCCCATGCCGTCCCGCTGACCCTCCTTGCCGGCTTCGGTCATTGGTGGCTCGGCAGCATTGATTGGGCGCTGCTCGGCAGTCTTTTGATCGGCTCGGTGCCCGGCGTGCTGGTAGGCTGTTTTTTGGCAACCCGCATCCCGGATGGCTTTTTGCGCCCGATTCTCGCAACCGTTCTCCTCTTCGTCGGCGGGCGGCTGGTTTATTGATTTGCCGATGTTATCCGCTAAGGTGACCGGCGGCCGCTCGTGACCGGCCCGACGAGGAATAGGCAAAACCAAGGAGAAGTAAAAGGTGCATATCGGCGTTCCCAAGGAAATTAAAACCGAAGAACACCGGGTGGGGCTCACGCCGGCCTCGGTGCGTGAGCTCGCTTTGCATGGCCATACCGTTTTCATTCAATCCGGGGCAGGCGCAGATGTCGGCTTTAGCGATGATGCCTATCGCGCCGCCGGCGCCGAAATCCTACCCGATGCCGCCGCCGTGTTCGCCGCGGCCGAGCTGATCGTGAAGGTGAAAGAGCCGCAACCGGTGGAGGTTTCGCGCCTTTCCCCCGGCCAGATTCTCTTCACGTATCTTCATCTCGCCGCCGACCGTAAGCTGACCGAGGCGCTGATGCACTCGGGGGCCACCTGCATTGCCTATGAAACCGTCACCGATGCCGCCGGCCGGCTGCCTTTGCTCGCGCCGATGAGCGAAGTGGCCGGGCGCATGTCGGTGCAAGTCGGTGCGCATTGTTTGGAAAAACATCAAGGCGGCAGCGGCATTCTTCTCGGCGGCGTGCCGGGCGTAGCGCCGGCGCAGGTTACGGTGCTGGGCGGGGGCGTTGCCGGCAGCAACGCGCTGCGGATGGCGCTCGGCTTGGGCGGGCATGTCACCGTGCTCGACAAATCCCTGCCCCGTCTGTACGAGCTCGATGCCCAATACGGCGCCGCTCTCGGCACGCGCTTTGCCACCTTCGATGCCATCGAAGAAGCCGTGATTGCGGCGGATTTGGTGATCGGTGCCGTGCTGGTCCCGGGGGCTGCGGCCCCGAAACTCATCACCCGCGCGATGCTGCGGCGCATGCGGCCGGGCTCGGTTTTGGTGGATATCGCCATCGATCAAGGCGGCTGCGCCGAAACCAGCCGGCCCACCACGCACGCCAGCCCCACCTATGTCGAGGAAGGCATTGTGCATTACTGCGTGGCGAATATGCCGGCCGCGGTGGCGCGCACCGCAACGCTTGCGTTGAACAACGCCACCTTGCCCTTTGTATTGGCGATTGCGAATAAGGGCTGGCGTGCCGCACTTCGCGATGATCTGCACCTGCGCCGTGGGCTCAACGTGCATGCGGGTCGGCTCACCTACGAAGCTGTGGCGCGCGATCTCTCGCTTCCTTACACGCCGGCCGAAGAGGTGCTGGCCGGATAAGAGAGAAAAGATTCCCGATCATAGCGGCGCGAATGTCTGCGTTCGGCGCCGCAGTTTCGGGTTTGCAAAACCCAGCAACAGGTCTTTGGTGCCTGCGCGTTCGGCTTGCGTTCGCCTCACGGAGGCCGGCCTTGCACCGTCGCCCGGCGCCGAACATCACGCTCTGCCGAAAATACCGCGCGCGCCTTGCCCACCTCGTGCATTTTGATATCGCTTCCACGGTGCTTTCCGGAACTACCGAACTCGGCCCCGGCATGAAGATCGGAAAACCACGCGCTCGCGATTTATAACATGACGTGCCGTTCCAAGAACGTTTCCAAAAAACCAAAAACTTCTGAACAAGCTGTACCCCGAATTCTCTGTGTGTTTGAGTTCCGCCATACGAAAGCCGCGCATTTGTAGATCGGTTCCGTTTCTTTTTCACACACAGTGCATTGCCGATGCTCGGCTACGCTTTGCTCTCGCAACAAGGAATGTTTTTTCATCCACATCGGCGTGAACGGCCTCGAGGCCACTCCGCAACATAAGCCTCTGATCAGCGAAAATGGCACGGAATAAAAAAAGTCAGGCCTTTGTCATAGGTTGTCGAAGAACTCAAAAAGGGGAAAAAGATCACCACGCCGGAGACGACTCTCGATACGGATGGCGGCGGCCGCGTTCACGGGATGGAAGTGTGCAGCCGTTGCGCAATGACGCAAAACTCTCGCTGCCGGCAGATGCTGGCTTCACGACGGAGCAGTTGACATATTTTTGATTTGTGATGTAGTTCGAAATCCACCGTTCCGTACTAAAAAGGGAGTAAAACCAATGTCCGAGAAAAAGTATACTGCGGGAGTGGGTTCAAAAAAGCTCTTCGAGAACGACAAGGTTATCGTATGGGATTTTGTCCTGGAGCCCGGAGAAGAAACGCCGGTCCATACTCATGAACATGAGTATATGTGGTTTGCCATAGAAGGTTCTACCTTACAGGTCTTCGACGAAAACGGAAAGGATATCGGCTCTCTTCCGGTGCCGACCGGGACGGTTTACCAGCTGAAATTGGAAGACGGTCACTTGGAAGTTGTCTCAGAAACAGCAAAGGGTGCGCGCGTGCCGGTCACCCATAAAGCCAAGAACATCGGCCCCAGCCGCTATCGCGAAATCTTGGTGGAGTGGAAATAAGCTTCGTCTCAGCTTCGATAAAGCTGAAATCCGTCAAGCATTGCACGGTCCGAGGCCGTAAATCGCAGAGGGGGCAATCTCGCAACTCTGCTACAAAGACAGACTAAAGCGGTATTGCCTTCGTTCCGATCCAGGCCTCGGATAGCATTGCAACTCTCTCCTTCTTTCTGCAGTTGTCGTCGTCTGTACGCCGCGATAGTGTGCCGTCATCATAACGACAGGCCGCAAACGGTCTCCGACCGTGGGGGCAGCGCGCTACGGGTATAATCTTGAAAAGGTGCGTTAGTTTATATAACATTTTGCTTGCCCAAGATGCGGGGTTCGGATAATCTTGCGCTCGTCGGAACCGAACGAGAGCCATCATGACCGCGTTTGCCCACCTGTCATCGTCGGAGTTAGACAAACTCACAGAGGCGGCCCTGACGCCGAGGCTCGGCGCCGAAGATCAGGCCCTCTTGAACATGCTGCTTCAGGGCAAACAGCCCATCGCCCTGAAACCGCCCAAGCTGCCGGCGCGGCCACGCACCGGATTGTCCCGCCACGCCAAGCGGCGCGCCGAGGTGCGGCAGGCGGCGCTCGCGCTCTTCGCCGAACGCGGCGTGGCGCAAACCTCGCTTACGCGCATCGCCGCGAAGCTGGAGCGCTCGGCCGGCGCGCTCAGGGCGCTTTACCCCGACAAAGCCGCCCTACTCGCCGAAATGCTGCAAGCGCATCTGGCGGCGCTTCTCGAGGCCGTGGATACCGCCGCGGCGCCCAAAGAATCCGCGCCGCGCACGAGGCTTGAGGCCATGGCCGCCGCCTGCTTCAAGCGTCTGGCCGAGGAAGGGGCGGCGGTGCAGCGCATTTTCGCAAGCGCCTGCGCACTGCTGGATGAAGCCGGCAAAACCGCCGTGCAGTCCAAGCAAGAGGCGTTGGAAGCCCGCTTCGCCGAGGCAGTCGCGGCGGCGGTCGCGCCCCTGCTGCCGGCCGTGCCGGGCGCTTTCGCCACCATGCTGGCGCGTTCGCTGCTCGCCATCTTGGAAAGCGCCGCCCTCGGCAGCGCCGCCGCAGGCGGCGATACGGACGGTGGGGATTCCGCCGCGGCCGCTGCCCAAGCCGCGGTGGCGGGCATCCTCGCCATGGCCGCGCCCGGCCCAGAGCCCGGCGCCGAAGGCCCCTCGCCTCCCACTGCCTCCGGCCCGGAAACCCCGCCCGCGCAACCCACCCCACCCGGCGCTTCACCCACGCCCGGCCCCAGCCCGCACGCCGGCGCCGGCCCGCAGGCAGAGGGCGCAGCGCAGCCTTCCGCGCACGCCCTGCACATCACCCGCGCCAGGCTGCCCGGAGCACCCCCCGCCCCGACCCCGCCGAAGCCGGAGCCAAGCCCGCCGCCAACCGCAACAGCAACCCCGAGCCGGGGTTGCGAAACCCGCGGCCCTCCCACCACCCACGCCCCGCCTTGGCGATCGCCGGGCCCGCGTGCTTTACTGCCTCCTGCTGGTGCCCAAGAGACCCAAGATATTGGTGACAGAGCTTTGCAATGAGACGGAGCATGGGTCTGATTCTCCTTCGGCGTGCGCTTCTTTCTCTCGGCGCCCTTCTGTGTTCGGCAAGCCTGCTCTTTGCCGAGCTGCCAAAATCCGATGCGCCCGCCCCCTCGGGCTCGCTCGCCGGCCAGCTTCTGATTGCCGCGCCCGATATCGGGGATCCCTATTTCGACCATGCCGTGGTTTTGATGGTGCGGCACAATCGGCAAGGCGCGCTCGGCATTATTGTCAACAAGCCGATCGGGGAAACCCCGCTCGCGCAAATTCTCGCGGCGATGGGCCAGGATACCACCGGCGTCAGCGGCAAGGTCCGTATTTTCTTCGGCGGGCCGGTCGATCCGGGGATCGGGCTCGTGCTCCACAGCGCCGAGTATCACCGCGAGCGCACGCTTGCGATCGACGGCAAGGTGGCCATGACGTCAAGCCCGGAAATCCTGCGCGATATCGGGCGGAACAACGGCCCGGCCAAAAGCCTTGTCGCTTTCGGTTATGCGGGCTGGGGGCCGGGTCAGCTCGAGGCCGAAATGGCACGCGGCAGCTGGTATACCATCCCGGAAGATCCGAAACTGGTATTCGATGACGATCGGGCCAAGGTCTGGAAAGATGCCATGGCCCGTTGGTCGCTTCCTCTTTGAGTTTGTTCGTTTAAGTCTGCTCTCGGGTTTCCTCAGGCCGCAAGCGCCGCAACCCCCGGCAGCGTTTTGCCTTCCAGCCACTCCAGAAATGCCCCGCCGGCGGTGGAAACATAGGTGAAAGCCTCCGCCACGCCGGCCTGATTGAGCGCGGCCAGCGTATCGCCGCCCCCGGCAATGCTGCGCAATGCGCCTTTTTGGGTCGCTTCCGCAACGGTTTTGGCGATCGCCACGGTGCCGAGATGGAAGGGCGGGGTTTCAAACGCACCGAGCGGCCCGTTCCAGACCACGGTGCGCACGGTTTGCAAGCGTTCGTCGAGCATCTTGACCGTCGCGGGGCCGATATCGAGGATCATGGCATCGGCCGGCACGTTATCGACGCTAACCGTGTGGGTCGGCACATGCGGGGCAAGCTCGGTTGCAATCACCGCATCGACCGGCATCAGCAAAGAGCATTTGCTTGCTTCCGCACGTTGCATAATCTCGCGCGCCGCTTGGTAGAGATCCGGTTCCTGCAAGGAACGGCCGACGGAAAATCCTTGCACCGCAAGCAGCGTATTGGCCATCGCCCCGCCCACAAACAGCACTTCGACCCGTTCCAGCAAATTACCGAGCAGTGCGAGTTTTGTGGAAATTTTGGCACCGCCGACAATCGCGGCCACGGGGCGCTGCGGGTTGCCGAGCGCGAGATGCAGCGCCTCCAGTTCGGCCTGCATCAAACGTCCCGCATAGGCCGGCAGGAAATGCGCAACTCCTTCGGTGCTGGCATGCGCGCGATGCGCCGCGGAAAATGCGTCATTCACGTAAATCTCGGCCAAAGAGGCAAGCTCGCGCGCGAAGTTCGGGTCGTTCGCCTCTTCGCCGGAATGAAAACGGGTGTTCTCCAGCAGCAGCACGTCGCCGTCGCGCAAGACGTCCACCGCCTGCTGCGCGGCCGGGCCGATGCAGTCCTCCGCAAACCGCACGCGTTTGCCCAGTGCCTCGCCCAAGGCGCGCGCGAGCGGCGCAAGCGAGAGCGCGGGAACGCGTTTGCCTTTCGGCCGATCGAAATGGCTGCAGACAATCACGCGGGCCTGCTTTTGCATCAGCTCGCGAATGGTGGGAAGCACGCGGTTGACGCGCGAGAGATCCGTAATTTTCCCATTCTGCATCGGCACGTTCAAATCGACGCGCACCAGAACGCGCTTGCCGCCGACATCGACATCATCCAGCGTGCGAAACTTCATAGCGGGCTACCTTTTGTTTCGATCATCCAAACGCCGCAACTCCTCAACGCGGCGGCGGCGCGTCCAAAAAGCTTTGCACGACTTCAAACAACTGCATACGGTTTCGTTCCATCACGAGCGTATGCGTGCCGCCGCCGATCATGGTGTATTGTTTGTAGGGCGCATGCGTAATGGCCGCAAAAAGCGTTTGCGCCATCGGCGGGGGCGTGTCGTGATCCCATTCGCCTTGCACCAGCAAGACCGGCACCGTGAGCTTGGCGGCATCCCAAGTAGGTTTGCCGGCGCGCCAGAAGCGCTCGACATCCAAAAGCACCCCGTTCGGCGCACGCAGCACCGGAGGGCTCTGCTTGGCGCCTACCGGATCCGTGGCAAACGTGGTATCCGCCCATTGTTCAAACCATCCGGGCGGAATGAGATTCGCGCGGGCCTCAACCGGCACGCCGTTCATCCATCGCTTGAAAGCCGCCTCGCGGGTCACGGACCGATACGCGCCGAGCTTGCCCGGTCCGGCGCTGATCGCGGGCGGGCCTTGGAAAACCCAAAGCGGCGCGTACAAAACCAGCCGATTCACTTGCTCGGGATGGGCGGTGGCGAAACCCGCCGCAATCGTGGTTCCCCACGACCAGCCCATCACGTCCAAACTGGCAATTCCGCGCATGGAACGGATCCGCTCTATGACGGCGCCGAGATCCGCAACGGCTTGCTCGGTCGTCTCAAAGGGCGGGTTTGCCTCGGGCGGTTGATCCATCTGCGGCGGCCGGCTCGAGCGGCCATAACCCGGCAGATCCAAGAGATAGACGTCGTATCCGTGCGAGGCGATGTAATCCATCCACGACATTCCGTTCAAAGCGAGATCGAAGGTCGTGCTGGCCGGATAGGTCGCGCCGTGGACAAACACCAAAGTGCGTTCGGGGCCGAATTGCTCCACTCCCAGCGGATGCTTGTTGCGCACGTAGATCTGCAAGCCTTGCTGGGGCGAGGGCACCGTCATTTCCTGCATGGCAATCTGCACCCCGGTGTTTGCAGACGCGGCCGCCGGAGCGGCCGCCTCTGCTTGTTTCGTCGCCGCCGCAGGCTGGCTTACGGATTGCTCTCCATTATCGCCGGAAGGCGCTGCCAACAGGAAGACGGAGGCGGCAACGAAAGCCAGGCGCAAAAACGGATGCATGACGTTTCCCCCGTGCAGAGCGTGTTACATTACAAGCTGCCGAGTAAAGCGGCGGTGTCGGACATTCGGTTGGAAAATCCCCATTCGTTGTCATACCAGCCCATGATGCGGACAAAGGTGCCATCGATCACGGCCGTCTCCGTGGCATCAAAGGTGCAGGAAACCGAAGTATGATTGAGATCGACGCTGACCAGTTTTTCGGTGTTGTAATCGAGAATTCCGCGCAGCGAGGTCTCCGCCGCAGCTTGGAAAGCCGCATTCACCTCGGCCACGGTGGTCGCCTTGCGCACATTGGCGTCGAAAGAAACCAGCGATACGTTGGGGATCGGCACGCGGATCGCCGTGCCGTCGAGCTTGCCCTTCAATTCCGGCAACACCAAACCAACGGCACGGGCCGCGCCGGTCGTGGTGGGAATTGCCGAAACCGCTCCGGCGCGCGCGCGGCGCAAATCCTTATGCAGAGTATCCACGATGCGCTGATCGCCGGTATAGGCATGCACCGTGACCATATACCCGCGCTCGATCCCGAAGCTTTCGTGCAGCACTTTCGCCATCGGCGCGAGGCAGTTCGTGGTGCAGGACGCGTTGGAAACGACGGTCATTTCCGGCTTCAGTACATGGTGATTGACGCCGTAAACGATGGTCGCATCGACGCCGTCCGCAGGGGCGGAAACCAAAACCTTCCGTGCGCCGGCGGCAAGCAGCTGCGCCGCCGCTTCACGCTTGGTGAAAAGCCCCGTGCATTCCATGGCGACATCCACCCCGGCCAGCGGCAATTTCGCCGGATCGCGCTCCGCCGTAACCCGGATCGGCCCGTAGGTTCGGCCGCGGTCGTGGATGGTGATCGTGTCTTTGCCGAGCTCGACCTGGCCGGGAAAACGGCCATGCACGCTATCATAGCGAAACAAGTGCGCGTTCGCCTCTACGCTGCCGAGATCGTTAATCAATACGGGAACGACATCATTCCGCCCGGATTCCACAATCGCCCGCAAGACCAAACGGCCGATGCGGCCAAACCCGTTGATCGCAATTTTCACAGCCATGCGCCAATCCCCTCTTCACTGCAGCAGACCCAGACGTTTCTTTACCGTAGCAACAATCGCTTCCGGTGTGATGCCGAAATGGCGATAGAGCTCTTCCTGTGGGGCGGAAGCCCCGAAGCCGGAAAGCCCGATGAAACAGCCGTTCTCTCCCAGCCAGCGCTCCCAGCCGAAGGGGGCGGCCGCTTCGATCCCCACGCGCAAGACCCCGCCCAGCACGCCTGCGCGGATGGCCGGATCCTGATCGGCAAAGAGTTTCCAACACGGAAGGGAAACCACGGCGACGGCAATCCCCTCGGCGGCCAGGAGCTCGCGCGCTTGCATGGCAATCGCAACCTCGGAGCCGGATGCGATCAAGGTTGCCTGCCTTGGGCCTTCCGCTTCGGCCAGCACGTAGCCGCCGCGGGCCGAGCGATTTTCGCCGCGATCACTGCGCAAGGCCGGCAGCGCTTGCCGCGAGAGGATCAAAAGGCTCGGCCCGTCGCTCCAACGCAGCGCAATTTCCCAGCATTCCACCGTTTCGACGGCATCGGCCGGGCGCAGCACCAGCACATTCGGCATGGCCCGGAAGCTCGCCAGATGCTCCACCGGCTGATGCGTGGGCCCATCCTCGCCAAGCCCGATCGAATCATGGGTGAGGATATAAATCACGCGCTGGCGCATGAGCGCGGAGAGGCGCATCGCCGGCCGCATGTAATCGCTAAACGCGAGAAACGTGCCGCCGTAAGGGATGAAGCCGCCGTGCAGGGCCATCCCGTTCAGGCAGGCCGCCATGCCGTGCTCGCGCACGCCGAAATGGATATAGCGGCCGCCGTAATGGCCCGCCGCAACCACCCCCATGCTTTTCACGAAGGTAAGATTCGAGCCGGTGAGGTCCGCAGAGCCGCCGACCAGCTCCGGCAGTGCCGGGGCCAAAGCCTCCAGAACCATTTGGCTGGCTTGACGGGTGGCGAGCTTCGGCCGCGTCTCGGTCAAGCGGGCCTTCAGCGCCGCAAGCCCCTCATGCCACGCCTCGTTCAGCCGGCCCTGGAGCACCCGCTCGAATTCGGCGCGCAAGGAATGCCGTGCCAAGCGCTTGAGCCAAGCGCGCCGCGCCGCCGCGCCCCGCGCCCCCGCCGCAAGCCAGCGATTGCGCAAGGGCTCCGGCACCGTAAAGGGCGGATGCGTCCAACCGAGCGCGCGTTTCGCGGCCTCTGCCTCGGTGGGCCCGAGCGGAGCGCCGTGCGCGGCAGCCGTGCCGGCCTTGGTGGGCGCGGCAAACCCGATAATCGTTCGGCATGCGATCAAGGTCGGCCGCTTGGCGCGCATGGCAAACGAGAGCGCGGCCGCGATCTGCACCGGATCGTGCCCGTCGATGCGTTTGACCGCCCAGCCATAGGCCGCAAAGCGCTTCAAATGGTCGTCGGAGCAGGAAAGCGCGGTTGGACCGTCGATGGAGATGCCGTTGTCGTCGAACAGAACGGTGAGCTTCTCCAGCCGGAGATGGCCCGCAAGGCTCGCCGCCTCGTGGCTGATGCCCTCCATGAGGTCGCCGTCGGAGGCGATCACCCAGGTGCGATGATCGACCAGGCTTTTGCCGAAGCGCGCGGCCATCATGCGTTCGGCCAGCGCCATCCCCACCGCATTGGCCAGCCCCTGGCCGAGCGGGCCGGTGGTGGTTTCGATGGCCGGGTGGGCGCCGTATTCCGGGTGCCCCGCCGCCGGCGAGTGCAATTGGCGGAAGCGGCGCAAGGCGTCGATGTCCATGCCGGCATGGCCAGTCAGATGCAGCAGCGCGTAAAGCAGCATCGAGCCGTGCCCGGCGGAGAGGACAAAGCGGTCGCGATCCGGCCAGCGCGGATCGGCCGCATCGAATTTCAAAAAGCGGGTCCAAAGCACGGTGGCAACATCGGCCATGCCGAGCGGCATGCCGGGGTGACCGGATTTGGCGGCCTCCACCGCGTCGATGGCGAGCGCCCGCAGGGCATCGGCCATTTCGCGCTCGGGAAGCGCGGAACGGGCGAGGGCAGCCGAGGGATCGGCCGGGAGATCGTTGGCGAGGGATTCGGCAAGCGCGGTCATGCGTGCCCTATAAAGGCCGGGGGTCATCGAAAGCAAGCACGATCGCAGAAGATTGCATGGCGCGGCCTTGACAGGGCGACCGCCTTGTTCTCCGCTGCTTCGCCCTAAGCCCGGCGCCAAGAGGCAGATGAGGAGATGCAACGCATGAATGCCGAAGAGCTTCGCACACGACAAGCCCCGCTCAAGCAGCGTTATCGCGAGCAGCCGGAAGCCGCCAAAACGCTCGCGCGCGCGGAAGGCCGGCTGGATTTGGACCGGCTCGGCTGTCTGGTTTCTACCTGGAAGGGAGACACGCTGGCCGGCCTCCATCCCGCCACCGGAGGCGATGGGAGCATGGCCTGTTCGGGCGATATGTTGCTCGAGGCCTTGGTTGCCTGCGCCGGGGTGACGCTGGCCGCGGTTGCGACCGCGATGCGGGTGCCGCTCCGCGGCGGCCGGATTATCGCCGAAGGCAGCTGGGACGCGCGCGGCACTTTGGGCGTCGATCGTCAAGCGCCGATCGGCCTGACCAGCATTCACCTCTCTTTCGAGCTCGATACCGATGCGCCGGCGGAACAAGTGCAGCGGCTGGTCGAGACCACCGAACGTTATTGCGTGATTTTCCAAACCTTGCGCAATCCGCCGCAACTTTCGATGAGCCATCGGCGCGTCGGGGTCGATGCGGCGGTCTCCTAGCCCGGCGGATCACGCGTGCGATGGACGTGCTCACGGAACGGCGCGGCGCGATCTGGATTATCGCCCTCAATCGCCCGGCCCGCCGCAACGCCGTCGATGAACCCTCGGCCGTTGCCCTGCGCGCGGCCTTTGCGGCCTTCGAGGCCGATACCGCGGCCGCGGTTGCAATCCTGACCGGCAACGGCGGCACGTTCTGCGCGGGGGCCGACCTGAAAGCCCTTGCCGAGGGCCGCGGTCTTCCCTCGCTGGAGCCGGACGCCCCCGGCCCGATGGGCCCGACGCGGGAGCGGCTTGCCAAACCCGTGATCGCGGCCGTGGAGGGATATGCCGTCGCCGGCGGGCTTGAACTCGCGCTTTGGTGCGATTTGCGCGTGGCCGCACGGAATGCGGTTTTCGGCGTCTTTTCGCGCCGTTTCGGGGTGCCGCTGATTGACGGCGGCACGGTGCGCCTGCCGCGACTGATCGGCCAGGGCCGCGCGTTGGACATGATCTTGACCGGCCGCCCCGTCGATGCCGAGGAAGCGTTCCGCATCGGGCTTGTGGACCGGCTGGCCGAGCCGGGCCGGGCGCTCGCTGATTCCATTGCTTTGGCGGAACAGATTGCCGCCTTTCCGCAAGCGTCGCTCATGAAGGATCGTGCCTCGGTGCTCCGGCAATGGTCGCTGGATTTGCCCGCCGCTCTACGCGAGGAAGCCAAAGGAGCGGAAGCGATACTCACCCGCGAAGGCTTTGCCGGGGCTGCCCGGTTTGGCGCAGGCGCCGGCCGCCACGGCAGTTTCGAAGACTTCGAACAGGACGCCAAAAAGGAGGACAAAGCCAGCCATGCCGGGCCTTTACTATGAAGATCTCTACGAAGGGCGGCATTTCGTGCACGAGATCCGCCGCACCGTTACGGAAACGGATAATTTGCTGTTTACTGCGCTGACGCACAATCCGCAACCGCTGCATCTGGATGCCGAGTTTTGCAAAACCACGGAGTTCGGCCAGATTCTGGTCAACAGCATGTTCACTTTCGCGCTGATGGTAGGCGTTTCCGTGGGCGATACCACGCTCGGCACCACGATTGCCAATCTCGGCATGGAAGAGGTGAAATTCCCTGCGCCCGTGTTCATCGGCGATACCTTGCGCACGGAAACACGCGTGCTTTCGCGCCGCGAAAGCCGTTCGCGCCCCGATGCCGGAATTGTTGTCTTTGAGCATCGTTCTTTTAACCAACGCGGCGAGGAAGTGGCTTCTTGCAAACGGTCGGCGCTGATGAAAAAGCGGCCCGCGTGAGGACGGCGCGATGATCTTGCGTTCTTTATTGTTCGTGCCCGGCGATAGCGAACGCAAACTCGCCAAGGCCGAAACGAACCCCGCCGATGCGTTGATTTTGGATCTGGAAGATTCGGTTGCTGCCGAGCGGCGCCCGTTTGCGCGGGGATTGGTAAAAGAATATCTTCTCGCGCATCGGGATCGCACGCACCGGCAGTTATGGGTTCGTATCAATCCTTTGAACACGAACGATGCGTTGCAGGATCTCGCCGCCGTTGTGGACGGTGCGCCGGACGGGATTGTTTTGCCGAAAACCGATGGTGTCGCCGATATTATTCGGCTTGGGTATTATTTGGATGCGCTGGAGGCGCGGCTTGGGCTTGCGTTAGGCGGGGTCAAAATTATTCCGGTCGCGACCGAAACGCCGCGCGCGCTGTTTCAGATGGGAAGCTATGCCGACGGCGCGCCTCGCCTTGCCGGGCTCACATGGGGCGCGGAGGATCTTGCCACCGCGCTGGGCGCGGTTTCGAACCGCACCGAGGCGGGTGTGTTGGAACACACCTATCTCTTGGCGCGTTCGCTTTGCCTTGCCGCTGCTGCCGCTGCCGGGATTCAGGCGATTGACACCGTGTTTACCGATTTTCGCAACGCCGCCGGGCTGGAAGCCGAGGCGCGCGCCGCTCGCACCGCGGGGTTCAGCGGTAAATTGGCCATTCATCCCGAGCAGGTGGAGATTATTCATCGCGCCTTCACCCCTTCGGCAAAAGAGATCGAAGAAGCCAAGCGTGTTGTTGCGGCCTTTGCCACCCATCCGGGCGCCGGCACGGTGGGCTTGGAAGGGCGGATGCTCGATCGGCCGCATTTGTTACAGGCGCAAAAGATTTTGGCTTTGGCCGGGGTGAAGGACACCTAAGGCGAAACGGCAATTTGCCGATCGGGCGGCGTATAAGACCCGCCTCGCCCCGAAGCGGCCGATGGAATTCAGGAAAAGTCACCGAACACGGGGGAGCATTTCACGCGCTTTACGTGCGTGAAGCCAGCGGCTTCCATTTCGCCTTTTCCTGATTCCGTCATTACGCCGTTAACGAACGACGACGCCCTCCGATTTTTGCGACACGTCAGCCGCTTTTTTAGCTTTCCTAAGCCCTAGAATTATACTTGAGCTCATTAATTCTATGTCCAATATTTTATAATGTTTTATTTTTATGTTGTCTTGAATTTAATTAATTATGATAATATAACGCTATTTTTTCGCTACTTATCCGAGCGTAAACAGCGTCGATTCGAAAGAAAAGGGGGGAAGAAGGAGGCGCAGGGCATGAAACCCGAGCCGGGAAAGTGCTTTGCAGCATATTGCGTGCAAAGAGCGTGCGGCCAAAACGGGCGCGCCATGCCGCACGGAATTTACGTTCTTATGCGTAAGGCGGTCATCAACCCGGCCAAGAGACGTCTGAAGTTGGGCGGCAAGCCGTCTCGTTATCTTCTTTTGTTTTCATTACTGCCCTTCGCATTCGGCCTGCCGGCTTTGCCGGTGCAGGCGGGGAGTTCATCAGCGACCTTCCAGGTCGGCATGAAGATCGTGCGGAACTGCAGGATAACGACCTCCGGCACCTTCAACTTCGGCAACTACGACCCGGTGGTGGCCAATGCCTCGGCGCCCTTACGAGTCACCGTTCCGACGTTTATTTCCGTAAATTGCACCAAGAACACTCCGAGCGTATGGGTCGGTCTGAATAGGGGCAGAAATTCGAAACACGCGCCAGCCGGCTCGCATCGTGCCGCGTCCGACGGTAAACGAAACTACATCGGCTATGATTTCTACCAGGATTCGACGTTCACGACGTTGTGGGAAAACACACGGGCGACTGCACCGACCTTAGGGCCTTTTACCTCCGCAAAAACCGCCGTAACGGTGACCGCTTACGGTCAAGCCCCGGCAGGCCAGGACGTTCCCGTCGGCACCTATACCGACACCATCACCGCAACGGTCAACTTCTAACCCAACCTGCCCTGCCCATATGCTCAACCGATGGCTGTTTCTGCGGCGTGGCCGCAGCGTCCTTGCTGCGGCCGCGGCCTTTCTGTTGTTTTCGGCTCTCCCGGCGTACCCGGGCGACTTCGAGATCCAGCCGGTTTCGATCGATTTCTCCCGCCCCGGCGAAGTCACCCTGCTCGCCGTTCACAGCCTTGATGCGCACCCGCTGCGCTTTCAGGTGGAAGCCTATGTCTGGGAGCAAAATCCGGACGGAACATTAAAGCTCTCCGATACCGACGATATTCTGTATTTCCCGCAGCTCTTCGAGCTGGCTCCGGGAGCAACGCAAAATATCCGCGTCGGAACCACCGCCACGCCCGACACGGCGGAAAAGACCTACCGGATCTTCATTGAGCAGCTTCCCGATCCGGCCGCTTTGCGCCGAGCCCCAACGGGAGGGCACACCGTCGAAGTGCAGGTGGCCCCGAAGGTCGGGGTGCCGATCTTCCTCCGCCCGCCGGTGATCACCAAGGAGCTGACCGTCGGCAATATCGGGCTTTCTGCCGGGCAGCTTGGCTTCGATCTCAAGAACACCGGCACCGTTCACATCATTCCCTTGAAGATTCGCGTGGAGGGGCGCGGCGGTTCCGGCGCCGCCGTTTTCACCCTCGAGCAGCCGGGGTGGTACATCCTGGCCGGCGGAGTGCGCAACTACCGTCTGCCGATCCCGCCCTCGGCCTGTGGTTCGCTCAGGGAAGTCACCATCCGGGTTGTAACCGCAGATGGACAAAATTACGAGGGCAATGCCGCCGTTGCACCCGGCGCGTGCATTTCACGTCGGCCGGGCGGGCGGGCGCGCTAATGCCGTTGTCCTCCTGATCCTCTCGATCGTGTGCTTGTGCGTTGCCTACGCGACGCCGGCCCAAGCCCAAGCAAAAGGCGTCAAGCGCGTGTTTCTCGCGCTTTTTGTGAACGAAGTGGATAAGGGCCATATCTTGGCGGTGCTCGAAAACCAGGACGTATGGGTCAGCGTGGATGGGTTGCACCAGGCGGGAGTGCAGAAATTCGCCGGAAAACAACGCCCCGTGAAAGGGGAGAATTTTGTTCTGCTGTCATCGCTTGCGCCCGATGTCACCTATACGTTTGACACGCAGTCGGGCACGCTTCGCTTGAAGGTTGCGCCTTCGCTGTTGCCGGCCACGACGATCGAGATGCGTTCGATCAGGCCGGCGGGGCTGACTTATGAGAGTTCGCCGAGCGCTTTTCTCAACTACTCGCTCAACCTGCAAAACGGCGGCGGTCTCTCGAGTTTCATAACGCCGAGCCTGTTCACCGAATCAGGGGTCAGTATCGAAGGCATCCTGTTCTACAACAGCGCCTATACCACCCCCCAGGAAACACCCGTGCGCTTGATGAGCAGTTTGATCGTCGATGATACAGAACGCCTCGCGCGGCTTACCGTCGGCGATGCGATTGCGAATGCCGGCTTGATCGGCGGACAGGCATATATGGGCGGGATCACCTACGCCACCAATTTCGCGCTCGACCCTTATTTCATCTACTTTCCCTCGCCTACGATGACCGGGGCGCTCACCATGCCTTCGACGGCTTATGTTTATATCAACGGGGTGCTGACCCGAACCATCGAGCTGCCGCCCGGCCAGTTCACGCTCCAGGATCTGCCGCTTCAGGCCGGCGCCGGGAATGCCCAGGTGGTGATCCGCAATCCGTTCGGCGTCCAGCAAACCCTGATGATGCCTTATTATTTGAGCACGAGCGTCCTTAAGACGGGCTTGCAGCAGTACAGCTACAGCCTTGGCTATGTGAGAGAGAATTTCGGCATCAGCAACTTCGACTATACCCAACCTGCATTCTCGATGTGGCATCGCTACGGCCTGGCCGATTGGCTCACGCCGGGCATCTACTTTCAAACCCAACCGGGCCTTTTCAGCGGCGGCCCGGAACTCACCTTGCGCCTGCCGGTCGGCCAATTGGGATTGAACGCGGCGTTCAGCCGAAGCAGCGCGGGTTCGGGCGAATCCGGAGCGGTGAGTTATACGTGGCTTTCGCCTTCTTCCTTCAGCTTTGGCGGGATCGTTCAATACACTAGCCCGCACTTTGCCACTTTGGGGCTGCTGCCGCAGTATGATCGGCCGTTATTGGAAGCCGACTTGTTTGCCGGCATCCAGCTCACCGAGAGGGTGAGCATCACCCCTTCCCTCATTTATAACGATTTCCGTGATGCCGGCCGAAGTTGGAGCGCGTCGGTGCTGGGGATGGTGCAACTCTGGGACGGACTCAATCTGCAAATCAACGTCTCGCGTAGCTATTCCGTGGCCACCCGCGCCTCCACCGATATCTACGTGGCCCTGAACTGGGCGCTGGGCAGCACCATCGCGACGGCTTTCCACGACACCTTCATGGGCGAAGGCGTAAACGTTCAACGAGGGCTGCCGCTCGGCCCCGGCTATGGTTATCAAGTGCAGGCCCAGACCGGTCCGTCGCCGCAGGGGCTCGCGCAGTTCCAGTATAACGGCGATTACGGCTATTACGAATTGGATGAATCGAATGTGGGCGGGCACAATCTCGCGAGCCTGACCCTCGCGGGCGGCCTGGTGGCGATCGGCGGCGGTGTGTTCGCGACCCGCCCCATTCAGGACAGCTACGCGCTGCTCCGGGTTCCGGATGTCAAGGGCGTGACCGGCTATCTCTCGAACCAGCCGATGGGCAAGACCGATTCCAACGGCGACCTGCTGGTGCCCGACCTGATCAGCTACTACGGCAACGATCTTGCCATCAAAGACACCGATATTCCGGTGGACTACAATGTGGGTGCCACGCATCTCACGGTCGCCACCCCTTACCGTGGCGGCGCCGTGGTCAACTTTCCGGTGTCGCGGCGCCAAGCTTTTCTCGGGCGGCTGAAGGTCTCGCACGCCGGCAAGCTGGAGATACCCTCCTTCGGGGAGATCGACCTTACGGCGCCCGGCAAGCCCTCTTCGCCGATCGGACGGCGTGGGGAATTCTATCTCGAAAACATTCCGCCGGGAAGCTATCCGGCCGTTGTGCATTATTCCGGTGGCGAATGCGAGATGACCCTGCGAATTCCCAAATCGAGCGCCAAGGTTGTGAAACTGGGCGAACTGACGTGCGTGCAACACTAACAGGGCTTGTCGTTCTTCTCATATTATCCAGCCCTGCGCTGCGAGAGCCGGTAGCTGCAGCGCCGCCGCCCGGTGCGGGTCAATGCCGGGTTGAGGTCTCGCCGCTGGCCTTCGGCACTTACCAGGTCTTTGCCCTTTCGGATACGGTCGCGGTCGGTAGGCTCGCCTATCGTTGCACGGCAAGCGTGCCGGTGCGGATCGCCCTCTCCTACGGCACAAGCGGCCCGAAGCTGAAGGGGAACTCTTCGGAAGCCGATTACGCAATCTGTCTCGATCCGGCATGCACCGCCCTTTGGGGGGACGGAAGCGGAGCGACGCAGACCTACTTCGACCCGTCTCCGCCGACAAACCGGCCGGTGACGGTCTATCTCTACGGCCGCGTGCCGGCGCTGCAGGATTTGGCGGCCGGCGCCTATCATGCCATGGTGGTTGCGACCATCACTTGGTAAGAAAAGCCCGGCACGCGGGGGCGAAACGGCAATTTGCCGATCGGGCGGTGCTTCAGATTCGCCCCTGCCCCGCGGCGGCGGGGGCCGTTCCGCCCGCGCCGATATAGGCATCAATCACGCGCCGATCATTCAGCAGCGCGGCCGATGCGCCCGCGAGCGCAATCCGCCCGTCCTCGAACACCAAAGTTTTCGCCGCAAAGCGCATGGCCGCGCGGGCATTCTGCTCGGCCACCAAAATCGCCATCCCCGTCCCCAACAGTGCCCGCAGCGACTCATAGAGTTCCTGCACCACACGCGGCGCGAGCCCGGTCGATGGCTCATCGAGCAAAAGCAGGCGCGGCGCACCCATGAGCGCGCGCCCGACGGCCACCATCTGCTGCTCGCCGCCCGAGAGCACGCCGCAGAGCCGGCCGCGCAGCCGCTGCAGTTTGGGAAAGATCGTCAGAACCCGCTCAAGCCGCGCGGCACGCTCCGCGCGCGTGGCAGCGGCGGCGCCGAGTTCGAGGTTCTCCGCCACGCTCATCATCGGGAATAGCTGCCGCCCTTCCGGGCAATAGCCGATGCCGAGCCGCACGCGGGCATGCATCGGGAGCATGGCCAGCGCCCGACCGGCAAACCAGACGGCGCCGGCAGTGATCGGCACCTCGCCCATGATGGCGCGCAGCAGCGTGGTCTTGCCGGCACCGTTGGCGCCCACAATCGCCATCGTCTCGCCCGGCGCGAGAGCAAACCCCACCCCGTGCAGCACCGGCATACCGCCATAACCGGCGTGGATTGCGTCAAGGCGGAGCAGATCAGGCATGGGCGAACTCGGTCCCGGCCATATCGGTGCCGAGATAAGCGGCGATGACCGTAGGGTCGTGCAGCACCTCCGCCGGGGCTCCTTCGGCAATGGTGCGGCCGAAATCGAGCACCTGCACGCGCGCCGCGAGCGGCGCGATGGCCGGCAGCACGTGCTCGATTGCAACAATGGCACAACCCCTCGCCGCTGCCGCGCGCAAGACCTGGTGCACTTGGGCAATCTCCGGTCCGGTCATGCCGGCCATCGCCTCATCCAGCAGCAGTACGCTGGGCTCCAGCGCCAGAGCACGGGCGATTTCCAGCAGCCGCCGACGGCCCGGCGGCAAACCCTGCGGCAGCCGCGCCCAGTCCTCCCGAAGGCCCATGCGTTCGAGCAATTCGGTTGCCGCAGCGACCGCATGGGCCTTGCGGCGATGTCGGGAAATGGCGGCGAGTAGCACGTTTTCCCAGACCGATAGGGTGGGGAACAACCGGCTGGTCTGAAAGGTCCGCGCAACCCCCCGACGGGCCAGCACATACGGCCGGATGTTGGCAATTTTGCAGCCGGCGAATTCGACCTCGCCGGTGCTGGGCACCGCAAAGCCGGAAAGCAGATTGAAGAGCGTGCTCTTGCCGGCTCCGTTCGGCCCGATTACTGCCAACACTTCGCCGGGCGCCACCTCAAGATCGACGCCGTCCACCGCGGCAACGCCGCCGAAACGCTTGCCAAGGTTGCGGCAGACCAGCACCGGCCCCGGGGTATCGGCCACCGCAACCCGGACAGCGAGGGGAAGCGCGCCTTCCGAGGCCTCGCGCGGTGGACCCCAGATCGGCGGCCGCGCCATCCACCCGCGACGGGGCAAAAGCGACATCAGCCCGCCCGGTAAGGCCACCGCGATAAGCATGGTCAGCGCCCCGAGCACAATCTGCTGCTCCATGGGAAAGCGCGCCCAGAGCACGGTGCCGAGGAGCGACATCAGAATGCCGCCGCCCACCGGGCCCCAGACCGTACCGATGCCCCCCGCCAGCACCATCAGTACCGTCTGGAGTTCGATCGTGCCGGCAAAAGCGCTGCTCGGATCGAGATAGCCGATGTTCCAAACGTAAAGCGCTCCGCCGATCGCGGCGAAACCGGCGCCGATGCAGAAGGCCGCGACCTTGGCAAGCCAGACATTGACCCCCGCCGCCTCGGCCGCCACCGGGTCATCACGGATGGCCATCAAGCGCAACCCAAGCCGCGTGCGCATTAACGCGGCAACCACGCCGGCCGCAGCCGCCGCGATGACCACTGTAACCGCGGCCGGAAGCGCCGGCCCTTCGGCCGCCGGCACCGTCGTGCCCATCGGGCCGCCGGTGATGTTCAGCCCGTTGGCGGCAATTTGCAGGATGCGCGCAAGCCCGAACATGCCCAAGGCAAAGAAAATACCGTTCAGCCTGAGCATGATCAGGCCGAGCGGGACGGCCAGAGAGGTTGCCGCGGCGGTGGCCAGCAGCGCCGCGATCGGCCAGGGCAGAGCGAGATGCAGCACGCCGATCGCGGCGGCGTAGGCGCCGAGTCCGAAGAAGCTGACCTGGCCGAACGAGACGTAGCCGGTCATCCCGCCGATCACGTTCCAACCGGTGGCCAGCAACACGGAGAGGGCTACATTGAACACAAGCTGCGCGGCATAGCCGTTGCCTTGCCCGGCAATCAGCAGCCCCGAAGCTGCCAGCACGCCAAGCAGCGCTGCTTGGAGAGCAAATTGGGCGCGGTCGGAGAGGAAGCGGGGACGGGCCGCGCGTGCCGCGCTCATATCCGCATCGTCCTGCCGAGCAGGCCCTGCGGGCGGAACACCAGCACGGCGATAAAAACGAGATAAATCACCGCCGCCGCCGCATCGGAACCGAGATAATATTGGGCCATGACCTCGGTGATGCCGAGCAGCTCGGCCGCAAGCCACGCGCCGAGATAACTCCCCAGCCCGCCGAGGGCGATAAGGGTGAAAGCCTGCACGGTGAGGTCGCCGCCGCTGGAGGTCTGGAACGGCACCAAGGCGATTACCAACGCCCCCGCCCCACCCGCCATGGCCGCACCAAGCGCGAAGGTTACGATGCGCAGCCGTCGCACATTCAACCCGCATGCCGCGGCGCCGAGCGCCGATTGCGCCGTGGCACGGACGGCACGGCCAACCGCCGTGTGCCGGAGCCAAGCATGCACGGCCACGGCAAGAGCAGCGGCCAGCAAGGAGCATGCGAGCAACCCCTGCGGCACCGCAATCGGCCCGACGGCGAAGGCGCTTTGCAAAAAGGGGATGGATTGAAACTGCGATCCCCAGATCAAGAAACTGGTGTTTGCGACGACGTAGGAAAGGCCGAAGGTCGCGAGCAACGTGCGCAGCTCGCCCTCCGGCTTGGCCAGAGGTATCCGCTCCAACACCCCACCCTGTACGGCCGCACCGATCACGAAGAGCAAAGCCGCCGCAAGCGGAAAGGCGACCACCGGCGATAGCCCGTAGCGGCCGAAGAGGGTCAGTGCGAGCAGCCCACCCAGGACGATAAAATCGCCATGCGCAAGGTTGACGACCTTCATGACGCCGTAGATGAGGTTCAGCCCCTCCGCCATCAGCAGATAGACGCCACCCCAGAGCAGGCCCAGGACGACAAGGGTCGCGAAGGTCGCCATGTTTACCACGCCGGGTGCGGCAGCTCGACCGGTGCAGTGGCTTGCTCGCGCGGCCAGACCAGTTCTTGCTTTCCCTTCTGCCATTGCAGAACGTAGCTGGTGTAGCCGGTCTGCATGCCCGTGGGGCTGAGCGCGAAGCGCCCCACCACGGTATCCGTCTGCGTCTGCAGCAACGCTCGGAGGATCTTGTCCTGATCGAGGCTGCCGACCCGCTGGACCGCACCTGCCAAGACCTTCAAGCTCGCATACGCAACCGCAGCGTGATAATCGGGTGCGCGGCCGAATTTGGCCGTAAAATCGGCGACAAAGGCTTCGTTGCCGGCCGTCTTGAGGCTAGGGAAATAAAGCGTGGTGCCGAAGATACCCTCCGCCGCCGGCCCGAGCCCTTTGCCGAATTCCGGCTCGACCGGGCCGATGCTGAAGGCGAACATCTTCGCCTGCACATTTTCCGACTTGGCGGCATGCACGATGCCCATCGCATCGGCGAGATACGTGGCACCGATGATGACGTCGGGCTTCCGTTCCGCCGCCTTGAGCACGAGCGCGCTGAAGTCGGTGGTTGTGGGCGCGTAAGCCTCGCGGAACACGACGGACATTCCTTTTGCCGTCGCCTCATCCGCGATCCCTTTGGCGAGTTCTTGCGGGAACTGGGTGTTCTGCACCAGCAGCGCCACCGTCTTGTAGCCGCGGCTCGCAGCAAGGTCGATTACCGGCATCATGTAGCGCGGTGTCTGGGTGATTGCCTGGATCAGATACGGGTACTTGCCTTGATACGGTTCGATATTGGCCCCGAGTGAAGGCATCACCATCCGGGCGCGTGTGACGAGTGGGGCCACCGCCAGGACCAAATCGGCCTCATAGGGGCTGACCAGCAAATCGACACGATCGGAGTGGATCAGTTTCTGATAGAGCTGCACCGCGGTGGAAGGATTGCCCTGATCGTCATAGGCGACGATCTCGATCGGCCGGCCGAGCACTCCGCCGGCCTTGTTCAGCTCCGCCGCGGCGAGTTGATAGCCTTGGAGCTCGAAGACCGCCGGGGCGGAATAAGGCCCGGTTTGGGTGATCGAGCAGCCCACGCGGATCGGTGGCCCCGCTGCCGCTGCGCCGCGGCGCGGTTGGGCCATGGCGCCAAGCAAGGTTATTGCGGCCGAAGTTTGCAGCAATTCTCGTCTCGTTGTCATTGTTCCCTCCCTGGCGTCGTTCCCTCCGCGGCGGCGCCGATAAGACCCGCGTATCCTGCCGTTTGACAATAAGAAAGACAAGCTCTCCATATGAAATGCGGCCGATCGCTTGCGCGGCGCAGACCGGATCCGTCCGGAGCAGCGAAGGCCGCTCGGCGGCCGCGGCGCGCAAACAGAGAAGCTTAAGGAACGGCCGTCAGGATGAACGCCGGGGCGTTCAATTCTTCAGGCGAGGTAATCAAAGAGAACTTCGCCGTAAGGAAGCGTGAGATCCGCAATAATGTGCCGGCCGAACAAGACTTTGCGCACCGGCAGATCGGCCACCCGGCAATTCACGTGCGGAATAAGATGCAACCGCGCCGGCCCGGCCCATGCCCCGTAGAGTTTGACATCCTGAAGGCGATAGCCGACCAGCTGGGCAATTTTCGGCTTGCCGTCCACATCGGGGATGAACTTGAGATTGACGTTGAGTTTGTGCATGGCTTGCAGGGTTTCGCCGTGATCCTGCGCCAGCGACTGATATTTGTAAGCCATGGTCCCGAAGGCAACCTCATAGCCGGCGTAGTGGAGCGTGCCGGTCAGCGTATCATGGATAACGCGCAAATTGGGCGTGCCGATCTTTTTCGGAAACCCCCAAATCTCGCGCCCGCCCGTGGTTGGGGATTCATCATCGAGAAACATCATGGCGCTGTAATTGCAAAGCGTGCCCTTCCATTTCGCGGCGATATTGATGCCGCTTTCCTGATAGCTGCCGAAGCCGCTGCTATCGAGCATCTTGATCCACTCGAAAATCACGTGGTTGCCGTCGGGTTCCAAGGGCTCGGGGAGCGTGGCGCGGATTGCGTCGGGGTCGGACTCATAGTGGATCAGAAGATATTCGCGTCCGACGAACCGGTAGGGCCCTTTCGGATAGCTCGGGCTGGTCAGCGGCATGGCCGAGGCCGAGAGGATTTCGTCACGCGTCATGGCGGCTCCTTTTCTCGAGAGGCCGAGGCACAATTGCCCCCGCATAGGGCGGGCGTCTGCGCGCATGGGCGCACCAGTCTGGCAGCGGCCCCATTGTTCGGCAACATGCGAATCCGTTCGTTACCGGATCGCGCTCAGCAGTCGCGCGCGGCCTGCCGGAAACGGCGTTAATGGAAAGCCGCAGCGGCGGCACCGGGATCGTAGAGAAGATCGTTGAGCTCGGGCAGATCCGGCTCCGCCGGGTCAAGCGGATCGCGGGGCAGCACCCGATGGCGCAGCACCAGCCCGGCCAAAGCCAGCCTTCCGGGATCCGCGAGTTGTTCCGCTTCCCACGCCATGGCAGCGGCGGAGGTGAGATGATAGAGCGCCGATGCCGCCTGGCGCGCGAGCGCCGTGTTGGCGCCGCTGTTGCGCGACGCGTTCGCGGTTTCGGCCAAGGCGAGCACACGCGGCAGAATTTCACGGACTTCCGGCAAGCCGGGCGCCGCCTGCGCGAGCCCCGTGACGTGCGCCTGCAACGCCGCCAAAGATCCCTCCCGCGCGGCGGCACGCAGCACATCGAGCGCCACGATATTGCTGGTTCCCTCCCAGATCGAACCCAAATGCGCGTCGCGGAGCAGGCGCGCATCGGGCCATTCTTCGATGTAACCGCAACCGCCGCGCACTTCCATGGAATCGCCGGTGACCTTGCGCGCATCCCGGCAGGCCCGGAACTTGATCAGCGGGGTTAAAATGCGGAGCAAGGCGTAGGCCCCCGGCTCGCCTTTATCGGCCCGGCGCAGCGCCTCGGCTGTTTGAAACATCATGCTGCGGGCCTGTTCCATCGGCACCAACAGCTTCAGAAGCTGGCGCTGCATCAGCGGCATCTCAACCAAACGCCGGCCGAAGGCGACGCGCCGGTGCGCAATGAAGAGCGCTTCGGTAGCCGCCCGGCGCATCAGCCCGGCCGCTCGCACCCCGTTGGAAAGGCGCGAATTGTTGATCATATCCGCCATTTGCCGGAAGCCGGCTTCGGCATCGCCCACCAGAAACGCCACGGCCCCGTTCAGCCGGATTTCGCCGCTTGCCATCGAGCGCGTGCCGAGCTTGTCCTTGAGCCTGAGGATGCTGAAGGCGTTCGGCGCCCCGTTCGGCAAGGTGCGCGGCAGCAAGAACAGAGAAAGGCCGCGGGTTCCGACCGGAGCCCCTGCCCTGCGCGCGAGCACCATGGCAAGCTCGGCATCGGCGTTGGAGCAGAACCATTTTTCGCCGAAGAGGCGCCAAGTGCCGTCCTCGGCAGGTTCGGCGCGCGTTGTGGAGGCGCCCACATCGGAGCCGGCGCCTTGCTCGGTCATGAACATCGCGCCTTGAAACAGGGCATCCAAATCCTGGCTGGTGAGCGCCGGGAAGTAGCGCGCGACCAGCGCGGGATCGCCGTATTTGCAGAGCGTGCGGGTGAGGCTGTCGGTCATGCTGACCGGGCACATCAGGCCGAATTCCGCCTGCACGAATAAGTAGGTGAGCAGATATTTGGCCGCCGGCGGCATCGGCTCCGGCCAGCCCAGCACGCCGCCGCGATGCGAGAGTGCGGCGAGGCCGTAGCGGCCGAAGGCAAGGCGTTCCATTTCCCGATACGCCGGATGATATTCGATCTGCTGGAGATCTTCGCCCCGCCTGGTGCGCGTCTTGAGCACCGGGGGGTTGCGGTCGGCAATCGCGGCGAGCTCATCGAGCGTTCCACCGGCCAGGGCGCCGAGCGAATCCAGATGCGGGGCGAGGTGCGCGGCAAGCTCGGCCGGCAGGTAAAGTGCGGTGAGGCGCCGGAGAACCGGATCGGCGCGCCAGAGATTGAGGCCGCGGCTGTCCGGCACAGCCGAGGCGCCTGTGACGGAAGTCTCCGAAACCGCGTCGTTGCGCATGGCGTTTGCTCCTTCGCGCCGGCTAGGCATGCACGAGAGGACAGCCGCCCTCCGCCAGCGGCCGAAATGCGGAACCGGCGGGGGTCGTGGCGACCAGGGTGTAGACATCCCAAGGCATGCGGCTTTCGGATGGTTTTTTCACGCGGAAGAGATGCACTGCGCAGTCAAAGCGCCCGTCCGCCCGCACGCGGGCGCGGCCGAAACAATCGTCTTCGGTGGGGATCTGTTTCATAGCGGCGATGGTCTCGCGCCCCGATGCCTTGGCGCGCTCCGGCCCCAGCGCCGCCACCGCCTTCAGATAATGCAGCACGCCGCTGTAGCAGCTCGCATGCAGGCTGGATGGATAATTGCCGTTGGTTTTCGGCAGGAACCGGTTGGTGAAGGCGCGCGTGCGCTCGTTCAGATCCCAATAGAAGGTCTCCGAGATCAGCAAACCTTGCGCGGTGGCTAGCCCCATGGAATGCACTTCCGTGACAAAGCCGAGGAGCGCGGCGATTTTCATCCCCCGCTCGGCCAAGCCGAATTCCCGTGCCTGCTTCACGCAGTTTTCCATATCGCCGCCGGTATTGCAGAGGCCCAAGACCGTCGCTCCACTGGCCTCGGCTTGCACCAGATACGACGAGAAATCCGTGGTGCCGGGGAACGGATAGGCGGCGCTGCCCAGCACTTTGCCCTTGCCCGCGGCCACCAGGGCCCGCGCCTCGCGCTCCAGCGCGTGGCCGAAAGCGTAGTCGGCCACGATCAAAAACCAACGATCGCCGCCTTGGCGCAGCACGGCATTGCCGGTGGAATGCGCATCGCCCCAGGTGTCCGGCGCCCAATGCACCATATTGGCGTGGCAGAATTTGCCGGTGAGGTCGGCCGAGGCGGCGCCGGTGATCAGTTGCGCCTTATTCTTGCTCGTTACGATATTGCCGACCGCGAGCGCCACGGCGGTGTTGTTCATATCGGCGACCGCGTCCACCCCTTGGGTATCGAACCACTGGCGCGCGATCATCGCGGCGACGTCGGGTTTTTGTTGGTGGTCGGCCGAGAGAATTTCCACTCGAAAACCGTGGGTCTCCGGTCGGAAATCTTCCACCGCCTGCCGCGCCGCCAAGACCGAGGTGGGGCCGGAATTGTCGCGGTACTGGCCGGAAAGATCCGTAAGCACCCCGATGCGGACGGTGGGCAGCGCCGCGGTTTCGGCGGAGGCACGGATGAAAGGCGCGGCCAAAGCGGCGCCGGCGGCAGAGGCAAGCAAAGCTCGACGAGGCAAAGACACGGACTTTCCTCCAAGATGAATTGGCAAGCGACGGTAATTCCCTAGATTGCGGAAAGCCTAGAGGGATTCGCCCACTCTCACAATTGCCGCCGCGGAGTGGCGACATCCGCAAACGGGCGTGGACCATTTTGGCAAGGAGAAAACACCTATGCAGATCGGGTTTTTGGGATTGGGGCAAATGGGCGCGCCGATTGCGGCGAATCTTCTGCGGGCCGGGCATCATGTGACCGTTTGGAACCGCTCGCCGGAAAAAGCCGGCCCATTGGTGGCGCTCGGCGCGACCGCGGCGAAAACGCCCAAAGATGCCGCAGCGGGCAAGGAAGTTGTCATGACTATGCTGGCCGATGATGCCGCGCTGGAGACCGTGCTTTCCGGGGCGGAGGGCCTGCTGGCCGGGCTGCCGGCCGGAGCATTGCACCTTTCCATGAGCACCATCGGGGTTGCGACCTCCGAGCGGGTGGCGGCGCTGCACGCGGCGCGCGGGCAGCGCTATGTCGCGGCCCCGGTTTTCGGCCGCCCGGAGGCTGCCGCGGCGGCGAAGCTCTTCGTGGTGGCTGCCGGCGCGCCCGCGGATTTAGAAACCGCCGCGCCGATTTTCGCGGCGATCAGCCAGCGCGTGTTCACCGTCTCCACCACGCCCGCGGCGGCCAATCTGGTGAAACTCTGCGGCAATTTCATGATTCTCTCGGCAATCGAGGCGATGGCCGAAGCCTTTGCCTTGGCGCAGAAAGGCGGCGTGGCGAAGGAAAAACTTCTGGAGGTGCTGACCGGCTCGCTTTTCGATGCCCCGATCTATCGGAACTATGGCGCGATCCTGGTTGAGGAGCGGTTCCGCCCGGCCGGGTTCACCGCCCCGCTCGGCCTCAAAGACATGCGCCTGGTGGGCCAGGCAGCCGAGGCGCAGCGCGTGGCGATGCCGCTGCTGAGCCTGCTCCGCGACCATCTTCTGGAAACCCTGGCCAAGGAAGGCGAGGATATCGACTGGTCGGGGATCGGTCGCACGGTGGCGCGCAACGCCGGCCTCTGAGGCGATTTTCCCGGCGGTTGCGGCGGATGGCGCGCGGTCATCCGTCCGAGGCCGTTTCCCGATATTACGCTCATCTAAGAAAGCGAGCGCAAGGCTCGGCGAAGGGCATCGGCGATGCGCCGTGCATCGGCTTCCGCGAGGTCCGGATAGATCGGCAAGGCCAGAATACGTTCCGAGACGGATTCGGCAACCGGCAACGGCGTGCCGTCGTGATGCGCAAGATAGGCGGGCTGACGGTGCAGCGGCTTGGGATAATAGATCGCCGTGGGGATGCCTTCTTCTCGCAAAATCGCTTGTAGCGGGGCGCGAATTTTTCCATCGGGCAGCAAGATCGCGTAGATGGCCCAGGCACTGGTGGCATCCTCAACCCGCGTGGGGATTTCCACCACGTCGGCAAGTTCGGCGTCATAGATGCGGGCGATGCGCTCGCGGGCGGCAAGGTCTTCTTCGAAGACCGTTAATTTCGCTAACAGAACCGCCGCTTGCAGCGTATCCAGCCTGCCGTTCATGCCCGTGTATAAAACTTCATAGCGGCTGGATCCTTCGCCGTGCGTGCGGAGGCTGCGAAAAAGCGCGGCGCGATCGGCATCTTCGGTGAAGAGAGCGCCGCCGTCTCCGTAGGCGCCGAGCGGTTTGGAGGGAAAGAAGCTCACCGCCGTGACATCGGCCATCCGCCCCAGCCGCTCGCCGTGCAGGCTTGCCCCGAAGGCTTGTGCGCAATCGTCAATCACGTAAAGGCCGGCCTTGCGGGCAACGGCATTCAGCCGCGGCCAATCGGCAGGTTGGCCGAAGAGATCCACGCCGATCAGCGCCCGCGGGGCAAGCGTGCCGCGCCGCGCGACTTCATCGATACGAAAGGCGAGATGTTCGGGATCAATTTGGAACGTACGCGGATCGATATCAACGAACACCGGGGTTGCGCCCAAGACCAAAGCGACTTCGGCGGTTGCGGTGTAGGTGAAGGCGGGCAGGAAGACGGCATCACCCGGGCCGATTTTTTCCGCCATCAGCGCCATTTGCAAGGCATCGGTGGCGGAGCTTACGCCCACGCAATGACTTGCCCCGGCGAAGCGGGCCAATTTCTCCTCCAGTTCGGCAACCTCGGGCCCCAGGATGAATTGGCAATGTTCCATAACGGCGGCAAGTCGGCGCGAGAGTTCCGGCGCAATGCGACGTTGCTGAGCTTTGAGATCGAGAAAGGCGATGGGGGAATTTTTCATGATGTCCGTCAAATGGAAGGTTTCGCGCCGCTAGCGCAACGGGGGTGCGTTGAGGGGTGCGGCTTGCGCGTTATGCGCGAATTCTTCCACCATGCGGCCGAGAATGGAAAGCGCAAGCCCGGTCTGCCCGGCGCGGCAAGCCGCCGCAATTTCATCGAGCGCGCGGCCCACGATCGCGGGATCCGCCGTGCGCAAGCCCGCCATCAGGAGCCCCGGATAGCCGGTGGGCACCGGCGGTTCCTTGCCGTGAAAGAGTTCTTCGTGAAGCTTTTCTCCAGGCCGCAAGCCGGTGAAACGAATTTCCACGTCTTGATCGGGGCGAAGCCCGGCAAGGCGGATCATCTGCCGCGCGAGGTCTACGATTTTGACGGGTTTGCCCATATCGAGCACGAAAATCCCGCCCGCCTCGGCGCCCGGCAAGGCGGCATTCCCGGCGCCGAGCACGCTTGCCTGCAGCACCAACCCCACCGCCTCGCGCACGGTCATGAAATAGCGCTGCATATCGGGGTGCGTGACGGTCAGCGGCCCGCCGCGCTCCAATTGCCGCTGAAACAGCGGCACCACCGAGCCCGTGCTGCCCAACACGTTGCCGAAACGGACGGTGATGCACCGCATGCCGGCCCCCGATTTGCGCGCGGCAATGTCGAGCCCTTGGCAGTACATCTCGGCCAGGCGCTTGGAAGCGCCCATCAGCGAGGTCGGGTTGACGGCTTTATCGGTGGAGATCAGCACCATCACCGCCGCCCCCGCAGCGCGCGCGGCATCGGCAACGATGCGTGTGCCGACGGCATTGGTGAGCAAGCCTTCCAGAGGGTTGGCTTCCACCATCGGCACATGCTTGAGCGCCGCGGCGTGAAACACCAGTTCCGGCCGCACCGCGGCACAAATCCCGGCTATACGCGTTTGATCACGGATATCGGCGATAATCGCCTGGCGCTTCACATGCGGGTAGTTTTCCGAAAGCTCGAGATCGATCTGCCAAAGGGCATATTCCCCGTTGTCCAGCAAAACCAGGAATTCGGGCCCTAATGCGGCGACTTGGCGGGCAAGCTCGGAGCCGATCGTGCCGCCGGCTCCGGTGATCAAGACGCGCCGGCCTTGGATCAAGCGCGCCATGCCTTCGCGATCCAGCGGCACTTGCGGGCGGTTGAGTAATTCTTCGATCGCCAAGGGGCGGAGCTGCGTTTCGGCACCCAACCCGCCGCCCTGCCGGCCGGCCGGATGCAGCGCGGTGGGGCGAGGCGCACGGCGCACGGGAATGCCCTCGCGCTCGGCGGCATCGAGTAGCTCGCTCAAGGCCTGCCCGGAGAGCTCCGGTGCGGTGAGAACCAGCATGGAGGGAAGCCGACCCTCGGCGCGGAGCCGGGAAAGGACGGCGCCGACCTCATCGAGCGTGCCGAGAATGGGTTGGCCATGGATCCGGCGGCCCGGCTGGCGGGTGGAAAGCGCGATGATCCCGCTCACGCGCAAACCGGCGCGCGGATCATCGGCCAAGGCGCGGAGGAAGAGGTCGGTCCCCTCCTCTGCGCCGACCAAAAGCACCGAGCGCGGTTCGGTCTGCGCCCCGTTGCTGCGGTTGTTCCTGGCGCGCTGGCGCAGCCGATAGCCGACGCGCGGAGCTCCGAGCAAGACCAGCAGAGCCATGGCGTGGATGACGGGAAAGCTCGGCGTGGGCAAAGCGCGGCCCGACGCGAGGAGTGCGGCGGCAAACAGGCCCGCCCCGAGCAGGCTGCTGCCGGCCACGCTGAGGAGATCGCCGATCCCGGCATAGCGCCAGTATTGGGTAAAGAGCCGCATGGGCAGCCCGGCGACAAGCAGTGTGAGTGCGCCGAGCCCGGGCAGCCATGCCGGGGTGAAGGGATCTTCGCCCGGCACGGCAAGCCAAAGCGCCGTGGGGACGGCAAGGGCGGCAAGCGCCGCATCCACCACCACGTTGAGGCCGATTCGGGACAGCGATCGGGGAGTGGCCATGCCTTTCCTATAGCGCGAAGCGCCGGCCCTGCCAGCCTTTCACATCAGGGGCCGCCCCGGCCGGAGCTCGGGGCAGGCTTGCCCCCGCTTCGACCCTCCGCCATGGTCCGCTCCGGTTTGGAGGAGCATTCGCCTTGACGCTTTACGGTCTGCTGCGCCACTTGCTGTTCGCGGCGGCGCTTTCCTTGCTTTCGGCGCTTTTGGTTTGGGGCATGATCCGCTTTCGCGTGGTGCTGGATCATCCGGATGCGCGCAAGGCGCATCTCCGCCCCATCCCGAAAGGCGGCGGGGTCGGGATTGTGGTGGCGTTTCTGGTGGGCGTGGCGATTCTTTATCGATTCGCCGAGTTTTCACGCATCGCGGATCCTTATTTCCGCGGGGTGATTTTGGCGGCAACCGCGATTGCCGGCGTGGCGTTCTTGGATGACATTTTTGATTGGCCTTTCATCATAAAGCTCGCGGCCCAGCTTTTTGCCGCATTGTTGGCGGTGGGGAGCGGGCTTTTCGTGAGAGAATTTCATCTTCCGGTCTTCGGCACCGTCGATTTCGGCTGGCTCGGCAGCCTGGCCACGTTGTTTTGGATCCTCTTCGTAACCAATGCGATGAATTTCATTGACGGGCTGGATGGTCTTGCGGGCGGCGTCGCCCTGATTGCCGCGGCCTTTCTGGCCGGTATTGCCGCAAGCCAAGGCGGCTGGTTCGTCTATTTCGCTTCGCTGTTGCTGGTTGGGGGACTTGCCGGATTCCTGCCGTTCAATTTTCCGCGCGCGCGCATTTTCATGGGCGATGTGGGCAGCCAGTTTTGCGGTTTTGTGCTGGCCGTGCTCGGGGTGGCGGCAAGCCGTTTCGAGAAAGTGGAAATGTCTTTCACGCTGGTGCCGATGCTGCTGTTTGCCGTTTTGTTCGATGTCGCATTAACGCTCGCGCGCCGCCTTTTTGCCGGCAAGCCGCTAACGGTGCCGCATCGGGAGCATCTTTACCAGTTGGCGCATCGCGCCGGCTTGGATGCGCGCGCAATTACGCTCATCTACTGGGCTTTTACGGTGATGAACGGCGTTTGCGCGATCGGCTTTGTCCGCCTTGAAGGGCGCGCGAAACTTGTTCTTCTCGCGCTCCCCTTGATACCGCAGATCTTCTGGCTCGCGTACGTGCTGGCACGCGCGCGCAAGGCGGGCGTGTGAATCGGAGCTGACATCAGGAGAATCGGGGGCCGCGTTCCCTCGCCCCACTCCTGCTCTCAGCCACCCGGTTTAGGCATGCGCGGCATGGGCCGATCGGCGAGACGTTTCGCCTGCGCCATGACCGCCGCGCCGAGCGGTGGCCGCCGCCTCCGACATAATGGCGCGAAGGTCACGCAGGAACGCCGCGCCTTTGGGCGTGCGCTGCACGAGCACGCTCCGCCGATCCATCGGATCCGGCTTGCGCCGCGCCAGATCAAACGCCTGCAGCCGATCCAGCGCACGCGTGATGGCCGGCTTGGAAACGTTGAGCGTCGCCGCCAGCCCGCGCACCGTGTGCGGGCCTTCCTGCAAATAGCAGGTCAGCAAGACGGCAAGCTGGCGAGCCGAGAGATCAGGCCCCTCCCGCCGCACCAAAGACACGATGGTTTCACGCAAAATAGCAATCAGCTGATCGGGTGTTGGAGTAGCCGCCATGACACGAATCCTTTCTTGTTTCTCCGTCCTATTTCCTCCATCGGATGCGCAACAACCCGGTGGAAAGCCGTTCTACCCATTTTCATTTCGCCGCTTTCTGCGGCGCCTCGGCAAGCCGCGCGGAAAGGGCGGAAAAAATCGCCCGCATGGCTTGCGCCTCGCCACCTTCCGGACGCCCCGCGCGCGGCTGATCGTTCCAGGCATACAAATCAATATGAGCCCACCGGACATCCCGTGCAACGAAACGCTGAAGAAATAATGCAGCGACGATCGCACCGGCATGGGTTTTTTCTGAAATATTGTTCATGTGGGCGATCGAGCTCTCCAACCACGAATCGTAACCGAACCATAACGGCAGGCGCCAGAGCGGGTCGTGCACGGCGCGGCCGGCGGCAATCAGGGCTTCGGCCCAAGCATCGTCGTTGCAAAACAACGCCGGCAGATCCGGGCCAAGTGCCACGCGCGCGGCTCCCGTGAGCGTGGCGCAATCCAGAAGCAGCCAGGGCTTCTCCTCGCACGCTTCAGCGAGAAGATCCGCGAGCAAAAGCCGCCCTTCGGCATCGGTGTTGCCCACTTCCACGCTGATGCCGGCGCGCGTGTGCAACACATCCATCGGCCGCATGGCATGGCCGGAGACGCTGTTTTCCACACACGCGATGCGGAGCGCGAGCCGCACCGGCAATTCCGCTTCCATGATCAGCCGCGCAAGCCCCATGACGGTCGCGGCACCGCCCATGTCCTTTTTCATGCGGAGCATGGCGGCGGAGGGTTTGAGGTCGTATCCGCCCGAATCGAAACACACCCCTTTGCCGCAGAGCGAGACCAGCGGGGCGTCGGCAGGAGCTTTCGGGGAATCCCAGTGCAGGCGCACTACGACCGGCGGGCGGGCGGAGCCGGCCCCGACCGCGGCCACGGCCGGAAATTCGGCGGCGAGGGTCGGACCCTCGATGCGCTCGGCTCTTGCTCCGTAACGCGCGGCAAGCCCCAGCGCCGCATCGGCAAGCTCGCTCGGGCCCAAGAGGTTGGCGGGGGCGTTGACGAGGTCTCGCACCATCCAGACCACGCGTGCCTCTATCGCCGCCTTTTCGGTGGGTTGCAGAACGAGCCGCGCCGGCGCCCGTTTGGGCGGTTTGAAGGCCGGGTAGCGATAGGCGCCGAGGCAAAACGCCAGCGCCGCGAGCTCGGCATCGAAATCGCCCGGAATCAGCCGCCACGCGCTGCCTTCCGGCAGGCGAGTGGCAAGATCGCCGAACGGCCAGGGCGAGCGATCATCCCCCAATCCGAGCACGGCGCCGGAGATCCCCTGCCCGCCGGGCAGCAGCACCAGTTCGCCGGTGCGCGCGGCAAAACCGCTCGCTTGGGCGAAACGGGCGGCACCCGGCTCAAGGCTTGCCCAGAGCTGCTCCTGCTCGGCCGCCCGCACGGCGTAAAGCGGCAGGGCCTGAGCGCCTTCCGGCGACAGACAATCCAGCTCGCGATCGAGGATGTTTTGCACCATGTTCTTGCCCTATTGCCCCGGTTCCGCCCAGGCGCGCGCCAGCGCTTCCGAGACGATGCGCGAAAAGCCGGCGAGATCCGCGGGCGGCTCGCCCTCCTGCAGGCGTGCAAGGTCCAAAAGCACGCGCGCGGCTTCGGCCACGTCCTGCGCTTTGGCGGCGCGACTCGCCAGCAAGCGGATCAAAGCATGCTGCGGGTTGATCTCCAAAACCGGCGGCGGTAGCGGCTCATTGCGGCCGGCACGGCGCATCATGCGCTGCAGATACAAATCCGGCCCGTGCTGGGCGGGAACCAGCGCCACCGCGCTTTCCACCAAGCGCCCGCTGGCCCGCACTTCGGAAACCTGATCTTTTAAGGTTTCCGTCATCGCCGCCAGCAGCGGTTTGAGATCGGGCTCCGCTTCCGCCGGCTTCTGATCGGCAGCCATCGGGAACTTTTCCAAATCGGCCGCCGATTGCGCGGCGCGGCGGATGGGCTTGCCTTCAAAGCGGGTAAACCGATCCGGCCAAAACGCATCGATGGGATCCGAAAGCAGCAAGACTTCGATGCCGCGCGCGCGGAAACCTTCCAGTTGCGGCGAAGCGCGCAAGGCCTCGATGCTTTCCCCCGCTTGCACGTAGATCGCTTCCTGGCCTTCGCGCATGCGGCCGAGGTAATCGGCAAAAGAGGTCCAACCCTCCACGGCCGTCGAGCGGAACCGGGCGATGGCGGCGATCTCGTCTTGATAATCGGGGTCGTCCCACAAGCCTTCTTTCACAACGGCACCGAAATTTTGCCAGAACGTTTCATAATCCGGCTCTTTCGACCGGGCCTTGAGTTCGGTGAGCAGACGATTGGTGAGCGCTTTGCGGATTCGCGGCAGAATCGGCGTTGCCTGCAACATTTCGCGCGAGACGTTCAGCGGCAAATCCTCGCTATCGACCACGCCTTGCACAAAGCGCAACCAGGGAGGCAGGAGCTCGGCCTCGTCGGTGATGAACATGCGGCGAACATGCAGGCGAAGATGCGAGGTGCGGCGATCGGTTAGAAGATCAAACGGCCGCTCGCTCGGGATAAAGAGCATCGCATAGAATTCCAGCGCGCCCTCGGCCTTCCAGTGCAGCGTCGCCCACGGCTTGCCGAAGAGATGGCCGAGATGGCGATAGAATTCGACAACCGATTCTTCGCTGACCTCGGATTTCGGCTTACGCCAGAGCGCGGTGCCTTCGTTTGCGGGGCTTTCTTTGCCCTCGCGCACAATCACAATCGGCAGCGTGATGTGATCGGCCCATTTGCGAACAATGCTTTCCAGCCGCCACGGATCGAGAAACTCTTCGGCATCGGCTTTGAGATGCAGCACGACATCGGTGCCGGGCTGCTCACGCGTTGCGGGGGCGAGTTGAAAATTACCGCGGCCTTCGGAAATCCAGCGCCAGGCTTCTTCCGTGCCCGCTCGGCGCGAGATCACTTCCACCTTATCGGCTACCATGAACGCGGAATAAAAGCCGACGCCGAACTGGCCGATGAGGGCGGCGCGCTCCTCGGCTTTGTTGGCGGCAAGCGCGGATGCAAAAGCCTGCGTGCCGGAGCGGGCAATGGTGCCGAGATTATCGATGAGTTCCTGCCGGCTCATGCCGATGCCCTGATCGCTGATGGTCAGCGTTCGCGCGGCGCGGTCGGGCTCGATTCGCACTTTCGGCGCTTCCGGCATGCCGAGTTCGGGCGCGCTCAGCGCCTCGAAACGCCGGCGATCGGTGGCATCGGCGGCGTTCGCCACCAGCTCGCGCAAAAATATTTCTCGCTCGGAATAGAGGGAATGCACCACGAGATCGAGCAGGCGGTCCACTTCGGCCGAAAACGGCATGGTCTCGGCCTGCTCGGAACGATGGGCTGCTGCGGCATCGGTCATGACACGGTGTCCTTCCTGCAAAAGGCCTATAATGATTCCGGAAAATTGTTCTCGGCGCGCGATATGCGTGCGGACGGGCCGGCTTGCAATCGGGGCAAGACAGTTTTGTGATAGTTTTTGATACGTGCTTTGAGCGGGCTTGCAAAACCGCCAAGGAAGCGGAAATTTAGATGCATGTTGGACTTCGCCCCGCGGGTTCGAGCCGTGCTCGGCCCTACCAATACGGGCAAAACGCATCTTGCGATCGAGCGGTTGCTCGCGCATCGCTCCGGCATCATCGGTTTTCCTCTGCGGCTGCTGGCACGCGAAAATTACGAGCGCATGGTGGCGGCCAAGGGCGCCCGGTTCGTGGCGCTGATTACCGGGGAAGAGAAAATCGTGCCGCCGGAAGCGCGGTGGTTCTCCTGCACCGTCGAGGCCATGCCGCTTGGCCGGGAAGTGGAGTTTCTTGCGGTTGACGAAATCCAGCTCGCCGCGGACCCCGATCGCGGCCATGTGTTTACCGACCGGCTTTTGCACGCGCGCGGGCTGGTGGAAACCATGTTCCTCGGGGCGGAAACGATCAGGCCTTTGCTGGCGCGCCTGGTTCCGGAAGCGGTGATTGAAACGCGCCCGCGCCTCTCGCGGCTCTTTCACACCGGGCCGATGAAGCTTTCGCGCTTGCCGCCGCGCACGGCGGTGGTCGCGTTCAGCGCCGAAGAGGTTTATGCCATCGCCGAGGCGATTCGCCGCCGCCGCGGCGGCTGCGCGGTGGTGATGGGCCGGCTTTCGCCGCGCACGCGCAACGCCCAGGTGGCGCTCTATCAGGCCAAAGAGGTGGATTTTCTGGTCGCCACCGATGCCATCGGCATGGGCCTGAATATGGACGTGGATCACGTGGCCTTCGCCAGCCTGAACAAGTTCGACGGCCATCAACGGCGGCCGCTTTCCGCGGCGGAGCTTGCGCAAATCGCCGGCCGGGCGGGCCGCGGCATGCGCGACGGCAGTTTCGGCACCACGGCGGAATGTCCGCCCTTGGACGATGACGTGGTGCGCGCTTTGGAAGAGCACAGTTTCGAGCCGCTGCGCCAAGTGTGCTGGCGGAACTCCGCGCTTGATTTCCAAAGCATCGATGCGTTGCTCGCGAGCCTTGCCAAGCCTTCCGGGCACGCGGCCTTGGCGCGGGGCAACGATGCTTCCGACTTTCTCACACTGGCCGCGCTCGCCGACGTGCCGGAAATTCGGCAGAAAGCGCGGTCACCCACGCGCGTGCGGCTGCTGTGGGAAGCCTGCCAGATTCCCGATTTTCGCAAAATCGCCGACGACAGCCACACGCGGCTCTGCGCGCGCGTCTTTATGCACCTTGCCGAAGCAGGACGCCTGCCGGAGGCGTGGCTTGCGGAACACATTCAGGCGCTGGCGCGAACGGATGGCGAGATCGAAGCGCTGATGGACCGGCTCGCGGCGATTCGGGTCTGGTCGTATATCGCCGCCCGCAGCGAGTGGGTTCGCAACGCGGAAGCTTGGCAGGAACGTGCGCGCACCACCGAGGAGTTGCTCTCCGACGCGCTGCACGAGCGTCTGCTGGCGCGCTTTGTGGATCGCCGCGCCACGCATCTCTTGCGCCGGCTTGCGGAGGCCGAGCAGAAGCCGCTGCTGGCCGGCGTGGCGCGCAACGGCAATGTGGTGGTAGAAGGCCACACGGTGGGCCGCGTTCTCGGCTTTAGCTTTGAGCCCGATTCGGATGCGGCCGTCGGGTCCGGGCCCGAAGGCTGGGATGAACGCCGCATGGTTCTGCGCGCCGCGCGGCGCGCCTTGGCGGTGGAAATCCCCCGTCGGGTGGCCGCGCTGGAGGCCGCGGAAGACGCCGCATTCGCGCTTTCCCCGAAAGCGACCCTGCTCTGGGACGGGGCCGTGATCGGGCGACTGGTCCACGGCCCCACGGTTTTGCGCCCGCTGGTGGAAGTGGCCGGCAGCGATTTGCTCGACGGCCGACAGCGCGAGGCGATTCGCAGCAGGCTGCAGGGCTTTGTCGATCGGCATATCGCCGCCACGCTTGCGCCCCTCTTTGCCGCTGCGAAAGCGGCGGAGGATACGCCCGCCCTGCGCGGCGTGGTGCACCGCTTAAGCGAGAGTTTGGGCGTGCTGCCGCGGCCAAACCCGGGCCTTCTTACCCCCGCCTTGCGGAGAGAGCTTCAGAAACTCGGCGTCAAGACCGGGCGCCATGCCTGGTTTTTCCCGCTACTGCTTAAGCCGCGCGCGCTCTCGTTGCGGGCCGTTCTCTGGGCCGTGCAGCATGATTGTCCGGTGCCGCGGCTGCCCCCCTCCTCGCGCATCAGTATTCCCCCGCCGGCCGACTGGCCGGATGGTTTTGCGCTGGCCATGGGCTGGGTGGCCGCGGGGCCGGTTTTGCTCCGACTCGATATCGCCGAGCGTATTTCCAAGGAATTGGCCGAAGCCGCACGCCGCGGCGAGCAGGCGAACTCCGCTGATCTGGCGATGCGGCTGGCCGTGAAGGCGCATCATCTTGCCGATGTGGTGGCCGGTCTGAAGCAAACGGCAGCACGTGAACGCTCGGAACGGAGGGCACTCCGCCGGCGGGCAAATGCTCGGGCGAAGCCTTCCCCTTCCGGGCCTTTTGCGGTTTTGGCCGCATTGCGGCGCGGTTAAGGGAGGACGCGTTGGATTCGGAAGAGAGAGCCTGGCAACGACTCGATAAATGGCTGTGGTGCGCCCGGTTTTTGCGGAATCGGGCCGCCTGTGCGCGATTGGCCGAGAGCGGGCTGATGCGGATCAATCGCCAGCCGACCAACAAACCCCACGCGAAGCTGCGCGTGGGCGATATTCTGACCGTGCCGCTTTCTTCCAAGGTGCGCGTGGTGCGGGTGCTGGCGCTGGCGGAGCGACGCGGCCCTGCCGGGACGGCAACGCAGCTTTACGAAGAGATTGCGGAAGGAAACGGCACCTAACTCTTGCGCAAAAGCGCCTTCAAGGTCATATGGGCGCGCAAACAACCCCTCTCACTCTTGATGCGCAAGGCGCCGGAAGGAAGCCGCTGATGACCTACGTGGTCACGGAAAATTGCATTCGCTGCAAGTTCATGGATTGCGTGGAAGTCTG
>Ga0209061_1000933_pt1 | contig 57136 bp, 48 predicted proteins | sample Coa_R1_10_FD_187157 | JGI IMG/M metagenome (GOLD analysis project Ga0209061, IMG submission 187157) | Surface soil microbial communities from Centralia Pennsylvania, which are recovering from an underground coalmine fire - Coalmine... | ecosystem: Environmental > Terrestrial > Soil >... | reverse complement strand
CCAACGGCGCCAGCAGGTCGGCCAGGAATTGTTCCAAACGGATCCGGCATTTCTCGATTTCGCTCGCGGTCATGAACCGCAGCGGAACACCTCCTTCGCGGAAGGTCAAGGATACTTAACGTAGTAGTACTAGAAGACACTGGATATATCGACAGCACCCAGGCGCTCGATCTGAAAGAACTGCCCGAATCGCTGATTATCGTAGGCGGGGGGGCGATTGGCCTCGAGTTTCCCCAGCTTTTCACGCGCTTCGGTGTAAAAGTCATGGTGCTTGAGGGAGGCCCGCACGTGGCCATGGCCGAAGAGCCGGAGATTGGCGACGCGATGGTAAGGTACCTTGAAGGCGAAAAGGTTCGGGTCTGCGCGAACGTAAAGATCAGGAAAGTGGAGCGGGCGAACGGAGAAGTTCGCGTCCATACCGTGATGAACGGCGGGGCAGAAATCTGTACCGCGAAGCAGTTGATGGTTGCAACGGGACGCCGCGCTACCACTTCCGGCTTCGGGCTGGAAGAGGCGGGCGTCAAACTGGGTCCGAAGGGGGAAATCCTGGTAAACGAGTACTTACAGACGGCCAACCCCAACATCTACGCAGCGGGGGACTGCATCGGCGACCCTATGTATGTCTATGTGGCGGCTTATGCCGGAGAAATTGCTGCGGAAAATGCTCTGAACGGCGCAGGCAGGGTCGTCGACCTCTTTGCGCTGCCGCGTGTGACATTCACTGACCCGCAGATTGCAAGCGTCGGACTGACGCAGACCGAAGCGAAGGCAAAAGGATTCCAGGTTGACACTTCGGTCCTTGACCTCAAGAACGTGCCCCGCGCGCTGGCTTCCCGCGACACACGCGGCCTGATCAAACTGGTGGCGGAAAAGGAGACTGGAAGGCTGCTCGGCGCCCATGTGCTGGCCGCTGATGCGGGCGAAGTCATTCAGGAAGCGACGCTGGCCATTCGCTTTGGACTAAACGTGCAAGACCTGGTTGAGACCTTCCATCCTTACCTGACGATGGTCGAAGGAATCAAGCTTGCAGCCCTGACTTTCAAGAAGGACGTCGCCAAGCTCTCGTGCTGCGCGGCATAGGAAACGGTAGTCGGTTAACTGGTCATCGAAGCGGAGCTCAAGGGCATCGCGCATGTTCAGAGAAGTGCGGGCGTGGTCAGGAGCGGCTTTCTTGCGGTGCTGCCCGCTCGGATTTCTTTTGGGGAGCACGACGGGCTCAGTGCACTCAACCGGCTATTCCACTTGCGGAGCGAATCATACAGTATAAGGTTTCAATCATGCAGATCGGATCACTTGCGAAAAAAGCGGGAGTGAGCGTCCAGACCGTTCGCTTCTACGAGCGGTCACGGCTGCTGCCCGCCCCTCCTCGCAAAGAGTCCGGCTACCGGGTTTACAGCGACCAGGATTTGAGGCGGCTGCTCTTCATCCGGCAGGCCAAGGCGCTGGGTTTTTCCCTCGACGAAATCCGGACGGTTCTTAACATGCGCGAACGCGGTCAATGCCCTTGCGCGAGCGTGCTCCACCTGGCCGGACAGCATCTTGCGAGCATCGAGCGTCAGCTTCGCCAGCTCTCCGCGTTTCGTGACGAGCTTCGCGTGTCGATCAAGAGATGGAAGCAATCGGGGCGGCCACAGCTTTCGGCAGACGCCTTCTGCGTTTTGATTGAAAATACCATGAGCGACGGCTTGCCCCACGGCAAGACAAAGGGCAAGCAAGCTCGGTAAGACCCGTCATGGGATGGCTTTAAAACATCATTTCTCACCTTCGGTTATTCCAGCCCGCCATCCCTGCCCAGCACGCCGCATTCCGCGAAAAATGTTGCTTGACTCTATATTCGCGTATAGAGCTTAGGCTGGGACTGAAAGGAGGAAAGCGATGGCTTTCAAACAAGGTGAAGTTTACCGCTGCCCTGATGCTGAATGCGGCTGCGAAATCACTGTGACCCACAGCGCCAACCCAAACTGCAAGGGGAATCAGAACCCGCGCTGCTGCTGCGGCAAGGAAATGGTCAAAAAGTAACGGTTCGGGACGGAAAATCCATATGGCCTCCGCCCCGAGCATGCCTCCGAGAGCGCCATTCGGGGGGACGGACGCGCACATCTGGCATGAGACCCTTCAAGACACATGAAAGCGCAACCCAGCGGCAAGGCGAGCGTGTGATTCGCGTTCTGGCACGGGCGACTTTCCTGCGCTCCGACAACCGTTTGGCACCGGAACGGCTAATAGATGTCTGGGACCTCGAAAGATTTCTTGAACCCTATACTCGGTGCAAGGTTCATCTTATGGCTGTGAAGGGAATATGGGTCTGAAGAGCGAAGCTTGAAGCCCTGGAATTGACAAGGAGGAACGACCATGAGTACTGCGACGCCCCTTGAAGCCGCTCAACATTTCTGGAGCGAAGAGCCTGCATAATTGCCGGGCCGACGGCGGATCCGTGCGCGTATCGGTGGACTGCACTGCTCGCTGTGCACGGGCACCATTGAAAAGGCGCTCCGCAGGCGCCCTGGTGTCGATAAAGTTGCGGTTACCCTGACACACGAACAGGCACTGATCGAGTACGACCCGAGCGTGGTGCGAGCCGAGGACTTGCTCGGGACGCTCAGAGATATCGGCTACACCATCTCCGATCCGCGCAACCTGCACCCTATTGACGAAGAAGAGCGCGCCTTGGTCCGAGAGCGCAAGCGTTTCCTGGTGGCGCTCGCCATGAGCATTGCCGCGATGGGGTTGGCCGCGTACCCGGTCGGGAGCCCTTGGTTCCCGCTGTGCGTGTTTTCGATTGCGAGCATGGTGGCGTTCGCCTTCGTGGTCTTGCTCGGCTATGGCTGGCACTGGGCAACGGCCGGCTCGGAGGACTCGAACACCGTAACGCCTTGTTCGACCGCCTGTTAGCTTACTTCGGTCCCACTTCGCCGAAGTTCAATCTTGAACCGGCAACTTGAAGGGAGGTTCGTCATGCGGAATCCCTCAACTCACATAGATTCCAGACTTCAACTTCGGAATCGGGGTTCAATTACACCCGGTCAATCCCTTCGACTTCCAGGCTGACGTGCTGCTTGAGAATCTCGGCCACGCTGGGTGGTATAGTCATTATCGGCTCCGTCGGTTGGCTGGCCCTTGAGGTCTACCGATCGTTTCGGCGATCTCATCACCGGAGGTTAACATCCCTTCCGTCTTACGCCTTCAAGCGGAGCCCTCACGTTCTTACATGCTCGTCGGGCGGGGGCAATGCCCCGTTAGCTATATGTTTCAAGAGAAGCCTGTTGATGGTGCTTCAAGATGCGCCCTCTCCGCGGGACAAGGCATGAAGTACCTTCTCAAATGCTGCAATTATGTCTTCGATATCATGCTCCGCCAAACAGGAAGGAATCGCCAGAATAATACTTCGTTCGAAGAGGCTGTCAGCCGTCGGACAACTCCCGAAATCATAATTCGGATGAGAGGCCGCGTTTTCAGTCAGATTCCAAGGGAATCCGCCCTTATCAGTGCTGGCGCGTTGCCGGAGGGCAGTATTGTTGCTGTAAAGATGGAGCCCCCAATCAGTCATTACGATATTGGATACTCCCTGGGGGTGCGTCACGATCCCTTCGGCACGAAGAGCAGTGCAGACTCTTTGTGCCGTCACAGCGTTGGGATAGGTTGTGATCAGGAAACCTCCTGTGTCTCCAGCCGGATCCGCGATCCGGCGCAGTTGAACCTGAGGAAACCGTTCCAGGGCTTTTCGGATGCGGTATTTGCTCTTGTGCATGGAATCAATGATTTGCGGAAGCTTCCGCAACTGGACGCGCAGAACGGCTGCCCTAAGTTCGTCCATCCGATAGCCCCATCCCCACAGGCACAGTGAAGGATCGTCTTGAATCAGTCTCCCCTTGCTGTCGCGCGCGTAACCGAGGTCCTGTGCTGCAACAGCGCGCTGATAGAGCTGTTGGTTGTTTGTTACGACACAGCCGCCCTCGCCGGCGGTCATATTCTTGTTGAGCTGAAAGCTGAAAATTCCCATGTCTCCAAAGGTACCCGCTGAGCGACCACGTATGCGACCGCCGCAACACTGTGCGCAGTCTTCCAGTAGAAACAGATTGTGCGCGCGAGCTACCTTGCCGATCGCTTCGACGTCCACCGGTGCCCCACTCATGTGGACGGTGATGATCCCTGCCGTGCGCGCTGTGATTTGCCTCTCAACGGCAGTTGGGTTGAGCCCAAAAGTGTCATCAATATCAGCCACTACAGGAATAGCACCGTGATTGACGACGGCAGCAATGACGGAAACCCACGAGTAGGCTGGAACAATGACTTCCTTTCCCGGACCCACCCCTAAAGCGGAAAGCGCAACCTGTAGCGCCCCGGTACCGCTACTGACTGCCACCGCATACGGAACCCCGACAAACGCAGCAAACTCTCTTTCAAAATTCTCCACCTCTTTCTGAAGCTCCAGCCCGTAATAGCGGTACGGGGAGCGGCTCTTCAACACGCGTACCACAGCGTCTATTTCTTCCTGGCCAATATAATGGGCCCCAGGAAACTCTAAGGGCAGCGGTTCAGTCCGTACCGGCTTTCCCCCTTCAACAGCCAGCTTTATTTCAGTCGCTTTTTCCATATCTTAGTCTCCATGGTCTTTCCGGATATTGCGAGGGATCTACACAGGCTTCTTGGCATGAGAGAAGACACTCTTCGCGTTTTCTCACCGCCTTGACAAGCACGGGTCTGAGTTATTGGCCGCGCACCGGCTCCATTATCGGTATCCTGCCAGATCGGCAGTTCCCTTAACTTCCAGGCTTCCTTTCAGGACGATATCCGCCGACGATTTGCCGATCATGATGTCAAACGTTCCCGGCACGACGACCCAATGCATGTTGCGGTCGAGCAACTGCAAGTCTTCCGGCCCGATCATGAACGTGACCGTCTTTTTCTCCCCAGGCTGAAGGGCCACCCGCTCGAACCCCCGAAGCTGCTTCACCGGCGTCGCAACCGGAGCATAACGTTCATGCAGGTAAAGCTGCACCGTCTCCACTCCCGCCCGCCTGCCGGTATTCTCCACATCCACCTTCACCTGCGTTTTGCCAGCCGAATAAATCTCCGGCGGGTCGATCCGAAGATTGCTGTATTCGAATTTCGTATAGCTCAGCCCGTAGCCGAAGGGATAAAGTGGTGTGCCGGGCATATCCACATAGCCACGATGGTGTGTCCAGCCCTCGCCAATCCAGTATGCCTTCGACGGCTTGTAGTTGTAGTACACCGGCAACTGCCCCACGCTCCGGGGAACCGTAATCGCCAGCCGCCCGCTCGGATTGTAATCTCCAAAAAGCACGTCCGCTACCGCCTCGCCGCCCGCTTCGCCCGGGTTCCACGCTTCCACGATGGCCGGCAAGTGCTCCGCCTCCCACCGCACCGAAAGCGGCCGCCCGTTGATCAGCACCAGCACCGTCGGCGTCCCCGTCGCCGCCACCGCCCGCACCAGGTCTTCCTGCACCCCGGTCAGGTCCAGACTTGCCACATCGTACCCTTCCCCGTCGGTCGGCGCCGCCCGCGTGTGATTCCCTTCCCGCCGCGCCTGCTCACCCACCACCACAATGGCCACTTCCGCCTGCCTGGCCGCTTCCGCCGCCGCCGCAATCCCGCTCCGGTCCTGATCGTTCACCGCGCATCCCCTCGCATAGAGCACGCGCGTCGCCCGCCCCACCTTCCCCTTGATCCCGTCCAGAATCGTCTTCATCGGCTGCAGAATCACCGACGGCGCGTAATCCCCCACCAGATTCTGGGCATCGTTCGCGTTCGGCCCGATCACGGCGATGGATTTCAAATCCTTCTTCAGCGGCAGCAGATCGTTCTCATTCTTCAAAAGCACAATGCCTTCGCGCGCGGCCCGCAACGCCAACTCCTGATGTTCCTTCGAGTGCACCACACGCTCGGCCCGCCCCAAGTCCGCATACGGATGCTCAAACAGCCCCAGCCGGAACTTCGCCTCCAGCACCCGCCGCACCGCACGGTCCACCAGCGCCATCGGCACCTTCCCTTCCTCCACGTTCTCAATCAGCGGACCCATGTACGCCGGCTCATACGTGATGTCCAGATCCACTCCCGCCCGCAGCGCCAGCGCCCCCGCCTCTTTCTGCGTCGGCACAATGCCCTCATAAATCAGCGTCCCGAAACCCCCGCCTTCGCTCACCTCAATCCCCTTGAAGCCCAACTCGTGCCGCAGGATCGTGTCATTCCACTTGACCGAGGAGTGTTCCGGCACGTCTTCGATTTCCGGATACCCCGCCATCACTCCCAACGCCCCCGCACGGAATGCCGCTATCCAGGGCAGCAGATAATTCTTCCGCAGCGCCCGCTCGGAGAGTTCAATGGCGCCGCGCTCAAGCCCGCTCGCCGGCTCGCTCTGGGTCGGGAAGTCGGTCATCAGTGCAATCGTCTTGTCCGGCGCATCGATGTTTGAGCCCTGGGCCCCGCGCACAATGTTCTCCGCAATGCGGGAATACAGATAGGGGTCTTCCGTATAGGCTTCCTCGTTGCGCCCCATGCGCGGATCGCGGTCCAACTCCAGCACCAGCGTCGAAAGCACATGGATTCCCACCGCCCGCGCCTCCTGCGCCGCCGCCCCATAGATCGCCTTCACCAGCGGCATGTCAAACGTGCTGCCAATGGCCAGCCCTTCCGGAAAGACCGTCGCTCCGGGAAACATCGCCCCGTGCGTGCCTTCTTCGTCCTCCAGCAGCGGAATCTTCAGCCGCGTCTGCGTCGTAGCGATCCGCTGAAGCTCGTTGAAATATTCCACCTGCTGCCGCACCCCTTCGTGCAGAATCGTGTCCGCCAGCGTGAAAAAGCCGCAGCCCGGGCCAATCTCATCCGTGTAGGTTCCGGCCGCAAACCGCCGGCAGGCTTGCATCTTCTCGGGAATCGTCTTGCCCAACTCGTCCACGTACACGCACGGCAGATTGAGCTGGCCGACTTTTTCCTTGAGCGTCATCCGGCTCATCAGGTCCCTGACCCGAACCTCAATCGGCTCCTTCGGATCAAGATAAACCGGCACGCCGGTAGCCGTTTGCGCAGCAAGCCGCACCGTGCAGGGCCAGAAAAAGGCGATCAGAATCGCAAAGACTAACAGCGAACTTACCCTGATCATCCGCGGTGCGACCCCTGAGTGAAAAAGCGCCAGACTGCCTGTGTCCGATTTGCCGCTCGGGCGGGTCGCGCCGTGCAAGCTGCCGGGGTCCTTCGCCGCGCTCAGGGTGTCAAGCGCCGGGCCCAGGAGAAACGCAAAGAGTTCAGGAATGGCGCCGCGCAAAATAGTTCTCACAACGACTCCTTTTATCGAGAGGTGTTACGGTGCCTGCCGCTCGCAGGCAGTAGCAGAGTTATATGCCTGTGTAAGCGGCGTGTCAATTTGCATTTCTCGCAGGTCACGGAAGCCGGAGGCATCCTCAACAAAATTCCGCGGGCCACGAAGCTCAGCTCTACGATTGCTCGAAATCGCCAGGCGGCATCCGCGAGCTTTGCTTCAGGCTTGGGATGATCCTTTGACAACGCACGAGTTGCGGTCCCGTGCTTTTTTGTGTCGCGCGGGATGTGTGCGATGGATCGTTCCGGCCCGGCACATCCCTCCACCTTCACGTCTTTTGTTCTTTACTTTCCGCGCGCTCACCGTTATTCTCCCCATTCGCGCGGTCCGGGCCCGGCCTGGGACCGTGACGGAAACAGCAATTCCCACGCGGAGTGGTTCGTCAGATTTATGGCAGGAAGTACAACAACAGCAGAAGCCGGCCAGTTGCGGCTGCGGAGGGTCCTGACGCTCTGGGACCTGGTTTTTTACGGCCTGGTGCTCATCCAGCCCACGGCCCCCATCCCGCTTTTCGGAGTGGCACAGAAGCTTTCAAACGGCCACACCGTCACCACGATCCTTATCGCCATGTTTGCCATGATGATCACGGCGTTCAGTTACGGACGCATGGCTGCCGTTTATCCTTCGGCAGGTTCGGCCTACACGTATGTCGGCAAGGCGCTCAGCCCGCATCTCGGTTTCCTGATCGGCTGGGCGATGCTGCTCGATTACATCCTTCAGCCGCTGATCAACACCATCTGGATCGCCGTGGCCATCCACACGCGTTATGTTCCCGCGATTCCCTTCCCCGTCGCCGCCCTGCTGGTAGCGGGATTCATTACGGTGCTCAACCTGCGCGGCATCAAGGCTTCCGCGCGCGCCAACAAAGTGCTGCTGATCTCCATGTGCGCGGTAATCGCCGCATTCTTGTATCTCGCTGTGCATTACCTTTTCAACGGGGGCGGCTGGCACAGCCTTTTTTCGGTCCAGCCTTTCTACGATCCGAAGACATTCAACGGCCATCAGATCTGGATGGCGACTTCCTTCGCGGCGCTCACCTATATCGGCTTTGACGGCATCACGACGCTTTCCGAAGACGTGGAAAATCCCAAGCGCAATGTTCTGCTGGCAACGGTCCTCGTCTGCTTCCTGACGGGGGTCTTCAGCGGCGTTGAAGTTTATCTCGGGCAGCGGGTGTGGCCGAACTGGCATACGTTCGCCAATCTGGAAACGGCATTCATGGACGTCTGCCGCCGGGTCGGCGGAATGCCGCTCTTTCAGGCCATGGGGGCGATTCTTGTGCTGGCGGCTCTGGGCAGCGGCCTCACGGGCGGACTTGGAGCGGCGCGACTGCTCTTCGGGATGGGACGTGACGGCGTGCTGCCGCGAAGATTTTTCGCCCATCTGCACCGCGAAACCAATACTCCCACGTACAACATTCTGCTGATCGGCCTGGTGGCCTTTATCGGTGCGGTTTCGCTGAATTACATCGGCAACGCCTACGAGCATGCCGCTGAACTTCTGAACTTCGGCGCGTTCCTGGCCTTCATGGGCGTGAACCTTTCGACCTTCTGGCACTTCTCCATCGTCCTGCGCAGCAACAACCGCAGGCGCATCCTGGGAGACGCGATTTTGCCGCTTGCCGGATTCGCCTTTTGCGCGCTGATCTGGTGGAATCTCAACATCGTCGCCAAGACCGTGGGCGGCATCTGGTTCGCCATCGGATTGACTTACATTGCCGTGACGACACGTGGCTTCCGCCTTAAGCCCAAGCTGATCGACTTCAGCGAGTCTTAACTTACGGTATCTTTGGGGGCGCGCGGCTCCGTAAAACACGTGGGATGGGATTCGCAATGGGGCCGTCATGCTGAGCGGAGATTGAAGGCGTGTACAAGCGCACACAGATCAGCTTCACTTCGGAGGCTTCCTCTCAGCATGACGTGTGCGGCGTCCGTGTGCGGCAGAATGCGGCAGCGTGGAGTCAGGCGGCTTTCCTGACAGGAACTTTCTCGACGGTCCAATACGTCACGTCAAACGTGCGCACTTCGGGCTTTGTTGCGGCAAACCTCTCCAGCACCTTCAGGACTTCGGGGTACGACTTTCTTTCGTATTCCTCGGCATGTTCCCTGCTGTCCCACAGGCTGATGCCGACCCCCTCTTTGCTATCGGTCGAGATCATATTCAATTCCCCTGTGAATCCGGGGAACTTCCTCAGGATCGGCATGATCTCGGTTTCGATAGCCCGGCTGTAACCGTCCCGAGCCTCGGGCTTGAGAGGTGTTCGGACGATTCTTGCAAACATAGCTCACCTACCTTTCAACCGGCGAATTTTGCCTACGCTCAATCTACATCCGCCGCCCTTCAGCTCCTATGACCGGCATCACAACGTAAGGTGACTCGGAAAATTTGGAGATCAGGCTTCCACGGACGATCGACGGCCGCCGATGCATTCCGGGCGAGGCCGAACATGATCGCCTCCAGATACAGTGGCTTCAATGGATCATCATCACGAAGCATTCCGGCGGTCATAGCTCCCCCACAGCAGAAACATGCCGGGCGGCGTTTGACTTCACGCGGGACGGTGGGCTACTCTCAAAATGATTAAAGCTTCCGCTGTTCATGCGGCTGGTGTGAAGCCGGGATGCGAAGAGTTTATCTGGACAACAACGCGACCACGCAGGTTGCCCCGGAAGTTTTTGAGGCGATGAAGCCGTATTTTCTCGACGATTACGGCAACGCCTCCTCAATCCACTGGTACGGACAGCGCGCCAAATCCGCCATCGAGGCAAGCCGCGAGCAAGTGGCGCGCCTGCTGAACGCGCGGGCGAACGAAATCGTCTTTACCAGCGGTGGGACGGAGTCCGACAACACGGCGCTTTTCGGAATTGTCGGCGCATCGCGCGCTGAAAAGAAGCACATTATTACGACCGCCATCGAGCACCACGCCGTCCTGCACACGGCCAAAGCGCTTGAAAAGCGCGGCGTGCGCGTCACCTACGTTCGTGTCGGCTCGAATGGAATAGTCGATCCTGCCGACGTCGAAAAGGCCATCGGCCCGGACACCGTGCTGATTTCCGTGATGCATGCAAACAATGAACTCGGGACCATCCAGCCGCTCGAAGAGATCGGGCGCATCGCCCGCGAGCACGACATCTGCTTCCACACGGACGCCGTGCAGTCGGTCGGCAAGGTCCCTGTGGACGTTGAGCAACTTGGCGTCGATCTGCTTTCGCTTTCCGCGCACAAGCTGTACGGGCCGAAGGGCGTCGGCGCGCTTTACGTGCGCAAGGGCACTGTGCTGCGGCCGCTGCTCTACGGCGGACATCATGAGCGCGACCGGCGGGCCGGCACGGAAAACGTTCCCGGCATTGTGGGGCTGGGCAAGGCGGCGGAACTTGCCGGCCGGCACATGGCGGAAGAAAGCGCGCGCGTGGGCGCACTGCGCGACCGCCTGGAGAACGGGATTCTTGCCGCCGTTCCGCTGACGGCCGTTGCCGGCGACAAATCGCGCCGGGTGCCGGGTACGACGAACATCAGCTTCGATTACATCGAGGGCGAAGGCTTCGTGATCGCCATGGATTTGCGGGGCGTGGCGTGTTCGACGGGCGCAGCGTGTTCTTCCGGCTCGGTTGAGCCGTCGCACGTGCTCACAGCCATCGGAATGAGGCCGGAGCAGGCACGCTCGAGCATTCGCTTCAGTCTGGGCCGCTTCAATACGGATGAAGACGTCCATTACACGCTCGAAGTTCTTCCGCGTGTGGTGGAGCAGCTTCGCTCGCTTTCTCCGCACTACAACAAAGACGTCGCGGGCGCCGCGCCCGCAGGGGCCAAGGCGCTTGCAGGGCGCTGAATTTTCTATTCCCATGACCATTGCAGTCGCGATGAGCGGAGGCGTGGACAGTTCCGTGGCCGCGGCGCTGCTCATCGAAAAGAATTCGTCCCCGGGGCCGGACGGCGCTCCCGCTGTGATCGGCATGACCATGCAACTCTGGAACCAGCGGCGGCTGCCGGCGCTGCTTGGCGTCGAAGAAGGAGAGCCGGGCCGCGCCAGCGGGCGGTGCTGCTCGCTCGACGACGTGTATGACGCGCGCCGCGTAGCCGGCTTTCTCGGCCTGCCCTATTACGTCGTCAACTTCGAGGACCGTTTCGAGCAGGGCGTGGTTCGCCCGTTTGTGGAAAGTTACCTCGCGGGCGAGACGCCCATCCCCTGCAGCTTGTGCAACACGGAAATTAAGTTTGCCGAATTTATTGAGACCGCGCGCAAGGTAGGCGCCGATGCCGTGGCCACCGGACACTATGCGCGGGTGAGGTGCGACCCTGACACCGGCCGGTACCGCCTGTTTGCCGGCCGCGACGCATCCAAGGACCAGTCCTATTTTCTCTTCGGACTGACACAGGACCAGCTTGCACGCACGCTGTTTCCGCTGGGCGAATTTACCAAGCAGGAAGTCCGCGCCATGGCGCGCGCCCGCAATCTTCCTGTGGCCGAAAAGCCCGACAGCCAGGAAATCTGCTTTGTTCCCACGGGAAATTACCGGCGCTTTATCAACGCCTATCTCGGCGAGCAGGGAGTGAAGATCGAGGAGACGCGCGGCGAGGTCGTCACGACAGACGGGCGGGTCCTCGGCGAGCACAATGGACTTGGCAATTACACCGTGGGCCAGCGGAAGGGGCTCGGCATCGCTACCGGGACCCCGCTCTATGTCATCGGCCTTGACCGAGCGCGGAACCGCGTGGTGGTCGGATCGAATGACGAACTTCTGAAGCGACGCATGAGGGTGCGCGGGGTCAACTGGATCCGCCAGGTCAGCGAAGGCGATTGCTTCGAAGCACGCGTCAAGATCCGCAACAAGCACGTGCCCGCAGATGCCCGTGTCGAGGCATGCGCGAATGGCGAAGCATTTGTCGAATTCGTCATGCCACAGCGTGCCATCACCCCCGGCCAGGCCGCCGTGTTTTACGACGCAGATGAAGTTGTCGGCGGCGGATGGATTTCCCGCGTGCTCGATTAACGCGCCGCCGAGACCTCCGAAATTCTTACCGGGAAGAGTATAAATCCTGCTTCGTACGTTAATACCCCGCACGGATCGGCCGCAATAATCCACAGGCACGCCAACACTTAGACTTCAGCCCGGAAAAATGGAAAAGAACTTGCGGGACTTGGAGTGTAAGCATTGTTCGGCGGACACTGCGGGGCGGAAGTGTAAGTGATCTACCGGGAGCAAATCAGGACCAAACGAGGGATGGCGCTGAATTGGAACAGCATCTGGCGCTCCGGCGAATTACTTAAAAAAACTCTACGCAGGCAAGACCATTTGGAAATATGGATTGCCTGGTTTAGCATGAGGGTAGAGCAACTAGTCAAAGTCCCGGTATCAATGACTGGAGCGGCAACTCAGAATCTGCCCTGCCGCTGGACGCCACTTGTCTCCGATGATCATTGCCGCGCCAGTTGGGTGACGGTGAATGACTTTATGCGGCATTGAGGCGCACACCCCGCTGCCTCAGGCCGCAAGTCGGATCAGGAGGTAAGACATGGCGAACAGAGTGAAATCCCAATTGTCTCATCTGCTGGCTGTGACCGTCTGCACTCTCATTGCGATGGCCTTTAGCGGCCCGACGGCCCAGGCAGGCGCTCCAGCGGATAACGCTGCTTCTCAGAAAAGCGTCCAGGTACCCGCCGGCACAACTCTGGTTGTGCGAATGATTGACAGCGTGAGCTCCAAGACCAATAAAGTCGGCGACCAATTCACAGGGAGCCTTGAAGAGCCTTTGGTGGTCAACGGGACAACCGTCGCCCCGAAGGGCACCAGGGTTTATGGCAAGCTCCAAAAAGTCAAATCAGCGGGCAAAATCAAGGGGCAGTCGGAACTCCGCCTCGCCCTGACAGGAATTGAAATTAACGGCACCAGGCGTTCACTCGTGACCGGCGATTACGAAGTCCGCGGCAAATCTCGCGGCGAGGACACTGCCAAGAAGGTTGGCATCGGGGCCGCAGTGGGCGGAGTGATCGGCGCGATCGCAGGCGGCGGCAAGGGTGCAGCCATCGGGGCCGGAGTCGGTGCAGGGGCAGGCACGGCCGCGCAGGTGCTCACTCACGGCCAGCAGATCAACGTTCCCAGCGAAACCGTTCTGAGCTTTACGATTTCGCAGCCCGTCACGCTGCCCGTCGCAAGCTCATAAAGAAGGTATCGCTCTCGCGCCGGGAGCGCGCCGCAATGCGCTCCCAGCGCAGAAGTCCTCCGGCGCGTTGTTAAAAGTGGAAGCGGTAGCGCATTTCAACGTAAATTTCCCGTGGATTGGCGAAATGTGTCCCGCCGAAAGTGTTGCTGTTGTCCAGCAGGTAGCGCTGATTGGTTATGTTCAGCGCGTTTACCGCCAGCGACCAGTCTTCACCAAACGATTTACCCATCGAAAGGTCTGCTGTCGTGTGCGCCGGCAGGTGTGCGGGGCCGTCGCCGTTTAGAAAACCCGAACCATACTCTACAGTCGCCGTGACCCAGGTGCGGCCGGGCAGGCTGGTCGTCAGGACTGTGCTGAGTGTATTGCGCTGGTCATGATCGAGGAAAAACAGACCCTCTTCCGGCGGTGTGAAGTCAGTGAGGCCACCAGTAACCGCACCGAAACCCTGCACGAATTGATGCGAGTATGCCAGGTGCAGCCGGGCATGAGCCAGGATTTCCGGCGACCGCAGCGTGACTTCCCAGCCCTCGATGCGCGCTCCCTGAATTGTGAGCGGCAGGAAAATGTTCGAACTGCCAATTTCATCATGATCAAAGAAATTGCGCGCGTGCGTGCGGAAGACGTCCGAATCGAAGACCCACTTGCGGAAAGGGACAGTAATCCCGGCCTGGTATTGCTCGTCACGCTCGGCAGGCAGGGGAAGGAAAGCAACACCCTGCTCCAATGCAAATTGCTCCAGCGGCCCTGAGATTGTGTCCAACGGCGGCGGCTGAAAATAACGGCCGTAAAAGCCGCGCAGAATCCAGCCGAGCCGGGGAACACGGATTGCAGCCCCAATGCGCGGATCGGCCCCGTTTTCCTGAATCAGGCCGCCGTAATGCGTGAGCCGCAGGCCGCCATTGAGCGATAGCCAGGAAGTGACCTGGAACTGATCCTGGAGAAACCCCGCTTCCAGATTGCCGGACGGATGGAGGTTCTGGCGGATGGACGGTTGCCCGCCAGCTCCTGCGGCCCGCAGGCCAAAGAATGTTTCGTCCTGCTGGTTAAAACCTTCCAGACCGAACTGGGCGTTGTGCCTGCCTTTGATGACTCCGAGAGTCGCCTGCCCGCCCACATAACGCGAGCCGCGATTGTCATCCAATATAAAAGGTGAATCATTGGGTCCGCCCGCAAAATTCGCCCTGTTGAAATGGTAAAAGGGGGAAACAGTCAGGAGCATGCCTGGACCAAGAGTGTGGACCCAGGAAAAGTTCACAAACCGGTCATGCTCGAGGTCGAGATCGCGAATGCCGGCTTCCTGCTGGTCGGGCGTGTTGGGAATCTGATAATGGTCATCGCGGACGGAAGCCACCAGGCGCAACTGGTCCTGAGGCGTGGCGTTGAAAATCAGCGTTCCGAAGCCTCCGAGCCCGCTGTCCAGGTCATGAATCACCTGCGGAACGGGAGTCATCAGGCCAAGGTCCGAGCGGTTGGCGTTAAAGCTTCCGTACCAGGCAAAGCGTTCACTGTGGTTGCCAAAGCTCAACTGATCGTTGGTCTGGTTATAGCTGCCGTAGCTTGCAATCAGTTCGCCCTCGTTGTTGTACTCGAACCCTGTGTGCGGGACCACATTAAATACACCATAAGTGCGGTCACCATATTCGGATGAATAGCCGCCCGTTTTGATCTCGATGTTATCCGCATCCTTGGGGTCGAACTGCGGACCTACGTTGCTGGCGATGTTCGTGTTGGGGACCGGCACGCCATCCACTTCCCATGTCACCTGGTGGCCGCCGCGCACGTGCAGCTGATCGTGGACCATGTACGCGCCGGGAACATAGTCCGTAACCATCGCGAGACTGTTCGTGCGGTCCGCACCGGGGGTTCGGGCGATGCTCTGGCTGTTGATAGTCGTCTCTGAGGCAGAGGCCTGCGTGTTGATGGTTTCAGGCGCCGCCGAGACGCTGACGCTTTGTTTAGCTGTCGCAATCTCAAGCGCGAAATGCAGTATCGGCGCGCTGCCCGAACTCACTGTGATCGACTGCTGCACCGCCTGAAAACCCTGCGCCTTCACAGAAAGCGTATAATCGCCCGCCTGAACGGCGCTGAATTCGAACTCGCCGTTTGCGTTTGTGTGAACGGTTTGCTCCCAGGCGGATGAAGCGGAGCGAAGCGTCACGACGGCGTTCGCAATCGGCCGGTGCTGCGGGTCATGAACGACGCCGCGCACGTTGCCAAATATGGTCGCACGCCCAACCCCGGCAATAGATACAGCCAACGCAGACAAGATAAAAAAACGGACACACCTCATAAAAGTCCTCCCAGCAAAGGAACGAAAACGCTCACACCTCATGCGCATGGCGGCACGGCGACACTGATCGGACCCCGCAGGCCAAAATCCCGGGAATTCCGCAGACGTCGAGACAGCCAGATCTGAATTCAGTGATTAGCTGAAGAAAGCTTTGGGAGGTGGGTCAGGAAGATTGGAGGGAGCAGCGGCAATGAGGCAAAAATCCTTATCGTCTTGATAGAGAGACGCTGACAGTTTGGAAAGGGGGCGAAACACCGGCCGGCCGTAAATCAAGTTCGACTGCGACATCGTAAACGGAGAGTTCGAATTAGAGAGCGAGCAAGAACAGCCAACAGCGGAATGAGATTGCGCCACCGGCCTTGCCTTCAATGATTTCGACTCGCTGTGGTAATTGCGAGCCATCATGGGGCACATGCCGCCATGCATGCAGCAACTGGGCATGCACGCAGACTGGCACTCCCCCATCCCCATTCTCGACAGAAGCGACGTATGGAATGGGATCCAAAGCCCTGACGCCATCAGAAGTGTGCAAATAAGCCCCCTGGTCACTATGTCCCCAGTATAGCACGTCAGATTTCCCAGTCCGATCATGGTTCAGTACAGCTTCCTCTGGTCAGTTCACGGCGCAGCCACGCCCTTGCCAGCTTCCAGTCATGGACAACAGTGTCCGACGAAACGTTCAGGACCGCGGCCGTTTCCTCGACGCTCAATCCGCCAAAGAAGCGCAACTCCACCACGCGGCTTTTTCTGGCGTCGATGGCTTCGAGCGCGTTCAACGCATCGTTGAGCGCCTCGAGGTCCGGGCATTGCATGGACAGCGCAGCGGAATCTTCCAACGAGACCTTTTTCTCGCCGCTTCCGCGCTTAATCGCGCGGTGCGAACGGGCAAAATCCACCAGGATACGCCGCATCAACTGTGCACACATGCCCATAAACTGAGCACGGTTCCGGCAGTTCAGATCTTTGACATTCATCAGGCGCAGGTAAGCTTCATGGACAAGCGCCGTTGCGTCAAGGGTATGCTCGGGGCGTTCTTTAGCCATGTACCGCCGGGCAAGGCGGTTGAGCTCGGCATAGACCAGCGGGGCAAGCTTCTCAAGTGCGCTTTCGTCCCCGTCGCTCCAGGCATGCAGAAGGCGGGTAACTTCCTCCGCCGAGCGGTCCCCCATAGCCCCTTCCCCGCTTCAGCAGGGTAGTGAGCAAACAATCCTGAGGCGGCGAAAGCTGGGGACGGAATTCCAGCGCCAGTTGAGGGTTAATCCCGCCATTCTACAGCACGGAGCAAAACCCGGCCCGAACCCTTCGCCTCTACCTCTCCCTGGGGTACCTGCTAAAGTCTTGATTTTATTATACTGCAACCGCACATGAAAAAATATTTCAAATTGCCCCCATCTTTCAGCTGCCGTTTGCGCCTTACATATTGGGGGCAGTCCATCAGCACATCCGGCGGAAGAACATTTAAACAAAGCAGGACGTGGGGCACCTCCACAATCTGATTGGAGGTTTGACAATGAAAACTATCCGAGGTCTGGTAACACTGTTGGCCCTGGCGGGTCTGGCCGCTGCAGCCGGGGCGGGGCGGGCGCGTGCACAGGATTTTCAGGGCCGTTTCACTCTGCCGTTCCACGCGCAGTGGGGAAAGGTCAAGCTTCAACCCGGGAAATACACTTTGCATCTCCAGGCGATGGCCGACCGCGTACCCATTGTGGTCGTATCCAGGGAAGGTGAGGGAAATCACCAGACAAAGCTCGTTGGCATGGCAGCCAGCAATACGGTTTCCACCTTTGATGATGAGATCACGCTGACGTGCCTTGCGTGGGGAACGACGCACTTCGTCCGGTCGCTGATCATCGGTCCGCGCAGCCAAACCCTCTACTTCCAGGTGCCCAAGGGCGCGCTGCTCAATGCGCGTAATGTGGACCAAAACACGGATGCCCAAGTGGAAAAAATCAACATCACACCCTCAACCCGGTGATCTGCAATTCCCGAGTGTCGCGGGCGGCGGCTGCGGGCCGAACCGCCGCCTGCCAGGTACAAGAGTTTTTCGAGTATTGGAAACCTGCGGACTCTCCTCAACTTATAGACCTGCTGTATTGGCCATATCAACTCTGCATCAATCTTTTCACAACAAAGCGCGAGGTCTGCGGCATCAGGCGGCGAAGTGCGGGAGTTTCAATCAACGATTTCTTCAATGCGCTGAGGTCCTGCCCGCGGTCGATATCGGGGCAAGGTTCCAGCACCGAGCAGGAGAATCCCCGCGCGAGCAAATTGCCAAGCATGTCACAAAACGCGAGTCCTGTTCCCATACGCACACCGCTGAAAAGGCCTCGCACCATGCGCGCGAGGCCGATCAGGTAAAATCCTCCGTCGGGACACGGACCCAGCACAGCGTCCGTAATAAGCAATTCCCTGAGGGCGACGCTCAGAGTGGATGGAGGGAATTGTGGAGAATCCGTTCCAATAACCAGCACTCGTGAATGCCGCCCGAGAAGCTCGGCAAATGCACGATCGAGACGCTGAGCAAGATTGCGACCCCGCTGCCGGCGCCACTCGAAAATGTCGGGCACAGTTTTTTTTGGAAATCCTCCGCCAGAAACAAAAAGGTAAAAGGCCGCCTTGTTGTTCAGCTTCTCAACCTTGCGCAGCGTGTCAGAGACAAGCGCGCGATGAAGTTCCGCCGCTCCGTTCGCGCCCAGCGTTGGAATCAATCGGGTCTTTGTTTTCCCCGGAACTGGCGCACGAGCGAAGATGGCAACGGCGGGAACCGCCCGCAAAGCCGGAGAAAGGCGAGTCGTTCCCGTTGCTGCGCGCCCCGCCGGCGTCACGGGATAAGCCCCTTGTGGCTCCCGGAAAATGCCGACACGACGCCACGGATCCGGCAATCTACTGGAGCATTATTGATTGCGGAGAAATATTTGTGCGGGAGATTCAATGGGCACTTCGGCATTCAAATCGAACAAACCCATCTTTCTCAGGTACAACCGGCCTCTGGCCGGACAGCGCCACTGCCCGGAGCGACGCTTGTCCTTCCGAGCACGAGCTAGATGAACATCTGTTCATCCTGCGGAATGTCGCTCGTGCGGCTTTCACGCCGCCTTGCGAGGAAGAAATCGAGCCCGGCCTGGATGCCTTTCAGAAGGGCGGCGGCCTCCGAAACCGGCCCAATGATATTGCGCTGGACGATGGTGGTGGTTTTCTCCACCTTTTCCAGCACGTCGGTAATGGTTTTATCCACGCGAATGACCTGGAGCCGGAACCGATCGACCAAATCATCCAGCACGTCATCCACGCTGCCTGCCCGTTCGCGCAGGACGCGCGTCACTTCTGCAAGGTCCGCTGTAATCATGCGGAGAGGTTCCCGCGCCTCTGTAATCATCCCCGTCAGGGTTTCCGCCAGCGGATTGATTCGTGCGGCCAATTCAGCCCGGATATTCGCAATTTCCCCCTGCATTCGCTGCACGACCTTGTACAGGCCAAACATCGCGAGACCCTGCAAAACGAGGGCCAGCGCCGCAATGATCACAAAAATCGTCAACACGGTCTCGTGGGCCATAGGCTAATCCAGCCCGCCTGAGTCACCGGTCTTGCGTGGCTCAATTGGTCGTCTTGCTCTTTTCCTCCCGGTAGGCTTGCTTGCCGGCTTCAAGCGCCGCCGACAGTTGTTCCTTCTGTTTTGCGACTGCTTCCCGCGCCTTATCAACGTAGCCTTCCGCTTTTTGGCGGTATTCCTTGCTCTTTTCAGCCACGCGCTCACGGCTTTCACCGGCACGCTGGGCAATGAAGTCGCGTGTCTCCTTACCCGATTTTGGAGCAAAGAGGAGGGCTAATATTGCGCCGATCCCCGCTCCTGCCAGAAAAAACGCGACCTTGGATCCTCCATTGTTGTCACTCATTGAAGCCCTCCTGATTTCGCTCAGGCAACCAGCCTGTTCGCCAGTATTTTGCCGCGCTCAAACGCGTCCTCGGCCTGTTTGCGGATTTCGCGAGTACGTTCAGCAACATAATCGGCGCCGTCTTCCGCAGCCCTGGAAATCAGCTTCCGCGTCCGGCGCCCGCTCTGAGGGGCGTAAAGAAGGCCAACGATGGCCCCAATGCCCAGACCTGCCGTCAGCATTCCCAAACCATAAACCACGCTTTTTGCCTTCATAGCTGACCTCCTGTCTTATCTTTCTAGGGTTAAGGTATCAAAGTCTGGAGGTATTTTCAATGCTAAATTAGATTAAAACTAAAGTAATTATTAATATACCGTCTGGACTATATATCACCCTCAGGCCTCGTACCCGCCTCAAGATGGGCCTTTATCCGCGCAGCTTGTGCCGCAGTGACGATTTGCAAGAGTTCGGCTTCGCTGGCCGATTTCAGTTTGTTCAGGCTGCCGAAGTGTTCCAGAAGCCTCTTCGCTGTTTGTTTGCCCACCCCGGGAATATCCAGAAGCTCTGACGTAAACTCCCGACGAGTCCGCCGCTGGCGATGAAACGTCACCGCAAACCGGTGTGCCTCATCCCTGATCCGCTGGATCAGGTGCAGGACGGGCGAATGGTGATCGAGGACAACCGGTTCGTCCTCGCGCCCGTAGATATACAAAATTTCCTCCCGTTTGGCGATGCTGGCCAGCGGCTGATTGATGATTTGAAGGGCAGCCAGAGCGTCCGCCGCCGCGTGGAGTTGGCCGACGCCGCCGTCAATCAGAATCAGATCAGGAAGGCGCTTGTTCTCCTGCTGAAGACGGCGATATCTCCTGCCAACCACTTCGCGCATGCTGGCAAAATCGTCATTCTGAGGAACGCTCTTGATAATGAACTTCCGATAGTCGGATTTCTTCATCCTGCCGTCTTCGCACACGACCATGGAGGCCACGATATCGGTCCCCTGGATGTGCGAAATATCAAACGCCTCTATGCGGCGGGGCGGCTTTGCGAGGTCGAGAATATCCGCCAGGTCCGCCATCATCTCTTCCATCTTTGGTTTGAGTACGCGGAACCTCCGCTCGAATGAATTGCGGGCATTGCGGGCAACAAGTTCCATCAGGGTACGCCTGCGGCCCGCTTCCGGAGTATAAATGTGCACGGGCCGGTTGCGCTTTTCGGAGAGCATGTCTTCAAGAATGCTCATGTCCTCAAAACGGACGGGCACGAAGATTTCGCCGGGCACATATTGCTGATCGAGATAAACCTGTTTGACCAGGGCCGAGAAAACGTCTCCAAGGTCGCTCTCTTCCAGGTCTTCCCAGAAAAATTCGCGCCGGTCCACCGTGCGGCCGTTGCGGAAGTGGAACAGATCAACGGCCATCTGCTTTCCCTCACGGTGGAAGCCGAAGATGTCGAAGTCCTCGCCGGAGGATGCCGCCATTCTCTGCCTTTCGCGGAGTTCTTCGATGGTGAGCAACTGGTCGCGGTAGCGGCTTGCCTCTTCGTAGCGCTGCTCTTCCGAGGCGCGTTCCATGCGCTCGTGAAGTTCGCGAAGCAGGTCGCTTTCACGCCCTTCGAGCAGCATCTTAACATCGCGCACGGCCTCGGCGTACTTTTCGGGCGTAGTCAGACCCTCGACGCAGGGACCAAGGCAGCGCTTAATGTAATACTGCAGACACGGCCGCGGATGATAACGCGTCAAATCCACTTTGCATGAGGGCACAAAGAATCGGCGATGGATCAGGTCCACAATCCGATATGCGAGGCCCCCGGGAAAATACGGGCCATAGTAACGAGAACCGTCTTTCTTCAGCCGGCGCGTGACATAGACACGCGGAAAACGCTCCTGCAATGTGAGCTTGATGTAAGGATAAGTCTTGTCGTCGCGCAGCAGAACGTTGTATCGCGGCTTGAACTGCTTGATCAGATTGTTTTCAAGCGCGAGCGCTTCCTTCTCGTTGTCAACCAGGATAGTTTCAAGGTCGGCCGCCACGTCGAGAAGGCGGTCGCGCTTTTCATCGCTCGGGCGCGATTCCTGGAAATACGAGCGCACGCGGTGGCGCAGCGATTTCGCCTTGCCCACGTAGATGGGCCGCCCGTCAGCATCCTTAAAAATGTAGACGCCCGGCCGCGCGGGCAGGTCCTCTGCTCTCTGTTTGAGAAGTTCGTTCATCCCTGCTTTCCAGCTTTATAAATATTATTACCTATCCTGACCGTTTGGTGCCGAGTTCACCTTGCCGGGTGGAATAGTGGCCAGTCAATCTCGCCAGCTCAACCGCGTAAAGCCCTCGGCGCGGAAACATCTGAAGGTGGGAGACCCGGAGCATACCAGCCCTAATCACTTCCCGGGGGGAACTACGTACTGTGGTTGACTCCGCGACGGGTGCGGCAGAAAATCTGAATATGCGCGCCATTCTGATTTCGCTCCTGACTTGCCTGTTGGCTCTTGCGAGCAATCCGGCGGGGATTCGCGCTCAGACCAGCGCTTCCGAGTCCGGAGAAGCGGAAGACACTCCCCATTACGTTCCTCCGCCGCCTTCGGAGTCGGTTGAAATCGGTAACTTCTATTTCCGCCGTAAGGACTACTCGGGGGCGCTCAGCCGGTATATGGAAGCGGTGACGGACGATCCCGACTATGCTCCCGCGTATCAAGCACTGGGCAAGGTGTATGAGAAGCTGGGGAAGAAGCGCGAGGCGCTTGCGGCGTACCAGAAGTACCTGGACGAACTGCCCTCGCAAAAGCAGGCGGATGAGGCCCGAAGCGTGCACAAGGCCATGCGGCGACTGGAACGCGAGCTGAAAACAGAAACCGAGCGCGCCGGGACGCGCCAGGCAAAATCATCCGTGCCAAAGCATTGAATCATTCGGCCGGGGTGGGGCCGGGGTTGTCAAAATAGTTGCGCAGGATGGCCGCGGCGCGATCGGCGTCTTCTTCCCTGACCAGCAGCGATACTTCCAGCACCGGCAGCAGTTCTGCTGAAGTCTCGCCGCCCAGGATGGACGGAATTCCGCGGGCCCGCAACAGCTTGCGCGCGAGGTCTGCATCGAGCGACGCTGTTCCGCCTGAAAACACTCGGATTCTTACGGTTTTAACAGGTGGACCCTCTTCATCAGGTCCGGCGCCCATCAGCGAGCGCAGCCACTCACCAAACGACCCACCGACGTCGGAGTCGGCTCCTTCTTCAACTTCCGGCGGCGACCCGGGCAGAAGATTAACCTGGCAATCCTCGCACTGTTTGACGCCTTGCACATATTCTGTCAAGCATTTCGGACAATAAGGCATGACGGCAAGCCGCCTTCCTGAGCGGAGTCAAAGGCCTTTGAACCCGATCAATCTTAGTATAGCGCCTGGCGACCCCGTTAGACGCGTGAGCAGCGTGTTGAATGAGTTTGGCCCTGGTAAACATGCTTCGGTATGTCTATTTCATCAGGCGCTCGCACTGGAATCATCCCGATAACTCAAACCTGTAAGCTATAATGGCAGGCCGCGGCCGCCGGCATACCGCCAAGAGACTATTTCAATTCAAGGAGGTCCACTTTCGTGCTTTATTTCAGGCTTCGCGTGCGTCTGCGCGCGGCTGTGACGGCCGTTGGACTCGCCTGCGGATTCGCGCTTTCTTGCAACACGCAACCGATTGTAACGCCGAAGCTCCAGCCGGAGTACGATCTGCTGATTGCCGGCGGCCACATCATCGACGGCAGCGGAAATCCCTGGTATGAAGGCTCCGTCGCAGTGAAAGACGGCAGGATAGCAGCCATCGGACGCCTGGTGAATCCCACCGCGCGCCGTGTGATTAATGCCACGGGCCTGGTCGTGGCCCCCGGCTTTATAGACCTCCACGCCCATAGCGACTACACGCTGCTCGTGGATGGCAATGGCCAAAGCAAAATCCGCCAGGGCGTGACTACGGAAATCATCGGCGAAGACGCTTCCGCCGGCCCGTTCGAAAGCGTCAGCCAGCCGGACGTGAGCAAAAGCCCGCGACCGCTGGGATTCAAAAGAAACTGGCAGACGCTGGGGCAGTACTTCGACGTTCTCCAGAAGCACGGCATCGCGGTGAACGTCGCGTCTTACGTCGGCGCGGGCCAGGTGTGGATGGACGTCATCGGGAACGTCAGGCGACGCCCAACGCCGGAAGAAATGAAAAAGATGGAAGACCTGGTGGCCGAGGCTATGCGTGATGGCGCCATCGGATTGTCCTCCGGCCTGATTTATGCTCCCAACATGTTCGAAACCCCCGATGATTTAATCCGGCTTGCGAGCGTGGCCGCACGCTACGGGGGAATTTACACCAGCCACATCCGCAGCGAAGGCGACGATGAACCGAAGGCGCTCGCAGAAGCCATTGAAATCGGTGGGAAAGCGCACCTGCCGGTACACGTTCTCCACTTCAAAATCACCGGCAAGAATAATTGGGGTCGAATGGTCGATCAGATCAAGATCATCGAGGCGGCGCGTGACCGAGGCATCGAAGTAACTGCCGACCAGTATCCTTACGTTGCCGGATGGACGCACCTTGAACAGTGCCTGCCGCCCAAATTTCTTGAAGGCTCGCCGGAACATCGCGTTGAATTACTGAAGGATTCCAGGGTGAGGGAAGAGATTCGCCGCGACATCGATCACGGGTTACCCGGCTGGACGAACAATGAAGTCGAGAGTACTGGTGGATGGCACGGCGTGATGGTTTCCACCCTGATGAAGCCGGAAGACAAGCAGTACGAAGGCAAACGCATGGACGAAGTGGCGCGCATGATGCATACAGACCCCGTGAACGCCCTGTGCAATCTTCTGGTGAACGAAGGCGGCACAGCCTATGCCATTTATTTCAATATGAGCGAGGCCGACGTCGAACTGGCAATGAAGCAGCCGTGGGTGGGAATCGGATCAGACGGCGTCGCCGTGAATCCCTCAACGGCGTTTATGGGCAAACCGCATCCACGCTGCTACGGAACGTTTCCACGCGTGCTGGGTGTGTACGTGCGCGAGAGAAAAGTTCTGACCCTCGCCGACGCCGTCCGCAAGATGACTTCCCTGCCCGCGCACATCGTGGGACTGAAAGACCGCGGGCTGCTTGCACCTGGCATGGCGGCGGACATCACGATCTTCGATCCCAATACCGTCATCGATAAGGCTACGTTCGAACACCCCAGCCAGTACCCCGAAGGCATTCCCTACGTCATCGTCAATGGCGTTATCGTCATCGATAAAGGCCAGCACACCGGCGCGAAACCAGGACGCGTGCTCTATGGCAGGGGAAAAGTTTAAAAGTGGAAATGAATCACGTCCATATCTGGAGGACAGGCTGCTGCCATGAGGAATTGGGCTTCAAGGCCAATCTGCATCGCAACCTGAAAGGGCAACGCAGCGCCGTATCATGCAGTCCGCGGATTAGCGAGATACAGAACTTTTTCCTGTCGTTACTGTCCTGCAGGTGCGCCGGCGACAAGCAATTCCGCCGCCTGCTTCAAGCGGTTTTGCAGATCTGTCACGCTTTCGGTGATGGATTTGCGGTGTTCGGCCATTCCGGCCTCGGCGATTTCGGCAAGCTGCCGCCGGTAGTTTTCGAGGGTTTCTTTCACGGAAGCCTCGAAAATTGAGCCAGCCTGCGCCTGCTGCTCTCGCAACATCGCGGCCGACGCGTTCACTTTTTCTGTAAGCTCCTGCAAAGCAGACTGGCATGTGCCGCGGAACTCGGTGGTTGCCCGTGCGCCGGCCTCGCCTGCCTCCCTCCTGATGCGGTCCATCACTTCGGTGTATTGCCCTTCGGAGACTTCGCGAAGTTTCGACTCAAACTGCGCCACGGCCTGGTCCTGCGATCGGCGCACTGCGGCTCCAGCTTCCTGGGCAATGTGCGGCTCGATCCATCCGATCGTCTCCTCAACAATGGCGGTGATTTGCTCCTTCGTCGCTGCCAGGCATCTCTCCCGCATGGCAGCAAGGTCCTGGTCGAATCCCTTGAGCTTATCTTCCAATTGCGTCGCGTTCTGCACGACGGATTCGTGGGCGGAGCGGCCAGATTCCTGAATCCGCCGGAGGACTTCCTCCGCCTCCTGTTGCAGGAACGACTTGAATTCATCTTTGGCCAGCCCGCTCGCTTCCTCAGCCTGCTGGCGCAGGCGCTGAAGCGAGGATTCGGCGATTTCTGCAACCGTCCGCTGCATGCGCGCGGAAATTTCGGGCAAATGCGTTTCCCCAGCGTCGGAGGCCAGGGCTTCGATCCTGCGGACGAAGCCCTGCGCCGTCTGGTCTGCCGTGTTTTGCAGCCTCTCCTCCAGGGCGGCGGCCGTTTCATCAAGCCGCGTCTCGACCTCCACGAGAGAATTCCCAACCCGCTCCCGGATTCCTTGCTCGAATTTTCTCGCCGCATCGTCTGCCGCCGCTTCCAGCCTTTCCACCGCTGTCCTGGTCACGGAATCGGCGTTTCGTTCGCAAATCTGGTGAGACGCCTGCTCGAGCGTGCTGATATGGGCCTCCAACGAGGCAACTGTTTCCTGGAGCTTCTTTTGAAACAACTGCTCCTGCTCACCAAGCAATTCCTGGATCCGTTGCTGGACGGTCCCGGTAAACCTCGCCGTTACTTCCTCGACATAGGGCTCCAGCATCTTCTCGATCTGGACTGGAATGGGTGTCTCTGTCCCCTTGCACGTCATCCAAACCCAGCGGGCGAATTCGTCTGTCTGGGCCTGCACGAGTTGCACAACGCGCTCACGGCTTTGCTTCGAAACCTCGACTGCGAGTTGGTCCAGCCCAGCGCGTTCAAGGAGCTTTTCCTTGTATTCCACCGCTGCCCGCTCAATCTGCGCACCCATTTCCTTTTGGATTTCCGCGAGTGCCGCCCGGGCCTGCTGCTCGGCAGTCTTGGCCATCTCAGAGACCGTAGTAACGGAAAAGGCTTCGAGTTCGTTGCGGATACGGTCTTTCAGCGTCGTGCAATCCAGGCGGGAAATGGAATCTGAGAAGCCCTTGGAATCGGGCACCGGCTGTGGCAGTTCGACGCCCGAAACCCTCGATATAGCCCTCAGTACCTCCTGGAGACTTTTTTGGAGGCGGTCGATGTCAGCCTGCCAAGGCCTGTCGATTTTTGCAGGCTCGGGCGGGCGACCGGGCCCGCCCTTGAGATTGATACCGCCTCGAATGGCACGAAGCTCATCGGCAAGCGACAGTGGTCCTCTCATCTTTTATTCGGCCACCGGCCACGCGCATCTCTTCTGAGGGATTTTTGCTGGAAAAGCTCGAATGACGCGCCATGGGGACCGAGCGGCTCCTCCTTGTTGGAATTGGGCTTTCAGGCCTCAATCAGCCTGGACGGAGCGGCCATTCCCACCTGGCGCAAAATGGGAAGGGTCTATCCCAAGCCGCTAAAGAACATCGAAAACAATTATGCTTCTCTCGCGGCCGTTACCGGATATCGTTGACTCACCGCGATCAGCGGGCGAAGCTCGCAGAACTCGTGCCGGCCGGCTGGAAATGGACAGCCGAACACTGTCACTTGAAAAGATTGTATGCCAGCACCCGCATTTGCTCACTGGCCTTAGCTGCCCGAGTCTGGATGATGAGGAAGAGCAGCCATCTAGCCGCGAAGCGCCTACAATGATCAACCAACCTAGCTTAGATCGTCAATCAGGTAAACACCTGATTATTAGTCAGTATATTCACTCGCCAACAAATGTCCCTTGGCTCTCACTCCTGCCGTCTTAATGCGGGCAACCGCGCTTACCGCATCCAGCGGAACCAACTTAAAGCTTTGCTCCCGCCTTGCAAAACTCAGCGCTCGCCGCAAAAGTTCCGTCGCTGTGGCGAAAATGCTTCGGTCTCGGTGTATGATTGTGCGACAACTCGCAAGAGGGCGATGAGCGTATGTCCATCGAGAACATTCGGCGCTTGAAATCAGCGCACTTTGGAGGACGGAGTTGAAACGCATCAGGATAATTGCGGTTGGTTTTCTGATTCTGGCCGGAACGGCAGTCGGAGTGATTCTGGCAAAGTATGTTTTTGCGGCGCAGCGCACGCAGGCGGTGGACCCGCAGGAAGCGGAGGACCTGGCGGCGCTGGCGAAAGTGGGACCCGTTGATACGCACGCGCACGTGTTTCAGGACGTGCCTGCCTATTACGAATTCATGAAGCAGATCAACCTGCGCATTGTCGATATCTGCGTTGTGGGCCGAAAAGACGAACCGCCATATCAGACGCAGGCAGCGCAGTTCCGGATGGCGATGACCGTGCATAACCACTCGAACGGCCGCGCAGCGGTATGCACGACATTCAATCCGTACACCTTTGAGGACAAGAACTTCGATCAGAACACGATCAATACCCTCAATGATAACTTCCGCGAAGGCGCGATTGCGGTAAAAATCTGGAAGAACATCGGCATGGAACTCAAGTGGCCGTCGGGCAAATACGTGATGCCGGACGACCCCATCTTCGAGCCGATCTATAAGGACATTCAGGCGCACGGCAAGACGCTGATTGCGCATCTTGCCGAGCCAGACACCTGCTGGAAACCTTTCTCACAGATCGGCCCGCAGAACCCTGACTACAACTACTATAAGCACAACCCCTACTGGTACATGTACGGCAAACCGGGCGCGCCCTCCAAGACGGAAATCCTGAAGGCGCGTGACCATCTGCTCGAAATGAATCCACATTTGCGGGTTGTGGGCGCACACCTCGGCAGCATGGAAACGAATGTGGATGAAATCGCAAAGCGCTTCGACCGCTATCCCAATTTCGCAGTGGACACGGCCGCGCGCATCCGCTATCTGATGGCGCAGCCCCGCGAAAAAGTGCGGGGGTTCCTGATTAAATATCAGGACCGCATCTGCTTCGGGACAGACGGGGAGATACGGCACAACGACAATCCTGATGAATCAATCAGGCACTGGAAATATCAGTACGCGATGAGCTGGAAATATTTCGCGACGAACGAGACGTTCGAATACGAAGGCCTTACGGTCCATGGCCTGGACCTGCCTCCGAGCGTGGTCCGCAAAATATACCACGACAACGCCGTGCGATGGTTTCCCGGGCTGATGGCCAAAGGTGAGTGAGGGCGCAACGTGCGATACGCCCTCGATCAGGCATTGCCGGACGTGTCCTTAGCTTCGATGCAGGATGGCGTAGTGATGAAGAACCCGCTCGCATGATAGTGGGGAAGACGAATCCTCGCAGACGTCATCGAAGGAACAAAATCGCTCTTTGGAAAGCGGCGCTCCTGCGCTGCCTCCCAAAGAGCCCCATCATACTACGCGAGCCTGCTTCCTTAGCTGAACCAATCGCCTGCCCACGGAGCCACTCCTGTATTCAAGAGCACACCCTCCGTCGCAAGCCATTGACCCCACTCCGTTCGCAATTAAAATTCGTGTGACAGTTCGAACGAAGCTATTTGCTCAGTTCTGCGCGGTTGTGTTTTGCCCATGCGCTGTTGGTCGGAACTTCCTTCATCGTCTCTGTTCCACACGGGCACTTGCCTTCTTTTTTGGACATCGCCATGCATGGGCAGGATTTCGTTCCCCCGCAGGCGCAAACGTAAACGGTTGATGCTTTCTTGGCGCTCGATGACTCAGCCTGGCGGGGCAGCGCACTTCCCGCCTGCGTAATTCCCAGGATCAGCGCAAGTGCCATTCCGAGTAAAACTGCTTTACCAGTAGAGCTGACTTTAGCCCTCATCCGTCGTGCCCTCCTTCAGCAATGAATTTCACCCCGATGTGCCAATCCTACTAGCCCTCACAAAGCAAGTCAAGCAAGTGTAAAGAACCGCTCGACTGCGTTGCCACAATAGAACAGTGGTGGAAGGGTTGCCCGTTCGACCTAAAGCCCGGCACACAGGGAGTTCAAAATTGGCATCTGAGATGTTATGCTGTTCGGTCAATTGCAGGGCGGGGCACGAACAACAAAAGATGGCTGAACACGACGGGGAGGTCTGGATAAGAATCCTATGGATAATTACAGACAAGAAAACTGCGCGAAAGGTCTTGGGCTGCTTGCATGCTCGCTCGCGGTCTTACTGGTTGTCAGCAGCGCGTGCACCAGCAGTAAGCAACCGTCTGCTGGCGCGGGAAGCCAGAAGGCTGAAACCCAGCAGGAAGCTGGAATTCAAAGGAGGGTCTTTGGGGAAATGCCCAACGGACAGGAAGTCAATCTCTATACGCTCGAAAACACAAATGGCATGAAGGTGGGGATCATCAACTACGGGGGGAGGATTGTTTCACTCCTTGCGCCTGATCGAAACGGAAAGATGGCCGATGTCGTCCTCGGCTTCGACAATCTGCCGGACTACATGAAGTACAACACCTATTTCGGAGCCCTCATCGGCCGTTTTGGCAACCGCATCGGCGGCGCGAAGTTTACGCTGGATGGCAAGGTCTATCATCTTCCGGTCAACAACGGACCCAATAGCCTGCATGGCGGCACCGACGGATTCGACAAGAGGTTCTGGACGGCGCGTGAAATTCCCGGTAGCGAGCCCGCACTCGAACTCACCTACGTCAGCAAGGATGGAGAGGAGGGTTATCCCGGAAACCTCACTGCCAGGGTTGTGTACACGCTGACCTCGGACAATTCTCTCAAAATCGACTATAGCGCGACCACCGACAAAGACACGGTGGTTAACCTGACCAACCATTCTTACTTCAACCTGGCCGGGGAAGGAAACGGCGACATCCTCAAGCAGGTGCTCTGGATTAACGCAGACAAGATGACGCCCGTCGATGCTACGCAGATCCCGACCGGGCAGATTGTCAGCGTGGCCGGCACGCCGTTTGACTTCCGCAAGCCTACCCCGATTGGAGCGCGCATCAATGAGAACAACGAGCAACTAAAGATCGGCAAAGGTTACGACATCAATTACGTCCTGAACCGCAAGGGGCCGGGACTGGAACTGGCAGCCCGCGCATACGATCCCGATTCGGGCCGCGAACTTGAGGTTTACACTACACAGCCGGGCCTTCAGTTCTACAGCGGAAATTTCCTCGACGGCACGGTGCACGGTAAAGGCGGGAAGGTTTATGGATTCAGATCGGCCTTTTGCCTTGAGACACAGCACTTTCCCGATTCGCCCAATCATCCGAACTTTCCGTCAACCGAGCTGAAACCAGGACAGACGTATCACGAGGTCACTGTCTTTAAATTCACGACAACCAGCAAGTAAGCGCGTTGCAGCCCTTTATTTCGTGGCTCAACGAGGGGTAGTTCCCGGCCGGGCTTTGCCGAGGGCCAGGCCGGGAGCCTTTTCCTCCTGAGCTTTGGGCCGTGACCGCACGCAGACACACAGTCCCTCGCTCTTTCGCTCCCTCTCCGCATCCATAGCGCAACTCTCATCTTTCGTTCCAACAGATAATTTTCAGTCAACATCGGAGTTCACCTTTGGGCGGCGCCGGCGTCAAATTATAGATAGCTGCGCTCCGTCGCACCGTCCGTGGTGACGAGCTAAATCCGGCTCAACCACAAAAAGGGGCGCAATCTCAGGAGGAAATTAAGAGATGAAGAAAGTGCATCTGTTTGCGATGTTGATTGCTTTGGGTGTGATCGCATGGGGCATCCCGACAGTGAATGTTCAGGCAACAAGCCACAACGCCGTATTTACCGCTCAGGAGGATGAACCGGCAGAACCATCAGCACAGGAAACAGAAACCCAGACCTTCACTGGGCGGATCATGAACAACAACGGCAAGTACACATTGCATAGCGAGGATGGAAAGACTTATCAACTTGACGATCAGGACAAGGCCAAAAACTTTGACGGGAAAAAGGTGAAAGTCACCGGCTCGCTGGACGAAGAGAACATGACAATCCATGTGAGCGAAATCGAAGAGGTTGAAGCTTAAGCGAACTTTACACAAATCGCAGAATGAACGGGAGGCCGGTCGTGCGCCGGCCTCTTCCGGTGCCTCCCCCAAAAAGGGTCTATCCCAGCAGCGGGTGAACTATGGAAACACACGCTAGGACATACCCGCACCGCCTAACTTCCCCAAATCCTTCCCTCATGGATTTGTCAGGATCCTTACACCGTATGCGGGCACGCTAATTTCCCCGGACACTGCATTGCCGGCCAGAGCGTCATGCATCGCTTTACCGAGCGAGACCGATTGCGCCTTGCCAGTGTAATTGAGAAGGAAAACAATCTTCCTCCCAGGCTTCTCGCGCGTCATCATTTCGACGCCGGCAGGCAGTTGAGGGCCGAGCACAACGCCTGCTGCCGCCGCAATGCGGGAGGTGAGATGATCGTAGAAAGCGGCCCCTTGCGCCTCTGTGCCAACGTAGATTACGTTGCCCTTGCCAAATTGATTCATCGTTACGGCAGCTTGGCCGGCATAGTAACGCTCGCCATAAGCGGCAAGCACACGTGCAGTTTGCGGCGTGAGAATATCGAACCAGACTCCGGCGGGATAACTTACTCCATCCATCACGATTTTCTGGTCCTGCGTGGTTTGAGGATCGTAATCGTGGATCGCAATCCCGGCAAGCTGGGCAAGCGGACCCGGCAGCGTCTCCGTGGTGAAAACGTTATGCTCGTCCTTGGCACCTGACCGGTAGCTCAGCACCAGCACGCCACCGTTGGTGACGAATTCCGTGAGCTTCCGCACGAGGTCCGCATCCAACACAAAAAGTGACGGCGCTACCAGGACCTTGTATTTTGCAAAACTGTCCTTAGGGAAAACCACATCCACGTTCACTCCGCGGCGGCGAAATGCATTGTAATAAGCTTGCAGTTGCAGGTCATAATTAAAGTCCTTTGTGAGGGGCTGGATCTCGAAGGCCCATCGGCTGTCTGGCGAAACAAGTACCGCCACGCTCGAAGCTACGTGTGAGCCTTCAAGCAGCGGCGTGAGGCGTTGGATTTCCTTACCCATTTGCGAAATGGTCTTGTAACGCGCGTTGGGATAACTGTCCTGGTCCAGAATGCCCTGCCAGTATTGCTCAGTCCCGTAAGTCGATGTTCGCCAGCGAAAGAAGCAAACCCCGTCCGCGCCGTGCGCCACCGACTGATATGCCCAGACCCGGTAGAGTCCCGGCGGGGCCTGATATCCCCAAAACGTGGTCCACCCAGGCAGTCCACCCTCCTGCTCCATCACCATGAAGTTCTCATTGTTTTTTGAGCCGCGCATCAGGTCGTGGGCCAGTGCGGGGCCGAAATAATCGGCCTGATCGTGGCGGATCATTGGATAGTTGTCCCAGGCAACGAAATCAATCCCCTCGTTCAGCTTTGAATAATCCACTGCGCTGAACATGCCCATTTCATTCGTAGTGATGGCCTTGCCGGGAGCAATCCGACGCAGGATGCGGGCCTGAAGGTTCAGATAATCATCGGTTGATTCGCTGAAGAAGCGATGGTAATCGAGTTCCAGGCTTGGATTATGGACACCAAACAGCGTGTTCCAGGGTAGCGGAACCTGCGACCAGTCGGTATAGGTGTGTCCCCAGAAAACCGTACCCCAGGCTTTATTCAGGACGTCCAGCGTTTTGTATTTTCCGCGGCACCAGTTCTGAAAGGCCGCGAGGCAATAGTTGTCATAACAATAGGGATTGCCGAGTTCATTGTCGATCTGAAAGCCGATGACGTCGGGATTATCTTTGTAATGTTCGGCCAATGCAGTCACAATCCGCCTTGTCGCTTCAATGAAATGCGGATTGTGCAGGCAGTAGTTCCGGCGCGACCCAAAGCGATAGCGGATGCCGTTTTCGTCCGTTGCCGCAATGTCCGGGTATCTGGCATAGAGCCAAGCCGGGGGCGCCGCCGTTGGCGTGCCCAGAACCACACGAATGTCGTGGGCGGCCAGAACTTTGATTGCACGGTCGAGCCATGAAAAATCAAATCGCCCGTCTTCAGGCTCCATCTTGACCCAGGCGAATTCGCCCATGCGGACAAAGTTGATTCCGGCAGCATGCATCATTTCGGCGTCTTTGGTCCACTGGCTATCGTTCCAAGCCTCGGGATAGTAATCCGCACCATAAATAAACTGGCCATGATTTATCCGGATAAGGTCAAACGAACTCGATGGCATCTGTTGCTGGGCTGCAAGGCTGTAACCAACGCAGATGAATACCGACACGACTGCGCCTGCAATCCCGACGGACTTTCTCATGGTTTGTCTCCTGATAGTTAACATCTCATCCAAAACAAGGCTCTCGTTGGAGCCCCCAATTGCGGTGACAGGGCAGAGATTATATCGTCCCAGGAAGTGTTTTCAACCGATTGTGAAACATGGGGGCGTTAGTTGGGTGATCGCCAGGATTGACCGGGATCAACGGGAAGTCAAAAAGCTCCGCGGAAGTAGAGTGGAAAAGATGGCCTGATGTGGCGTGCTTATGCTACCGCTGTCTGTGCATGTCGCGCTCTGCGTTCCTGCACAAAGCACACGGCCCGGCGCACGATTTCGGAAACGGCATCCGGATCAAACGGTGTGTCGAGGCAGTCAAAGGCCCCGTATGCAAGGGCCGCCTGGCGAAGTTCAGGGTCCTTCGAGCCGGCAACAACCATTGAGCAAACAGGTGCTGGAGCGACTTCAGCGAGGTTCAAAGCGTCGATCCATGTGCCGTCCGGAAGCTTTGTGTCTGTAAACATCAGGTGCGGATGGGTTTGCTCCAGCAACTGCGCCGCTTTGGCACAATTACCCACGCTGAAGGTATCTATGCCAAGTCCTTTCAAAATCTGCTTGAGCGCCTCGCAAGGTTCGGCGCTCTCATGGATCATCAAAGCAAACACATGGCTTGGCAAGGTCTTTCTCCCTATTCGAAGGGTCTCTTTTCCATGTATCTTGCGAACCCAAAATTCGTCGGCGAAAGTCGGTGAGCAGGACTGGATGGACACCGACTTTCAAACTTCGAAACAAGTTCCGTGGGCCGGCGCATCCAGCGCACCGCTCGTTCTCGTAATTCCTGGATAGTGACTTTTTAGGATGAGTTCACACGAAAGTCCATCAGGTAAAAACCTGAGTTCTCGGTTGGGCAACGATTGCGTGATAAGTTTCCCCGCAACAAACACTTGCTGCCTAGTAAAATCATGAACCTCTAAGTTGCGTCACAAGGCATCGTGGCGCTCGTCACAGTTTGCAATTGCGATGGAAAGATAAATTGGAATCCGTGGGGAGCGAAGTGTCTCCCATGGAGGTCAACACCATGCAAACCAGGGTTCTTTCACTTGTGATAGCAGCGCTGTTCTTCGCGTCTTTCCTGCCGGCGCAGGGCCGTGGAGGCGGAGGAGGCCAGCGTGGCGGCGGCCAGGGGCAGGGTGCCGGTATGGGTCAGGGACAGCAACAGAGAGGCGGGCAGGTGGGGTCGCCCTCAGGAAAAGCTGCTCGGCAGAAGGACCGGGACCGTATTCGCGCTACCGACCAGCAGCGCGACCGGCTTCGGACCTGCGACCAGACAGCGAAGCAGATCCGCACCCAGGCCCGCGAGATGGCGCGCGACGCAAGCGGCTCGAAATTCAATGCCGACCAGGCGCGCCAGCAGCGCGACCAACTGCGCCAGCGGCTCGAGACCATGCAACAGGAGCACGAACAACTGATGAGTGAACTCTCAGCAGACCAAAAGGAGGCCCTCCAGAACCGCATCCAAAATATGGAGCGAATGCGGGAAAGGGTAAATAATCAATTCCAGGAAATGGACCGCGAACTGAATCAGGATAACCCGAATGCCGCCCAGGTGCGGCAGCAAGCGCGCGAAATGGAACAGGCCATGAAGGAATGGCAGAACGAATATCGCAAAATGAGCAGCGAGATGGGAGCAGGTTCCTGAAAACCAAGGTGAGGAGAAAACGGATGAATAAGATGAATCGATTGAAACTTACACTTCTCCTGTGCTTTGTGGCCGTTATCGTTGTGCCGGTCGCTTACGCTCAAATGGGTCCGGGACCAGGAAAGCGAACCAGGTTTTACAATCCAGCGGCAGAAACCACTGTTAAGGGAACGGTTGAGGAGGTAAGGACGGTCACCGGACGCGGGGGTTGGAACGGGATCCACTTGACCCTGAAAGCAGAGGGCAAAACTCTTGATGTTCACGTTGGCCCGGCGGCCTTTCTGAAAGAGAAGGGTTTCACTTTTGCCAAGGGCGATCAGATCGAAGTCACAGGAGCAAAAACTCAGTTCGGCGGGACGGAAGCGATCATTGCGCGCGAAGTGAAGAAGGGCAGCGAAACGCTCGTCCTGCGGGATGCCCAGGGCATTCCCGAATGGTCAGGCGGACGGCGCCGCTGACTCTGTGAGATGAGAAGTGGATCGGAAGGGAAAGCCGAAATATCCCTCCCGTTCCTTTCACCCTCTGCCTTATTAAGCTGGAGAAAAGATCACAGCCGCGCCCCCACCCGGGGCAAGATGAAGAGAGAGTGTGTCTGTCGCTCTGACGCGCTTTGTCTGGATGCTGAGGCTTTTTGCGTCCCGGTCGGCATTGGGGCCGTCAGCGAAGATCTGGGCGTTCCATTCCCCGGCGCCCAGAAAGCTGAGCGGAACATTCATGTCGCGCGGCGTCCAGTTCGTCATGCTTCCCAGAAACCATTGGCTCCCATGCTTGCGGGCGACCGTAATGTATTGCGAAGGTTCGCCGTCCAGCACTCGGGTTTCATCCCACACGGTCGGAACTTTTTCCAGAAACTCGAACCCGGGCTGGCCGATGTAATCTTCCGGATAATCCGAAAGCATCTCCAGCGGACTTAGGTACACCACGTACATTGCCAACTGGTTTGCCCTTGTTCCCTGGCACATGGGCTGGATGTTGCGAGGCACGAACTGATCGCGCGTGGCGTTGTCGAAGCACCCCGGCGTGTAATCCATCGGACCGGCAAGCATGCGGGTGAAGGGTATGGTCGTGAGGTGCTCAGGAGTTTCGCGGCGGCTCCATTTGTTGTATTCCATTCCCATTACGCCTTCCCGGGTAAGGAGATTAGGATACGTCCGCCGCAGGCCATCCGGGGGATAAGCTCCATGAAAATCCACTACCAGATGATATTGTGCAGCGGTCTTAACGGCGCGATGGTAGAAATTCACCATTTCCTGGTCATTGCGGTCCATAAAATCAATCTTCACGCCCGCCACGCCCCACTTCTCGAAGAGCGGAAAAGCCTGGCCCATCTGCTTGTCAACCGCTGACCAGTTCATCCAGAGCAGGATCCGGACATTTCGCTTCTTTGCGTAAGCGAGGATGGCAGGCATATCAATCGTGGGCACCGTCCGCGTGATGTCTTTCTCCGGCGACCACCCGGCGTCAATCAACATATAGGGGAGATGTGCTCTGGATGCAAAATCGATGTAATGCTCCATTGTCGCAGTGTTCATGCCGGGCTTGAAGTTCACTCCGCTGGCATAGCTTCCTGACCACCAGTTCCATGCAGACTTGCCCGGCTTGATCCATGACGTGTCAGCAATGGCCGAAGGTGGGTTCAAGTTCAGGATGATATCGTCCGACTCGATCAGCCCTCCGGGAGTAGAATTGACCATCACAACATCCCACGGTGTGAGCTTCGGCGTGGTGCCGATGACGGCTTCATCGGAATGCCCCGGCAAAGGTGAGAGCCTGGTCATCAGCGCGCCCGGATTTCCCTGCACTCCCCCAAGGTACATCCCCGCGTAGTCGTCCACGTCTGCCTCAAGGATTGCAGCCCACGGGCCGCTCGGCAGATGAACCAACAAGGGAATACCGATGATTGAAGCAGGCTTGATCTGATCCAGCGTGATCGGCTGAAATTCGCTTTCGTAGCTGGTCGTGTAACTGCCGAGATCGAGTGCGAAAGCCGAGGGGTTGCCGGGGAAGAAGAAGCCCGTGTCCTCCGAAGACAAAGTGAATTCCCCCAGCGCATCCTGCCTCGGCAGCGAATAACGCAGCGCGATTCCTGCGTTATATGCGCGAAAGATGAGATCCATCCGCCGCCCGGGTGATTGGCGCTCGCGGAGAGAGACGATAAGTTCATTGTAATGGTCCCGAACCGCTCGGTCCGCTCCAAACTCATTTGTCCAGGTGGAGTTGTGCGAATCCTGATGCGAGCCTGTAATTTCAAAATCGTGGTCCAGGGCAGGCTGGCCTTTGAAATCAAGGCCGAGAGGCGAGTCTGTGAGGACGGGCTCGCCCTGGTATGAAACACGGTAGTAAGCGCGCACGCCGGGCAGATAGGGCTGGGGATTCTCCTTCAATTCGAAAGTGAGCGTGAGCCTGCCGTCGGGCGAAGTTACGCTCAAAGGCTGCGCGGCAGGAAGATTGGCCGGAACAATCAGCAGAAGCCACCCGTAAAGGCCGAACACTCTAACGACAGCACGAATTCCCCTCCTCATGAACTATCCTCCCGGTTTGACTTTTTTGGTCGCCATGCAGGAAATCGCAGGCGCTGGTCCCGTGTTTGCCGCCGTAGCGAGGCCGGCCTATTCCGAGAAAATCTTCTTCAGCCGTTCCCGGACGCGCAGGTAGTCCGGAAACGCCCTTTCCGCTTTGCGAAAAGCCCGTGAGTGGACCACCCGGCGAGATCCATTGCGCTCCAGCGGAATCCGGATGTGCAGCATCTCATGAAAAACCAGATATTCGACAATTTCAAGCGGAATCGATTCGGAATCGAGGACCTTGCTGATCGTAATGGTGTGATGAGCGGGATCATAGCGGCCGAGCACCCGGCGCGAAGGCTTCGTACTCCAGCCAATGCGGCAGGGGCCGAGCGATCCCTCGAAGAAGCGCTGGTTCAATCGCGAGTAGATTTCGGCAAGATCGTAATGTCGCCCCCGCGCAGGCAGCAAGCGAACCCGGCTGCGCAAGCGGCGAGCTTCATCGACGCGCCGTCGTACTGCCGGATCGAGCACGTAGGCCATGTAACATTCCCGCGCCTCTTCAGACGCCCTGCAGCGGAAAAGCTGCGCGAGGAGAATCTCCGCGAGCGCTTCGAGCACGATGGGAGGTGCTTCCGCCAGAACGTCTGAGATGCGGACTTTTGCGCGGTTGCCCCGCAGGGCAATCTGACTGCGCAGGCTGGAAAACGGGCGGTATTCGATGTGAAAGTCCGGCTCCGCGCGCCTGAGTCCCAGTCGGCGATACACTCGTGAAAACAAAAATGCCGCGGATGCGGCCGGCTGGATGGGCAGCAGAAGTTGCCGGTTTTCAGTGGAAAAAGAACGAGCTTGCGATTGAGACATTAATGGTCGCTGGAATCGTCGGAATTCTCTTTCTTGCGCTGCTTGTTTCTCAACCTCCGCTCTTTCTTGTTGAGCTTTTCCTGCTCCTTGCGCTGCATCTTCAACTCGCGCTCCTCGGCTTTCGCGGTGGCCTTCATTTCCGGGAATTTCTTGTCCTGCGCCGCCAGGGCCTGGGTCGCACCATCCAGTGTATCACTCATATCAGCGATCGCGTCGCGCAACGAACTCGAGTCGGTCTTGGCTTCCGCGCCCCCGGAGGTCTGAAAGTGCCGCAGAACTTCCAACTGTTTCGGCCCTTCGTCCAACAGTGCCCGGAGGCCCTTGCGCATGTCGCCGTCGTGGTCGTACTGGTATTGGATCCAATCCTTCAGCTCATTGTCGATTGAGATGTACTCGTTGAGCAGTTCATCAAAATTATCGCGCGTGTCGCCGTTCGAGTTGATGGCGGCTTCCATGCGGCTCAAACGGTCCTGCTGAAATGAAAGATACACCTTAATGCGCTCGGAGGGGTCCTGAGCATCGCGAAGCTTATTAACCTCTTCTGAGGTCAGATAATCCTGGTTCTGCGCCAGCGCCCGCAGAGGAAGAAACAGGACAAAGACCGCCAGGATGAATTCAAATCGAAGTGAAGCTCGTTTCATGACTTTAACGCGCGGGCGCTGACTCGGTTCGAACTCTTGGGCGCCTGCTGATGCTTGCTTTTTCCCTTTTGGGGGAAGCCCGTCGGGAAAAGCGCCTCAAGGACCTGATTGTGGACCTCGCTGCTTTCCCTGGCGACGTCCTTGATGGCCTCACTCTCCGGATAAGGGACACGGCGCCTCAGGTCTTCCAGGAAGCGGCCGTCTTCGCGCAATGCAATCTCGATGTCTTTTAAAACTCCCATGTGCTTGCCGCCTTGCGCCCCCTCGATCGTGGCCCAGGAATTTCTGACCTGTTCGAGATACTGATCGAGAAACGATTTCCCTTCGGAGAAGTTGCGCTCCCGATATGCTGCGTCTGCGTCGGTCAGCTTCAGCCTGGCCAGCCGAATTTGGAGACGCGCCTTCTTGCCGGGGTTCCGTTCCCGTTCGATTTTCGCCGCCAGGCTCCTTTCTTTTTCCTGATTCCTGGCAGGTGCGCCATAAGTGAGGGCCTGCCCGAGAATAGCAAGACAAATGACGGAAGTAACTATCGAAGCCTTTCGATCCATCACGGATATTATAGCGGCTCATGCGACCACCGCTGAACGAGTTTGCAACCGGGTCGAACCTGAGGGCCCCTTGCAACGCCCCTCGGGATGTTCCGGACGGCAGGTCTGCCCCAAAATACCGGGGGATGCTACGCGCGTGCAAGTTCAGATGAAAAGTAACGTGCGAGGAATTTCCCGGTGTAGGACTCGGCGCAGGCAGCAACCTCCTCGGGAGGCCCGGCGGCAACCACATGACCACCTCTGTCACCGCCTTCCGGGCCGAGATCGATAATCCAGTCTGCGGCCTTCAGAACGTCCAGGTTGTGCTCGATGATCAGCACCGTTGCGCCAAGGTCGATCAGGCGGTTGAACGCTCCAAGGAGCTTCGCAATGTCATCGAAATGGAGGCCCGTGGTGGGTTCATCAAAAATAAAGAGCGTTTGTGACGTGGCAGGATGTGCCATGTGAGCCGCCAGCCGCACGCGCTGAGCTTCGCCGCCGGACAACGTCGTCGCCGATTGCCCAAGCCGCAGGTAGCCCAGCCCCACTTCGTCCAGAACTCGCAGCTTATTGACCACAGATGGCACGCCGGCAAAGAAAACAATCGCCTCCTTCACGGTCATCTGGAGAACTTCGTGAATGTTCTTTCCTTTATATCGCACCTCCAGGATCGATGGCTTGAAGCGTGTGCCGTGGCACTCCTCGCAAACCAGTTCGACGTCGGCCAGGAACTGCATTTCCACGGTTATCGTGCCGTCCCCTTGACAAGTTTCGCACCGGCCTCCGGGAATGTTGAAAGAAAAGTGGCCCGCGGTAAAGTTGTGCTTCTTCGCTTCAGGAACGGAGGCAAACACTTCACGTATGCCGTCGAAGGCCTTGATATAAGTCACCGGGTTTGAGCGTGGCGTGCGGCCCAACGGAGACTGGTCAACCAGAATGATTTCCGAAAGTTTTTCGTCGCCTTCAACGGAATCGAGTTCCGGCTTGGGCATGGCCACGCCGCGTCGCGACATGAGCGCGTTATAGAGCACATCATGCACAAGGGTCGATTTCCCCGACCCTGATACGCCGCTGATGCAGACCATCAGCCCCAAAGGAATATCCACGTTGATCGATTTCAGGTTGTGCTGCCGTGCACCTCGGATCCGGAGCCACATCTTGCCCGGCTTACGCCGCTCAACCGCCGCAGGCACGCTCAGTTCGCCGGTCAGATAGCGCCCGGTTAACGAGTGCGGATCCTTGACAAGCCCCTCATAATCTCCGGCATAGACAATGCGGCCACCGTGCTCGCCCGCACCGGGGCCCAGGTCCAACACCCTGTCAGCGTTGCGAATCATTTCCGGATCATGCTCGACAACAAGAATCGTATTTCCGATGTCGCGCAGATTCTTGAGGATATCGATTAGGCGACTGGTGTCCCTGGAATGGAGGCCGATGGATGGCTCATCGAGCACGTAGAGCGTCCCCACCAAATTGGAGCCGAGCGCGGTGGCAAGCTGAATACGCTGCGATTCGCCGCCGGAAAGTGTGGAAGCTAGACGATCAAGCGTCAGATATTCCAGACCCACTTTGTACAAGAAGTCCAACCGTGACCGGATTTCTTCAAGCACTCGTTCCGCAACCTTAAGCTTAGCGGGGCTGAGATTCAGATTGTTGAAGAAAGCTCGCGCTTCCTGAATGGACAGCCTGCAGACATCAACAATGTTTTTGCCCTCGATGTAGACATTGAGCGCCTCGCGGCGCAGCCGGCCACCGTGGCACTCCGAACAAACTGCATAGCCGCGGTAGCGGCTGAGAAACACTCGAATGTGGAGTTTGTATTTTTTCCGCTCAAGGTATTTGAAGAACCCGCGCACACCGATGAACTCATCATCGCCGTCCATGACCCATTGCTGCTGACTGGGAGAAAGCTGGTGGAACGGCACATTCAAGGGGATGCCTTTTGCGCGCGCGGCTGATCGCAATTCCTGCTGCAATCCCCGGTAACGCGGTTTGGTCCACGGTTCAATGGCCCCTTCGGCGAGCGTCTTCCGTTTGTCGGGAACCACCAGGTCCGGGTCGAAATCGATCGTATTTCCAAATCCCTGGCAGCGTGGGCAGGCGCCGGCAGGATTGTTGAAAGAAAAGAAGGATGGCTGCGGCTCAGGGAAAGCGGTCCGGCACCGCTTGCACTCAAACCGCTCATTGAAACTCAGCCACTCGGATTTTTCTTCCGGCGTTCGCGGCAGCAAGGCAATGATCGCTTCGCCGCCTTCGCGATAGCAGATTTCAATGGAATCGATCAGGCGCTGGCGGATATTAGAATGAACGCTCAGCCGGTCAACCAGCGCATACACGGGCTTGCGAAAATCAATGTCCAGCAGCGACTCGGGCGTAGAAAATTCAAAGACCCGGTCATCCTGAAACAGCCGGTTAAACCCGCGCTGGCGCAGGAGAAACAGATGGCGCTTGAGCGATTCGCTGATGGCGACAGGCCCGGTGGCGGCCGACTTTCCGGAGTCCGAAGAGGATTTTGGTTTCCGCGCTCGACCGCGTGAACCGGCCTTTTGACCCGGTATTGTTCCTTCGTCTCCAGGCGTTGCAAGAGCCTCTTCAGCATTCAGCTGGAACAATACATAAAACCTGCGCCCTTCCTCCAAACTCAGAATGCGGTCGGCAATCCCGTCCGCATGGTCCTTCTGTACGGCCTGGCCGCAATGCGGACAAATTGTCGTTCCGATTCGCGCAAATAGGAGCCGAAGATAATCATAAATCTCCGTCTGGGTCGCCACTGTTGAGCGTGGATTGCGCGTCAGGTTCTTCTGCCGAATAGCAACTGCCGGCGAGATTCCTTCGATGTCGTCAACGTCCGGTTTCTCCATTCGTTCGAGGAACTGCCGGGCGTAGGCGGAAAGCGACTCTACATATCGGCGCTGACCTTCGGCGTAAAGCGTATCAAACGCCAGGCTGGATTTGCCGGACCCTGAAAGTCCTGTGACCACGGTCAGGCGGTTGTGAGGGATTTCGCAGTTAATTCCCTTCAGATTGTGGACGCGAGCGCCACGCACCACAATTGCGCCGTCTTGAGGCGCCCCCGCCGCGGGGAGCGCGGCTTGCACGCATGGAAGCCCGCCGTCCGGAAGCTTGGAGGTGCCCGTTGTGGCGGTCAGCGAGGCAGATGAAGCCGCGGCGCCGCCCTCGTGCGCACTTTTGTTCGTCCGTTTCTTCAAAACCCTTTGACGCTCCCCCAGATCACGGCATGAAAGTCAATACAACACAGGCCGGGACCGGACCATAAATCCAAACTTTTAATTATAAGTTGGCTGCACTCGCCAGGCAAAACAAAGCACACAGCCACGAACTCATGTTTGACCCGCTCCACGCCTCGTATTTCCTTTGACCCCGAATGGCTCCAGAGCGATTTCCCGGGCGGTGAACGCGCCTCTACACGTCACAAAGCACATTGCCGTCGGAGAACGCGAGCAGGGCCATCAGGGGAGTTGTCCAACAGCGGATCAATGGAGACAAGAAAGGGGACAGGAATAAAACCGGCGGGAAATCGAGCGCTCTGACTACTTGGACCTGGCTTCCCACTTCGCCCGCAGAGCGTCATGCAGACGCTCACGGACTCTGCTTGGAAGCGGAAACAGCTTGCCGTCACAATAGAGTTCAATCGTCTTCTTTGTCGTGTCGAAGACCACCTGGCAGTGATGGCAACATTTCAGATGAACTTCCAGCATTTGCCGCAATTCATCGTCCAAGTCTCCATCCAGATAGCCCGTAATCTGTTGGACTGCATCTTTACAGTTCACGAATACTTAACCTCGTTTAAGGATCTTGCTCAGTTCTTCACGAAGGCGCAAGCGCGCCCGGAAAAGGCGGGCCTTGACCGCACCTTCAGACAAGTTGAGAATTTCCGCCGTTTCCTCGGTGGAGAGACCCTCCACGTCGCGAAGGAAAAAGACCTGCCGAAAAGTCATGGGTAGAGAGCGAGCGGCGCTTTGGAGAATGGATTCAAGTTCCGCGCGCTCGAACTCTTGCTCGGGATTGGGCCGCCAGTCAGCAAAATCCCTCGGAATCACTTCGCCGTCATCGTTCGCGGCATCTTCCATTTGGACTTCCTTGCTGCTGCGGCGTTTGCGAAGTTTCATCAGCCCCTGGTTGATGGCAATGCGCACAATCCAGGTGTAAAAGCGGGAGTCTTCACGAAATTCGGGCAAATGCTCGAATGCCTTCAGGAAAGTTTCCTGAAGCATGTCCTCGGCATCCTCCGGATTGCCCGTGAGATTCAGGCCAAGACGATAGATTTTCTTCTCGTACCGGTTGACAAGCTCTTCAAAGGCAGCATAATTGCCGGCCTTCGCCTCTGACACAAGAAGAGTTTCATCCTTCGCAAGACCGGTCTCTGGGAAATTTGCCATTAGTAGTCCAGGGTTCCTTTCGGATGCGCCCCCTGTTTCAAGCCTATCATGATTCATGTCAAAATTAGATGCCTTTATACACTAGAAGATACGGCGGACGCCATCGAATGGAAAGCGGTATTGGGGTGAATGCGTTCCTGCAACCCCGCGACCGGCTATCCCATAGCTGATTCGAAAGACACCTGCAGTTGCCAAATCCCTGGGACCCGGCCAGAATAACTTATTCCGCGCTCCGCCTTTCGGGGCAGTCGGCCCATAGTGGGCGGAGGCTCAACTTTAATAAAGCGGCAAAGCGACAATTCACAGAACATGCCTTTGCATCCGCGGCCACCTTTCGATTTTCAGCGCACGCTGAGGTTTATTCTGAGTCCACCCGCGCTGTTGAACGGGCGGGTTTTTCCACCCCTGCTGGACTATTGTGAAAATGGAGAATACAGGCGCGCCGTCAGGATCGACGGTAAACCTGTTCTTTACAGCATTTCGGAAGACGGAACTCCAGACGCGCCAAGGCTCAAGGTAAGAGTCCTCCGAAGTCCGGGCAGCAGGCACGTGCAGCAAGCCATCGAGAAGCTGGCGGTACGTCAATTTTCGACCGACCTCGACCTTTCCCCGTTCCATCGCTTGGCGGACCAGGACAAGGTCCTTGCAAAACTCGTGGAACGCTTCCGCGGAATGCGAATTCCGCAGGCCCCTTCAGTGTACGAATGCGTCATATGCGCCATCCTCGAACAGCAGGTGAATCTTAGTTTTGCCCATCAGGTCAAAAGGGCTCTGGTGGAAACCTACGGCGAGACGATCGAGTTCAACGGCCGGAAATACAACACCTTTCCAGAACCGCCTGCTCTGGCACGCGCAACTCCCTCGGAACTCCGAAAAATCCAGATATCGGGTCCGAAGGCACGCTACATCATAGAAATTTCCCGCGCTGTTGCAAACGGCAAGGTTGATCTGGAAGGATTGCGCTCCGTCGAATCCGAAGAGGCCCGCACACGTCTGCTACGTCATAAAGGAATCGGTCCGTGGACGGCCGAGTACGTCTGCCTGCGCGCCCTCGGGAAGCTTGATCATCTGCCCTCGGCCGATGTCGGCCTGCAGAAATCCATCCAGTACTTCTACCGTCTGCGAAAACTGCCTGGTCCGGCCCGCGTTGAGAAGATTGCGAGGAAGTGGGCGGGCTGGCGAAGCTACGCTACTTTCTACCTCTGGCTGACTTACTGGGAACAGGACGATTGGAAGGAGAGCCTGCTCAGGGAAATATATTCCGGGAATGGGAAACAAGGACTGTGAAGAATCAAAGTGCAAGCACGGCCCGTGCGGTACTGGCAGAGGCGCAACGATTGCTGATCGAAGTTTATACGCCGCGCATAGCCCGTTGCCTGAATTTGCTTTCTGAAGATGAGATCTGGTGGCGCCCCAATCGGGCTTCCAACAGCGTGGGCAACCTCGTACTGCACCTTCAGGGAAACGTGCGGCAATGGATTGTTTCCGGACTGGGCGGACAGCCCGATTGTCGGGAAAGAGACCGCGAGTTTTCAGAAGCCGGCCCCATTCCGCGGCGTATTCTTCTTCGCAGCCTGCGAAACACCGCAAAGCAAGCGGCTGAAGTTCTGGCGTCGCTCCCAGAAGCGGACCTTATGCGCAGATATTCGATCCAAGGGTTCAACGTCACCGGGATCCAGGCCGTGACTCACGTGGCAGAGCACTTTGCCTTTCACGCCGGACAAATCATCTATGTGACCAAGCTGAAACGCGGCAAAGACCTGAAGTTCACGCGGCTTCCTTCGCCGCGGAAAGCTTTAAAGAGAATCTATCGATCCATTTAACCCCGGAAGCAATCCAGCCTTAACCAACAAGAACCCAATGACGCGCTGCAAATCAGAATTGCCGCACCTGTTTTGCCAGCAGGACCATGGTTCCCGCGGGTACAGTCGTGCCGGTGGCTCCGATCGTTGTTCCGTTGATGCTGAAGAATGTGAGGCCGCGTGCCAATAGTGGTGAGACCTGGGAGAGAGTGCTCAAGCCACTCGTATTTTCAAAATTGGACTGAGCATCCGTCACGACCATAAAGGGAGTGCCCGCCAATAGACCGTTGCAGGGAACCATGTTGAACGCCCCTGTCTTGTTGTCGGAGCCGGGCGCGCCCACCAGCCCAGCAAAGGTTCCCTGCACCGCCTGCATTCTCGGGTAAATGGAATCCGCGGCGACGGTCACAGGCCCGCTGCTGGGCTTGGTAAATACTCCGCTCACGACAACTTCCTGCCCGGGCGAGAGATTCGTATCATCAATAGCAAGGCTGCCGCTTGACGCCATGTTCGCAAGGTCCGATGAAAGTAGAAATTGGTTGAAGGTCGTGGAAGAAGACACGTAGACGGTGACTGTCGAGTCGTTGGCAACCTCCGTCGGGTCGGTAGGTTGAGTTTCGCGGACAAGCATATCGAACTGCGTGATATTTCCGTTGGAATTCGTGACATCAAGTACTGGGCCGAGGTAGGCGAGCTTCTTGTTTGCAAGAGACTCGCGGTCCTCAACCTGGATCGCATTTGCCACCAGGTTCCCATTCGAATCGACATAAGCATCAACCTCGACATAGCTTCCGGTAGGCATCTGATCGATCCGGCTGACGCCAATCAGTTGCGTGTCCTTGGTCAGATCAACGCTCAGCGCAGGCCCCTGGCCTGTGGATGTCTCTGAAAGCGTCTGGAGCAAAAAACTGCTGGTGAAATTGCCACCCGGGCTCGAATTATTGATGCTTCGTACAAATCCATACAGGGCGTCCATTTCTCCAAAGCCTGTGGTTCCCGAGGGCGTGAGCGCGCGACTCGAAAATTGCCAGTTCACATTCCCGGTAACCTTCCCCGAGGAGTCCGTGGAAAGCGTAACCGATTGTGGAAGGTTTAAATCCAGCAGCAATCCACTGACCTTGCCCGCCGTAATCGTGAGGGGAGGCGACAGGTTAATAGTTACGTTGGACGTAGAAACCGTCGGCACAAGCGTGCTGACAGGAGGGCTTTGAGTGGGATTATAAACAGCGGCTGTGTTAACCACTGCTTTCAGGATGACCTGGTCATATGTGGCCGCTGCAACACTCGTCACATTGACAATGGTCATGGTATCGCGGAGCGTGCTCATTTCAACTACGGGCGACGTCGGTGAACTGTTCGTCGGCCATACGGTCACATTTGTCCCGGATGGTGCCCCCACCTTGTGCAGGTCCAATTCCGTCAAGAACACGCCGAGCGAAAGGAGATTGCAGGAAGGGGTATCGCTCACAAAGGTATATAGCGTACCGTTGCCCGCCGGTGTAGTCGTCGTTTTGCTGGATGAGCCACAACCGACGGTCATTAATGCCGCTGCAATGGAAACGATAAATCCGGCTACTAAACTTATTCTGCGCGGTTGCCTGAATTGTTTCATAGCGCCAGTGGGGGCAGGAATGTCCGCCCTCCGGTTCGTCCGGAATTCTAAGTTCATCGAACCAGGTCCTGTGGTCTTTACAAACGAATGATCAGATGACAAGAACCATCCTCCGGGTTATCCGTTATTGACATTAGCTCTCCCTGTCTCCTGGCCGCAGGCAAGAGACTTCACGAGCTCGATTCGATCGGATGTAATCTGTCGCTTGTGTCATTGCCATCCAAGATTTATTTGCCGCGAACCCGTGGCTCGCCGGCTTGCAAGAATCCAAAATGAATTAACATGCACCTTGACAGGTTAGTCGCACAGGCCGACGCACAATGATGCGCCTCGGGCGAAATCGGCTTTGGGAATAAGGATTCCTGCGATTTCTTCGAAGGCAAGCCCGACGACAGGAAAACTATTCGGTTATGGAGTCGGCAACCCTTAGAACCCCCAAATCTTTCTGAAACCCACGGCCGCTTCATCCGCTTGCATACCGGGGAAGAAGCGTCAAATCATGATCATAGCATAGTCACTTTCCTGCTGGCACACATCTCGCCAGTTTGGTTCCTCTACTGAGCAAAACCATTGAATGCTATCGGTTCTTGCTTGCAGAAGCAAGACGTGAACCGTCGTCAAGGCACATGGAGCAGGTTCTCAAAATGAAGTGGTGTCGTAAAAGGCTATCTCGTAAGGGAAAACATCGGGGCGGGCCAGTTCCAGGCTCTTAAGGAGCAACGCCTGCGATTTCATTTTGCGGCGGTCAACACCCGAAATACGGATTTCCTCACAAGGCGATGCATAGATGCCTGTGGCCACTCCGAAAGCATAGTGAACCACCGAAATAAAGCGCGAAAAGGTGGATGGGAGGTAGATGTGGCGGGGATAGGCGAACTGGGCCCTGAACCCATGTTCGCACTCAACAACCCTGCCCCATAAGCTTACTTCGCCGAGGGCCACATCGTTTGCTATCCCGACAAATCTGTCACGTACCCTGACCGCATAGGCGAATGCCGCCTCCAGGTCCTTGAAGGCGTAGATTCCACAGGAGCAATCCAAATCGAGGAGACCCCGGCACCTGACAGCGAGATCATAATTATGTTCTGCTGTGACTTTTCTTCGCGGCGTCCACGGCTTATTCAGAACGACGCTCGTCAAGCCCGGGCACGAATCGCTGGGGAACGGCGTCGCCCAGACCTTCCACGCCCGCCAACCGACTAGAGGCTCGATGAAGTCTGGTACGGAACCGATCTCAGACGTCCCGCTCTTGGGGTCGGTCGGCGGGTAATTGTTCTGGTTCGCCAGCCGGCTGAGCAGGTCTTTCAGGCTCATGCGGGGCCTCTTTGGGCACAGGATCGTCAAGAGGCTCGACGATCAAAATTCGCTGCGGCTCACCGACCTTGGTCATGCCGCCCCCTGTGCGCAAGATAAATTACCGTACATCCCTGCTTTTCCAGGGCTGCCTTTTGGCGGCTCGGAACAAACTCGATCTGTGAGTCACCCTTGAACGCATTGTACAGCCGGCCGCCTTATAACTATTTTCAACCCATCCATGGCCCTGAATAAAGAAAAGTTTTCACATTCTTTTGGCCATTGTAACAAGTCTTTAAAAAACTCATGTTGAGCGTCCTGTCGAAGGCCGATATTCTTCACGGGCCCACCCAATCAGTGTTGGCCTCAGAAGATTTATAAACCAGCGCCCCGAAGCCACTGGAGGCGTTTGATGGAGGAGCCTTCGGAAGAAACTGCTAATTTTCACCGGGAGCCGAAACCCATCTCCTTTCATATCCGTCTAGAGTGTTGTTAGGCAGTAAAGACTGCAACAGAGTTTACGCAAAGTTTAACTCTGGAACAAACGGTCTGACCCAATAATATGGCATGAGGTTGATGCTGGAAATGATAAGTGGGAGATCCTGTCTGAAATCATTGCTGGCGGCGCTGGCTTTGGCGTTGTCTCCGTTATTGGCGATGGGCCTTCCCTCACGACAAGCTGCGACCGCGCAAGCCGTCCGGCCGATCGGCGTGGTTACGGCAATCAAACCCGGGCAACTGACCCTTCGCACCGACGCTGGTCCCACACTGACCGTGAGCCTTCCCGACGGTATTTCCGTGCTTCAGGTTCCGCCGGGCGCAAAGAGTCTGCAAGAAGCCACGAAGATTGATGTCAACAAGATTAGCGTCGGTGACCGGGTCCTGATCATCGGCCCCGTTTCCGCTGAACAGAAGTCTGTCACCGCAAAAACTGTCGTCGTCATGAGCAAGACGGCGCTCGAAAAAGCACGCGAAGAGGAGCAGTTAGCGTGGCAGCAGCGTGGTATCGCGGGCGTAGTGAAAGCGGTTGATCCGGCAACAAGGGAAATCACTCTGGCCGTGCCGAATTCACCCCCAACACCCGGCAATATGACCCATCCCGTTATTGTTACTCTGGCACCCAACGCAACGCTTCTCCGATATGCCCCCGACTCAGTAAAATTCAGCGATGCCCGCCCCGGCACACTGGACCAAATCAAAGTGGGCGACCAAATGCGCGCCCTCGGAACTAAAAGCCCGGACGGGACCCGTTACACAGCTGAAAAAGTGGTTTCAGGAACTTTTCGAAATATCCCCGCCACAGTGATTTCCGTAGATGCGGCACAAGGGACAATTACTGTTAAAGACCTTGCTACGGGAACACCCGTTGTGGTTCATACGAACGCAGACTCAAAGCTGCACGAACTGACTCCTCAAGTGGCGAACATGATTGCCATGTTCAACGCGGGCCCACCCGCCAACGGTGCACAAGGGGCGGGAATGCGAGGTGCCCGTGCTGAGGGTGGCGAAAATGTCGGGCAGACGCGTTTCCAAAGGCAAGGACAGGTGCAGGGGAGACCGGGGATGCGAGGCATGCCGCCGGGCAGCGAACTCCCCTGCGGAGCGTCGATGAACTTTGATCAAATGCTGCAAAAGATGCCTCCCCTTTCGCTTGACAGTCTTAAAGCGGGTGAGCCCCTGATTGTCGTCAGCACTGAGGGCTCCGAGCCCGGTCAGGTCACCGCGATTGCAGTTCTGAGCGGCGTCGATCCCATTCTCCGTGCGCGGCCAAAAGGCAGCAATGAGGTCGCTCTGGGGCCGTGGAACATGAGCGTGGGTGGGGGAGGCGGCGAGACCGGCGGCGAGGGCGGAGATACGGGCGGCGGTGGTGGTGGCCAGGGAGGCGGTGGTGGTGGCGGTCCCAACTGACCCTGGTTCGGGCGGAATAGCCAGCGCCTGCTGCAATTAAAAGAACAGTTCCATCGGTAAAGGAGTTGCGGAGGATTTGAAGATGATCGAGTTGTTTAAGAAATTCACAAGACCCTTTGGGGCATTGTTGGCGTTGATTTGTTTCTCTGCCGCGACTTTTGCGCAGACGGGAAACGGCAGCCTGACAGGCCAGGTTACAGACCCATCCGGGGCTGCGATCCCTGCGGCGACCGTAACATTGATCGGCCCGAACCAGACAAAAAAAGTCGTGCAGACCGACGAGCAGGGCCGATATGCATTCCACAACCTCGCGCCCGGCACATATACAGTGCAAATCAGTATTCAGGGCTTTTCAACCTTCACCAAGACCGATGTTCAGGTTGCCCCTCATCATGCTCAGGTCGTCAACGCCCAACTGAGTCTGACGATTGAAAAGCAGCAGGTCACGGTTGAAAGTGAGAGCGAAAAACTCAGCGTCAACCCTGAGGAGAACGCGAACTCCCTGGTGCTCAAAGGCGAGGCCTTGAAGTCCCTCTCCGACGACCCCGATGAATTGGCGAACGAACTTCAGCAGCTTGCCGGTCCCGCCGCGGGGCCCAATGGCGGTCAGATCTACATTGATGGGTTTTCCGGTGGTCAGTTGCCACCAAAGGAAGCCATCCTGGAAATCCGCGTTAATCAGAACCCGTTCTCTGCCCAGTACGAAAGGCTTGGTTACGGGCGGATTGATATCACCACGAAACCCGGCTTCCAGAAGTATCATGGAAGCGCATTCTCTTTCGGCAACGACTCGGCCTTTAACTCTCGGAACCCCTTTGTCACCGAGCAGCCGGGCTACCACTCGTATATGTACGCCGGAAACTTCGGTGGTCCGATTACTAAAAAAGCTTCGTTCTTTTTCAATCTGTTCCATCGCGCCACGGACAGTACATCCATTGTTAACGCCATCGTTCCCAGCCCTGATTTCAACCCAAACGGGACGTCCTTCAGCCAGGCGGTTTCAAGCCCCGCGTCGCGCACCAACATCACTCCGCGAGTGGATTTCCAGTTGACCAACAGCAACGTCTTGTCCGTCCGCTATCAACGCTGGTCGCAGAGCAACACGAACGGCGGGATTGGCCAGTTCGATCTCCCTTCGGTGGGGTACAACTCGACCGGCGTTGAGCATGTGGTACAGGTCAGCGACACGCAAGTAGTCAGCACCCGCACGGTCATGCAGAACCGGTTTCAGTTCCGCCACTCTTCGGAGGACCAGACACCGATCAGTACCGACCCGACGATCAACGTCATCGGCGCATTCACCGGCGGCGGGAGCAGCCAGGGGACATTAGCGAATGCCGGGGACACTTACGAGTATCAGAACCTGACTTCCATGACTCTCGGAAAGCACGCTTTAACTTACGGCGGGCGAGTGCGCTATATCAATCAATCCATTAACTCCACGAGTGGCTTCAATGGCACCTACACCTTTCCTTCCATCGCGGCCTATACCGTGTACGCGCAGGGTATTGCCCAGGGGTTGACGCCCGCAGAAATCATAGCTGCGGGCGGTGGCGCTACGCAGTTCTCGATCACCGCTGGAAAACCAGCGGCCGCAGCGAACCGAACCGACTATGCCTTCTTCGCCGAGGACACGTGGCGGACGCTTCCCTCACTTTCCCTCACGTTTGGCCTGCGCCTCGAAGGCCAGAACCAGATCAGCGACCACTTTGACGTGGCGCCGCGCTTCGGTCTTGCCTGGGGAATCGGTGGAGGCGGAAAAGCGCCAAAGACCGTTCTCAGGGCCGGCGCCGGGATTTTTTATGACCGCTTTGACGTGGACAACATCCTCCAGGCGGAGCAGCTGAACGGCATCAATCAAACGCGCTATGTGGTTAATTCTCCGGATTTCCTGCCGCCCGCGCTTCCGCCCATCAGCGCCATCGCATCCGCTGCAACTTTCCCGACGATCTACCAGATCGCCCCGAACTATGCATCGCCTTATGTCATTGAGGGCGCGATCGGCTTGGAACGCCAGGTCACGAAGAATATCAAGACTTCGGTGACATACATCACGACTCATGGCGTCCATCAATTCCTGACCCGGAATATCAACGCTCCCCTTCCGGGAACGTACAACCCGGCGGACCCATCAAGCGGCATACGTCCTTTTGGCGATGTCGGCAACATTTTCCAGTATGAAGACGCAGGGATCTACAATGAAAATCAGTTGATCGCGAACTTCAACGTCCGCATGGGTGCGGCGCTCACGCTGTTCGGCTATTACACGCTCAGTTACGCGAACACGAACGCCGCCCAAAGCGACAACGGCGGTGCGTCCTTCGTCATGAATCAATACAATCTCGCTGAAGATTACGGGCCGGCCGCCTGGGCGATCCGCCATCGGTTCTTTGTAGGAGGATCCATTGGGCTGCCCTATGGATTCAGCTTCAGCCCTTTCCTCGTAGCAACTTCAGGCCATCCCTATAACATCACGCTTGGAAGGGACCTCAACGGGGACTCGATTTTCAATGATCGCCCCGCATTCGGTACGGCCGGCTGCCCGACCTGCGTCACGACAGCCTTCGGAATATTCAACACTGTGCCAACTGCTGGAGAAACCCTGGTCCCCATCAACTATCTCACCGGGCCGAGCCAGTTCTCAATGAACGCCCGCCTCTCCAAGACTTTTGGATTCGGCAAAGAAGTGGAAGGCGGCGGTGGGATGGGAGGCGGATTTCACGGCCATGACCATGGCGGGCTTGGCGGCCGCGGACTTTCGAGTGGTGGCGGCGGCCCCATGTTCGGGCAGTCCAGCAATCGCCGGTTCCAGCTTGAGGTCGGCGTCATGGCCCACAACGTCTTCAATAAAGTCAATCTGGGAACGCCCGTAGGCAATATCACTTCGCCGTACTTTGGGCGATCCATCTCTCTTGCCGGCGGCTTCTTCGCCGGTGGCCAGGCGGCGAATCGCTCAATCAACCTGTTTGCACGGTTCAGTTTCTAACATCTACCGGCAGTGAATTTGGCCGGGATTTCGATATCACGCCGGGCTTCGGCAACCCATGAATTACCGGTTGCTGAGCCTCGGCGACTGCCAACGATTGACGTTCCCCTCCACGCGTTCAGGCACCCCTTATTGCAACATCAGCCATAAAAGACCTTTGGTGCAGGTTGGAGATCTCGCGTCAACTGCCCTCGCCCCGAAACGCGTTCACCGTCTCCGGTTTGGTCCGAACGCCCTGCCGCGCCTCGCGTTCGGTTGTTGAGCCAAGAGTGATGTCTTCGGTACAATGGCGCTATATGCACACGCGAAAGCTCTTCGGGACGGATGGCATGCGAGGTGTCGCCGGCCGCTACCCACTCGACCACGAAACAATCCTGAAATTTGGCAAGTCCCTCGGCACGCTGTTGCGAAAAGTGAACGGTGCACCCTGCCCCGAAGTTGTTCTCGGCGAAGACACACGCGAATCAAGCCGATGGATTTCCGAAGTCCTTGCTGCTGGAATCGTATCGGCGGGCGCCAGGGTCTTTTACGCAGGCGTCATCACAACTCCGGGTGTGGCCTTCCTCACGCGGCATTACGGATTCACTGCTGGGATTATGGTCTCGGCATCTCACAATCCTTACTACGACAACGGGATCAAAGTTTTTTCCAATTCCGGGCTGAAGCTTTCTGACGCCCAGGAACTCGAACTCGAGCGCGCCATTGAAAACAATCATCTCGATGCCGGAATCGAACCTCTGCGTGACCTTGCCGCCGACCCGGAATTTCTCAGTCAGTACATCGCCTACCTGCGCAGCCTGCTTCCCGGCAACCTGCCTCTTCCTGACGGGCCGCTGGTTGTGGACTGCGCCCACGGTGCGGCCTCGCGCATTGTACCCGTGCTCTTTAATGAACTTGGAATCAAGGTGCACGTTCTCAACGCTGGTCCCGACGGCCGCAACATCAACCTCAACTGCGGCTCCCTTCATCCCGGCTTTATGGCGCGAGAGACGGCCGCACTGCATGCCAGCCTGGGCGTGGCTTTTGACGGCGATGCCGACCGGGCGATCTTTGCAACTCAGGATGGCCGCATCGCTGACGGCGACCATATTCTCTTCGCCGCCGCGCCCTGGTATGAGCGCCATCAAAAACTGAAGCGCCATACTGTCGTCGGAACGTTGATGACGAACCTCGGGCTTGAGCACGCCCTTGCGCGGTGTGGCATTTCGGTCAAGAGGACGGCCGTCGGGGACCGGTACGTGCTCGAAGAGATGCTCGCGTCCGGATACAACCTCGGCGGCGAACCTTCCGGCCATATCATCTTTGCTGACCTTTCGCTGGTCGGGGACGGCATCATCACGCTGCTCCAGGTTCTCCGCATCCTCGGCGAGACCGGAGCAACCTTCACCGAAGCGGTCAGCGGCCTGAAGCAATATCCGCAGATCATCCGCAACATCAAGGTCCGTGAGAAGGTTCCGCTGGAATCGGTACCCGAAATCGCGCATACGATTGAGGCCTCCACGCGTGAGCTTGGCGGCGCCGGTCGGATCGTCGTCCGCTACTCCGGCACAGAGCCCCTCGCCCGCGTGATGGTTGAGGCAGAAGACGAGACCGCCGTTGAACACCATGCGGGGCTCATTGCCAAAGCCATTGAGTCTGCGATCGGCGGGGACGGTCAGAGTCAGGCGAATTGATCGCTTTAAGCCCCACGGGATGTACCGTACTCTCGAGTCCTGAATCACTCTCCGATTCGAAGACACTCCGCAAGCGCTGTGGCAACCTGCTGTTCGGATTTGCTATCATACCGACAAGGTCCAGACCGCGCAGGGAGGAGGTTGTCAGGCGATGATAGCTTCGAGGCTCGCTCCAGCCAGCATCCTGCTGTTGACTTTCTGGCAATCGTTGGGAGCACAAAGCCGAATCCCTGCAAACAACTCGCCGCAGCCGAATGGAACCGTCACGGTGCCGGCCGATACCACTATCCCTCTGGCGCTCCGCAGCGCCATCAGCTCTAAGACCGCCTATCCAGGCGAGGCGATCTATTGCCGCACCGTTTTCCCCATCGCTGTGAACAACCGAATCGTCATTCCGGACGGCAGCTACGTCAAAGGCGAAATTACGCAGGTGGTCAAGCCGGGCCGCATCAAGGGCAAGGCAAAGCTCGGAATCCGCTTTGATACTCTCACTCTTCCCAACGGCGTCACGGAACAGTTGCGTGCAGTTCTCTCCTCTTTTGCCGGAAACGGCACGCAGGGGTTCGACCGGAAAGAAGGCAAAGTCGAGGGCCAATCGACCAGGGGCCGCGATGTTGGCCGGATCGCCCGGGCCACGATCGTTGGCGCCGAACTCGGCTCGATCGCCGGGATCTCCGGCGGTCACACCCTCAGAGGCCTTGGCATTGGAAGCGCGGCGGGCGGTGCTGCCGGCGCCGTTTGGGTAATGGCGACCCGGGGAAAGAACATCTATCTGCCGCCCGGCACTAATCTCGAACTTCAACTGACCGCGCCGCTTCAGTTCGACGAAAGCCAACTGGTCGCACGGTAAGCCGGTCCCTGCTTCTGAAGAGGCAAGGTCGGCGACATCCGCCGTTTGCCACGCCCGTGCCATCCCGGTTCCCGCGCACAGCATCCTGATCACAGACAAGATTCCCCTCATTTCCTCCCCAGCTTGAAAAGTAGAGGTATGCTCTACCGCGGTTCGAGGGCCCCGCGGGGCTTATCCAGCAGGCTGTTATAAGAAGACCACCGACTGAAGCGTCGTGATCTCGAACCTTTTCCGGCAGCGCGGGTTCTGACATTGGACAAAGTCGTCGCGCCGCAGCATGTACGACCTTGCTTTCTGGAATTTGGCCAGGTCGCGCTCATCCGGTTGGCCTTTCAGGCTTGGCTTCTTTTTCCGCTCAATCCACCGAACCTGATAAGTCGCCTTTTGATGGCAAAACAGGCAGGACAGATCTGCAGGCTTCGTGACTTCCTTCTCGTCGAAAAAATCGCGTTCTTCCATAAAGGAGATATTCTAGCCTGAATCGCACGGATTGCCGAGCAGCATTACGCTCCGTCAGCCGTTTCGGAATCTGCATGAAGGGATGAGGTTGAGGGCCGCGGGGGAAGGTTTCAGGCAGGTCGCGTGGTGGGGGGCGGTAGCGCCGGTCTATTTTGCAGCGGGATTTTTTCTTGGTGCGCCGA
>Ga0209061_1000932_pt1 | contig 57137 bp, 52 predicted proteins | sample Coa_R1_10_FD_187157 | JGI IMG/M metagenome (GOLD analysis project Ga0209061, IMG submission 187157) | Surface soil microbial communities from Centralia Pennsylvania, which are recovering from an underground coalmine fire - Coalmine... | ecosystem: Environmental > Terrestrial > Soil >... | reverse complement strand
TCACGCTCAACCCGCTAGCCGCCTTCCAGGCGCCGAGCGCGCAGCACCTGCTCGGGACCGACGGCAACGGCTTCGACGAGCTTGGCAGGATCATGGAAGGCGGACAGGCCGCGATCGAGATCGGCTTGTTCTCCTCGCTCATCGCGACGGTGATCGGCACGCTCGTCGGTGCCGTCGCCGGCCTCGTCGGCGGCATCATCGACGCGATCCTGATGCGGATCGTCGACGTCCTCCTCTCCATCCCCCTCCTCTTCGTCATCCTGATCGTGAGCGACAGCTACAACGGCGCGACGGTGTTCAGCCTCTCGATCATCATCGGAGCCTTCTCCTGGCTCGTCTCCGCCCGCCTCGTCCGCGGCGAGGTCCTCACGCTTCGGACCCGAGATTTCGTCTATGCCTCCCAGACGATGGGTGCCAGCAAGTCGCACCTCATCTACAAGCACCTCATCCCGAACGCCCTCGGGGTCGTGATCGTCAACATCACCTTCCAGGTGGCCGACGCCATCAACCTCCTCGCCATCCTTGGCTTCCTCGGCTACGGGCTCAACTACCCGGCCTTCAGCTGGGGCGACATGCTCTCGAGCGCGCTCAACTACCTGCAGGACGGGTACTGGTGGGTCGTCTACCCGGTCGGCATCTGCCTCGTGCTCCTCGTGATGGCCTTCAACTTCATCGGGGACGCCCTGCGGGACACGGTCGACGTCCGCCTCCGCCAGCGCTGAGCCGAATCCGAAAGAACCACAAGAGCCCATGCCGCCCATCCTCGACGTTCACGACCTCTCCACCCACATCAAGCTCTCCCGCTCGACGGTTCAGGCCGTAGGGAACGTCAGCTTCTCCATCGGCCCAGGCGAGACGCTCGGCCTCGTCGGCGAGTCCGGCTGCGGGAAGTCGATGACGGGGTACTCCATCATGCGCCTCCTCCCGAACGGGGGCCACATCGTCGGCGGGTCCATCGACGTCGACGGTGTCGACATCGTCAAGCTCTCCGAGCGCGAGATGCGCGACGTGCGTGGCAACGAGGTCGCGATGATCTTCCAGGACTCGCTCACCTCGCTCAACCCGACGATGACGGTGGGTCGCCAGATCGCCGAGCAGGTGCGACGCCACCGGCACGTGAGCAAGCAGGCGGCGATGGACAGGGCCGCGGAGATGCTCGGCATCGTCGGCTTCCCCCGGCCGGCGGAGCGGCTCGGAAACTATCCCCACCAGATGTCCGGGGGCCAGCGCCAGCGGGTGATGATCGCGATCGCGCTCAGCTGCGACCCCAAGCTGCTCATCGCGGACGAGCCGACGACCGCTCTCGACGTCACGATCCAGGCGCAGATCCTCGGCCTGCTCGACGACCTGAAAGAGCGGCTCGGCATGGCGGTGCTGCTCGTGACCCACGACATGGGAGTCGTCGCCGGACGGGCCGACCGGGTGAACGTCATGTACGCGGGGCGCATCGTCGAGACGGCGACGACCCGCGAGCTCTTCGCCCACATGCACCACCCCTACACCCAGGCGCTCCTCGGCTCGATCCCGCTCCTCACCCAGGACCGCGAACAGCGCCTGTACAGCATCCCCGGGCTCCCGCCCGACCTCACCAATCCGCCTCCGGGCTGCCGGTTCGCTCCGCGCTGCGCGAGGGCAACCGAACGCTGCCACAACGAGGAGCCCATGCTCGAGCCGGCGGGCGGCGAGCACTACTTCGCCTGCTGGCACCCGGTGGACGGGCCAATCGTGCGAACCCGAGACGGTGGCGGCGCATCGGCAGCTCCGATCCGAGACAAGAGTGCCCTCGCCGGTGCCACGGACGTGCGCGTCAGCGGCAACGGCGTCGCACCGACCTCCGCCGACGGCGGGGCGGCGGCTCCTGCCGCGGCCGAGCGCGAGTGGGTGGCGGCCGCCGACGACGCGGACCTTCTCGTGATCGACGACGTCGTCCGCGAGTACCCGGTCACCTCCGGCATGATCCTGCAGCGCAAGGTCAACTCGGTGAAGGCAGTGAGCGGCGTCTCGTTCACGGTCGGGAGAGCGGAGACCTTCGGCCTCGTCGGCGAGTCCGGCTGTGGCAAGACGACGCTCGGCAAGGTCATCGTCGGCCTCGAGAAGGCCGATCGGGGGAGGGTCACGCTCCACGGCCACGACATCACGAAGATGCGCCAGCACGAGCTCCGCCGCTTCCGCCGCGACCTCCAGATGATGTTCCAGGACCCGATTGCCTCCCTCGACCCGCGTATGCGCGTGGGCGCGGTGCTGCGAGAGCCGATGCGGATCCAGGGAGTCGGCTCGAAACGGGAGCAGGACCAGGTGATCGCGGAGCTTCTCCACGAGGTGGGACTCCCCCCGAACGCCGTCGAGCGCTTCCCGCACGAGTTCTCCGGCGGCCAGCGCCAGCGCATCGGCCTCGCCAGGGCGCTCACCCTCAACCCCCAGGTGATCGTGGCCGACGAACCGGTGAGCGCTCTCGACGTCTCCATCCGCTCCCAGGTGCTCAACTTGATGAAGCGGCTCCAGCAGACCCACGGCCTCACCTACGTCGTCATCTCGCATGACCTTGCGGTCGTGAAGTACCTCTCCGACCGCATCGGGGTCATGTACCTCGGCAAGCTCGTCGAGATGGGCTCGGGCGAGGACATCTACCGCCATCCGGTCCACCACTACACGGCCGGTCTCATCGCGACGGTGCCGGTGCCAGACCCGAGCGTGGAAAGACAGAAGGGCAACGTCGGCATCAAAGGCGAGCTGCCGAGCCCCGTCGACCCGCCGTCGGGCTGCCGATTCCGCACTCGGTGCCCCGCCGCCCAGGACATCTGTGCCGAGGCGGAGCCGCCCCTTCGTCTGTTCGGTCCGGGTCATATCGCTGCCTGCCACTTCCCTCTCGAGGAGCCGATCGAGGGAGCCGATCCGATGGCCGGCGCCAGCGTCGGCGCAGGGCCCGCCAACGGAGCCGGGACGGGCAGCTGAACAACCTGCCCGGCGACAGCGGCGGGGGCACCGACTACTCGGGCTACCTCCTCATCGACGACCTGCTGCAACTGCAGCGCCCGCTCACCGAGGGCGCGGCCGACGAGTTGCTGTTCATCATCGTCCACCAGTCCTACGAGCTCTGGTTCAAGCTGGTGCTGCACGAGCTCGAGGGTGCTAGGAGCGCGCTCTTCGCGGGGAAGCCGTGGGCAGCCACCCCCCGAGTTCGCCGTGCCGTGGCGGTCGACCGGCTCTTGCTCCACCATCTCGACGTGCTCGAGACGATGAGCCCGGACCGGTTCTTCGAGTTCCGGGACCCGCTCGCACCCGCCTCCGGCTTCGAGTCGGTCCAGTTCCGTGAGATCGAGCTCATCTCGGGAGGGGTCGAAGCGTCGCCGGGCGCCGTCGCTGCGCACGGCGAGGCGGCGCGCTCTCGACTGGCCCGCCGGGCATCCGAGCCAACGCTCTGGGACGCCGTCGTGTCGTGCCTCTCCCAGCACGGGCTTTTAAGCGGGCACACCGGCACCCCGAGCGACAGCGACGTCATCGAGGCCGTCACGGCGATCTACCGCTCGCACGAGGCATCCGAGCGAGCAGCCTTGCACGAGCTGTTCGAGGCACTCCTCGACCACGACGAGGCGATCGCGCGATGGCGGCACCACCACATGCTGATGGCGGCACGCGAGATCGGTCGGCGGCCCGGCACAGGTGGCAGCCTCGGAGTGGAGTACCTCGCGCGAACGCTCGGGACCCGTTTCTTCCCTGTCCTCTGGGAGACGCGTTCGATGCTGTAGCACCCGGCACCACCGACGACCTGCGCCCTCGACGACGCTGAAGCCCGCGAGCTGGGCGGCGACGGGCACTGCCGTCGTCGACAACGACCAGGTCATGCGGCATGAGAGGTCGTCGGCATCGCCGTCACTCGCACCGCCTCGAGGCGCTGCGAGTGACGGCTACTTCACCGCCACGACGACCGGGATGGTCGACGCCTTCGACGCAGCAAGGACGCGGGGCACTCCACCAAGCTCGCCACGCCGGTTGTCGCCATCGCCGCAGCCCCGAAGGGGGACGGCTACTGGCTCGCCACCGCTGCCGGGATGGTCGACGCCTGCGGGACCGCGAAGTCCCATGGTCACCTCACGACGAAGCCGAAGTCGCCCATCGTCGGGATCACGGCGGCGCAAGCGGACGTGGCTACTGGCTCGTGGCCCGCTGACGGCGCCGTCTACCACTTCGGCTCGGTGAAGTCCTACAGCTCGCCGCGCACCGTTGCCCGGCAAGGTGGTCGAGATCGTGGCGGACGCGGCCTGTCCGAGACCGGCTACTGGATCACGACCAGCGAAGGCAAGGTGTACCGCTTCGGGTCGGCGAAGTTCTACGGCGACGAGCGCCGGCCCCGACCTACCCGGTCGTAGGGATGGCGATCGGCCCGCGGGGCGGCGCCGGCTACTGGCTCGTCGGATCGAACGGGGCGGTCTACAACTTCGGGTCGGCGACCAAGCTCAGGTCGGTGTCCCACCCGAAGACGGCGGTCGTGGGCATCCCCGCGGACTGACCTCTCACCTCGGGCAGTCCCACCCGGGATCGGCCTTCGGGCCGGTCCCGGGTGTGTGAGGCGGTCACCTCGATCCGGCCGCCGCGTCGAGCTCGGCCGGTGCGATCGGGCCGTAACGAACGAGGGGCTCGTAGAGGTCGATCACGGACCGGTCGGGGTCGGTGATGCCCCGCACCGGGCGGGAGGCGAGCCTGCGGGCGGCAAAGCGTCGAGCCACCGCTGCCTTCCTCGCGTCACCACCCCGCCGGAGCTGCCAGGCAGCCTCCTCGCACAGGAGCGCTCCCTCGAGCACGTCCGCCATGAGGTAGGAGAAGCGCCGAAGCTGCAACAGCGCCAGGTCGTCCGGGGCCGTCCGGAGGTAGGAGATCGCCTCGACGAGCTCGTCCCGCCCGGCGCGCACGGCCGCGACCGGAGCCTCGACCACGCCGCCGCCGGCTGAGGTGTCGAGCGCGCGGTCGACGCGGCGCACCACCGCCTGCTCGGCACCGGTCGAGCGCATGGCCCTCAGCACATCGATGGCGCAGATGTTCTCCGTCCCCTCCCAGATCGTGTGGCACTGGGCATCCCGGAGCTGGCGGGAGATCGGCCAGTCGTGCATGTAGCCGTTGCCGCCGAAGAGCTCGAGCGCCTGGATGGTCGAGTCGAGCCCGACCCGGCACGAGCGGATCTTCGAGAGAGGGATCGCGATCCGGCGCAGCAGCGCCCCTTCCTCTGCCGAGGTCGCGCTGCGGGCGGCAGCGGCGCACTCGAAGGAGAGCGCGAGACCGGCTTCGAGGTCGACGAGCAGGTCGACGAGGGTCTCGCGCACGAGCGGGTAGGAGTCGATGCGCTTGCCGAACTGCTCACGGTGGGCGGCATAGATCGCCGCCTCGAGGAAGGAGCGGCGGTGGATGCCAAGGCTCATGAGGGCGACACCGAACCGGCTCCCGTTCACCATCTCCATCATCCGGTTGATGCCCTTGCCGTCCCGAGCGGCGTCGCGCGGTGCCCGCGGGCCGTCCGGTGCCGGCTCGTCTCCGGCGAGCCAGGCCCGGGCGCCCTCGAGGCTCACCTCGCCAGTCGGCACGCCGACGGTGCCGAGCTTCGGCTTCAGTCGCTTGATCCGAAAGCCGTTCGGTGAGCCGTCCTCCAGGCGACGGGGGACGATGAAAGTGGCAAGGCCGCGGCTGCCACTCGGGGCGCCCTCGGGGCGGGCGAGGACGATGAACACGTCCGCATCGACGTTCGAGCAGAAGTGCTTCTCTCCGAACAGCCGCCACTCCGAGCCGTCCTGGACGGCCCTCGTCGTGTTCGCACCGACGTCGCTCCCGCCCTGGCGCTCGGTGAGGAACATGCCGCCCTCGAAGGACTCGTGCGGGTCGAGGGAGGTGAGCCGCCGGACCAGCTCGTCGCGGACGTGGCTCGGGGCGTAGCGCTCGACGATGTCGGCGGCACCGCTCGTCATCCCGAGGGCGCAATAGACGGCCGTCTCAGCCTGCGAGACGAGGTAGGAGATCGCCGCCGTGATGACGGCCGGCACGGGTCGGCCCGCATGTGCCGTGAGCCCCCCGGCGAAGCCGGCCCTGATCAGGTCCGCTTTGTTCTCGAGCCAGGTCGGGTGGTGGACGACCTCGCCGACGTCCTGCCCCCACCGGTCGTAGCGCTCGAGGACGGGTCCGTGCCGGTCGGTCACCTCGGCCCGTGCCGCCACCGTGCGGCCGACCAGACCGCCGTACTCCGAGACCACCTTCTCGGCAAGATCGCGGTCGGTCGGGTCCGGCAGCGTCTTGTCGAGCAGGAAGCGCAGGTTCGGGTCAACCTCGTACCAGTCGAGGCCGATCGCTTCGTCGTACTCGGCATAGTCCGGGAGCATCTCGTCCTCCTCCGTCCCGGGGGATCATCGCGCCGACCGCCCTCGAAGGGCCACACACGACCGGCCACCGCGCTCTGTCCGCCACGCGAAACAGGCGCCTGCTCGAGGAGTACGTTCGTCCCATGACCATCGAATGGCGAGCGCCTTCTGTCGAGCGGGAGGAGCCGCCCCTCATCGAGCCCGAGCGCGAGGCGCTCGAGTCGTGGCTCGACTACCACCGGCTCACACTGCTCCACAAGTGCGCCGGGCTCAGTGATGCCCAGCTGAAGGAGCGCTCCGTACCGCCTTCCTCCTTGTCCCTTCTCGGCCTCGTGCGGCACATGACAGAGGTGGAGAGGTGGTGGTTTCGCCGGGTGGCCGGGCGGGAGGAGGTCAGCGGGCCCTACTCGACCGACGAGCTGCGAGATGCCGACTTCGATGACCTCGAGGATGCCGACGCCGCCACCTGCCTGCAGGCCTACGACGAGGAAGTCGAGGCGGCACGACGGGTGGCCGACGGCCTCTTGCTCGACGACACCTTCGAGAGCCCTGGGCACCACCCCGAGCGGGTCCGGAACCTGCGCTGGATCTACCTCCACATGATCGAGGAGTACGCCCGCCACAACGGCCACGCCGACCTCATCCGCGAGCGGATCGACGGAACGACCGGCGACTGATCCTCGTCCAGGCGGGCGCCAGCCGACCTCGATGGCCCGCTCGGAGCCCGCCAGGGCCGCGACCTGGACCAGACCGGCTCGGGTGGTCAGGCTGCGAGGGGCCGCCAGTGGATCGTCATGACCGTCGCATCGTCCCCGAGCCGGCCACCGAAGTGGTCCACCAGTGCGTGGATGAGCCGGCGGACGACCTCGGTGTCGGGCAGGCCGGAGGCGAGCTCCACGCGCACGAAGTCGACGAGGCGCTCCACCCCGAAGCCGGCTCCCCCTGCCGAGTGGGCCTCGACCATCCCGTCGGAGTAGAGCATCAGCCGATCGCCGGGCTGGAGGCGGACCGATCCCACTTCGACCCCCCCCTTGCCGAGGTCACCTAGGCCGAAGGGCAGGCTCCGTCCCTCCTCGAGGCGGCCGACGAGGCGACCCTCCCGCAGCAGCAGCGGGGGCGGGTGGCCCGTGTTGACGTACCTCACCTGGCCGTCCCGGGTGTCGAGCTCGAGCATGACGCCGGTCGCGAAGCCATCGTCGGCCACCTGCTGGCGGAGCAGTGAATCGAGCGCGGCAGTGATCTCGGTGAGCTCCCGGCCGCTGCGGCGGAGGTTCCGGTAGGCCCCGACCACGAGCCCACAAATGAGGGTGGCGGCCAAGTCGTGGCCCATGGCGTCGAAGATGGCCGCGTGCAGCACGCCTGCGTTCTCGGCGAAGTCGTAGGCATCCCCGGCCACCGCGTACGAGGGCTCCAGCGCAGCGGCGACGCTCACCTCCGGGGTCGCGAACGCGCCCGGCACGAGCAGGCCCCACTGGAGCTCGGCAGCGAGCGTCATCGGACGGACCCGCCGGCTGAGGGTCACGGCATCGGTGTACTGGCCCCGCGTGACGAGCTCGGTCGCCATGAGCGACGCCAGCTTGGCGAGCACGGGCACAAGGCGTTCGTCCGAAGCGGCGAGCTCGAACTCGGCCACACCCATCCGATCGATGCCGTCGACGAGAGGCGCCCACAACGAGGTGCGGTCGTCGTGGCGGAGCTCGATCGGCTCACCGGTGGCGAACACCCGTCCGGGCGCCGTGCCATCCACTGAGAGCCTGCCGGTGTCGTCGTGGCCGTAGGGGATCAGCTCGCGTCCGCCGTAGTCCACGAGCCAGAGGCGCACGGCGACCACGCCGGGGAGCTCGTCGGCTCGGGCCAACAGCGAGAGCTGGTCCGGAGGGATGGTGTGCGCCTGCTCGATCAGCCGGGCGAGCACCGCACCCAGCGTCGCGACATCGACGTCGCGCCTAGGGCCGCTGGCGGTCATCGGCCGAGGTTACGCCGGAGAGTACGTCGGGCGCTCTGGCTGCCGCTCGAGGAAGCCGACCGTCGGCACGAAGAACAGCGAGCCGGTGACCGCCCGGGAGAAGTCGAGGATGCGGTCGTGGCTCGCTGGCGGGTCGCCAAGGAACATTCGTTCGAGCATCCGCTCGATGACGGCCGGCGAGCGGGCGTAGCCGATGAAGTACGTGCCGAGCTCGCGGCTCCCGATCGTGCCGAACGGCATGTTGGCACGCACGATCTGGAGCTGCTCACCCTGCTCGTCCTCGATGACGGTGAGGGCGACGTGGGCATTCGGAGGCTTGAGGTCGTCGTGCAGCTCGGCGTTGCTCAGCTTCGTGCGCCCCACCGCCCGCTCCTGCTCCTCGACGGACAGTGCGTTCCAGGAGTCCAGGTCGTGGAGGTATTTCTGCACCATGACGTAGCTCGAACCCGCGAAGGACGGATCCTCGTCGCCGACGGTGACGGCCGCCTCGGCCGCAACGCCGGCGGGGTTCTCCGTCCCGTCGACGAAGCCGAGCAGGTCTCGCATCTCGAAGTACTTGAAACCGTGCACCTCGTCGACCACGGTGGCCGCCCCCGTCAACCGGTCCATGACCTGGCTCGCCAGCTCGAAGCAGAGGTCCATCGCCTCCGCCCGGATGTGGAACAGGAGGTCTCCCGGCGTCGCCACGGCCCGGTGCACGGGGCCCTCGATCTCCTGGAAGGAGTGGAGATCGGCCGGACGGGGCCCAGAGAAGAGGCGATCCCAGGCAACAGAGCCGATGCCGGCCACGACGGCAAGGCGGCCCTCGGGCACTCGGAAGCCGACGGTGCGCTGCAGTGCAGGGAGGCTTTCCAACAGGTCGCGCACGGCGTCCTCTCCGGCCTCGTCGATCGTGAGGACGAGGAAGATGGCGCTCCTCGTCAGCGGCGTCAAGACCGGCTGCGCGCTCACCAGTGCCCCAGCGTCGTCAGCCATTGTCCACCTCGCTCACCTGGGTCGAGCCGCCTCCAGCACCCAGCACCCTAGCGGGGAGGCGGCACGTGGTAAGGAGTGGAGATGCTCGACATCGACGGACTCGACGCCACCTTCGACCACGTAGCCCATGCGACACCCTCGATCAAGGGGTCGCTCGCGATCTTCCGCGACCTGCTCGGCGGGCAGTTCGTCGGAGGCGGCAACAATCCCCTGACCGGCTTTCGCGCGATCCAGCTCCGGTACCCGGGCGGTGGTCGGATCGAGCTCATCGAGGAGCTCGACGGCTCGGGCTTCTTGGAGAGCTTCCTCCGCAAGCATCCCACCGGCGGCCTGCACCACCTCACCTTCAAGGTCCCCGACATCCACCAGGCGATCGATGCCGTCCGGGCAGCCGGCATCGAGCCGTTCGGCGTCTATCTCGAGAACCCGTACTGGAAGGAGATGTTCCTTCATCCAAAGAGCACGGGCGGAACCCTCATCCAGCTCGCCCAGTCCGGCCACGAGTGGGACCTCGAGTGGGTCTCCCCGGTGAGCGTGGAGGAGTTCCTCGAGAATCCCGGTCGGTTCTCGACCTGGGAGTAGCGGCTTGCCAGGTAGAGCGAGACGGGCGCCCCCGGCATCTGCCGCTCCGCGCAACTCCGGCCCGGTCCTCCGCGCCATGTCGACTGGGCCGGAGTGGCGCCCCGACGCGATGATGGCCCCATGACGAACCAAGGCCCGATGCCCGCCGACGAGATCGTGGAATGGTCGCGGCGCTACACCCTCTTCGACTGGGCGATCCAGTCCAAGGTGGCGCCGATCCCGGTCGCCCGCGCGGAGGGCGTCTACTTCTACGACGCCGACGGCAAGCGCTACCTGGACTTCAACTCCCAGCTCATGAGCGTCAACCTCGGGCACGGCGATCGCCGGGTGGTCGACGCCATCCGCCGCCAGGCCGAGCAGGTCGCCTACGTCAACTCGGCCACGATGACCACCGAGGTTCGCGCCCGCCTCGGGCGCAAGCTCGCCGAGCTCTTCCCCGGCGACATCGAGAAGACCTTCTTCACCCTCGGCGGGGCGGAGGCGAACGAGAACGCGATCCGGATCGCCCGTGCCGTGACCGGCCGCCAGAAGGTGATCGCCCGCTACCGCTCGTACCACGGGGCCACGGCGGGCGCGATCACCCTCACCGGGGAGCCACGCCGTTGGCCGAACGAGCCCGGCATCCCGGGCGTCGTGCACGTGCTCGACTTCTACCACGGGACGATGAGGCAGCAGGACTCTGCCGAGGTGGCACTCGCCGCTCTGGAGGAGACGATCGAGCTCGAAGGCCCGGCGACGATTGCCGCGCTCATCCTGGAGCCGGTCACCGGCACGAACGGGATCCTCATCCCGCCCGACGGCTACCTCCAGGGCGTCCGGGAGCTCTGCGACCGCCACGGCATCATGATGATCGCCGACGAGGTGATGAGCGGCTTCGGCCGGACGGGCCGGTGGTTCGCCGTCGACCACTTCGGCATCGTGCCTGACCTGCTCACGTGCGCGAAGGGGCTCACCTCGAGCTACCTGCCGCTCGGCGCCGTCGGCATGCGCGCCCACATCGCCGAGTTCTTCGAGGACCACCCCTTCGCCGGAGGCCTCACCTACAACTCCCACCCTGTCGCGTGCGCTGCCGCCCTCGCCACGATCGAGGCCTACGAGGAGGACGGCCTCATCGAGCACGCCGCCAAGATGGGCGCGGTCCTCCGCTCCCACCACGAGCGCCTGGCGTCGAGGCACCCCTCGGTGGGCTGGCACCGGAGCATCGGGCTCTTCGGCTGCCTCGAGCTCGTGCGGGACCGCACGACTGGAGAGCCGATGGCTCCGTTCAACGGTACGAGCCCCGAGATGCAGGCGCTCAGCCGCTACCTGCTCGACCACGGCGTCTACGCCTTCGCACACTGGAACCAGCTCATGACGAACCCGCCGCTGTGCATCACCGAGGACGAGCTCGCCGAGGGCATCGCCGTCATCGACGAGGCGCTCGCCATCACCGACGAGGCAGTGACCGGCTGACCGGCCGCCTCATCCGGCCGCGGGAGCGCTAATTCCAGAGCTCGGCGATGCGTGGAGCCTCCGCGCTTGCGAGCCTCATGCCGGCTTCGTAGGCGGCCTCCGCCCTGCCGGCGTCCATGAGCGCCGTCCCCCCTCCGCTCAGATCGAGGAGCTCTGCGTCCGGCTCGATGACCGCAACCTGCGCCCCCTCTGCCCGCAGGCCGTCGATGGCGGCGTGCGTGCGCCCGACGAGGGCGTCGAACATCGGGTTCGACATCCCCTCTGGGAGCGCCAGCGCCATCACCGAGACGAGGAGGACCCGGTCGTGCCCGCTTGCCACGTCGGCGTTGAGGGCGTCCCGCATGCCGCCGTCGACATACCGCCGCCCTCCGATCGTGACCGGCGAGTAGACCGCCGGCACGGCACAGCTCGACGCCACCCCGTGCTGCAGGTCGGCCTCGCCCCCTTTGCGCCAGACCACGAACTGACCACTCTCGGCATCGACGGCCGTGCAGGCGAAGCGGTCCGGCCACTCCAAGCCCCTGAGCACGCTGAAGAACGCAAGGAAGGCCTCTTCGGGGATGCCCGGCGCCTCGAGCGCGAGGCGGCCGATCTCGCGGCGGCCCTCGTCCTCGTCCATGCCGCTCGTGGCGAGCCGCATGATCGCGTCCATGAGCCGCTGCATTCGCTCGGCCATCGTGGTGCCGTCTCGGGACGGAGCGGTTAGGTCGGGACGGACGCCGGAGAGCTCACGGACCGTCTCGCCGGGATCGAGGCCCGAGGTGAGGAGCGCCCCGACGAAGGAACCGGCCGAGGTGCCGATCACGGCATCGGCTTCGCCGAGGTCGACCCCCTCCCGGCGAAGGCCCGCGACGAGCCCGCTCTCCCATCCGATCCCGACTGGACCACCACCACCGAGCACGAGCGCGCGCGACATGGCAGGAGCCTAGGCCGCCGCCTCCTCGCACTCAGCCGACCGCCGGAGCGGCCCGCCTGGCGCGAGGGTGCCGCCGGATCCGGCGCTAGCGCAGAACGCCACCGGCCACAGCGCCGGCCCCGTCAGCAACGAAAAGGCCCACCCACGGCGAGAGCGAATCGATGATCGCGCCTCCGCACGCGTGATGGCGGCGACGACCTCACCTCAAGTGAGAAGCAGACGCTCCTCCGTTTGCTCGGCTGTTCACCACCGCCTTCTTGTCCGGATACACCTCCCTTCCTACCCGTACGCCCGATCTCGGTCGCAACTGCCGAGGCGAGTCTGCCCCGACGATCTCGCGGTGGCGGCTGGCAGCCTGATCGGGTGCACGCAACGTCCTGCCTGCTGCCCTGACCAGACCGCGCCCCGGCTGCTGACCCGCCCAGGGGACAGGCGCACGTCGCGGTAGGCCTGCAGCATGCGAGCCGCGGCCGCACGTCCCCCCGAGAGCCGGGGCTGCCGAAATGGGCGGGGAGGTCGCGCTGAGACGGGGTGCTCTGCCACGCGGTCGGCACTGAGCTGCGCGCACAGCGGCACCGGCAGGGGGGCCCACGAGCGGACCCGCGAGCGGGTACCGGCCGTCGAGTTCGAACTTCTCGCGCGGGCTCGTTCCTCCTAGCTGCTCGCCGTCCTGCCGCGTACGATGACCGGCATGTCCACCGCGGAAGAAGTGCTCGCGAAGGTGCCGCTGTTTGCCATGCTCTCCAAGCGCGAGATCGCCCGACTGGCACGCGACGTGCACGACCGGACCTTCCCTGCCGGCTCGGTGCTGAGCGAGCAGGAGGGCTTCGGCACGATCTTCATGATGATCGCGGAGGGTCAGGCCACGGTCTCGGTGAACGGCAAGCCGGTCCGCACGCTGAAGCCCGGCGACTACTTCGGCGAGATGGCGCTGATCGACCGCTCCCCCCGCTCGGCGACCGTGACGGCGGCCACCGACCTGAGGTGTCTCATGCTCACCCAGCCGGTCTTCCGCCCTTTCGCGATGTCCCATCCGGAGACGATGTGGGCGCTGCTCGAGCTGATGGTGCAGCGAGTGCGGGACGCCGAGGCGCGCTCTGCCGGCTGAGACAACTGCTGCGGCCGAGAACGCCGTAGCAGTTCGCTGCTGACGCCGATGGCCGACGAGTCGGTCGATCATCGCTTCGCCTCCGACAACTACGCCGGCGCTCACGAGGAGGTGCTGGCAGCCATGGCTGCGGCGAACCGCGGGTACGCCGTGTCCTACGGGGAGGACGAGTGGACGGCTCGCTTCGGCGAGGTCGCGCGGCGGCACTTCGGGGAGCAGTGTGAGGCCTACCCCGTGTTCAACGGGACCGGCGCCAACGTCGTCGCACTGCAGGCGTTGCTGCCGAAGTGGGGCGGGGTCATCTGCGCCGAGGGCGCCCACATCGCCACCGATGAGGGAGGCGCACCGGAGCGGGTGGCAGCCGTCAAGCTGCTCACCATCCCGACCTCGGATGGCAAGCTCACACCGGAGCTCGTCGACACTGAGGCGTGGGGGTTCGGCGACGAGCACCGCGCGCAACCGGCGGCGGTCTCGCTCACGCAGGCAACCGAGGTCGGCACCGTCTACCGCCCCGCAGAGCTGCGAGCTCTCGCCGACCACGCCCACGAGCTCGGCATGCGGGTGCACGTCGACGGCGCTCGCCTCGCGAACGCCGCCGCGCGCCTCGGGACATCCCTGCGGGAGCTCACCACCGACGTGGGAGTGGACGTCGTGTCGCTCGGCGCGACGAAGAACGGCGGCGTATGCGCCGAAGCCGTCGTCGTCGTCAACCCTGCAGGCGCTCCGGGCGTGAAGTACCTGCGGAAGATGGACGGTCAGCTCGCCTCGAAGATGCGTTTCTTGTCCGCCCAGCTGACGGCGCTGTACGAGGGTGACCTCTGGCTGCGCGCAGCCCGCCACGCGAACGACATGGCCGACCGCCTCGCCTCCGGGCTCGCCACTGTGCCAGGCGTCCGCATCACCCATCCGACCGAGGCGAACGGAGTCTTCGCCATGCTGCCGAGGAGTGTCGCGAGCGAGGTGCGGAAGCGCTTCAGCTTCTACGACTGGGACCGCCGCACGGGCGAGGTGCGCTTCATGTGCTCGTTCGCCACGACCGCCGAGGACGTCGACCGTCTCCTCGACGCCATCGGCCGGGCTGCCCGGCTCTGAAGTCCGGAGTACGAGGCACGTCGATCGCAATGGCGCGCGTTGAAACGCGCCGAGATCGTCGTCACACTGGTGACTCAACGGCGGTGCTTGCCGACTAGCACTCCCTCGGAGAGGACGGCAGATGACGTGTCATCACATCGGTCCGCCGCCACTCCGAGCCCCCTTGAAGAGGACGCGACCGCTCTTGGCGTTCCTGGTCGGCGCGGTGTTGCTCGGCGCGTGCAGTGGGACCCGCAACCTCGCCGGATCGATCCAGATCGGCCGGCCCGCTCACGAAGCTCACCGGCAGGACTCACCTCGAGCCAGATCGAACCCGTTTGGCAGCAGCGGTGCCAGCCTGAGCTGGAGCAGCCCATTGGAGATCGATCCTTCACGCACCCTCGACTCGATCTCCTGTGCCTCGGCAAGCTTCTGCGTGGCGGTCGACGACTCCGGCAGGGCGCTCAGGTTCGACGGAATGGACTGGTCGAGCCCGGTGAGGATCGCATCGAGCGGCTCCGTGTTCGACGTGTCGTGCGGCTCGACCAGCTTCTGCGTGGCCGTCGATGACGCCGGCCGCGCACTGACGTTTGACGGATCGAGCTGGTCGAGCCCGGTGAGGATCGACTCCACTCCGCTCGACGCGGTCTCGTGCGCCACGGAGAACCCCGGTTTCTGCGTCGCCGTGGACCTCGCCGGCGACGCGGTCGCTTACAAGGGGTCGGAGTGGTCCGATCCGGTGAGGGTCGAGCCGAGGGCGCAGGGCCTGACTTCCGTCTCGTGCACCTCCACAACCTTCTGCGCCGCCGTGGACGGAGCAGGCGACGCGCTCACCTTCAACGGGTCAAGCTGGTCCGGCGCGAACGTCGACCCGAACGGTGGCGGGCTCACGTCGGTCTCGTGTGCTTCGTCGTCGTTCTGCGTGGCTGTCGACAGGGAGGGCGACGCTCTCACCTACAGCGGGTCACGGTGGTCCAGCGCGACTGTCGACCCGAACCGGGGCCTCACCTCTGTCGCGTGCGTGGCCGTGGGCTCTTGCGTGGCCGTGGACGGAGCGGGCGCCTACCTGACCCTCAGCGGTACATCCTGGAGTATCCCGTCAAGCATCGACCCGACGAGCCAGGGACTTCGCTCGGTCTCGTGCCACACGATCAGCTTCTGTGTGGCAGTGGATGGAGCAGGACGAGCGGTCACCTACAACGGGAGGGCATGGTCGAAGCCGGTGAGCATCGACCCGAACGGGCAGGGCCTCAGCTCGGTGTCGTGCGCCTCCTTGAGCTTCTGCGTCGCAGTGGACCACTCCGGGCATGCGCTCCATTACGACGGGCACGCGTGGTCGAATCCGGTACTGATCGATCCCCACGGGCAGGGCCTCAGCTCGGTGTCGTGCGCCTCCGTGAGCTTCTGCGTCGCAGTGGACGGGGAGGGCGCTGCCCTCACCGATACCAGGTCGCGATGGTCGAAGCCGGTCGCGGTCGACGCGAACGGCTTTCTCACTTCCGTCTCGTGCCCGTCTGCGACCTTCTGCGTCGCAGTGGACGAATCCGGACACGCCGTCACGTTCGATGGCAGCCGTTGGACAGCTCCCGTGAGTGTCGACCCCGGCAGCTTCGATCTCACGGTTGCCTGCGCCTCAACGAGCCTCTGCACCGCGGTCGACGGTTCCGGGAACGTGGTCACCGACAAGGGGACGGGATGGTCGACGCCGGTGAGCATCGACTCCAACGGCAGGGGCCTCAGCGCACTCTCCTGCGTCCCGGCGGCGAGCACCTGCGTCGCAGCCGACGGTTCCGGTCACGTCCTGACCTACAACGGAAGGGCGTGGTCGCGCCCCAGGGCGGTCGACCCAAGTGGAGCCATCACATCGGTCTCTTGCGTGTCGCCGAACTTCTGCTCCGCTGTCGACCGATCCGGTCAAACCATTGCCCTCCACCTCGGCAGCCACCTGTCGCGGCGCTCATCGACACAATGACCGGCCACGACCAGCCCTCGTACTGATTCGAGAGCCTCTCCAGGCGCCGTGTTCGGCAGCGATATGGACACCCAGGGCGGATCTGAGTGATCCGAAGCCGCCGGCATTGACCTAAACACCCTCACCTCCACTGGCTCTCGTGGTCGGCGTCAGCGAGCATCGACCCGAACAGCGGGCTGGACTCGACTCGTCTGCCTCCGCAAACGTCTGCGGCGCGGTGGATCGCGCCGGCAACGTGGTCACCTACGACGGTGCGGCATGGTCGCAGCCTGTGAGGGTCGACACCTCGGTAGCCCTGAGCTCGGTCTCTTGTCCCTCGACCGCCCTCTCGGCCGCGATCGACGGGAGCGGCAACGCACTCACCTTCAACGGATCGACCTGGTCGACCCCGGTGGCGATCGACTCGAACGGTCGCGGCATCGTCTCGGTCTCGTGCCCCTCGGCGACCTTCTGTGCCGCCCTCAGCTCCGAAGGGCAGGTGATGGTCGGAACGCCCTCGAGCTCGATCCCCCCGTCGTCACCTCGATCAGCCCGACCTCTGGACCGGCGTCTGGGGGCACCGGCGCCACGATCAGCGGGGAGAACCTTAAGGGGCAACCGCGGTCGACTTCGGGACGAGCCCGGCGGCCGGCGTCTCGTGCACGCAGACCTCCTGCGCGACGAGCCCGGCAGGGACCGCGCCGGTGAGGACACCGGCCGGCACCTCGGCCACGTCGTAGCTCCAACGAGCACACCTACGTCCCCGTCCACTTCGGGAGCCACCTCGCGAAGATCGACGACCGGGCCTCTTCGACCGAGATCAAGGTGACCGCCCCGGCCGTCTCGGGCACGGTGTACGTGACCGTGACGGCGGCCGGCGGCACCTCGGCCGCGGCGAGCGCGGATCGCTACTTCTACACCTGAGGTGCACCAGTAGGCACCTGAGGTCGCGACTACCTCAGGGACCTGCTAAACGAGCCGCTCGCGAGGTGCCGAAGCGTTCGGACGTGAGGCCCTTGATGCCAGCAGGGAAGGCAGCTTTTGCAGCAAGGTGGTCCGCCACAAGCTCACGCTGCGCCTCGAGCGAGCCCGCGAAACCCTGCTGGCAGAGCTCGGGGCGGGCGTTGGCGAGCGCGAGGATGGCCCCAGCTACACCGACCGCGCCAGCGAGGGCGACGAGAGCTGACGAGCCCGTGTAAAGAGGCCGGTCCCAGCAGGTCGCCGTCCGGAAGAGCCGGTCGGCATCGGCGGTCGAATCCTTCAGGCCGTCGATTGGAAGACGGTCGAGCAACTCGATCGGGATGCCGGGGCTGGACACAGAGGGGAAGTGGTACCCGAGGACCGGGAGCGGTGTCGCTGCGCTCGCGACCGTCTCGTAGTAGCCGGGGAGGTCCTCGCTCCCCGGCGGAGAGAGCGCGAGAACTGCGTCGGCGCCGTCTCCCTTTGCGCGGCGGCTCAGCTCCGCAGCCTGCTTCGCGCTAGGAGCGCCAGTGCCGGCGAGGAGCGGCACTCCCGAGCTTGGGGGTAGGACCGCTCGCACCGCCTGAACAAGGGCCGTCCGCTCCTCGGGCGCGAGAGTGGCGGCTTCGCCGGTCGAACCGGCGACGAGAACCGCCCGCACTCCGAGGCCGACGAGCCGCTCGGCGAGCGCCGCCGTGGCGGCCGCGTCGACGCTCCCGTCCTCGTTGAACAAAGTGACGAGGGCCACTCCGACTCCTCGAAAGAGCGGAGCGGCAGGCGATCCGGGCGAGCTCGCGGTCACCTCGACAGCCTGTCACGCCGGAGCAGCGCCAGGCGGCAAGAATGCAGGCATGATCGCAGCCTTTTCCATCACTCCGAGCGGAGATGGCGTCGGCGAGTCGGTCGCACCCTACGTCGCCGACGCGGTGCGGCTCGTGCGTGAGAGCGGCCTGCCCAACGAGACCAACGCCATGTTCACCAACGTCGAGGGCGAATGGGACGAGGTGATGTCGCTCGTGAAGGCCTGCGTGATGAAGGTCGGCGAGAGGGCACCGAGAGTGGGCGTCGTGATCAAGATCGACTACCGGCCCTCGGCGACCGACGCGCTGCACTCGAAAGTCGAGTCGCTGGAGCGGCAACTGCAACAACAGTGAGCATCTCGGCGGGTGGCGACAGTAAGGCTCCACCACGTCGTGCGTGTGACGACCGCGAAGGCGCGCTCACCGTGCTCGGTGCCAACTCGTCGGACCTCGGCTGCCTCACTCAGGCGTCGCGGGTGGCCATCCTCCAGGCACCGAGCCCAGTCCAGCCGACGACCCAGCCCACGATGACGAGGACCATCGCCCACGTCGGCATCGGGGGGATCTCCAGCCCTGACCTGCCGAGAATGGCGCCCCGCACGCGGTGGCCGATGAAGGTCGGTGGGTTGAGAAATGCAGGACGCAGCTGGTCGAGGGCCACTCCGACGACGATGCGCTGCCCGTTCAGGAAGTAGGGGATGACGTGCGCAGCAAAGATCGGTGTGATGATGATCTGGAGCACGATGATCAGCACCGTGGAGAGGGTGCGCTGGCCGAGCACGGAGCCGACACCGAGACCGACCACGAGGCCGACGAAGACGTCGAGCTCGAGCCAGAGCCCGATCTTCGTCATGTCGCTGGCTGTGGGATTGCCCTGCGTCGCCTCGAGGGTGAGGTACGCGGCGTAAAGGGCGTGGAGCCCCCCCTTGCCGAGCCGGCCCGGACGGACGGACACTGCCTGCCCGCCCGAACTAGCGCTCGCCGAACTGACCGAGACGCTCCCCGTTGCGAGCGCCGCTTGCACGGGATGTGCGGCAGCCCACTGCACCAGCTCTGGCTCGTTCAAGTGAGCCGGGATGTTGACGCCATTGATGCTGACCGTTGCCGGCTGCGGGGTCCCGGCGTACGCGGTGACGAAGCTGAGGGCGGCGAACCCGACTGCCACGAGCGGCAGCACGATCACCGAGGCGGACGGGAGCCTGCTGAAGTAGAGCGCGAGTCGGGAGCGGCCGGTGATGACGAGGTGGCGGAACATGCCCTCGCTCAGGTCCGACGTGCTGGCGGTGGCACCGACGACGGCGGCGATGATGAAGCCGAACTCGGCCATGACCTCTACGAGTGCCGTGAAGACTCCCGGACTGCCTGCCGGTCCGTAGCTCTTCGGGTCGGCGGCATGGAATGCGAGGCGGAGCCCGAGGACGATGACGGGAAGACCGATCGTCAGCAGCGCCGTCACCACCATGAGCCCACGGCGCCGGCGGAGCTCTAAGAGCTTTGTCCTGACGAGCGCCCAGGTCACTGGGGTGCTCCGAGGCGGCTCGTGACCGAGAGGAACCACTCTTCAAGGGAGGTGCGCATCTCCTGGAGGCCGTAGACGGGGATGCGGCCCTCGACAAGGATCCGGTTCACCTCGGCGATGAACTCCCGCCCGGCATCGGGCGGGAGCGCGACGTCGACCCCGATCCCAGTCGGAGTGGCGTCGCCTGAGACGCCGGCCGCTCGCAGGAGACGAGCGGCCTCCTCCGGCTCGGCGCACTCGACCCGGAGCACGCTGGAGCCGGCCCCCCGGACCAGCTCGTCGATCGGCCCCTGACGGACGATGTGGCCACGGTCGACGATGGCGACGGCGTCGCAGGTTCGCTCCACCTCGTCGAGCAGATGGGAGGAGAGCACGACGGTCCGTCCCTCGTCCACGAAACTCAAGATGAGAGCCCGCATCTCGTGCATCCCGGCAGGATCGAGCCCGTTCATCGGCTCGTCCAGGATGAGCAACTCCGGGTCGCCGAGGAGGCAGGCTGCGACGCCGAGACGCTGGCGCATCCCCATCGAGTACTGGCGCACCTTGTCATCAGCGCGTCCGGCGAGCCCGACCCGCTCGAGCGAGGGCACGATCCGGGCTTCGGCCCCACCGCCTCGAGCAGCCGCAAGCATGAGCAGGTTCTCCCGCCCCGTGAGATGCCCGAAGAAGCGCGGCTCATCGACGATCGCCCCAACCTTCGCGAGCGCCTCGCGGCGCCTAGCCGGCACGGGCTCACCAAGCAGCGACATCGTCCCTCCGTCCGCCTTCGTCAGGCCGAGCAGCGTCCGGATGAGTGTCGTCTTCCCGGCGCCGTTCGGGCCGAGATAGCCGAAGGCCACCCCGCGAGGGACGCGAAGGTCGACGTGGTCGACGGCGACATTGGAACCGAAGCGCTTCGTGAGACCCGTCGTCTCGACGGCCCAGCCCTCCGCCGGCTCGCCTTCGAGCCGAACCTGCCGGCGCGGGCGCGGAGCCGCCACCGGGGGTGAGGAAGGGAGCGGAGACCCAACCGGTGCCGGCGCGGTGCCGTCCGCCCCGCGCGTGAAGGGGGGCGCCTCACCCCCAGGCGGAGCTGGCGGTCTCGCCCCGTCCCCGGAGAGGGGCGCGCCACCGACGCTCGGCGGGTCGCCGTAGCCAGGAGGAGGCTGTCGTGCCCAGGAGTCGTCGCCCTGGCCGTGATGGTGGCTGCGCCGCTCCCGGGAGCGGACGACGAGGTACACGATCACTGCGAGCACGACGAGGATGACGACGAGGAAGCCGATGCGGAAGTGGGTGTGGCGCACCGGGCCAGTCGTGACGGCAATGGCAGCAAGAGTGACATCGTGAGTGCCAGCGCTGCCGAGCAGGGCCCCGGCCATTCATGAACCGTAGTTCAGACAGAGGCCTTGCCGGGTATCACGAGCCAGCCAGTCCACCGCGGCGTGGGCCGCCGGATCCAGGGCGCCTCACCCACCTTGCACCGATTCGGCGTGAGTCGCGATGAGATCGACGAGCCGGTCCCAGTACGCCGGCGGGTAGTCGTGCCCCATTCCCTCGATGATCTCCAGCCGGGCTCCCGGGATGGCTGCCGCCGTTGCCCGGCCGAGCTCGAGCGGCACAAGCCGGTCGGCGTCCCCGTGGATCACCAGCGCCGGGACCCGGAGCGAGCCGAGCAGCTCCACGCGCGACGGCGAGGAAGCGATGGCCATCGCCTGACGAGCGCGTCCCTCCGGGTCCCACGCTCGGTCGAATGCGGCGTAGGCGTCGGCCGTGATGCGGTCGACGTCGTAGCACGCTGGGCTGCCCCACGCTCGCAGCCCGGCGAGGGCCTGCTCGGCGGCCTGGTCGCGCGTGACCGCCGGTGGAGCTGTGAAGGCGGCAACGACGGCGGGATCCCGCTCGCCGGTGAGTGGTCCCGGCGCCGACATCACCGACGTCATCGAGAGCACCCTGTCCGGGTGGTGGATGGCCATCGCCTGGACGATCATGCCGCCCATGGACCATCCGGCGAGGTGGGCTCGGTCCGCGCCGACGGCATCGAGCACGGCGATGCCGTCCGTGGCCATGTCCTCGATCGTGTACTTCGGCCCGCCCTTCAGATGGCTCGACAGGCCAACGTCGCGGTTGTCGAAGCGGACCACGCGAAGCCCCCGGTTGACGAACTTCTGACAGAGCTCCGGCTTGTAGTTGATGCACTGGCTGCCGAGCCCGTTCACGAGCAGCAGCACGGGATCCTCCTCCGAGCCGAACGTCTCGTAGTAGATCGTGACGTCGCCGTTCGCAGTCGTGGGCATGCCGCAGTTGTACCGCGCGGGCGGCGAGGCTGCTCGTCGCTTGCCCTCTTGAAGGCCTGATCGAGGACGACGAAGCGAAAGGCGCTTCAGCGGATGCCACCACGAGCAAGGTCGGCCCCGTGAGGCGGTGCCGCGCCGCGCTCGGGTGCCGGCCCGAGCGACATGCGGTTGCATGAAGGCGGATCGTCTCGGGCGCGCCTTCGAGGCGGCCGGGTGCGTCGGTCTCACCATGGGTCCTGATCAGGGCGGCGCTCGTGGCGGGGGCGGACGTGACGAGCTCGTCGCCAGCGCCAAACTCGACGATGGATCGCACGGAGTCGTCTCTCGGCATCACGCCAGGTCGAGCCAGCGCTCGGTCAGTGCGAACCCGATCCGGCCGCCGACCCGGGAGGTGGCTCCGAACGCAGGGATCGATCGGCGATCCCCGTGCCGAGGGGGATCCCGCCGGAGAGCCGACCATGGACTTGCCCGCTTGAGAAGGGCCTCACCGGTGAAGAGCCGGACGGAAGTGGGAGGACCTCCGTCGACTCCTCCTCGGTCTGTCGCTTGGGAGCTCGGGGCCATACGCTCTCGTCATGGGCTGGCCCGATGGGTTCTGGTGGGGGACGGCGGCCTCCTCGACCCAGTGCGAGGGAGCGGCACCGGCATCGGACTGGGGGGGCTGGGAGCGCGCCGGCCGCGCACCTGTGTCGGGCGAGGGCAACGGGTTCGGGCGACGGTACGCCGGGGACTTCGCCCTCCTCGCCGGGCTCGGCCTCAGGCACCACCGTCTCTCGGTGGAGTGGGCCCGTCTCGAGCCGGAGCCCGGACGCCGTGACGGGGCCGCCGTCGCCCACTACGAGGAGGTCCTTCTCGCCGCACGGGACGCGGGCATCGAGCCGTGGGTCTGCCTGCACCACTTCACCCTGCCGGCATGGTTCGCCGCCGAGGGAGGTTTCCTCGAGGACGGCAACCGCACGGGCGCCTGGGCGCGTCACGTCGAGTTCGTCGCGGAGCGGTTCGGGCATCTCGTCGCCGGGTGGCAACCCGTCAACGAGACGAACTACTACGCCCACCTCACCTACGGCGGGGGAGGCTGGCCGCCGGGCGCGAACGACGCCGCCCTCGCCGCCGCCGCAGAGCGCAACATCCAGCTTGCGACCGCCGAGGCCGCGGTCCGGCTACGCGAGACCGGTCGCCCGGTCGCCTCGATCTTTGGCCTCTCTGACGTCGTCGCCCAGGACGACCTCCCGGAGACGGCGCGAAGGGTGGAGTCCCTCTACGACCGCTTCTGGCGCCCGGGGCTCGAGCTGTTCCGGGACGGTGTGCTCCGGGTCGGAGATGCCGAGCCGCTCGACCGCCCGGACCTGGCCCGATCCTTTGACCTGTTCGGCTTCTCCTACTACGCCACGATGGGGGTGGCGGCGGGACAGCTCACGGTCCATCCCCCCGGAGCACCCCGCTCACCTCTCGGCTACGGCATCTGGGCCGACGGGCTCGGTCTCGTCCTCAACCGGCTCCACCAGGAGCTACCCGGCACCCCGCTCCTTGTTGCGGAGCTCGGCATCGGCACCGACGACGATGACGAGCGGGCTGCCTACCTCCGCCGGTGCCTCGAGGTCGCCCACGACGCCCTCAAGCGTGGAGTCGACCTGCGGGGCCTGTTCCACTGGACCGCGGTGGACAACTACGAGTGGCTGCACGGCTACGACGTGAGCTTCGGGCTCCTCGACATGGACCGGAAGGTGCGCCCGAGCGCCGGCGTGTTGGCCGAGGCAGCGCGGTCGGGGTCCTGACGCCGTCGCATCGGCTGGACCCCCTCCGGGCCCAGTGGCGTCGCCGGACGACAGCGTGATCAGCGGCTGGCGCCCCAGAGCCGCTCGGTGAGACCCGAGGCCCGGGCGATCGGGCGCTCAACGGCGGCTCGCAGCGACTCCTCCGTGCTGGCGATGAGCAGCCGGTTCCGAGCCCGCGTCACGGCCGTGTAGAGGAGCTGCCGAGTGAGCAGGCGTGAGCTTGGCTGCGGCAGCACGACGGCCACCGAGTCGAACTCTGAGCCCTGGGCTTTATGGACGGTCATCGAGTAGACCGTGTCCACCTCCGACAGCCGTGATGGGCTGATCGGGCCTCGTTCGAAGGCGACTTCCACTCCGACCGGGTCGCGTGCGACGAGCACGCCGGTGTCCCCGTTGAACAGGCGAAGGCCGTAGTCGTTCGCCGTGACGATAACCGGCCGCCCGACGTACCACTCGCCGCCGGTGGAGAAGGCCTCGATCTCCGCTGAGAGCCAGCGCTCCACCCGCTCGTTCCACGCCGACACGCCGGCCGGCCCGCGGCGGTGCGCGCAGAGGATCCGCCACGAGCCGAGCGCCGCCAACGCTCCGGCCCCGTCACCCAGCCTGGCCGCGTCCACGATGCTCCTGCCCGCGTCGCAGGCGAGCAGGCGGATCGGCGCAAGCTCGTGCTCTCCGGCCTCGGCGGCGTCGACGGGCAGCCAGTCCACGGTTCCTCCGCCCTTGTCGCCGGCGGGGTCCCGAAGCACGCCGATCACCTCGTCGGCGTCCCCGCGGCGGACGGCCTCGGCGAGCCGGGCCAGCACCCCGCCGAAACGGTGGTTCGTGCTGAGCAGGACGACCCCGTCGCCGATCGCCGAGGACTCCTCTGGCAGGTCCACTACCGAAAGGTCGGCTCCCGTCGCCTCGCGCACCTGTCGTCGCGCGCGGGCGTGCATGCGCAGGCCCGAGGAGGCCGGGCCGACGATGTCGCCGAGCACCGCGCCGGCCTCGACGGAGACCAGCTGCTCCGGGTCGCCGACGAACACGAGGCGGGCGTCCTCGCGAACAGCCTCGACGAGCCGGGCCATCAGCCACAGCGACAGCATCGAGGTCTCGTCGACGACGACGACGTCGTGAGGGAGCCGGTTGCGGCGGTGATAGCGGAAGCGGCTCGAGGTGTAGGAGTACGGCCGGAGCAGACGGTGGACGGTCGAGGCCTCGAGAGCGAGCAGTTGCCGGCGCACCGCTTCACTCACCGGCAGCTGCACTGCGGCCGCGCGCACCGCCTCTTGCATGCGGTTCGCCGCCTTGCCGGTCGGCGCTGCGAGCGCCACGAGGGGAGGCTCGCTCCCCGCCGTCGCCGACTGCTCCGCAAGCAGGCCGATCAGCCGCGCCACCGTGGTGGTCTTCCCAGTGCCGGGACCTCCGGCGACAACGGCGAGCCCGCGAAGAGCCGACACCGCCACCGCCCAGCGCTGCTCCGCGTCGTCCTCGGCGCCGAACAGTTGTGAGATCGCCTCCCGCAGCGACGACACCGCCGTCCCTCCGGAGGCGTCGCCGGGGGGGACCTCAGCCGAACGGGCGAGCAGATCGGCGGCGACTGCTCGCTCGTCGCGCCAGTAGCGGTCGAGATACAGCGAGGAACCGACCAGGCGGAGTGGCGCAACCTCGGACTCCGCCTCACCGACGGCAACGAGCGGGCTCGCCTCGACCCGTTCCAGCCATGCCCCAGGCTCCGGCCAGGGCAGTGCCCCAAGATCCGCCTCGTCCTCGATCTCCTCTTCGGCCGTCTCGCGCAGCGAGCCGAGGTCGGCCCAGACATGCCCGAGGCGCGGGGCCCGGACGGCGAAGGCGGTCGCGAGGAGGACGAGCTCGTCGGACTCGTCGGCAAGGCGGGCGAGGCGGCGGGCGACGTGGATGTCGGCCGGAGCAAGGACGCGGTGCCGGTTGAGCGCGCCGAGGAGTGACTCCTCGGGCACGCCGAGCACGAGTCCGGCATCGAGGGTCGCCGTCATGACCCGGCCTCCAACAGCTCCGACAGTGCAGTGCCAAGTCCTGTCGGCGGCCGCCACGAGAACACGCCGCAGGGAGCGCCGCCGACCGCCGGGGTAGCCGGGCCCGACATGCCGCGCAGGAAGAGATAGAGAACCCCGCCGAGGTGGGTCTCGGGCTGGTAACCGGGCAGCCGCCACCGCAGGTATCGGTGGAGGGCGACCATGTAGAGGATCGCCTGGAGCGGGTAGTGCATCCGTTCCATCTCCAGCTCGAGGACCGCAGGCCGGTACTGCCACGCCGACAGCGGCTCGCCTTCTGCACCGATCCAGTTCGTCTTGTAGTCCACGACGAAGTAGCGAGGCGACTCCGCGGACCCCTCCGAGCCGGCTCTGGTGCGGAACACGAGGTCGAGGCTGCCCGTCAGGTAGCCGCGCAGGTCCGTGCCGAGGAGGGGATCCCGCAACCGCTCGGCGTACCCGGCCAGCTGACCGCCGCTCGGCTGGTACTGCTCGAAGAGGCGGGCGATATCGGCGGTCGCCACCGTGCCGGCGCGGTCGGACCGGTCCCCGCCAGCCACCGGCAGTTCGAAGCCCATCTCGTCGAGCCGGTCTTCCCGCCTGATCCGGCTCAGCGCGATCCCACCAGCCAGGGGTCCGAGCGGAGTCGTGATAGCAGCATGGAGGGCGCTCACCAGAGCGTCCGTCGACCCGAGCGAGCGTGCGACGTGCGTGCGCGTGGTGGCGGCCGCCCGCCTGATCTCGGCGTCAAGCTCGGGGGCCGCGAAGTCCACCTCCTCCAGCACCTTGTGGACGAACGTGCCCATCTCCGTGCCGCCGGGGAGCTCCGACCAGAGCGATCCCACAGCTCGCAGATCCGCCTCCTCCCCGTCGCTCGTCGTTCGGGGACCGGACAGCCACTCGACCGGTGCGCCGGAAAGCGGCTCGTCGGTGGTGCCCGGCTCCTCGGGCTCGCTCCCCACCGCCGGGCCGCCGTGGACCGAGGCGGTGATGCCGGAGTAGGAGGTGCGCCGCCAGCGCAGGTCGAGCGGCCGGCCGAGCTCGGCGAGAGCCAGCGGCCCCACCCCCTGCCCGATCCTGCCGGACCAGGGCGAGCCTTCGCCCATCGTCGCCTGCTCGACAGCGACGAGCCCCTCGGGCGCACGCCGGGCGACGGCATCGAACAGCTCGCGCATCTCCTCGTCCTTTGGCTGGTGAGGTCCGCTCGTCGCCACGTTGCCCACCTCGTCGCGGGCGAGCAGCAGCCTCCCGAGCGGCGAGTGCCGGGCGTCTTTCACCCGTACCCACCAGATGACGGCCTGGTGGCGTGCGCGAGTCAAGGCCACGTAGAGCTCGCGGAGGGCCTCACCTCGCTCCTCGTCCTTCGCCAGCTCGAAGTGCTGCTGGTAGCCCGGAGCATCCTTGCCTCCGACGTCGAGCCTGCGCACGCCATCGACGGGGTCGTGGTACACGACCGGGCTGCCCGAGGTGCCGAAATACCCGTCCCAGAGGAACGGGGCATAGACGACCGGGAATTCGAGCCCCTTCGACCGATGGACCGTGAGCACCTGCACGGCGTCGGCGTCGGAGTCAAGCCAACGGCTCCGCTCCTCGGCCTCGGCGCCCTCGCGACCCTTGCCGGCCTCCTCGATCCGCCGGGCCAGCCAGACACGCAGTGCCGGCGGTCCGTGCTTGCCCTCGGAGGCCTCTGCGTGGAGCAGCTGAGCGATGTGGCCGAGGTCGGTGAGCTGGCGTTCGCCGTCCGGACGCCGAAGCAGCCGACCTGGCACGTCCTCGGACGCCAGAACGGACCGGAACAGCGCCGCCACTCCGCGGTGGCGCAGGATGTCGCTCCAGCGGTGGAGCTTCGCGTGGATGCGCTCCCACTCCTCGTCGTCCGCCGCCGCGACCTCGTCGGCGGCAAGACCGAGGAAGGGAGTGAGGGCGAGGGCCACGGCCCGTCCCCGGTCGGCCGGCTGCTCCATCGCCTCGAGGAGGCGGAGCCACTCGTCGCCGGCCGTCGTGGCGAGCACGCTCCCGGCGCCTGCCACGACGGCCGGCACGCCAGCCGCGCGCAGCCCCTGCTGGACGATGCGCGTCTGCTCGTTCGTTGCGACGAGGACCGCCACGTCGCCCGGAGCCACACGGCGCCGGGAACGCTCGCTGCCGTCGTCCGCGTACGCGACGACCTCGGCGTTCGAGTCGAGGAGCGCCACGACGTCGGCAGCCAGGTCGGCGGCGATGTAGGCCACCGCCGACTGCTTGACCACGTCCCCGAGGTTCGTTCTGGTGGTTCCACTGGCGTTCACCGGCACGAGCCGGGCCCGCAGGCATGCGGACGACGGTGCGCCGACGAGGCCGGGGCGCAGATGAGCAGGTGCAGCCCGCACCTGCCGGTAGCGGATCTCCGGATGGCCGAGGCGGAGCGGATCGAGGAGCGCGTCGAGCGCAGTAAGCAGGTCCCCATCGCTGCGCCAGTTCTCCCCGAGGGTGAAGCGCGAAGAAGCGATCCGCGCGGCCTCCAGGTAGGCATGCACATCGGCCCCGCGGAAGGCGTAGATCGCCTGCTTCGGGTCGCCGATGAGCACGAGCGTCGTCTGGCCGGACCCAAAGGCGGTGCGCACCACCTGCCACTGGATCGGGTCCGTGTCCTGGAACTCGTCCACGAGCACGACCGAGAAGCGGCCCCGTAGGCGGTTCGCCGCCGCTCCGCCGCGGGTCGGGTCCGTCAAGACGTCCCGCAGGCGGACGAGGAGGTCGTCGAAGGTGAGGTGGTTGGCATCGAGGAGCCGGCGGCGGACCTCCTTCCTCACGCCTTCGGCGAGGCGACGGCGAAGGCCAGCGCTGCTCTCGTCCGATGCAGGCTCGAGCGGCGTGTCGGGATTGGCCACGGCCGCCCTTGCGATCTCGAGTGCCTCGCGGCGAGTGAACGGCGGGGCCTGCCCGTGGAGGAGCGTCCAGCGGATATAGAGGTCATCCACGACCTCCTCCACGACGTCGCGTGGGTCCTCGAGCAGAGTCGCCCCAGTCGCCACGTCGCCGGCCACGCCGAGCCCGGTCAGCATGAGCTGGCAGAAGCCGTGCGTCGTCGTGATCGTCGCCTCGTCAAACGACGTGAGGGCCCCCGCCAGCCGCTCTCGCCTCACCTCCACCTCGTCCGGGCTGCCGCGCGAGAGAAGGCCGAGGACAGTGTCGTCCGGTGGCGGCGGCTGACCCGTCGCGAGGAGGCGAGAGAGCCCGTCTTCTGCCGAGACGAGCCGCGCCCGGACGCGGTCGCGCAGCTCACCGGTAGCAAGGCGCGTGAACGTGACCGCGAGGACGTCGGAGATCGGTGTTCCCTCGGCGACGAACCTCGCCACGAGCCCTGCGATCGTGAAGGTCTTTCCCGTCCCGGCGCTTGCCTCGAGCACCGTGACGCCCGGTCCGGGCAGCGGACCGCCGAGGTCGAAGCGGGCGGGCTCCACCTCGTGGCAGGCGGCAGCGGGAGTGGTCGGCGCCGTCACCGCCCATGCTCCTGGGTCTCGTGGGCGAGGAGCGGCTCCCACAACCGGCGCGCGAGGCGACCGAGACGGGAGCGCTCCGTCGACCAGCCCGGGCCCGACTCATCCGGTCGCGGCGGCTCGGCCAGCAGCTCCGCGAAGCTCCGCCTGCCTCCGAGGACCAGCAGGTGAGCCGCCTCGAGGTCCTCACCCCTGGTCTGCCTCGTCGTCTGCCATCTCTTCTGGCAGCGGGCGACGACCGGCTCTTCGTGTCGCAGAGCGTCGACGAAGGCTTCCGAGGTCTTCGGAAAGATCGGCAACGGCTCGCGCATCCCGCGGTCGTAGAGGTCGACGAGCACCCCGAGCTGTGCGAGGGACAGCTGCCGGCGTTCGTCCGGGCTTGCTCCGAGCGGTGGGAGCGACGCCCTCGAGATGAGCGGGCCAGACCCGGCGGTGCCCTGCCCGCGTCCGACCGTGGTCGCCGAGACCTCCCGGTCGGGATGGGCAGCGCTGAGCGCGAGGAAGCGGACCCAGGCGGCGAGCCGGTGCTTCGGCCCGAGAGCGGAGTAGAGGCAGCGGACGATCCTCGACCGCCTCTCGCTATCGGCCCCTCGGTTGATCTCGTAGACGTCGGGGACGGTGCCGACCAGGCTGCGGCCGTCGGGGAGGCGGACGTTGACCTCGACCGACCTCGGCGTGGCGGCGGCGGACACCGTGCGCTCGACAGCGGCGACGAGCGCTTCCACCGTCTCCTCGACCGGCGACAGCACCGCGTCAGCGAGGGCTCCCGGCGGCAGGAGCCCTCTCGCCCTCTCGGCGGCTCGCGCCTGCTCGGGCGTCGCTCCCGACAGGCGAGCGCCGAGGAGGTGATCCCCGATATCCCATGTCTCGAGCGCCTCGAGCTGGACCGGCAGGGAGTCCCTCACGTCGTCGCTGCCGCCGTGTGGATACCATCCGAGCCGCTCCCGACAGAAGGCCGCCACGGGCGATTCGACGAAGCGGACGAGCGAGTCGAGCTGGACCACCTGGTCGTCGAGGCGGTCGAGCGGCGTCGAGAGGAACGGCGGCGGGTCCTCCGGCGGCGCCGAGCGGGCGCGGGCGCCGTGCAGGCCAACGGGGTCGAAGCTCCACGGGCCCTTGCCGGCGAGCTCACCTGGCTGGAAGTTGCGGACGTCGAAGGACTGCAGTGGGTGCTCGACCACGACGAGCTCACGTGCCCTGCTGCACGCGGAGCCCTCCGGTGGGCGCACGGTGCGGTCGACGACGTCGAGCAACTCGGCGATCGGGACGCACGGAGAGCGTTCTTGGTTCGTGCGAGGATCCCTGCCCTCGTAGGTGACCACGAGGTGCTCGGTCGCGGCGAGGAGGGCGTCGAGGAGAAGCTGACGGTCCTCGGAGCGGGCATCTCGATCCCCGATGTGGGGATCGGCGAGCAGGAGGTCGTCGCCGTCGGCGACGAGGTGGCGGGGGAAGGCCCCGTCGTCGAGACCGAGCAGCCCGACGACCCGATGGGGAACTGAGCGCATCGGCACGAGCGTGCAGATCGTGAGGTCGCCAGTGCGGAAGTTCGCCCGAGTCGGGCGCCCCCGGAGGCGGTCGTCGAGCAGCGACCGGAGCTCGGAGAGGTCGAGCAGCGCTCCGGCCTCCCGACGAGCGCCGTCGGACGCGATGGCGGCGGACGACCTCTTGCCGGCGGTGGCGGCCGCCTCGGTGACGTCGGCGAGGAGGGAGCGGAGCTGCTCGTGTTGCCACTGCTCGTGCGGTCCCGCGAGTGCGAGGCTCTCGGTTGCCTCGATCAGCGCCGTCGCCCACTCGGCGATCGGGTGGCACCCCTCGAGCCTTGTGATCGCGACGTGGAGCCGTGCGACGAGCTCGGCAAAACGGCCAGCCAGCTCCACCGCTCCGCTCGACACGTCGTCGACGGGGAGCACCCCCTCGAAGAGGCGGTGATCTTCCTCCGCCATGGCGACGCCGAGCAGGAGGCGGTCGAGACCAGCGTCGAACGTGCCGTCGCGTACCTGCTCGAGGTGCCACTGCCGGCGGTGCTCGGCATCCAGCCCCCAACGGATCCCAGTCACTGCGATCCACTGCGCCAGCTGGCCGAGATCCTGCTCGCTCAGGAGGAAACGGCGGGCCACCGGCTCCCGGCCCGCGAGGTCGAGCACCTCGGAGGCCGTGACACGACCGGCTGCGAGCTCGAGCAGCTGCGCCGCCACGCCGAGCACCGGATTGGTCTGTCGGATCGACCGGTCGGCGAGCCGGATGCGGATCTGCGGGGTGCCCGGCTCGGGCTCGACCGGCGGCTCATCCACGCTCCCGGTCGCAAGCTGCCCGCTGCTCGCACCGAACACGGCGTGGATGAGCGGTGCGAACGACTCGATGTCCGGGCACATCACGATGACGTCACGCGGCTCGAGCGTCGCATCTGCTGCGAGCAGGTGAAGGATCGCATCCCGCATCACCTCCACCTGGCGCAGGTGCCCGTGACAGGAGTGGACCCGGAGGCTGTCGTCGTCCGGGTCGAGGACCGGCCGCTCGTCAGCCTCGGTGCCAAGCGCCGGGGCGCCGGGAGGGCACCTGTCCGCCCGGATGTCCGACTGGAGCCGCGCGAGCAGCGTGCGCGCTCCGCCTGGCGGCTCCGGCACCGGCCGATGCTCGCTTCGCGTCACGCCATGCGCATGGAGCACGAGCTGCATCTCTCGCGAGTCGCGGCCCCATGAGCGCAGGAGAGGGTTGACCCCCAGGGTGGCAGTCGGGTCGTCGCTGCGCGCCACAGGTGGGACGGCCACGGAATCGAGCGCCTCGGCCACCGAGCTCCAGAGCTGGTCGGAAGGATGCAGCAGGAACAGGTGCACGTCCCGGTTCCGGGCGATCGCCTCGAGGATTCGGAGGTGGCTCGCCGGGAGACGGGTCAACCCGAACAACGAGAGCCGGGAGGGGAGGTCGAGCAATTCGGGGCTCTCGGCGATGCGGGCGGCCGCCGTCTCGAGCCGCTCAGCCGGGCCGGGTGACCCTATGCGCCCTCTCAGCCGGCGCCACAGCTCGGCCTGCCAGTGGTCGTCCACCTCGCCCGAGGCGGTCGGATTCGCCCAGCCGCGCACCAGGTCGGGGCGGTGGACGGCATAGCGGTCGTAGAGGTCGGCGAGATGCCGAACCGTTGCGAACCTGCGCAGATGCCCCGAATTGCGGGCGCTCTCTGGTGACCCGGCTCTCAGGTGGTCTGCCAGCGGCTCGAGCCACTTCTCGCCGAGGTGCTCGTCCACGAGCTCGAGGAGGGTCCAGACCGAACGGTCCGGCGGCCACGGGTCGGCCTCGGGATCGACGCCGCACGCGATCGAGATCGCATCCCCGACGAGCGAGCCCGGGAAGGGAAACTCGACGTTGGCGCAGATCCCGTCGCCACCACTCGGAGCTGCTCCGAGGCGATGCGACAGCCGCTGGCTGAGCCAGCGCTCCACGCCGCGGGTGGGCACTGCGATCACCTCGGTCGCCATCGGATCCTTGATCGGGTCGAGCAGCAAATCGCCGAGCGCTCCGACCAGGAGGTCGGCACGCTCGGAGCGGTAGACGCGCAGCATTCCGCCCGGAGGCTACAGAACGGCTGTGTCGTGCGGAAGGGCCGCTTCGGGCGCAGCACGCAACCCTCCACCACCGCCCGGCCTGGTCGTGGCTCCGTATGCTCGACCTGTGAGCGCCTTCGACACCGTCATCCGCGGGGGCAGGGTCATCGATCCCGAGACCGGGCTCGACGCAGTCCGCGACGTCGGGATCGAGAGAGGCTGCGTCGGCGCCGTGTCCGAGGAGCCGCTCGAGGGGCGGACGATCGTCGAGGCGAGCGGCAAGGTGGTGCTTCCGGGCTTCGTCGACCTCCATAGCCATGCCCAGAGCCTCGCCGGCCGACGACTCCAGGCCTGCGACGGTGTCACGACGGCGTTCGACCTCGAGGCCGGTCGCAGCCCCGTAGCGGCCTCCTACGACCGGGAGAGCGACGGTTCGCCGATCAACTTCGGCTTCTCGGCCTCATGGGCGCTCGCGCGCCACCGGGTCCTCGGCGGCGGTGCTCCACGGCACCTCGCGGACGCTCTCGGAGTCCTCGGCGAGCGGGAGTGGCGGGGCACCCTCTCGGCCCGCCAGCTTGGCGAGCTCCTAGACCTTCTCGGAAGAGACCTCGCGGACGGCGCCATCGGCATCGGGTTCCTGCTCGGCTACGCGCCGGAGGTGCCACCCGAGGAGTACCTCGCCGTCTCGGCGCTCGCGGCCAGCAGAGGCGTCCCGACCTTCACCCACTGCCGAGAGCTCGTGGAGGTGGCGCCGCACGGGCTCGCCGACGGAGCCGAGGAGATCGTGCGGGCCGCGGCCGAGACCGGCGGGCTCGTGCACTACTGCCACGTGAACAGCTCGGCGACGCGCCACGTCGACAGGGTGCTCGATCTCGTCGACCGGTGCCGGCGCGAGGGCGGCCGCGTCACCACCGAGGCCTACCCGTACGGATACGCGTCCACCGTGATCGGGGCTGCCTTCCTCTCGGCCGAGGGGTTGCGGGCGCGCAAGCTCGCGCCCAGCTCGCTCACCTACCTGCCGACCAGCGAGCGGGTCGCCGACGAGGTGAGGCTCGACCAGCTGCGCCGGGAGGACCCGGCCGGGCTCGTCATCTTGGACTTCCTTGACGAGGCCGACCCGACCGAGCGCTCCGTGCTGTTGGGGACGCTCGCCCGCCCCGACGTCATCGTGGCGAGCGACGCCATGCCGCTCGTGTCGATCCGCGACGGCTTCCGGGACGACACGTGGCCGCTGCCACCGCGAGCCGCAGTCACCCACCCGAGGACGGCCGGCTGCTTCTCCCGGATGCTGCGCATGGCGCGCGAGGAGGGGTGGCCCCTCGCCGAGGTGGTGCGCAGGTGCACCCTGATGCCGGCACAGCTGCTCGAGGGGAGCTGCGCAGCGATGCGGGGCAAGGGGAGGGTGAAGGTGGGTTGCGATGCCGACCTCGTCGTCCTCGACCCGGCGACGGTGAGCGACGAGGCATCCCGCGAGGACACCACCCGGGTCTCCTCGGGGATCAGCGAGGTGCTCGTCGCCGGGGTACGGGTGGTGGCGGAGGGACAGCTGGTTCCGCAGGCTCGGCCGGGACGGCCGGTGCGAGCAGGCTGAGGTCGCACCGGGGCCTCGCGCAGCGGCGGGATGAGGCAGGAGGCTCGCCGGCACGCAACCGTCCCAGTGCGATCGCGGTGCTGCTCGAGTCTCCTCGCATCCGGCGAGCGGACCGGGGCCGGTTCGCCCTCGAGGACGCAGGCGCCATGGGCCGTAGCCACCACTTCGGACCTTGACCGGCGCGCCGGCACGCAAGGCAGGGCCCAGGGAGTGCCGGGGGTGCAGCGGCGCCGACTCCGAGGAGCATCGCAGGCCGAGGAGGATGCAAGAAGCCCTTCGGGGCCGCGGCTCAGGGGATCACGCTCGTGGACCTCTCCAACGCTCACGACCACCGTTACGCGCCGAGGTGGCGCCGTAACGTCCGCGCCGCCCCTCAGATGGCCACCGCGACCCCCTCGAGCACCCAGCTCACAACGGTGTGGCCCCGGTCTCCGAGCCAGCAGCCCGCCACCAGCAGCTCTACGACCAACGACCACGCAGGGCGGCGAGCAGGGCGCCGACCGATCGTCTCGACACCGCCGGCGCCGGCTCCCCGGCGGCGATACCGGCTCGTCGGGCTGCGGCAAGGACCGTGGCGGCCGACGGGTTGACGAGCGAGGTCTCGCCGATGACGACGGTCGGCACCGTCTCGTTCCCACCGGCCAGTGCTCGCACGGCGGCGGCTGCGGAGCTGTCCTCCCAGATGTTGACCTCGTGGACCGGGAGGCCTGCGCGCCTCAGCCCACGCCGGAGCCGCGAGCAGAAGGGGCAGCCCGGGCGCCAGTAGACGGTGACACCGGGAGCGGGTTGGAGGTCGCTTGAGGGCACCTCAGCACCAACCCGGGTCGCCGCGGGCACATTCCCTCCTCCGGCGTCGCAGCTGTTGGCGCCGGTCACGGGACCACGAGCTGGATCCTGCCTTCGACCTCGGCGACGTCGAAGAGCTGCAGCTCGCTGTCGGCCGGCCCGCGAAGCCGCTCACCGGTCGCCACGTCGAAGCGGCTTCCGTGGGCGGGGCAGGTCACGACGCCGCCGTCGAGCTCGCCAGCAGACAGAGTCGCCCCCTGATGAGGGCAGACGTCCCTCACACAGCGCAGCCGGCCGCCCACCTGGTAGAGCGCGACCGGCCCGACGGGGGTCGCCTCGACGCGGCAGACGAGCCCGAGCCGTCCCGCCACGTCGGCCGCATCGAGGAGCGGGAAGAGGCGGCGGCCAGCCGGGCCCGCGGCAAGGAGGCGGCGGAGGCGGCCGACGAGGGCGCCCTCGTTGGTGACGAGGTCGCAGCCGACGCGCTCTGCGGCCTGCCAGAGCTCCCGGTCGGGCGCCCGCAGGTGGGCGACGAGGAGTGCCTCAGGCGCTCGCTCGCGCCACGAGGCGAGCTGTTCGAGGACGCCCGGGAGCGCAAGGTCGACGACCACGGCGGAGAGCAGCGACGGAGGTGGCGGGTGATCCACCTCGTCAGTGACGGCAAGCCCGAGCTCGCGCGCCAGCGTCTCGACCCTGCGGGCGAGCTGAGCGCCGCCGCCGACGAGCAGGATCGAGCGCACCGGCGGCGTCACGGTGTCGACAGAGAGAGGTGTGCGGGAACCGGCGCCGTCAGATGAACAAGGTGATGTCGGCGTCCGCCGCCATGTCGATGAAGCTCGCGGCTCCGATCGGCGGCTGGAGGCCGTCGATGAAGTCGTCCTTGGTCAGGCCGTAGAGCTCCATCGTCATCTGGCACGGATGCAGCCGCACCCCGAGGTCGCTCGCCATGCCGAGCAGGTCCGTCGGTGTCGCCACCTTGTACTCCTTGGCCAGCTGCTTGATCATCATCGTGCCCATGCCGCCCATGTGCAGCTTGCCAAGGTGGAGGTGGTCGGTCCCGCCGCGGTCGAAGACCGACTCCATCTTCTGTTTCAGGTTCACGCCCGTGAGACGCTTGTCATTGCGCTGCAGTACGCGCAGGCCCCAGAAGGTGAAGAACACGTCGACCTCGAGGCCGGAGGCGGCCGCCGTCGTCGAGAGGATCAGGGTCGGCCACACCCGGTCGAGATCGGCGCTCCAGCAGATGACGCACATCCTCTTCTGGCGAGCGTCGACGGACGGTTCTGTCATTGTCCTTCTCCCTTCCTCGGAGTACCCGGCTCCGTGCCGAGCCAAGAAGGCGGGTCCGCTCGGGCGCCAGCTCGCAGCCCGCGACTCTTCCGCGGGCACGAGAGCCCTCCTTCGACCCGGGAAGCACCGCTCAGTCTGTGCACCTGAAGCACCTCACGTCGTTCTCGTCGATGAGCCGCCGGTAGTGCTCGAACGCAACGGCGCCGTCCACGAGGAAGGGCCGCTCGCCCTCGAGGTCGACCGGCCTCAGCCGGACTAGCCACCCCTCGCCGTAGGGATCGCGGTTCGCGATCGCCACGTCGTCGGCAAAGCGCGGCTCGTTCGTCGCCACGAGCTCCCCGCTCAGGGGCGAGACGAATGGCCCTACCCACTTTGCGCTCTCGATCACGCAGGCCGGACGCCCCCTGCGCAGGCGGGCGCCGGGCTGCTTCCAGCTCACCTGCACGAGGCGCCCGCAGCGCGTCTGGGCGACGTCGGTCATGCCGAGCACCGCCTCGTCGCCATCCAAGCGGACCCACACGTCGTGCTCGAGATCGTAGAGCAGCTCCTCGGGAACGGCGCAGCCCTGCCAGATCGCCACCGTTCACCCTGCCTACTCGCCGCAGCGGATGCCTTCGGCGTCGAGGAAGGCACGGTACGCCTCGACAGCGGCCGGCCCGGTGAGGAGGTCCGCCGAGTCGGACCGCCAGTCCTCGCAGCGAATGCGCGCGATCCACCCCGCCCCGTACGGGTCCGCGTTGAGGGTGGCCGGTGCCGAGCGGAGAACCTCGTTCACCTCGACGATCTCGCCGCTCACGGGCGAGGGGACCGGGCCCACCCACTTCCCGCTCTCGACCGTGGCGATGCTCCTCCCCTTGCGCACCGGGCGTCCTGGGTCTTTCACCGAGACCGAGACGATCGTCTTCGCCAAGCTCTGCGCCACGTCGGACAGACCGACGACGACCGTGTCCCCCTCGAGGCGCGCCCAGACGTGCCGCTCGACGAGGTAGTAGAGGTCGTCGGGGATGTCGCACTGGTTGACGGTGCTCAACTCTCCTCCTCGCTGTGAGCCGGAGCCGGGTCCTCGGCGCCGCCCTCATCACCGGGGTGCTCGGCGATGAGATGGTTGACGAGCATGTCGAAGCCGACGAGCCGGATCTCACGGGCATGCTCCGCGACGAAGGCACCCGTGCCGCTTCGTCCCTTCACCGCGTGCTCGTAGTGCGCGCCGCAACGCGGGCAGCTCACCTTGTAGGCGAGGCGGCCGCCGGGGGACTCGGTGACGACCACCCCCTCGGGGTGCGCCGCCTCCAGATGAGAGTGGAGGGCCCGAGGCGCTGCGTCGGCTTCGCAGAAGGGGCAGCGCACGGCCCGGCCTCAGACCGTCTCGGGCTCGCGGAGCGCCGGAGCGCGAAGCGCCCGCTCGGTGAGCTGGACAAGGTCGACGACCTTTAGGCGGTCCTCGTTGCCGGTCGTCTTCACGGCGTCGGAGTACATGACGTAGTCCTTCGGGCAGGCGACGACGAAGTAGTCGACCCCGAGCGCCACCGCCTCGCGGATCCGGTTCTCGCTCGGGCGCTCGCCGAGAGAGGGGTCGTCCGACATCCAGATCCGCCCACCTCCGGCGCCGCAGCAGAACGTGTTCGTGCCGTGACGGGGCATCTCGACGAGCGAGCAGCCGAGCGCCCTCAGCACTGCCCGAGGGGGCTCGGTGACCCGATTGTGCCGGCCGAGGTAGCAGGGGTCGTGGTAGGTGACCGCAAGCCCGAGCGGCTCGACGGCGAGGTCGCCTGCCGCAAGGAGGCGCTGCAGCAGCTGGCTGTAGTGGAGCACCGGCTTGTCGAGGCCGTACGCGGGGTACTCGTTCCGAAGGGTGTTGAAGGTGTGCGGATCGGTGGTGAAGATCTCCTCGAAGCTGGCCTCTCCGAGCGAGGCGAGGTTCCGCTCGACGAGCATCTCGAACAGACCTTCCTCGCCGATCCTGCGAACGTCGTTGCCGGCGTTGCGCTCGCCCTCGTACAGAAGGCCGAAGTCGACCCCTGCCCCGTGCAGAAGGTGGGCGAGGCCGCGCGAGAGCTCCTGCAGGCGCTCGTCGAACGAGGCGAAGTCCCCGACGAACCACAGGTACCGGACCGCCTCCTTCCTGGCGTCCTTCACGGGAAAGCCGAGCTCCCGGGTCCAGCGCGCACGCATCCGATCCGACTTCCCAAAGGAGTTGCCCTGCTGGGCGATCCGCTGCAGCACCTCTTGGACCCCGGGTTCGATCTGGCCCTCGTCGACGAGCCGCCGGCGGAGGTGGACGATCGTGTCGATGTGCTCGATGTCGACCGGGCACTGCTCCACGCAGGAGCCGCAGGTCGTGCACGACCAGACCGTCTCGGCGCGGACGACGTCAGGGACGAGCTTCGTCGCGGGCGCGTCCCTACCGGGAGAGAGAAGACGGCCCGACGCGGCGAAGAGCTCGTCACGCAGGTCCATCACGAGCAGCTTGGGCGAGAGCGGCCGGTTCGTCGTCCACGCCGGGCAGGCCGCCTGGCACCGGCCGCACTCGGTGCAGGTGACGAGATCGAGCAGCTGCTTCCAGCTCAGCTGCTCGATGTGCTCGGCGCCGACCGTGGAGCCCGGCACGTCGAGCGCCCCGAGCGCGCGCGGGCGACGCGAGAAGGCGATGTTGAGCGGTGCCAAGAAGATGTGGAGGTGCTTGGAGTAGGTGACAAAGACGAGGAAGCCCATGATGGCGGCGACGTTGACGAGGAGCAGGGTCGTCTCGATCACCGAGTTGACGCCGCGGCCAAGCGGGTGGAGCAGGCTCGCCAGGGCGTGCGAGGCGAAGGCCCAGTCCCCGTAGGGGAAGTCGCCGGTGTTCACCTGGGCGGCCCGGTAGCCGAGCAGGCTCACCATCACGACGGCGATCATGGCGAGCACGACCCACGCCGCTTTCGTGTGCGACCCGTAGAAGCGGGAACGGCGCTCGCGCCGGGCCGGGGAGTCGATTGTGCGGATCACGGTGAAGGCGACCACGCCGCCGAGGACGACGAGGATGAAGAGGTCCTCGACGAAGCCGAGCGCCGCCGCATGCCCGATCAGCGGGATCGCGAACCGGCGGTTTGCAAAGACGTCGCCGAACGCCTCGACCACGGTGAACAAAAGGACGAGGAAGCCCCAGAAGACGAGGGCGTGCGGGATCCCCGACTGGCGCCGTCTCAGGATCTTTCGCTGGCCGAGCACCTCGACGATCTCGGCGCCGAGGCGGCGCGCCGCCTTGCTCGTCCGGCCGGGCGCGGGAGCCCCCGAGCGGACCAGCCGACCGAGGCGGTAGAGGCGGCGAGCCGCGAGGGCGAGCGCGACGGCCGTGACCGCCCCTCCGATGGCAATGCGCACGATCACGGCCTCTCCTTCGCGGCTGTCCTTCGCCGGGCTCAGGCCTTGACCCGGTCCAGGAGCTCCGGCACGAGGTCGAACAGGTCGACGGTCGTGCCGTAGTCGGCGACTTCGAAGATGGGCGCCTTGGCGTCGGTGTTGCAGGCGATCACGAGCTCGGCTTCCCGTATCCCCTCGAGGTGCTCAGGGGCACCGGAGATGCCGAGCATGAGGTAGATCCGCGGCTTGACCTTGAGGCCGGACTTTCCGACCTGGCGCGACTTTGGCAGCCACCCCTGGTCGACGAGCGGCCGTGACGCAGCGAGCGGGGCACCGAGCGCCTCCGCGAGCTCCTCGACGACCTCGAGGTTGCCCTGGTTCCCGATACCCCGCCCGACCGAGACGAGGAGGTCGGCAGAGGTGATGTCGACGTCGCCGGCCTCGGGCACGATCACAGAGGTGACGGCCGTTCGCAGGTCGTCGAGGAGGCCGCCGACCTCGAGCGGCTCGACCGGCGGTGCCTGCTCGCCGTCCATTGCCGGAACGGGGAACGAACCGGCCAGCACGGCGCAGATCGCCCGGGGCCGCGGCAACTCGACCTCGGCGAGGAGCTTCCCGCCGTAGATCTGGGCCGTCGCCACCACGTTGTCGCCTGCAGCCTCGAGACGACAGACATAGGAGACGAGCGGCGTGTCGCTCGCCACCGAGAGAGCTCCGGCGAGGTCGAGGCCGACCGTCGTCGTCGAGGTGAGGAACAGGCGCGGCTCGATCTCCTCGAGCGCCGCTCGCACCACCCGCTCGTACGCCTCCGGGTTGTAGCGGTCGAGCAGAGGATGCTCGACGGAGCGCACCAAGTCGGCGCCGCCGAGCTCTCGGGCAAGCTCTGTCGCGCCGAGCAGCAGCACGACCGCCCGGCCTCCGGAGCCTCCGGCGAGCTCACGCGCCTTGGCGAGCAGCTCGAAGGAGATGTCGCTCACGGCACCATCCCGGTGCTCCGCCAGCACCAGCACGTCGTTGCTCACTGCGCTGTCCTCCTCGTCTCGTTCCGGCCCCGGCCACTCACAGGCCCTTGCCCCGGATCAGCTCGACGATGCGCTCGGCCACCTCTCCGGCCGACCCGGTGAGCATCTCCGCGTGGCCGGCGGCCTCGGGTGCGTAGAGGCGGACCAACCGGTAGCCCGGGCCACCCTCGGCAGGCGGCGCGGCGACCTCCTCGATCCCTCCGGCCTGCTGGACCTGGCGGATGCGGCTGATGGAGGCGTACCGGGGAGCCTGGCGTGCCGCCTGGATCCCAAGCACCGCAGGGAGCTGCACCTCCACCTCGGCGGCGGCTCCGCCACCGAGCTCCTGGCGGACCAGGGCAACCGCGCCGTTGAGGTCCACGTGGACGACCACCGAGGCGTGCGGCAGCCCGAGGCGAGCCGAGAGCAGCGGTGCAAGCTGGCCGTCGAGGTCGTCAGCCGCCTGCACGCCGGTGAGCACAAGATCGGCCCCTTGCTCGGCGAGCCAGGCCGCAAAGATGGCGGAGCGCCGGTGCCCGTCGATCCAGCCCTCCCCGACCCCGCCGAGCTTCACGGCACGGTCCGCGCCCTTGGCGAGCGCGGTGTAGAGGCACTGGTCGACCTCGGGCTCGTCGAGCGCGACGGCGACGACCTCGGCGCCGGCGGACTCTTTCAGACAGAGCGCCTCCTCGAGCGCCTGGTCGTCGTACTCGTTGAGGACGAAGGACAGGAACTCGCGGTCGACGTCGGTCCCGTCAGGGGCGAGCTCGAGGTCCTCGACGAGGTCGGGGACCTGCTTGAGGAGGACGGCGATCCGCATCGAAGGCTCCTTCAGGGCTCGGTGATCTCGTGGAGGGCGAGGTCGGTCCTGATCCCGGCGAGGTCGGCCGGGTCCGGACGGAAGGGAAAGTCGCGGAACGGCTCCGACGGCCGGTACGACCCGTACGGACGGGTGCAGCCCGGCTCCCCGCTCGAGCTGGGGCAGCCGTTCGTGACGAAGGGCTCGCCAGTCTCGACGACCTGCTCGAGCACTACTGGCGGGGCGCCGACGAGCGCGAGCGAGCCGTCGTCCTCGAAGCGGAAGTCCTCGGGGCCGAACCCCTCCGTCTCGACCAGGTGCTTCACGAGCTGGATCCGGCGCCACCGGCGCAGCGGAGCGCGAGGCGCGTCGCCGAGACGCGAGTCCGGCTCGGGGTTGAAGGAGAACAGGTAGGAGAAGATCTCCTGGTCCCTAAGACGGACGAAGATCTCGACGAGGTCGCGGTCGCTCTCCCCGAGGCCGACGAGGGTGTGGCAGTTCACCTTCCACGGGCCGAAGACCTCACGGGCATCACGGACCACCTGCCAGTACTGGTCCCACTTGAGCCCCGCCCCGCCGGCCGGGACGTCGCTGCGCAGTGACCGGAAGAGCTCTTCGGTGACGGCGTCGAGCCCGATCCCGATCATGTCGACGCCGATCTCGCGGAAGCGCTCGAGACGGCGCCGGTTGAGCGTCGGCGGGGCGACGAGGATGGACAGTGGCGTGTCGACGGCTCTGCGGATCCGCTCGGTGATGTCACAGGTGTCCCTGTAGGCGAAGGGATGGGTCACCATCGAGATGCACAGCCTCGTGAGGCTCGGCTCGAACCGAGCCATCCGCTCGGTCAGCTCGTCGGTGCGAACGAGGGGCCACTCCACCCTGATGAAGGACTTGTCCTCGTAGGTCCCCGGCCGGGTGCGGGCAAGCCCGCAGTAGGCACAGTCGGAGCGGCAGCCGTCCTCGTAGTTGAGGAGGAGGTTGATCCCCCCGAACTCGAAGCTGCGCCCGAACCGGCCCGAGCGGAAGCGGAGCGCGATCGCGCTCGCCCCTGAGATCCTCACCCAGTCCGGGCTCACCTCTGGAGCGGCGCAGGGTTCACTCGGAGTCCTGTCACCGGGCACGGCGGAAGGCGGGGCGACGAGAGGAAGACGGGTGGTGCTCATCGTGGGGTGACCGCCTCGGGGAAGTAGCACGAGCCAACTCGGTTGGGGGCGGCGACCTCGCGGGCGGCCGCCCGGCTCGCCGCCTCGATCAGGGCGTCCACGAGCGCCGCGGGATCGAGCCCCGCGGACTCCGTCTCGCCGTCCAGGCACGACGCCACGAGCCGGGAGAGCGTGCGCGGCTCGAGGCGCTTCCAGGTGAGGGCCGCCTCGAGGCGCACAAGGGCGGGGGGCAGGTCGTTCAGGTCGCCCGTGAACAGGACGCTTTTGATCGTCTCCCCCTGAAGGCTCAGATAGACACGCACGAGACCTGCCGACGACTTGAAGACCGAGGTCGCCGTCGCGTCTAGCTGCGGGCTGCGCTGGGCGAGCCACTCGGCCGTCGAGTACTTCGTGGCAACAAGGCGGCGGGCGAGGCGTCGCTCCTCTTCCTCGGCGACCCCCGGCGCGAGCTCGGCGCCGACGGCCTCGGCGACCCCGTCCGCGACGGCCTCGCGCAGCGCAGGGCCGTCCAAGTCCTTCCCGGTCTCGCGGCTGACGGTCGTCACGCGTTCGGAGACGAGGGCGACGGCCTTGTCGCCGAGCTTCGCGGCCGGGACCTTGAGGACAGCGAGCATCGTCTCGACGTCGAGGCCGGCCAGGATGCTGGCGTGGAACAGGAGGGCTCCGGCGCCGTCGAGATAGAGACCGAGCCCTGCCACCTTCCGGCCGCCGACCTCGAGGTCGTTCTTGCCTCGGAAGCCCGCGTCGAGCCCAAGGCGCCGAAGGCCGGCAATGATGCCCCTCGAGAAGCGCTCGAGCAGCTCGCGGGGCCGCTCGGCCGCGGGGGCGCGGGTGGCGACGGCGACTCCGAGCTGAGAGCGGCCCATGATGATGGCCCCGCCGCCCGTCGGGCGGCGGTTCACCTCCACGCCGAGCAAGCGGCAGGCGTCGAGATCGACCTCGGCCTCGAGATGCTGGTACCTACCGACGAGCGCGGCATGGTCGGCGTAGGTGTAGAGGCGCAGCGTCGGCGGGCGTGGAGCAGCGTCTCGGGCGTAGCCGGCCATCATCGCCTCGTCGAAGGCGAGACCCTCGGCCGCGCCGACGCCGTCGTCGGCAAGAAGGCGCCAGGTGGCCGTCATCGCAGCCCTGCCCCTGCCGGAAGGGCACCCTGGTCGGCCTGGTCCAGGGTGACCTCGGCGTACTCGCCGCCCTCGTCGCCCGCCCAGGTCAGCGAGCAGCACCACTCGTACAGGCGGGGCACGAGGCCCCGCGAGCGGGCGTACGCGATCGTCCCGTCGGCCGGGTAGGCGATGCCGTTCAGACCGAGGTCGACCGCGGCCGCGTCGAGCTCGACCTTCATGGCGCCCATCGGGCGGGCGCACCCCAGGTTGACCTTCGTCTCGGGCATGGCGAGGCGGGCGGTCTCGAAGAAGCCCACCACGTCCTTGACTGGCGGCGGCGGCAAGTGCGCCATCGGCGTGCCGACGAGCGGGACGAGCACGACGAGGATGAGCGTCGACACCGGGTGGCGGCGGATCATCTCGAGGGCGTGGTGCTCGCCGAGGAAGCGGCCGTAGTGAAGGCCGAGGACGATGTGGGGAATGATCCTGAGCCCCGCCGACGCCAGCAGCGAGAGCGACCGCTCGAAGTCGGCCGCCCGGAGATCGAGGTGGTAGACCTCGCGGATCGTCTCGTCGGCGCCGATGATGTCGAGCATCACCCCGTCGACGCCGGCCGCGGCGAGGTCGGCGGCGAGCTCGGGTGAGACGACCCCTGAGTGGACGATCACCTTCATGCCGAGCTCGTCGCGAATCCGTGGCACGTGGGCGAGATGCCGGCGCAGCGGCACACCGCCCGAGCGGGTGGAGCCGCCCGAGACCAGCAGGCCGTCGCTGCCCTTTTCCTTCAGGGAGCGAGCAAGGTCGTACAGGTCGGCTCCGGCCCGTACCGAGACCATCCCCTCCAGCACCTTGGCCTGGCAGTGATCGCACTGGAGGGCGCAGGCAGCTCCGGTGACCGAGACCGGCAGGAAGCGGCGCGGGTTCTCCGGCCTCCACTCCGTGGTCTCCCAGCGCTTGAGGCCGGGTGCGTAGAACTCCATGACGTCGGGGAAGTGGGCGCGGCGCACGGCGAGTGCCTCGGCCGAGCCGGCGCGGGCGGGCGAGACAGCGGTCACTCGGCGAGCACCCCCTCACGGCGGTACCTCTCGACACGAGCGGCGAAGTGCGACACCGCCTCGGTCCCGGTCACAAGACCGCCGAGCTCGTCCTCGGCAGCGTCGCTCTCGATCTCCACCAGCCAGGCCGCATACGGATTGTCCTCCACGGCAGAGGGGCGGGAGAGCACGGCGTCGTTCCTGGCCGCGACCGTGCCGGTGAGCGGGGAGAGGAGGGGGCCGACGAACTTCTCAGCCTCGATCGAGCCGAGCGGCTCGCCACGGCGCACCTGCGTGCCGACGGTGACGAGAGCGAGCTGGGCGAGGGTGCCGCTCGTCTCCGCGCTGAGCGGGTCGAGGCCGACCCGAGCTCGGTGCTCGCCGACCAGCTCGACCCACAGCTCGCTCTGGGGGTCGTAGGAAAGGTCGAGGCGCACCGGGTAGCCGGAGACGGCGACGACCTCAGGCTCGCGGGGGATGCTCACGAGGCCTCCCGAACTGCCGCGGTCGCGCGCCCTGCGATGGCGGCGAGCTCGCCCGTGCTGGCGGCAGCGAAGGCGGCCGACAGCCGCCTCCCGGGCTCGCCGAGACCGGCGAGGACGGATGGGAGCTCGGGCAGCAGGTGCCCGGAGAGTGCCGACGCCAGCGCAGCGGCGTCGTTCAGGCCTGGATCCTCGACACAAACGGCGCGAAGGCGCTCGTCGACCACGGTTGCGCGCACCCGCGTGCCGCCATCCTCGGCGGCGACCAGGAAGACCCCGCCGCGCACCTTGAGCTGCCAGGCACGCAGAGCGCGGGCCGCCGGTCCTGCCCGCCACTCGGCGGACTCGAGGGTCTCGTCCCAGCGCTGGAGCGCGTCCTGCTCGAGCGCGCTGAGCTCGCCGGCGACCGGCTCGCGGCCGAGCGCATCGGCATAGGAGCGGACCGCAGCCGTCTCGAAGGCCGCCGCGTCGACCTCGCTCGCCGGGTCCGGACCGACGTACCGGCGCATCAGCTGGAGCGCCTCTGCCGCGGCCTCCCCTCCTGGCGCCCGCAGGAGGGCGGCGGCGGCGGCGTGGTCGAAGCGCTCGATGAGGTTGCCCACCACGACCACGGCACGGCCGACCTGCGCAGCTCCGTGGCCGCACACCTTCCGGTCGCCGACGACGATCTCCCCCGTCGCGTCGAGACGGGCCGGCAGCCCGGCAGCCTCGAATGCGGGGAGGGCCGGCGACAGGAGCCTCGCGACGGCCTCGCTGCGCACGGCCGGCAGGATCGAGGCGGGAACGGCGATCTGGAAAAAGAGCTGGGCGTCGTCGAGGTAGACGGCGCCGCCTCCGGCCATCCGCCGGTAGACCGGCACACCCGCCCGGGCGCAGGCCTCGAGGTCCACATGCCCGAGGTCGTGGTGGTAACCGACCGACACGTACGGCGAGTCGGGACGCATGAACGAGAGGGTCGGCGAGGCTCCCGCCGACACCCCCTCGGCGATGGCGTGCCAGAGCGTCTGCGAGCGCAGCGGCGACACGCGCCCGAAGCGGAGCACGCGCAGTGGGGCGGTCTCCCGCTCCAGCCGTGGCTGGCCCTCGCTCTCTCGCTCAGCTGGCACCGGGGGCTCCCATCGCCTCGTCGAGGAGCTCGACGATGTCTCGGACCTGGAGCTGCTCGTTGCCGGTCGACTTGGCGGCGTCCTCGAAGCGCGAGACCTCGTAGGGGCAGCAGACGGCGAGGACCTCGGCGCCGGTCTCGGCCGCCTCGCGGACCCTCCGCTCGGACAGGCGCTCGGTCGTGTGGTTCGAGGTGAAGCCGTCGAGCCACATCCCGCCGCCGCCGCCGCCGCAGCAGTAGCCGTTCTCCCTGCAGCGGCCCATCTCGACGAGGCGGATGCCTGGGATCGCCTCGATGAGGGCGCGGGGCGCGTCGTACTCGCCGTTGTGGCGCCCGAGATAGCAGGGATCGTGAAAGGTGACGACCCGATCGAGGCTCCGTGCCCACGAGATCTTCGGCACGAGGGGCGCCAGCAGCTGCGTGTAGTGCAGCACCTCGTAGTGGTGGCCACGCTTGGGGTACTCCTTCACGAGGGCGTTGAAGCCGTGCGGGTCCGGCGTGACGATCCGGCGGAACTCGTACCGGCTGAGGGTGGAGGCGACCTCCTCCATGAGCGCTTCGAAAAGGCCCGCCTCGCCGGCAAGCCGCTGCGAATCGCCGACCGTCTTCTCCTCGGCGCCGAGGATGGCGAAGTCGACCCCGAGGGCCGTGAGCACCCGGGCGAATGCCTGGGCCGCCTGCTGCCCGCGAGGGTGGTAGCTCCAGTAGTCCTCGACGTAGAAAAGGACGTCGACAGGCCCCGGCTCGTCGGCGAGGACGCGCACGGGCACGCCGGCGCCACGGGTCCAGGCGTGGCGCCGTCGGGGGTTCTCCCCGAGGCAGTTGCCGTAGCGGAAGGTCTTCTCGAACACCTCCTGCAACTCGGCGGGCACCGCAGCAGAGGCGACGGCCGCTCCCCTCGCCGCCGGCATCACCTGCACCATGTCGACCTGCTTGGGGCAGACCCTCAGGCAGTTCATGCAGGTCGTGCAGAGCCACAGGTCGTCGTCGGCCAACAGGTCGACGCCGGACTGCACCTTGCGGTGGAGCTTGCGAGGGCCGTACTCGCCCACGAGGTCCACCGGGCAGACCGGCACGCACTTGCCGCAGCCGTAGCACCACTCGAGCGACTCCCCTCCCTCGAGCTCCGAGAGGCGGGCGAAGCCGCCGGCCGCGTAGTCACGCAGGACCCGCGGCTCCAACATGCGGTTCCACATCGCCGGGAGCTCAGAGGTCCGCCCGGAGATGGCCGAGGTGACAACGGCCATCTCCTCCTCCACGACGGTGGGTGCTTGCTTGCGACCTCCGATCGGCATGGCGCTCCTCAGCGGGGAAGGTGACGGACTCCGAGCAGCCGGCGAACGAGGTCCGGCAGCTCGGGCACGATGCGGTTGAACTCCTGGGTCATCCGCATGCGAAGGACGGTGTACATGTAGATGGCGTAGACACAGGCAAGGAAGACGTCGGTGCCGAACAGCTCCTCGCCAGTGACGAAGCCGCCGGCACGCCCCATCTCGTGGACGAGCGCGACCGCCTGTCCGACGCGCAGGTAGCCCTCGCCCCGGCCCTCGGCGGTGAGGTCGAGCTCCTCGCTCGTCACGAGCCGGAGTGAGCCGGTCTCGATCCGCGGGTCCCACATCCAGCGCGTCCAGAGCCAGTAGCGATCGGGATAGGTGAAGTGGAGCAACTCCCCGGGCAGGTCGAAGGCGGCATCGGCGACGGGGCTGAGGCGCTCGTCGAACTCCGCGAAGCGCGCGGCCAGGGGACCCTCGCCGTCCAGCAGCTCCGCCACCGCGTGGGCGAGCCGCTCGGGGCCGAGCTCGGCGACGATCCCGTCCGCCCGGCGGCGAGTGGCGAAGATCGCCCGCAGCACCTCGCGCGCTCCGGCCGCGTCGAGCGAACGCGCCCGGCCGTCGGCGAGCAGCCGCGAGAACAGTTGGTGCTTGGCCTCGAGCTCGCCGGCGATCTGGTCGAGGACAGTCCGCTCGACCCGGGCGAGGACCTCGGACATGAACTCGCCGGCCGCAAGGACGTCGACCGTGGGTCCGGGCACGACAGCCACTGCTCGGCTCACGCCCCGACCGGGCTCCGCAGCAGTGCGACCGCACGGGACGCGGCGGCGGCGCCCGTCGAGACGCTGTCCTCGAGGTCGGCCGGCCCAAGGGCCGCTCCCGCCGCGAACACCCCGGGGCGGCTCGTGCTCACGGTGTCGAGCGGGGGATGGGCCGCGTCGATGAAGCCGTAGCGGTTCTGGCGAATGCCGAGGACGGCGGCCATCTTGCGGGTTCCCGGCGAGGGCTCCATGCCCACCGAGAGCACGACGAGGTCCATCAACACCTCCATCGGCCGGCCCATCGTGGTGTCCTCGCCGCGGACGAGCAGGCGGTCTCCCTTCGGCAGGACCTCGCTGATGACGCCCTTCACGTACTGGACGTGGTGCTGCTCCTGGGCCGGCCAGTAGATCTGGTTCTCCCAGTAGCCGTACATCCGCATGTCGATGTAGAAGATGAACACCTCGCAGCCAGGGAGCTGCTGGCGAACCTCGATCGCCTCCTTCGAAGCGATCCCGCAGCACACCTTCGAGCAGTACTCGTTGCCGATCTGGCGGTCCCGGCTGCCCACGCACTGGACGAAGCAGATCCGGGCCGGCGGCTCGCCGTTCGAGGGCCGGACCACGTGGTGGTCCTTCAGCATCGCCTCGAGATCCTGGAGGGCGATGACGTCGGGGAACTCGTAGTAGCCGTACATCTGGGTCTCGCGGCCGGGGTCGAAGTGCTGGAAACCGGTCGCGACGACGACCGCGCCTGCTGTGAGCTGCCGGCTCCCGCCGGGGACGGCGAGAGCGAGCGTGAACCCGCCGGCCTCACCTTCGCAGGACGTCACCTCGCTGCCGAGCAGCACCTCGATGCGAGGGTCGCCTTCCACGGCGGCGGTCATCCGTCCCATCGCCACCTCGGCCGGCTCGAGATTGGGCGTGATGGCGGCGTAGTTCTCGATGATCGGCATGCCGCCGAGGAAGTCGAGCCGCTCGATCAACGCGACCCGAGCACCGAGGTCGGCGGCCGTCCTCGCTGCGGCGAGTCCGGCCGGGCCGCCGCCGATGACGGCCACCACCTGCTCTGCGCCCTGCTCAGTCGTCATCTCTTCTCCCCTGAAAGTGGCGGGGCGACGGCGTGCCCCGCCGAGAGCTGTGCTCGGCGCCCTCAGGCGTCCACGTCCTCCCAGCTGAGAAACTCCTTCTCCCCCCGCTCGAGACGCGCGACGTCGGCCTCGAACTCCGCCCACGCCTGCTCCCAGTCGATGCCCATCTTCTCGAGCAGCGGGCGGTAGTCGGCGGAGTGCCAGTGGAGCTGGCAGACCTTGTAGGGATGGGCGCCCATGGCGAGCGCCGCGAACTGCGCCTCCGACATGACGGCGACGCCGACGTTGCGGCCGTGGGCCTGAGCGGCGAACTGGCTCTTGTCGAGGGTGGTGACACAGCCGGTGTCGTGGGTCAGCACGACGTCGGGGTCCGCTTCCTCCTTCATCACCTCGATCTTGCGGATCGTTGCAAACGACCGGGTGAAGTCGCGCTGGACGAGGATGTGACGGAAGCCGAAGCCGCAGCAGTCGAACCACGTCGAGTAGGAGCGGACCTCGGCGCCAAGCGCTTCGGCGAGGGCCGTCACGACGGCAGTCCGTTGGCCTCCGTAGACGTCCGGGTCGTAGATGGCGTCACCTTCGACAAGCTTGTAGTAGTGACAGGCGGGGTGCACCGTTACGGCGATGCCCGAGAAGTCCCGGACCTGGTGGGCAGCGATCTCGTCCCGCATCGCGTAGAACCACTCCGAGTAGTGGACGATCTCCTCGGGCAGCACGACGGGCTTCCCGAGCTTGTCCATGACCCGTCGCACCTCGGCACGGAGCTCCGGGTGACGGAGCAGCTCGGCCCTCACCTCCTTGTAGTGACCGTAGGAGGTGCCGCAGTGGATGAGGGGGAAGTATCCGCTCTCGTAGGCCGTCGCGAAGTTGCGCAGCGCGACCGCCGCCTGCGCGGCCTCGTTCGACGTCGCGCTCGCGTAGTAGTTCCACGCCGTGCACGACGTCTGGTCCCTCGGATCCTCGTAGTCGTAGCCAAGCTTGCGCATCACCCAGAAGATCGAGGTGGAGTAGCCGGGGATGTGGCCGCACTGGCCGCACGACTTGTGGTGCCAGAGATGGCCCTTCGGCACGAGCTTCGGGCGGCCGTACTTTGTCGGGACCTCGACGACGGGAACCCCGTCCGGCACCCGCTGCACGACGAGCTCGCCTTCTGCCTCAAGCCGGAACAGCTCATCGTGGAAGTCGGCCGGCACGGTGTCGGGGTCCCGCTCGAACCGCTCCTTCTTCTTCAGCATCACCTCGACAGGGATCGGCATCAGTCCTCCCTCCGGCGTCGTCGCGACGGGGTCGTGCAGGCGGGTCGCGCCCGGGGCGCTCGGGTCTTCATCTCTCGATCCCCTCCTCCTCCAGGCGCTCCTCCATGACCTCCTCGAGGATCATGTGCAGGCCTTCGTCGACGTCACGGATCATGTCGAGCGCACCGGTCTCGAGCCAGATCAGGTACAGCTCGATCAGGGTCCGTTCGGACACGTCCCAACCGGTCGACGTCGTGTGGAGGGTCTCGGGCGGGAGCGCGCGGCGCCAGAGCGCGAGCTGGTTCGAGACGTCGGCTACCTCGGGCCCCCAGTCCGGGAAGGCGTCCGGCTGCAGCATGTCAGGGGAGACCTGCGTCCCGGTCGACATGATCTTGTAGATGATCCGGGAGTAGCCCTCGAGGGCCTCCTTGGCCGAGGCAAGGCCGTGGTTGACGGCGACCTCCCGCATGATCGTGATGATCCCCCCCGGGTTGTTGCCCCGGGGGCAGCGGAGGCAGGAGAAGCACTGGGAGCACTCCCAGATGTCCTCCTGCATCTGCTGGTAGACGAGCTCGACGTCCTCGCGGGCGGCAGCCTGGGCGATGCGGCGCGGGCTGAAGTCGTAGAAGCGGGCAGACGGGCACACCGCCACGCAGATGCCGCACTCGTAGCAGCCGTAGAGGTAGTCGGGGAAGCGCAGGTCGGACTTGATCTCCTCGAACAGGCGACGCTTTTCCTCGTAGCTGACCTCTTCGAAGCCGGCGACCGCTTCGGCCTTCACGGCGGCTCCCCTCACCGAGGGCCGCTCGGCGACGGCGGCGACGGCCACGTCAGAAGGAGACGACGGCATCGGCTCGGATCGCGAGGTCGTTGAAGGCGGCGCCGCCGATCATCTCGACGCCGTCGATGAGGTCCTCGAGGCTGAGGTCGTTCAGGTCGAGCGAGGGCTGGCAGACGTACAGGCGGACACCGAGGTCGCGGGCTTGCTTGATGAAGTAGGCGAGCGGCTGACCGCGGTCGCCCTTGGGGCCGATCTTGTCGACGACGCTCCGTTGCAGCAGCTGCGGTCCGTACATCGTGAAATAGATCGCCACCTCGCACTCCATCGCCGCCGCCGAGGCCGCGAGGAAAAAGGGCGTCGCGCACCGGCCGGGGTCGTCCACGCCATGTGTCTGCACGTAGAGGACCTTGTCGCCCTCGTCGTCGCTCCACACGGCCGGCGCCTAGACGCTCCGGCGGAGGAGGACGTGGAAGACCTCGCCCTCCTGACGGATGCCGAGGAGCTCGTTCCCGGTGCGCGAGCTCCAGGCCTTCATGTCGGGCTCGACCCCGGGATCGGTGGCGATCAGCTCGAGAACCTCGCCGATCCCGATCTCCTTGATCGCCTGGGCGGTCTTGATGACGGGCAAGGGGCATTGGAGGCCCGTGCAGTCCAGCGTCGAAGCTGGCGTCACCTCAGGCATCGCCGTGGTTCCCCGGCATCGCTCTCCCTCCCTCGGGCCCTCTTTCGATCGCCCGCTCGCAAGCACATGCGGACTCACGCATATCTGCATACGCTCGCTCCCGCTTTCCTAACACCACGCGTCGGGCGAGTCAAGGGTCTCCGGCACGCGACCCGGGCACCCGCGACGAGCGTTCTTGGCGCTGGTGCCGGCGACGCCGTAGCCTGGGGCTGTGCCTGACACCGCCGTCGACGCCCGGCTCCGCCTCCAGCTCGAGGAGTTGGCGTCGAGCATGTGCAAGGCACTGAACGACCCGAAGCGCCTCACCCTCCTGTACGCGCTGCGAGAGGGACCGCTCACGGTGTCGGAGCTGAGCGAGCTACTCGAGACGCCGCAGTCGAACACCTCCCAGCACCTCGCGATCCTGCGCGACCGTGGTCTCGTGGTCGCAACCCGCCAGGGCAACAGCGTCTACTACTCGCTCAGGTACCCGAAGGTGCTCCAGGCCGTCGACCTGCTGCGAGAGATCATGAGCGACGAGACGGAGCGCCAGCAGGAGCTGCACGCCCTCGCGCCCTCAGCCTGACGGCACCCGTGGCGCGCTCGGCAACGGGTTGGCGCCTGCTGCTCAGCTCCGTCCTCCGGCGCCGGAAGATCCTCCTCCAGGGTCTCGGCGGCGCCCTTGTGTGGACGGCGTGCAAGGTGTCGGTGCCGCTGCTGCTCGGTATCGGGATCGACCGCGGCATCGACCCACGCGACCTCGGGGCTGTCGCCTTTTACGCCGGCCTCATCGCGGCGGTCGGGGCGGCACAGGCTCTTTTCGCCGGCGTTCGCCGCTACTCGGCGATGCGCCTCGCCTACCAGGTGGAGACGGACCTTCGCCAGCGCCTGTTCGCCCACCTGCAGCGGCTCCACTTCGCCTTCCACGACCGGGCCCAGACCGGCCAGCTCATGTCCCGCTCGGCGACCGACCTCCAGGCGGTGTCGGACCTGCTGATGAACGGCCCGATCACGATCGCGAGCATGCTCCTTCTCGCTGTCGTGACAGCGATCCTTCTCGCCATCCAGCCGCTGCTCGCGCTCCTGGCGCTCTGGCCCCTCCTCGTGCTCGGAGTGACGATCCGGCGATTCAGTCTGCGCATGCACCCGGCGGCCATGTCGCTCCAGAACGAGCTCGGAGAGCTCTCGAGCCTCGCCGAGGAGACGGTGAGCGGCATGAGGACCGTGAAGGGCCTCGGAGCGGAGCGGGTCGTCGGGAACGCCATGGTGGAGCGAGCCCGCTCGGTGCTGGCGAAGGCGATCACCACCGTTCGCATCCGGTCCGGCCTCGCGTCCGTGGTCAACCTCCTGCCGGCGCTCGGCCTCGTCGGTGTTCTCTACGACGGCGGCCGCCTCGTCATGGAGCACCATCTCGAAGTCGGCACGCTCGTCACCGCCACCTTCTACGTTCAGATGCTGATCGCGCCCCTCACGAACCTCGGCTACGTCGTCGGCCAGGCGCAGCGGACCGTGGCAGCCTGTGAACGGGTCGACCAGATCCTCTCGCTGGCACCGGTCATCACCGACCCTCCCTCTCCGGTGCCACTCCCGCCAACCGGGTCGGAGATCCGCTTCGAGCAGGTCCGCTTCTCCTACGCGAGCGACCCGGAGCACCAGGCAGAAAGCCAGGCCGACGGCGGAGGGACGCGCCGCCTCGTGCTTGACGGCTTCGACCTCGTCGTGCCTGCCGGACAGTCGGTCGCCCTTGTCGGGGCGACCGGCTCGGGAAAGTCAACGGTAGCCAAGCTGATCCCCCGCTTCTACGACGTCGATGCAGGCCGGGTCACGATCGCCGGGATGGACGTGCGCCAGCTTCGCCTCGCCGAGCTTCGGCGGACCGTCGGCATCGTCTTCGAGGACACCTTCCTCTTCTCGGACACGATACGGGCGAACATCGCCTTCGCGGAACCGAAGGCCAGCCTGGCGGAGGTGCGGGCCGCAGCCCGCCTCGCCGGAGCTGACGAATTCATCAGCGCTCTCCCCGAAGGTTACGAGACGACCCTCGGAGAGCGGGGGCTCTCGCTCTCGGGCGGCCAGCGCCAGCGCATCGCGATCGCTCGAGCCCTGCTCGGCGACCCGCGCGTCCTCATCCTCGACGACGCCACCTCGGCCGTCGACCCCGAGAAGGAGCGGGAGATCGCATCCTCGCTCGCTGCAGCGATGAAGGGGCGCACGACGGTGCTGATCGCCCACCGCATCGCCACGATCGCCCTCGCGGACCGGGTAGCGCTCATCTCCGGGGGGAGGGTGGTCGCCGAGGGAACCCACGCGGAGCTGCTGGAGCGGTCCGCCGAGTACCGGCGGGTGCTCGCCCGCGAGGAGCAGCCCGCGGCATGAGCGCGCAAGCGAGCGCCGCCGAGGCTGTTCCTGAGATCGGCTCGCTACGCGACGCCGTGGCGCAGCGCCTGCGCCCGGAGCGGGCGAGGCTCGCCGCCGCCCTCGTCGTCCTCGTCGTCTACACGGCCTCCACGCTCTCTGGCCCGTTCCTCATCGGATACGCCATCGACCACGGGCTCGGCCCACATGACCTCGCTGTCCTCACGACGATCGCCGTCATCTTCCTCGGTGCGGCACTCCTCGCGGCGGGGACCAGCCGCCTTCAGATCCGCCTTGTCGGGACGATCGGCGAGTCCTTCCTCTGCCGGCTGAGGATCGAGGCATTCGAGCACCTGCAGTCGCTCCCGCTCGGCTTCTACGACTCCGAGCGGACCGGCCGGCTGGTCGCACGGATGACGGCCGACTTCGACGCGATGGAAGCTCTCATGCAGCAGGGCCTCATCGTGCTCGTCTCGAGCATGCTCGTCTTCGGCACCGTGCTCGTGCTGCTCGTCGTGTTGAGCTGGCAGCTGTTCCTCATCTGCCTCCTCGTCGTCCCGGCGCTGTACTTCCCGAGCCGGCGTTTCAGCCGTGACTCGCGCAGGGCCTACCTCGAGGTGCGCGAGCGGATCGGCTCGACGATGGTCACGGTGGAGGAGGGCATCACGGGCGTGAAGGTCGTACAGGCCTTCGCCCGCGAGGACCAGCAGGTGGGCCGGTTCGCCCGGAGAAACGCCGCGCAACTCGAGGCGAACCTGGCCGCCGTACGGGTCGGCGTCCGGTACTTCCCGGTGGTCGAAGGAGCGTCGGTCATCACGGTCGGCGCCATGCTCGGCATCGGCGGACTGCTCGTCGCACAGCACCTCGTGCTCCTCGGCACCGTCGTCTCGTTCGTCCTCTACCTGAACTCGATCTTCGACCCGCTCCAGCAGATGAGCAACCTGTTCAACCAGGTGCAGCAGGCAGCGGCGGCGCTCCGCAAGATCCTTGGCGTCCTCGCCGTCGAGCCCTCGCTCACGGAGTCGCCCGATCCGGTCGAGCTGCCGCCAAGCGGCGAGCTTCGAGTCGAGCGGCTCGGCTTCGCCTACAGCCCGGAGTCGCCGGCAGTGCTCTCGGGAGTCGATCTCGTCGTCGCCCGAGGCGAGCGGCTCGCCCTCGTCGGACCGACCGGTGCCGGCAAGTCGACGCTCGCCAAGCTCATCGCCCGCTGTTACGACCCGACCGAAGGTTGCGTGCTCTACGCCGGCATCGATCTGCGCCAAGCGAGCTTCGCCTCGCTGCGTCGCCGGATCATGATGCTGCCGCAGGAGGGCTTCCTCATGCGCGGCTCGATCCTCGACAACGTCCGGCTCGCCCGTCCGAGCGCGAGTGACGCCGAGGTGCGCCGGGCAATCGAAGCTCTCGGAGTTCTCGAGCGCTTCGAGGCGATGCCAGGCGGGCTCGACGCTGTGATCGAGGGACGCGGCGCCCGTCTCTCGGCTGGGGAGCGGCAGCTGATCTCGCTCGCTCGTGCCGCCCTCGCGGCTCCCGACGTCCTCGTGCTCGACGAGGTGACCTCGAGCCTCGACCCTGGCACAGAGGCGGCCGTCGAGCATGCGATGCAGGCGGTCACCTCCGGCCGGACGACCATCGTGATCGCCCACCGGCTCACCACAGCCCAGAACGCCGACCGGGTCGCAGTCGTGTCCGACGGGGGGATCGCCGAGATCGGATCCCACGAGGAGCTCGTCGCGAGGGGCGGGCGGTATGCGGCGCTCTACGGGGCCTGGGACCTTGCCGGGGAGGGCGGCCTCGCTGCAGCGGGCTGAGCTGGCGCGCCGGACGTCGCCACCGAAGTGATCGAACGCCTCGACGGGACACCCAGTCGGTCGCCTCGCGTCCATCGTCACCACCAGTCAGAGGAACACGCGCCGTTTGGCGTTCCCAGGACGACTCCGCCGGGCAACCGTGGGGACCCCAGCGACCCTGTTCTGTACAGATAGACGTCCGTGTTGTACGATATCGCGCATGGCGACGATCAGCGTCAGCGAGGCTCGGGAGAAGCTCTCCGAGGTCATCAACGCCTCGAGTACCGAGGCGATCATCCTCGAGCGCTACGGACGACCGGCAGCGGTCCTGGTCAGCCCCGAGCGCTACCAGCAGCTCCTCGATGCTGCCGAGGAGGCCGAGGACATCGAGGCCTTCGACGTCGCCATCGCCGAAGAAGGTGACAACATCCCCTGGGACCAGGTCAAGGCTGACCTCGGCTGGTAGTGAGCCGTTACCGGGTCGAGGTCCGCCCCGCCGCTCTCCGGGCACTGCGCAAGCTCGACCCCACGGTGCGGCCGCGCATCGAAGGAGCCATCGCCCTCCTCGCCGAGGACCCCCGCCCGCCGGCATCGCGCCCGCTCACCGGCCGACCCGCCTACCGGGTCCGCGTCGGCGACTACCGCATCATCTACACGGTCCATGACGATCTTCTCGTCATCATCGTGGTGACCCTCGGGCACCGGCGAGATGGCTACCGCTAGTGCCCCAGCGGCCAACGTTTGAGGGCGCGTCCACCACCTGAACGTCGAGGTCGCGCACACTGGTCCTGTCGTGTCGGATCGGCAGGG